>Ga0055540_1000690_pt1 | contig 23282 bp, 26 predicted proteins | sample AraplaCvi_mMS_r2_2_FD_55040 | JGI IMG/M metagenome (GOLD analysis project Ga0055540, IMG submission 55040) | Arabidopsis root microbial communities from North Carolina, USA - plate scrape MF_Cvi_mMS_r2 | ecosystem: Host-associated > Plants > Roots > Endosphere | place: USA: North Carolina
GCGCCAGGTCGCCGTGCCGCTGCTGACCCCGGCGTTCCTGGGTGCGGTGCTTTTGTTGTTCGCCAACGCCTTTGCCGCCTACGCGACGGCCGCCGCATTGGTCAGCCAGGGCAGCCCGATCATCCCGCTGCTCATCCGAGCCGCCCTCACCAGCGAGGTGGTGCTCGGTCAGTCGGGCTTCGCCTATGCCCTGGCGTTGGAGATGATCGTCGTCGTCGCCCTGGTGATGGGGGCCTACAGCCTGCTGATCCGGCGCACGTCGCGGTGGCTGAGATGAGGCGGCTGCGATGAGCACCCGGGTGGTCAAGGCCGCGCTGTGGGTGGTGTTCGGGCTGTTCTTCCTCTTCCCGCTGTATGCGATGGCCGACTTCTCCACGCGCAACCTGCTCAAGGGCGGGCGCACGATGGCGGCCTGGTCCAACCTCGTCACCGACGAGGCGCTGTACCAGTCGATCATCACGTCGCTGTTGCTCGCGGTGCTGACCGTGATCGCGATGCTGATCCTGTTGGTGCCCACCATGATCTGGGTCCGACTGCGCACGCCATGGGCCAAGGGCATCGTGGAATTCCTGTGCCTGTTGCCGCTCACCATCCCTGCGCTGGTGGTGGTCGTGGGTCTGAAGAACGTCTACCTGTGGGTGACGTACTTCTTCGGTGAGTCCGCGCTGACCCTGACCTTCGTCTACGTCGTGGTGGTGCTGCCGTTCTCCTACCGGTCCATCGACGCGGCACTCTCGGCGATCGACCTGGGCACCTTGTCGGAGGCGGCACGATCGCTCGGCGCGGGATGGGCCACGACGATCGCCCGCGTCGTCGTGCCGAACATCTGGTCGGGTGTGCTGTCCGCGGCGTTCATCTCGGTGGCGGTCGTCCTCGGCGAGTACACCATTGCGTCCCTGTCGGGCTTTCAGACGCTGCCCATTCAGATCGTCGCACTCGGCAAGACCGACGGGCCCACCTCGGTGGCGGCGTCCCTGGCCACGCTGCTGTTCGGTTTCGTTCTGCTCCTTGCACTTTCACTGGTCACCCGACGGAGGCGTCACGCATGAGCACCACTGGCGGCGGGGTCGCGGTCGAGCTCACCGACCTCACCCGTACCTACGGCACCGTCAAGGCGCTCGACGGGTTGAATCTGAAGATGGAGCCCGGCGAGTTCATCGCGCTGCTCGGGCCGTCGGGCTGCGGCAAGACCACCGCGCTGCGCATCCTGGCCGGGCTGGACAAGGCCACCTCCGGGACGGTCACCGTCGACGGCAAGGACTTGACGTCGGTGCCCGCGAACAAACGGGACATGGGCATGGTGTTCCAGGCCTACAGCCTGTTCCCGCATCTCACCGCGGTCGAGAACGTCGAGTTCGGCCTCAAGATGCGGGGCACCGCCAAGGGTGAACGGGCAACGCGCGCAACCGAGATGCTCGAGCTGGTCGGGTTGTCCGAGCACACCCACAAGTACGCCTCGGAGATGTCCGGCGGTCAGCAGCAGCGGGTGGCGTTGGCGCGTGCACTGGCGATCCGCCCGCGGGTGCTGTTGCTCGACGAGCCGCTCTCGGCGCTGGACGCCAAGGTGCGTACCCAGCTGCGCGACGAGATCCGCCGGGTGCAGCTGGAGGTGGGGACGACGACGCTGTTCGTCACCCACGATCAGGAGGAGGCGCTCGCCGTCGCCGACCGGGTCGGCGTGATGAGCAAGGGCCGCCTCGAGCAGCTCGCCCCGCCCGCAGAGGTGTACGCCAACCCCGCCACCCCGTTCGTCGCGGAGTTCGTGGGCCTGAACAACCACGTGCCCGCCCAGGTGTCGGGCGGCCGGGCCACGGTGCTCGGCACCGAGATGCCCGCGTTGGCCGGGTCGATCACCTCCGGCGGGGGGACGGCGATGGTGCGGCCGGAGTCGGTCACCGTCACCGCCGACGACGCCGGCTCCGCCACGGTCCGGTCGGTGGCGTTCCTCGGACCCATCTCACGGGTGTACGTCGAACTGGCCGACGGGTCGGTGGTCCATGCCCAGCTGAGCAGCTCGGCGGCCAGGGAGTTCTCCCCCGGTCAGCGGGTCGCCGTGGGCGTGCAGCCCACCGACGTGCTGGTCGTGCCCGCGCGCTGAGAGCGCCGACTGTACGCATCCTCGCGGCCCCACTCGGGCGATGCGTTCACCAACCGTGCAGTGGGCGAGGGTCAGACGTCCTTGACGGGTTCGATACCCAGGTCGCGGTAGGTCACCAACGCCGCGAACGGCACGTTGCGACGGGCGAACCGGCCGGCCGCCACGTCGCCGCGGTCGACCATCGGGATGACGCCGGTGACGACCGCACCCGCGGCGACGACCCGGTCGAACGCGATCTCCGTCGACCCGCCCGTGCTGATGACGTCGTCGACGAGCAGCACGCGCATGCCCGGCTCGATGCGGGTGCCTTCGATCCACTGTTCGCGGCCGCGCTGCTTCTGCTCCTTGCGCACCGAGAACCACGCCTTGCCCGCCACCATGGCGATGCCGTGCGCCAGCGGGTCGGCGCCCATGGTCAGCCCGCCGACGGCGTCGTACTCGATGCCGGTCAGGGTGGCGAGGTCGGCGCAGGCGCGGCTGACCACGGTGAGCCGCTCGCCGGTGTCGATCGCGAACTTGCCGTCGATGTAGTCATGGCTGAGCTGGCCGCTGGCCAACGTGAAGGGTTCCTCGCGACGTTCGTAGCCGCGGGTGCGGATCAGGTCGAAGGCGGCTTGCCAACTCTCGGGGCGCTCGGACACGCAGTGATCGTAGGCCACCCGCCCCCGGGCCGGCTCAGGTCGCGCGCGCCCGCCGCGTCAGTTCGACCGTGGCGGCGCGCAATTCGTCGGCCGACTCGAGACGTTCGGCGAACCCGATGCGCGGGTAGGCCACCCCGCGGTCGGTGCTCACCTTGAGGTCGAGTCCGTAGCGGTCGACGCCCGTGCACGTCGCGGCCGTGGTGTCGGGGTAGCCGCCCAGCGTCCTGGCCATCGCGGCGAGAGCCTCGGCGTGGTCGGCGTTGAGGTGCTCGATGGCGCCTGCGGCGACGGCGGCGACCGGATCGGATTCCGCTGTGGCGTAGTCGGAACCGGCGGCGGAATCCATGCGGCCGTACCCGCCGACCCAGCGAACGCGGTCGACGCGCAGGACCCAGAGGGTGAAGTCGCTGTAGTCGACGTAGTACTTCGCTGCCGGGACGGCGTCGAGGTGGGCTTGGCGGGCGGCGGCCAGCTCGTCGCCGGCCGGCCGCTCGACGACGCCGGCGAGGGTGATGCGGGAGTTGGCGAGCGGGTCGCTGTCGGTGGCCGCGGCGACGATGGCGATGCTGGCCCGGGGATCGCCGGCCAGGTTGCGCCCGTGTTCGGCGAGATTGGACACGCACAGCACCGGNGCTCCGCCGAGCAGCCCGTAGGTCACGAACGACGCCCAGGGGTCGCCGCTGGCGGTGAGGGAGGCCAGGGTGCCGGTGTTGGTCGACGCCGCGATCGTGCGGGCCTCCTCGGCGGCCGACGGGCGGGTGGTGTCCACCGCCGCCGTCAACGGCGGTGGAATCGACGGGGCGTCGCCAGGGTCGCCATGGTCGCGCAACGTTTCACCGGATGCCACGTCCGCACCCTACCGCCGAGGCCGCCCGGGAGTCCCGGCGAGCTGTCGCCGACGAGTTCGCTGGNGGTGGTCGGCGCCNCGAAGCTCGGCGGCACAGCTGCTTCGTGTGAGACAATCANGTAGTCGTATTTCAGCAGCTCAGGCGTCAAATTTAGCTGAGACGGGAGGGTCGTGCCGAACCCCGTGCTCGCAGTGCCGAAGGGTGTTGCCGCGCTGATTGCAGCGTTGCTGATGGGCTGCGCCGGGATGGGTGTGGCGTCCGCCGACCCCGACGACTCCGGCACGCCGGGCGACCCTGGCAGCGGCACCGAGACGCCGCCGTCCAGCGAACCAGAGCCGACCACGGGGATCCCGCCGACCGTGACCCCGGCGNTCCGGCCGCCCAGCATCTTCGACATTCCCCAGACGATCGCCACGCAGCTGCGAGACATGTTCGGCAAACCCCTCAGCGTGTTCGGCAACGGCCGGGAACCCGGCACCCTGACCACGCCCGACGTCCCCGTCGGCGGGACGTCGGGCGGCCGCAAGCGCGACCGGCCCTCGACCGGACCGGTCGAGGAGTCGCCGGATTCGACGCCAGCGGAGGTCGTCGCGCCCGCCCCGGGCCGCCGGGCCACCAGCACCGTCGAGGTCACGTTGCCGTTCACCCCGCCGATCACCGTGCCGGTTCCGTCGATCCCCGGACCGGGGTACGAGGGCGCGCGGTATTCGCTCAACCTCAGCGACCCGTACGCCGCCCTTACATCGGTCGGGGAGACCCTGAACACCGTCAATTCGCTGTTGATGGACGCCTACGCGCCGTACGACCCGTTCCGGCCGCCCGCCCCGACACCGACACCGTCGCCGACGTTCCGGACGATGCAGGAGGAGCCGTCGACCGTCGACGCCGACGGGACCGGTGGCGCGGTGNCACTGTCGACCGGGTCCTCGGGCCTTCCGGTGCTCCAGGCGCCGGTGGTGGTGCCGCAGATCCGGGTCCCGACGCCGCGTCCGATGACCGGGTCGGCCCCGGCGGGCGCTCGGGTGCTGGCGGCGGGTTCGGCGGGCCTGCGGGCACCCGCGGTCAAGGGTTCGGTGGCGCAGACCGGGTCGATTCCGACCGAGCAGCTGCCGCCCGCGGGATCGGGTCCGTCGGCCTCGGCGTCGGGAGTGGGCGCCCCCGGCCCGCGGCAGGGCTACCCGAGGTATCTGCGGACGGCGCGGGCCAACGACATGGCCATGGTCGCGGTGCCGGGCCTCGCCGGTCTGCTCGCACTGACGTTCAGCGGCGGCGTGGTCGGATACCGCCAAGCCAATTCCGGCCGCTACCTGCGGACCGGCGCCGAGCGATTCCTGACGTGAGTCNGGNCGCCGTCGACCCCGCCGGGGTCGAATGGAGCGTGCGCCGGCGCTGGTACCCGTGGCGCCGGATGCTGTCCCTACGCGACCTGTGGTCCTCGGCCTCGCGCGAGGACGAGGACCCTGCACCCGAGGACCCTGCGCCCGAGCCGTCCGCCCTCCCGCGCAACGTCGTGCTGAAGGTGCTCTTCGTCGTGGTCATGCCAATCGTGCTGGCGGCCAGGGTGTTCGGACGTCGCGGTTGGCCCGTCGAGATCGGTCGCCTCGGTGAGCACGTCTCGACTCGCCACGCCGCGGGCTTCACCGCGGCCGGTGCTCTGCGCGACGGGCTGCTCGCCGACATCGAGCGCGGCGTGCTTCCGGTGCCGGCGGCGGCGTCGGCGGCTGATTCAACGTGACCCCGCGTGGGTAGCTTTGAAGACTGATGACTGAGGCGATGAACCTTCCGTTCGATCAATGGCTTCCGACCCAGCGGTGGTACGCAGGCCGGGGCCGCGAGCTCTCCGAGGTGCGGGTCGGCGAGGTGGTCCCGTTGCGCGGCGACCTCGACCTGGCGCTCCTCGACGTCGAGTTCACCGACGGCACCTCCCACCGATATCAGCAGCTGGTGCGCTGGGATGGTGAGCCCGGCGCCGCGACCATCGGCACGGCGGGCGTGCACACCGGGTACGACGCGCTCTACGACCCGGCCGCGGCCACGTTCCTGCTGACGCTGGTCGACGAGTCGGCCACCGTCGGCCCGCTGCGGTTCCTCAAGGAGCCGGGCGCCGACCTGCCGCTGCACCTCGACGGTCGCGTCATCGGGGCCGAGCAGAGCAACACCAGCGTGGTCTTCGGGGACGCCGCGATGTTCAAGGTGTTCCGCCGCGTCACCCCCGGGATCAACCCCGACATCGAACTGAACCGCGAACTCGCCCGAGCAGGCAACGCGCACGTCGCCCGGCTGCTCGGGTCGTTCGAGACGACCCTCGACGGCGAGTCNTACTCCCTGGGCATGGTCACCGAGTTCGCCGCCAACTCCACGGAGGGCTGGGACATGGCCACCGCGAGCACGCGGGACCTGGCCGCCTCCGGCGCCGACTTCGCCGAGGAGTCCCACCGTCTGGGGGAGGCCGTGGCGTCGGTGCACCAGACGCTCGCCGCCACCCTGGGCACCGAGGAACGGCCGTTCCCGGTCGACGCGTTGCTGGAGCGCCTCGCTGCGGTGGCGGCGATGGTGCCCGACGTCGAGCGGTACGCACCGGCGATCGAACAGCGCTACCGGGCGCTGCAGGGCCAGTCCCAAACCGTGCAGCGGGTGCACGGCGACCTTCACCTCGGGCAGGTGCTGCGAACCCCGCAGCGATGGTTGGTGATCGACTTCGAAGGCGAGCCCGGTCAACCCCTCGACGAGCGTCGCCGGCCCGACTCGGCGCTACGCGACGTTGCCGGGGTGCTGCGGTCCTACGAATACGCGGCCTACCAACGGTTGGTCGACGGATCCCAGGCCGACGACGGGCTGGCCGCGCAGGCCACCGCGTGGGTGGACCGCAACTGCGCGTCGTTCTGCGACGGATACGCCGCGGCGGCGGGCACCGACCCGCGCAACTCCGGCGGAACGCTGGCCGCATACGAACTGGACAAGGCGGTCTACGAGGCCGGCTACGAGGCGAGGTACCGCCCGAGCTGGCTGCCCATTCCGATGACGTCGATCGCCCGTCTGGTGGGCGGCTAGGCCAAGGCGGCGACGGGGGTCACCCCACCCATCCCCAGGGGTCTCACCGCTGGCTCACAGGTGGGCCGAACGTCGGAATGGGTCACTGTCTGATGTGACGTTGGCGCCCGAGATCGTCGTCCACCCGTCGACCGTCCCCCAGCCCGCCCTCGACGAGCCCCGCGCCGGCACCCGCCGCGGGGACCGGGCGCGGTTCGCCCTGCTGGTGGCCGCCACCGGGGTGCTCTACCTGTGGAACGTGACGGTCAACGGGATGGCCAACCGGTACTACGCCGCCGCGGTGCAGGCCGGTTCGGTCGACTGGAAGGCCCTGCTCTTCGGCTCGCTCGACGCGCAGAACTTCATCACCGTCGACAAGCCACCGCTCTCGCAGTGGGTGATGGGGCTCTCGGGTCAGCTGTTCGGCTTCAGCAGCGCCAGCATGCTGGTCCCGCAGGCGCTGATGGGCGTCGGCGCCGTCGCCCTGCTCTACGGCGCGGTCCGGCGGATCGGTGGGCCAGGGGCGGGCCTGCTCGCCGGGGCGGCGCTGGCGGTGACGCCGGTGGCGGTGCTGATGTTCCGCTTCAACGATCCCGACGCCGCGATGGTCCTGCTGATGACCGCCGCCGCCTACTGCACCGTCCGCGCGGTTGAGCACGGATCGGGCCGGTGGTTGGCCGGTGCCGGGGTGGCGCTGGGATTGGCGTTCCTGGCCAAGATGCTCGAGGGCGTGATCGTGATGCCGGCGTTGGCCGCGGCCTACCTGCTCGCGCGCCCGTGCGGCTGCGCGTGCGGCTGGTGCACCTGCTGGGTGCGGGTGTGGCGTTCGTGGTCTCCGCCGGGTGGTTCGTGGTGTTGACGATGCTGTGGCCGGCGTCGTCGAGGCCGTACATCGCCGGGTCGACCGACGACGACTTCATGAACCTGGTGCTCGGATACAACGGCTGGACCGGGTGATGGGACACGCCCGCCCGGGCGGAGCCCTCTTCGGCGGCAGCCACGTCGGGATGGCGGTGCTCGGAGGTGGGGGCGCCCATCAGCAGGGGCTCGGGCGGTTGGTCTCCGGTGAGTTCGGGTTCGAGATCGGGTGGCTGGTGCCCGCCGCGGTGGTGGCGACGGCGCTCGTGGTCGCGCTGCGCGGCCGGGCACCGCGCACCGACCGGGTGCGTGCCGGTGCGGTGCTCTTCGGCGGGTGGTTCCTGGTCGACGGCCTGGTGGTGAGCTTCATGAACGGCACCGTCCACCCCTACTACGGCCTGTCCATCGCGCCGCCCGTCGCGGCGATGTTCGCGATCGGCGTCACCGAGGCCTGGTCGCGCCGCGACGCCGCGTGGTGCCGGGTGGCCCTCGTCGCCGTCGTGGCGACCGCGGGACTTTACGGCTGGTGGCGGCTCGGCAGTGGCGCGGTGTCATCGCCGGCCCTGCGGTGGGGTGTCCTCGGCGCGACGGCACTGGCGGCGGTGGTCCTGCCGTGGTCGTGGTCGGTGCGGGTCGGGCGGCGCCACGTCGGAGCGGGCCTGCTGACGGTGGCCCTGCTCGCCGCATTGGGTGGGCCCATCGCATACGCGCTGGCGACCGTCGCCTCGTCACATCAGGGCATCGCGCCGTCGGTCGGCCGCCCGGGAACGGGATTCGGCGGAGGGCAGCCCGTCGGCAACCCTCAATTGGACGCCTTGCTGGAGGAGACCGACACGCCATGGTCTGCGGCGGTGGACCGCTCGACGTCGGCGGCCGGTCTGGAGTTGGCGACGGGGACCGCGGTGATGGCGATCGGCGGTTTCTCCGGCGCCGACCCCACGCCGACGCTGCGACAGTTCCAGGACGACGTCGCCAACCACCGGGTCGCGTACTACCTGGCACCGCGAACCTCGGGCCGCGTGCCGACGGCCGCGACCAACGGCACGCGGTCGGCCTCCGACGTCGTGGCGCGGGCGCACTCCGACATCCTGCAGTGGGTGCGCAGCCAGTTCCCCGCGACGACCGTCGGAGGCGTCACGGTCTACGACCTGCTGGCACCCCGCCGGGCCGGTCCTACCTGACCAGCCGCCGCAGCAGGGACGACGCGGTGAAGACGCCGAGCGCCGCCGCGACCAGCAGCACCCCGACGTCGAGCAGGGTGTTGCCCGGCATGCCGATGAGCAGCGCCCGCAGCGCGTTGACCTCGTAGCTCAGCGGATTCACCGCCGAGAGCCACCGCAGCCACGACGGCATCACGTCGACGGGGTAGAGGGCGTTGGAGGCGAAGAACAGCGGCATCGTGATGGCCTGACCAATGCCCATCAGGCGGTCCCGGTTGCGCACCAAACCGGCCAGCGTCATCGACAGGCACGCGAAGAACGCCGACCCCAGCACCACCACGGCCATCGCCGCGAGGATGCGAATGGGATTGGCGGTCAGATGAATTCCCATCAGGTAGGCGATCACCATGACGCCGACGACCTGTGCGACCGATCGCACGCCGGCCGCGAAGGCCTTGCCGGTGATCAGCGCCGAAGCGGGGGCGGGGGTGACCATCAGCTTGGCGAGGATGCCGGCGTCGCGATCCCAGACGATCTGGATGCCGTAGAAGATGGAGATGAACAACGCCGACTGGGCGATGATGCCGGGGGCCAGGAACGCCAGGTAGGGGACGCCGCCGGTGTCGATCACGTGCAGGCGCGAGAACGTCTGCCCGAAGATCAGCAGCCACAGCGCGGGCTGCACCATGCGGGTGACCAGTTCGCTGCGGTCGTGGGAGAGCTTCTGCAATTCGACGAGGGCGAATGCGCCCATCCTGCGCATGAGGCCGCCCGTGCGGTGGATGCCGCGCGGCGCCCGGATCAGCTCAACTGGCACGGCGCGCCGCCCTTCTGCTGGAACGGATTTCGTTGAGACCCCGTTTCGCCGCGTCTTCGGTCAGGTCCGACCCCGCGTAGTGACGGAACACGTCCTCCAGGGTCGGGTCGGGGGAGGCGTCGGAGCTCAGGGCGGACTTCAGGTCGTGCGGTGTGCCGACGGCCTGCAGGACGCCGTGGTGCATCAGTGCGACGCGGTCGCACAGCGCGTCGGCCTCCTCCATGTAATGCGTGGTGAGCAGTACGGTCATGCCGTACTCGGCCTGCATGTCGGCCACCTGAGACCAGACCCCGTCGCGCGCAATGGGATCCAGGCCGACGGTTGGCTCGTCGAGGATCAGCAGCGACGGCCGGTTCACCAGGGCCTGGGCGAGTTCGAGTCGGCGCACCATGCCGCCGGAATACGTCCCGGCGAGATTCTCGGCGACGTCGAGGAGTTGCATGGCCGCCAGCGCCTCGTCGACCCGCGCCCTGCGCTGCTTGCGTGGGACGTCGTAGAGCCGGGCGAACAGGTCGACGTTCTGCCGGCCCGTCAGCGCCGATTCGATCGAGAGTTGTTGTGGCACATAGCCGAGGTTGTGCCGGATGTCCATCGTGTCGCGCCGGGCGTCGAGGCCGAAGATGCGCACCTCGCCTTGCTGGACCGGCGTGAGCGTGGTGAGCACCCTGACCACGGAGGTCTTGCCCGCGCCGTTGGGGCCGAGCAGGCCGAGCGTCTCGCCGGCTTGGACCTCGAGGGTGACGCCGTCGACGGCGGTGAACTCGCCGTAGCGGTGCGTCAGGTCTCGGCAGTGGATCGCCGGTGTGGGTGTCATGCTTCCTCCTCGTGCAGCAGGCGGGTGACCTCGGCCAGCACGGCGAGGCCCTCGCGCAGTCGCTCCCGTTGGCCGTGCTCCAAGCGGGCCAGCACGGCGCCGAGCGCGGCCCTGCGGACGGCCCGGGATTCGTCGGCGACCCGCTGGGCCGATTCGGTCAGCCGGAGCCGGCCGACGCGCCGATCGTCGGGGTCGACGGTGCGCACCAGCAGCCCGTCGGCGCAGAGCCGTGAGACCAGGGTGGACGCGGTGTTGGGGGCGAGGCCCAGCTCGGTGGCGGCGTGACGCACCGAGATGTCGGGCTGACGGCCCACCAGCCGNAGCAGTTCGGCCTGNGATTCCGGCAGCCCGGAGCCGATTCGCGGACCGCCGCTGGAACGGCGGACCTGGCGGCGGAAGCGACCCGCGGTGGAGAGCAGTTCGGCCGCGAGGTCGGTGCTGGTGAGCATGCCCACCACATTACCTCTGTTGCAGAGGTAACTATGGGGACGTGGGGTTTACCCGGTGAAGCCGTCGGGCAAGATGGCGGCATGTCCACATCCGATTTCGACGACTTCCCGCTGTCGCAGTCCGAAGAACTCGACTCCGACGAGATCCGCAACGCCGACGGCGACGAGGTCGCCGATCCGCCCGAGCGCTGGATAGAGGCCAAGGACGACGAAACCCTCGACGAGCGCCTGTCCGAGGAAGTGCCCGACGTGACGGCCGACCTCGACGACGACGACGAGGACGACGCGACCGACGCCCACGACTCCGACGCGGGCGGCGGCCTCGAGGTGGTCTCCGACGACGAGCTCGACCGGCTCGACACGTCGCGCCACGGCAGCGAGCGCGGTCAGATCGACGGCACGCCAGAAGACGGCGCGTCGTTCTTCGACATCGTCGAGTAGGACGCGTGGCACCGGATGGCCCACCCAGGGGCGGGCCATCCGGTGAGCGCTACTCCGGCGATTCCTCCGAGGCGGCCTGCAGCACCATCACCGCGCGAGCCTCGACCGTCAGCGGCGTACCCGCAGGCACCGGTCGCGAGCCCTCCATGACCGCACCCTCCACGGTGTAGATCACCGGCTGCCACGCCGAGCCGAATTCCTTTGGCGGAAGCGTGAAGTCGATGGGCTCGTGGTGCGCGTTGAAGCACATCACGAACGAATCGTCGGTCACGCGTTGCCCGCGGGGGTCCAGATCGGGGATGCCCTGACCGTTGAGGTAGACGGTGATGGACTTGCCGAACCCGGAGTCCCAGTCCTCGTCGTTCATCTCCGACCCGTCGGGCCGGAACCACGAGATGTCGGGCAGGCGTTCGGAACCGCGCACGCGAACCGGACGTCCGTCGAAGAAGCGGCGNCGNCGGAAGATCGGATGCGCGGCCCGCAGCGCGGCCACCGACTGGGTGAAGGCGATCAGCGACTCGTCGGCCNTCGACCAGTCGATCCAGGTGATCTCGTTGTCCTGGCAGTAACCGTTGTTGTTGCCGCCCTGAGTACGGCCCAACTCGTCGCCGTGGCAGATCATCGGAACACCCTGGGACAGGATGTTGGTGGTGATGAAGTTGCGCACCTGCTGGGCGCGCAGCGCNAGGATCTCCGGGTCGTCGGTCTCACCCTCCACCCCGCAGTTCCACGACTGGTTGTTGCTCTCGCCGTCGTTGTTGCCCTCGCCGTTGGCCTCGTTGTGCTTCTCGTTGTAGGACACCAGGTCTCGCAACGTGAAGCCGTCGTGCGCGGTGACGAAGTTGATCGACGCGACGGGGCGACGGGCGGTGTGCTCGTAGAGGTCGGCCGATCCGGTGAGCCGTGACGCGAACTCCCCGAGGCTGGCGTCCTCGCCGCGCCAGAAGTCGCGAACGGTGTCCCGGTACTTGCCGTTCCACTCGGTCCACTGCGGGGGGAAGTTGCCCACCTGGTATCCGCCGGGGCCGACGTCCCAGGGCTCGGCGATGAGCTTGACCTGGCTGACCGTCGGATCCTGTTGCACCAGTTCGAAGAACGTCGAGAGCCGGTCGACGTCGTAGAACTCGCGGGCCAGCGTGGACGCCAGGTCGAAGCGGAAGCCGTCGACGTGCATCTCGGTGACCCAGTACCGCAGCGAGTCCATGATGAGCTGCAGGGCGTGCGGGTTGCCTGCGTTGAGGCTGTTGCCCGTGCCGGTGTAGTCCATGTAGTAGCGCTTGTCGTCGTCGACCAGCCGGTAGTAGGCCGCGTTGTCGATGCCCCGCATCGACAGGGTCGGACCCATGTGGTTGCCCTCGGCGGTGTGGTTGTAGACCACGTCGAGGATGACCTCGATGTCCGCCTCGTGCAGCGCGCGGACCATGGCCTTGAATTCCTGCACCTGCCCACCGGGGGTGAGGCTGGCGCCGTACTTGGAGTCCGGCGCGAAGAAGCCGATCGTGTTGTAACCCCAGTAGTTCGACAGCCCCTTGTCGATCAGGGTCGAGTCGTTGGCGAAGTGATGGACCGGCATCAGCTCGATCGCCGTGATCCCCAGCTCCTTGAGGTGCTCGATGATCACCGGGTGGGCGATCGCGGCGTAGGTGCCGCGGCTGCGCTCGGGGATCTCGGGGTGGGTCTCGGTCAGGCCCTTGACGTGGGCCTCGTAGATGATCGAGTCGGCGTACTCGTGCTGCGGCGGCCGGTCGGTGCCCCAGTCGAAGAACGGGTTGATGACCACGGACTTGGGCATGCTGGCCGCGGAGTCGTCGTCGTTGCGGCTGTCGGGATCGCCGAAGTCGTAGCTGAAGAGCGACTGGTCCCACTGGAAGGTGCCGTCGATGGCCTTGGCGTACGGGTCCAGCAGCAGCTTGTTCGGATTGCAGCGCTGACCCGACGGCGGGTCGTAGGGCCCGTGAACGCGGTAGCCGTAGCGCTGGCCGGGTTCGACGTCGGGCACGAAGCCGTGCCAGATGTAGCCGTCGACCTCGGGCAGCGTGAGCCGGGTCTCGACGCCGTCGGCGTCGAACAGGCACAGCTCGACGGATTCGGCGGCCTCGCTGAAGACTGCGAAGTTGCTGCCCGAGCCGTCATAGGTGGCGCCGAGGGGATAGGCCTTTCCCGGCCACATCTCCCACTGGATTTGGACCTGTTCGGGGGCACCGGACTGGGACGCCGGGATGACGGCGTCCGTCGCGGTGTCCTTGGAACTGGTGGCGGACGAGCTGGGTGAGGCCAAAGTGCACACTCCGTGTCGGGTGAAGATGGAACAAGGCGACGATACGGTGCGAACGGCCACAGGAGCATGGCGGGCGAAACGCGCGTAAGTCAGGTATGCCGGGCCGGCCACCGGGTGTGAACTGCCCCGTTACGCGTGCTCGCAAACCGACGTCAATTTCGAGGTGTCGGGGCTCACTGCCCACCGGCGCCTCCGGAGACCGGTACGTGCCCGCGCGGCGGCGCCGGCGAGGTGTGATCAGCCTCACCCGGGTGTGGCATTCGGGTCGGCCGTCGGTCACCGACTCAACCCATGACGTCACCACCTGCCTCGAGGCCCCATTCACGACTCACGAAGGACGATCACATGAGCGCTCGACGACGAAGCCTCGCCAGCCGCCTCTACGCCGGCCTCGGCCGGGTCACCTGGGGTTTCCTGCGCCGCAAGCTCGACGAGCGTCTCCACCGCCGCGCCACGAGCCGAGGCAGACCACGTCCCGCTGATCCTCACCCAGCCCACACCCGTTGCACCAGTAAGGAGTTCACGTCATGACCACCGCCAATTCCACGAGCCTCGCGGCCACCCGCCCGTCGACCCTGGTCACCCCGCAGGGCATCACCACGATCGCCGACACCGTCGTGTCCAAGATCGCCGGCATCGCCGCCCGTGAGGTCGACGGCGTACACGATCTCGGTGGCGGCGCCTCGCGTGTCGTCGGCGCCCTGCGCGAGCGCATCCCCGGCGCGAACGTCGACCTCTCGCAAGGGGTTTCGGTGGAGGTCGGTGAGAGGCAGGCCGCCGTCGACCTCGAGATCGTCGCCGAGTACGGCGTCGGGATCGCCGACCTGGCCGCCGGACTGCGCCGCAACGTCATCACCGCCATCGAGCGGATGACCGGTCTGGAGGTCACCGAGGTCAACGTCACCGTCCACGACGTGCACCTCGCCGGCGCCGACGACGAGGACGACGCCGCGGACGCCGCGCGCGTTCGGTAGGAACCCGCCTAGCTCGTCAGACGACGGCGACGCCCGAGGCTCGAAGCGATTCGAGGGCCTCGGCCGTCGTCGTCGGCGACACGCCCGCGGTGAGATCCGCCAGCACCCGGGTGGTGAAGCCTTCGGCCGCCGCGTCGGCGGCCGTGGCCTTCACGCAGTAGTCCGTGGCGATGCCGACCACGTCCACGGCGTCGACGTCGTGGTCGCGCAACCAGTCGCCGAGGGTGGTGCCGTGATCGCAGTGAAAGCCCTCGAACCCGCTGTAGGCCGCGGAGTAGTGGCCCTTGTGGAACACGTCCTCCACCGACGACGCGTCGAACGCGGGGTGGAACTCGGCGCCCTCGGTGCCGACGACGCAATGTCGCGGCCACGTCTCCCGAAAGTCCGGCTCGTCGGAGAAGTGCTCGCCCGGGTCGACGTGATAGTCCATCGTCGCGACCACGTGGCCGTAGTCGGCGCGCCGGACGGGATCGGCGAGCAGCTCGGTGACGGCCTTGGCCACCGCGGCACCACCCTCGACGGCCAATGACCCACCCTCGCAGAAGTCCCGTTGTACGTCGACGACGATCAGCGCGCGCATGCCCTCAGGTTATCCGCCGAAGAGCAGATAGAGCCCGGTGAACGTGTAGCCGACCATCACCAGCATCATCGCCAGCTGNCCGGTCACCTGATGTCCCCTGGGCAGCAGTCGCAGCGAGCGGTCGTGCGCGGCGATGACGCCGGCGACGTGACCGCCCACCACGAAGGCGACCTTCAGCGTCGCGAGCACCGACGGGTGTGACGACAGCACGTACGCCGGCTGCGCGTCGCCGAGCCACCCCGTACCGAGGGGGTCGGCCAGGCGCAGCACCGTCTGCTGCCCGCGTTCCACCAGATAGGTCAGGTAGTGCGCGAAGACGTACCCGATGACGATCGGGATCAGCGAGTGCGCCATCAGACCGGGCAGGCGCTGCCGCAGCGCAGGGTCGACGCCGCCGGTCGCGCGGGCGGCCAGCCAGAACGTCGTCGCCACGACGGCCGCGAAGAACGCGAGCCCGGCGGTACGCATCAGCACCGCGATCGTCGTCGCGTCCCCGGACACGTCGTCGACGAAGTTCCGCCACAGCGGCAGCGCCGAGAAGCTGTCGAACGCCGTCGACCCCAGCAGGATGGCGAGCACGGCGACGGTGCCCGGCCGCACCGGCATCGACGGCAGGTGGTCGAAGGGGTTCCCGATCACGATGCGCCCGTCGTCGTCGCGCCGCATCGGTGACAGCCGCGAGGCCACCACGCCGTACACCTCGAAGGGATCGGCGCGGGCCGTCCACCGCGTCCCGAAGCCCACGGCGCCGACCAAGGTGACCACCAGGTACGCCGACAGCCAGATCTTCACCGCCAGCAGCGATCCGGGATCCGGGCTGGCGAGCTCGAGCCACACGAACGCGAAGAGCCCGGCCGCGGCGGGCCAGTACCCGAGCGCGTCCGGATAGGTGAGCGGTGGGGGCCGGCGGGACGATGGCAGAAGGCGGTAGACGGTTCGGACCGGCGAGAGCGCCCGCCACACCGGACCAAATNCCAGTGACAGCGCCACCAGGCCGACCCACAGCAGCACGTAGAAGGTGCCGGGCAGCGCGTTGTCCNCGTCCTGCGGGCCGAAGACCGCCGCCACCGTCACCCAGACCGCGAACAGCAAACCGGCGGCGGCGACCACCCGGCGCGTCGCGGGCGCGTCGACGACCGCGGTGATCGCCTGCGGCAGTGGACGGCCCGGCTTGGCGGGGTCGAATCGCGGCTTCTTCCACGCCAACGCGACCACCGCGAAGGTGAACGTCAGGGCCCACGCCGCACCGATGAGCGCGTAGGTGTACGGGATCGGCAGGTCGTTGGAACCGCCCAGGCCATGGGCGAGGATCACTGCACGGCGATGGAGGCGATCGTGCGGTTCAGTTCGTGCAGTTCGACGTCGACCTTGCCCGGCACGGTGACGGTGAACTGGAACGACTGACCGGTCTTGGGCGCGACGTCGAAGGTGTGCTCGGGGTTGGAGTGGACGTGGAGTTGGTCGGCGGCGTCGCTGTCGACCCGGACCACGATCGCCTCGCCCACCTTGGCCTGCAACTGCTCGTTGGTCGGCGTCACCTTGCCGTCCTTGATGGTCACGTCGACGACCAGCTGCTCCGGCGGTGCCTGCTGATCCGACATCTGCGGTGCAGCAGAGGAATTGGCGGAACCGGACGCGCTGCTCGTGGCGTCACCGGAGCCGTTCGATCCGCCGCAGCCGGCCAGCAGCAGGGCGGCGGCGGTGAGGGCAACGAGGGTCCGTGGTGTCGTCGTGGTGATCATGTCGGTCCATCTTCGTCGGCGAATCCTGTGCTCCCACTGTGGGTCCGGTCGTCCTCGGCGTCCTCGTCGGCGGCGAGCCGGCGATCGCGTCGGGCCACCCAGATGACGACGGCCACCACCACGATGGCCGGCGCGAAGGCCGGGATCGCCAGGAGCGCCGAGTGATCCGCGAGGATCACCACCTGGGCTGCGGACGTCATGCCTGCCCGGAGGGTTCGAACTCGGGCTTGGTCGTCGTCGGCTCGTTCTTGTTGAGCCGGCCGGCACCCCAGGTGAGTCCGGCGATCATGATCAACGTGCCCACGAGCACCACGAGGCAGCCGATCAGCCACAGCACCTGCGGTGTGTCGGGGTTGCGCTCGCGCTGCAGGATGGTGATCTCCGAGACGAACGGACGGGTCATCTGCGCCTCGGCGGGTACCTCCGGCGCGCCGATACCGGGGTCGCCGTGCAGGTAGATGGGGACGGCCGTGAGCATCCGGCCGTCGTGGACGCGCAGCAGCGTCTTCCACTGTCCCGAGACCGGCATGGGCGCCGTCGAGCGGTAGTGGCCGGGGCCCAGCTTCTCGAGGTGGTCGACGAAGATCCCGCGCTGGTTGGCCAGCCACCCTGCCAGCCCAGCACCGACACCCAGTTGGGGTCGTCGCTGATGAGGTCCGGCGGGTTGATCCGGATGTCTGCGGTGACCATCTTCTGGTCGCCGATGCTGGGCGCCGGAGTCAGGGTGAAGGAGGCCGTGCGTTCTGCGGGACGTCGTAGCGCAGGCCGTTGGCGGTGGCGCCGCCGATGGCGATGACCGCGAGGGTGACGATGCCGATGCCGATGGCGCGACTCGGCAGCTTCTGATTGGTCAGCACCATGCCGACCATCGCGCCGCACACGCCGACCAGGGCCGCGACCGGCACGGCCATGGCCAGCGCCTCGGGCCAGATGCTGGTGGGCCAGCTGTACCGGTAGACGGCGTCGATCCAGAAGGACTCCAGCCACAGCCCGACGGTCGCGACGCCGACACCGCCGACGAGGCCGAAGAGCAGGGGCTTCTTGACCAGGGGGGTGAGGCCGATCAGCTCGACGACCACGGCGGCACCCAGATACAGCGCGAACCAGTTGATCGGTGCGCCGAGGACGGGCCCGACGATGAGGGCGACGACGCCGCGGAGCGCGAGCGCCAGGATCGCCGCGATGATCGCGGCGCCGCGGCCCAGCATCATCCGGGCGGCGACGAGCGCGAAGGCGCCTGCGGCCGCGATGAGCATCGGTTCGAAGACCTGGCGGAACTGCATCACGCCGAAGTCGAACTCGATCTGGTACACCGACAGGCCGATGACGATGCCGCCGAAGGCCAGGTACTGGATGAACTTGATGCCGGGACCGTCCTTCGGCTTCTCCTCGCCGACGGCCCGGCGCCCCTCGTGCTCGAGGAACAGCGCGGTCAGCGTGGAGAAGCCGGCTCCGCCGATCAGCATCAGGTGGGTGGGCCCCCACAGGGTGACGTCCTGACCGAAGATGCGGTGCCAGACGTCGTCGAGCGGAAACCCGATGAGCGCGTAGAGGCCACAGCCCGCCATCAGGATGCCGCCGACCGGGGCGTACCAGTGTCGGGTGATGCGCACCGCGGACGGCCCCGGCTTGTCATACGGCAGCACGCAGGCCACGCAGCCGGCGACGAAGAGTACGAACAGCCCGAACAGGATGAAGTAGTGCGCGGGGTTCGCCAGCGGGCCGGGATCGCGGCCCTTGCCGATGTGCAGGCTGACGTCCCAGATGAAGCCGAACAGCGCGGTGATGATGGTCGTGATGAACATCGCGACGGGCAGCGCCACCCATGCGGGCCGGTTGAACTTGCGCCCCGCCCACTCGCCGAGGTCGTGCAACCACGTGATCTTGCGCATCCGGTGCTGGTAGCCGATCCACAGCAGCGCGGCACCGACGACCACACTGGCCACCGACAGGCCGATCACCTCGTTGAGGGCGGCGCCGCCACCCTCGGTTCCCTGCGCGAGGTACGCGACGTTCGACTGCACTGTCATATCCACCTGTCGAGTAGTTCGGGCGGGTGAACCCTACCGGCGAGTAATGTTGCCAGACGTCGGGAAGCGATACCAGGGGTACCGCACAGTTTGGGTCGTCATTTCTTCGTCGGCGGCTTGAGGACCTTCATGGCGAGGTTCATCACCGGCTCGGGCACGCGATCGCGAGCCTCCAGTGCCCTATTCGCCACGCGTGTCCGCGCCGGGGTGCCGCGACCGAACCAGGCGTTGAGCGGTCCGCCCGTCGGCTCGAGCTGCACGTGCATCGGTGGGCGGCCGTCGGCGGCGCCCAGCGCGTTGGAGATGACCATCCGCTGGATCTCGCTGGTGCCCTCGAAGATCGTGTACAGCTTCGCGTCGCGATACCACTTCTCGACCGGATGGTCCTTGATGTAGCCGTAGCCGCCCATCGTCTGAATGGCGCGCTCGGTGGTCTTGACGGCGAGCTCGGTGGCGGCGAGCTTGGCCATCGACCCCTCGCCGCGTTCGAACGGCACGCCGGTGGCCGCCATCCACGATGCCCGCCACGTCAGCAGCCGCGCCGCGTCCAACTGGGTCGCCAGGTCCGCCAGCGGGAATGCGATGCCCTGGTTGTGGATGATGGGAGCGCCGAACGCCTCGCGGTCATTGGCGTACGCGGTGGCGTATTCCAGTGCAGCGCGGGCGATTCCGAGCGCCTGGGCGGCGACCATGGGCCGGGTCTGCTCGAGTGCGCCGAGCGTGGCCGACCCGGAGTGCTTGCCGCCCTCGACGGCCTCGCGAGCCTTGGCCAGCTTGTGTTCGAGTTTCTCGTGGCCGCCGAGCAGGTTGGCGGCCGGGACGCGNACCGAGTCGAACTCGAGCTCCGCGGTGTGCGAGGCGCGGCAGCCCAGCTTGTCGAGCTTGCGCACCATCTTTAGACCCGGCGTGCCCCCGGGCACGATGAACAGTGCCTGGCCCTTGTGGCCGAGCTCCGGGTCGACGTTGGCGTTGACGACGTGCACGTCGGCGATGCCGCCGTTGCCGATCCACATCTTGTGCCCGTCGATGATCCAGTCGTCCCCGTCACGGCGGGCCGTGGTGCGCAGGTTGCGCACGTCGCTGCCACCCTCGGGTTCGGAGATCGCGAGCGCGGCCAGCTTCAGGTCTCCCGGGCTGCCGAAGCACTCCGGCGCCCACTGCAGCATCTGCTCCGGTGACGCGGCCTGCCCGATGGCCGAGAGGGCCAGCGCCGGCATCACGACGGCGAGCCCGATGCCCGCGCACCCCCAGAACAGCTCCTCCATGAACATCGGCAGTGACAGTCCGGTGGGGTCGCCGATCAGGTCGCGGTAGAACAGCGGGCTGTAGAAACCCTGCCGGGCGGCCTCCTCGAGTACGGGCCACGGGAACTCCTGGCGGGCGTCGTACTCGGCGGCCACCGGCCGGACGACCTCCTCGGCGAACACGTGTGCGCGGCGGGCCAGGTCATGCTGGGCGATGGTGGGGGTGAGATCGAAGCTCATCGGAGATCACCTGCTTCCTCGACGGCGACGTCGAAACGACGGAACTCAGTAGACGTGTGTTCACTGATACCCACGGACGGCCCGTGGGAATCGTGCCCGGCCTAGCCTCGAGTGATGCGCCTTCCGGACCACGGGCTTCGGCAGCGTGACGGCGTGACGTGCGGCCCCGCCGTCGCCGTGATGGCGGGTGCCCTCCTGGACGCCACGCCGTGNCCGGACCCCGCCTGGTTCGCCGCCGAGCAGGGCCGGGTGCANGCCGCGGTCAATCGCGTGTGGCCGCGGGCACTGGGCACCACCCCGCGCGGCATGGCGCGTGCCATCNGTGCGCANGGCCCGCGGTACGGCTGGCGACGCGTCCGGCGCGGCGACGGGTTCGCCGACGTCGAACGCGCGGTCCGGGCGCACCGGCCGGTGGCCATGCTGATCGGCAACGTGGTGCCGCGGCACTGGGTGCTCGTCATCGGCTGCGAGGCCGACGTCTGGGAGTGTTACGAGCCGTCCTCGGGGCAGGTCAGGAGGGTGTCGCCGACGGAGGTCCGCGCCGCGCGCCTCGTGGGACTCGGCTTCCCGCGGGCGTTCGCGTTCGTGTTGCCGCGTTCGAACATATGATCGAATCGTGGGCGAATTCCAGTCGATCGGCTACCACGGACAACCCGTGGCGCACGCCTTTCGCCGCGTCGACCCGCCCATCGCGGTCCTGGTCGACCTGGCGGCCGTGTTCCCCCGCGAGCCGCACCGCGCGGGTGGGTACAACCCGGCCGGTCTGCAGATGCACGCCGTCGTCGAGGGTCGGCTCAGCTGCTGGGGTCTGTGCGAACAAGGTTTCTGGTGGGGATTGGTGACCTACGACATCGCCTACGGGCCGAATCGCAAGTCCGTCACCCACTGGATCCCGTCGTGGACGCTGCGGCGCCAGGTAGAGCGGCGTCCGTAGGGTGCAGGTATGGCTCGAAAGTTCGCTACCGCCGATCGGGTGGATCTGCCGGCCCTGCTCGACTTCGTCCGGCCCCGGCATCACATGGTGTTGACGACGTTCCGTTCGGACGGGTCGACGCAGAGTTCGCCGGTGAGCGGCGGGGTCGACGAGGCGGGCCGCATCGTGATCGCGAGCTACCCGCAACGGGCCAAGTCGGTCAACGTCCGGCGCGATCCGCGCGCGAGCGTGACGGTGCTCTCGGAGGACTTCAACGGTCCGTACGTGCAAGTTGACGGCGACGCAGAAGTGCTCGACCTGCCCGACGCGGTCGAGCCGCTGGTGGAGTACTTCCGGGCGATCGCCGGTGAGCACTCGGACTGGGACGAGTACCGGCAGGCGATGGTCGACCAGGGGAAGTGCCTGATCAGGATCACCCCGGTGCGGTGGGGGCCGGTGGCCACCGGTGGGTTTCCCCCGGCGTGAGGGTGGCGATCCCGAGCGGCCGGTACGGCCGCGTTGCGGCAGCTAGCCGGTCAAACTATAGTCTGGACACATGTCCAGAGCGCAGATTCTCACTCTGGCCGCGGTGAGCTAGCCATGCGGATTGCGCTTCTGTCGTATCGAAGCAAGACCCATTGCGGCGGGCAGGGCGTGTACGTCCGTCACCTGAGTCGCGGTCTCGTCGAACTCGGCCACGACGTCGAGGTGTTCTCGGGGCAGCCCTACCCGGAGGGTCTCGACCCCCGGGTGCGCCTGACCAAGGTGCCCAGCCTGGACCTCTACCGGGAGCCCGATCCGTTCCGGGTTCCGCACATTCGAGAGCTTCACGACCGCGTCGACGTGCTCGAGCTCTTCACGACGTGGACGGCCGGGTTCCCCGAACCCAAGACGTTCTGCATGCGCGTCGCNCGCATCCTCGCCGAGCGGCGCGACGAGTTCGACGTCGTGCACGACAACCAGAGCCTGGGCGACGCCCTGCTGAAGATCGCCAAGCTCGGGTTGCCGGTGGTCGCCACCGTGCACCACCCCATCACCCGCGACCGCGTGGTCGAGGTCGCCGCGGCGAAGTGGTGGCGCAAGCCGCTGGTCAAGCGGTGGTACGCGTTCGCCGAGATGCAGAAGCAGGTGGCGCGCAAGATTCCCGAGCTGCTGACCGTCTCGTCGTCCTCCGCGGTGGACATCGCCGACGACTTCGACGTCGACCCGGAGCAGCTGCACGTGGTGCCGCTCGGGGTGAACACCGAGCTGTTCCGGCCCAGTGAGAATCGGGTGCGCAACCGCATCATCGCGATCGCCAGCGCCGACGTTCCGCTCAAGGGTGTCAGCCATCTGCTGCATGCGGTGTCGCGGCTGCGGGTCGAGCGCGATCTCGACGTCCAGTTGGTGTCGAAGTTGGAGCCCAACGGGCCCACCGAGAAGCTGATCGCCGAGCTGGGCATCTCCGACATCGTGCACAGCTCGAGCGGACTCAGCGACGAGGAGTTGGCGGCACTGCTCGCCTCGGCCGAGGTGGCCTGCATTCCTTCTCTCTACGAAGGCTTTTCGCTGCCCGCGGTCGAGGCAATGGCCAGTGGCACACCCATCGTCGCCAGCCGTGCTGGTGCACTGCCCGAGGTGGTGGGCGAGGACGGCGGCTGCGCCCGTCTGGTGCGACCCGGTGACGTCGACGACCTGACCAGAGTGCTCGGTGAACTGCTCGACTCCCCGATGGAGTTGCGCAGGCTCGGCGCCAACGGCCGCACCCGCGCCGTCGACGTCTTCAGTTGGGAATCGGTGGCCGCACAGACGGTCTCGGTCTACGAACGCGCGATGAAACGAGTGAAGACATGTTGACCGTCGACTTCGACAGGTTGGGCGTGGGTCCGGGCAGCAGCCTGATCGACGTGGGCTGCGGTGCCGGACGGCACTCCTTCGAGGCGTTCCGCCGGGGCGCCGACGTCGTCGCGTTCGACCAGGACGTCGCCGAACTCAACAACGTCGACGCGATCCTGCAGGCGATGCAGGAACAGGGCGAGGCGCCCGCGTCGGCCAAGGCCGAGGCCGTCAAGGGTGACGCGCTCGACCTGCCGTACGACGACGGCACCTTCGACTTCGTGATCGCCTCGGAGATCCTCGAGCACGT
>Ga0055540_1000702_pt1 | contig 23030 bp, 25 predicted proteins | sample AraplaCvi_mMS_r2_2_FD_55040 | JGI IMG/M metagenome (GOLD analysis project Ga0055540, IMG submission 55040) | Arabidopsis root microbial communities from North Carolina, USA - plate scrape MF_Cvi_mMS_r2 | ecosystem: Host-associated > Plants > Roots > Endosphere | place: USA: North Carolina
TGCTGTCCACCATGTCGACCGGCGTGACATTCGTTCGCGCCGAGGAGTTCTCGGACCTACGCACCTATGACGCCCCCGACGTCCTGCGATACGTGATGGGCTTCGGCGACACGCCCGAGAAGGCCCTGACCGGACCCATGCAGAAACTGCTCGACGGCGGGTTCATCCAGTCGGTCCGCATGTGCGTCGACCAGATCGGCTTCGCCGCCGACCCCCGCATCCGCGCCACTCAGGAGATCGCCGTGGCCACCGCGCCCATCGAATCGCCGATCGGTGCCATCCAGCCCGGGCAGGTGGCGGCCCGAAAGTTCCACTGGGAGGCCCTCGTTGGGGACGAGGTGGTCGTCCGGGTCACCGTCAACTGGTTCATGGGCCAAGAGCACCTCGACCCGGCCTGGACGTTTGGCCCCGCCGGCGAACGGTATGAGATGGAGGTGAAGGGCAACCCGGACTTCACCGTGACCGTCAAGGGCTTTCAGCCCGACAGCGTCGAGGAGGGGCTGCAGAGCAACGACGGCATCGTCGCGACCGCGGCCCACTGCGTGAACTCGATTCCCGCGGTGTGCGCCGCCGAACCCGGCATCGCCACCTATCTGGACTTGCCGCTGATCAGCGGCAAGGCGGCGCCGCACCTGCGCTAGAACGGGTCAGGGCTGNACGAGGATCCGGATCGGATCGCCGTCACCGGTGTCGAGTTTCTCGATNCCCTTGGCGACGTCCTCCAGNGGCACGACGTCGCTGATCGACCGCGACAGGTCCAAGCGCCCCGTCGAGACCAGGGTGGCCAATGTGCCGATGTCGGCGTTCTGATAGCCCAGGTGGCCCAGCACCTGCCACTTGAGCAGGTTGAAGATCGCCGTCGATCCGATCGACGGGCTGTCGGCGCTCATCCCGATCCCGACGACCCGCCCGCCGACGGTCAGGTTGGCCAGCGCCTGCTCGAAGGTGGACGAGATGCCCACGGCGTCGAACGCCACGTCGAGCTGGCGGCCACCGGTCGCCTCGCTGATCTTGTCGTGGAGTGCGTCGTCGCGGGCGTCGAACGCGTAGTCGGCGCCGACGGCCAGCGCACGGTCGAGCACGGCGGGCTTGACGTCCACCGCGATGATTGGGGTGGCACCGACCAGCCGGGCGAGCTGCACCACGTGCGTGCCGAGTCCGCCGACGCCCCACACGCCGACCGATTCGCCGATGCCGACCTTGCCGGTCCGCACCACCGCGCCGAACGGGGTGGACACCGCGTCGGCCAGGATCGCGGCCTGCTCGAGTGAGACGTTGTCGGGAATCCTGGTGAGCCCGAAGGCCTGGGCGACGGTGTACTCGGCCCAGGCGCCGTCATAGGCGAAGGCCATCAGCTGGATGTGCAGGCAGTTCGACACGTCGCCGCGGCGGCAGTTGGCGCAGGCGAGGCACGGCCGCCCGGCGGCGACCACCACACGATCACCCTCGGCCCAGCCGGTGACGTCCGGGCCGATCGCGGCGACGGTGCCCGAGGCTTCGTGCCCCTGGGTCACCACGGCGCGTTGAGCGGGAAACGTGCCGTTGATCAGGCTGAGGTCTGAGTGGCAGATTCCGCAGAATGCGACCTTGACCAGGACCTCGCCGCGGCCCAGTTCGGGGATCGGAACGTCTTCCACCGCAATCTTCTTCGTGTCGGCGTAGAAGCGCTGCGCCCTCATCGTCTCGGCCATGTGGATCCCTTCGTCAGGCGTGTGGTACCGCAGAGTACCGCATTGACGTCATGGTGTAGCTGGCAGGCGCGGGGCAACCACCGTCGTCGTCGCAGCCACCTGGCACACTCGGCACCCGTGACCACACGTGGACTCGTACTGGCCGGCGGGGGATTGGCGGGGATCGCCTGGGAGACCGGGGTGCTCACCGGCATCGCCGACGAAGCGCCCGACGTCGCCCGCGCCCTCGTCGAGGCCGACGTGCTGCTCGGCACGTCGGCCGGGTCGACGGTGGCGGCGCAACTGTCCAGCGGCGCCGGCCTTCAGGACCTCTTCGACGCGCAGGTCGCCACCGAGACGCACGAGCTCGCGCCGAGGGTCGGCATCGAGGAGGTGATGGAACTCTTCGCCGGTGCCATGGGAGCGCCGGGCGCCACGGTCGAAGAGAAGCTGATTCGCATCGGCGCCGTCGCCCTCGGCGCCGAGACCGTTCCCGAATCGGTCCGTCGCGCCGTCATCGGCCACCGGTTGCCCTCGCGCGAGTGGCCGGACCGGGACGTACGCGTCACCGCGGTCGACGTCCGCACCGGCGAGCTGGTCGTGCTGCGTCGTGACTCGGGTGTCGCCCTGGTCGACGCCGTCGCGGCGAGCTGCGCGGTACCGGGAGTCTGGCCGGTGGTCACCGTCGGGGACCGCCAATTCATGGACGGCGGGGTCGCAAGCTCGGTCAACACGAGCGCCGCGGCCGACTGCGATGCCATCGTGGTGCTGGTGCCGGCCAGCGAGACGGCGCCGACGCCGTTCGGCAACGGTGCGGCCGCCGAGATCGCCGCCTTCCCGGGAGACACCTTCGCCCTGTTCGCCGACGACGAGGCGATCGCCGCATTCGGTCCAAATCCACTCGATCCGGCCTGCCGGATCCCGGCGGCGAACGCCGGGCGAGTCCAGGGTCGACGCAACGCCGAGCGGGTCGGCCGGTTCCTAGGCGTGTGACGACGGCGGCGTCAGCGTGTCCAACGCGGCCGCGGCCAGCTCCTGACCGATGTCGATGACCTCCTCGGCGCGGTGGAACTCCAGGCTCCGCGCGACCGTGCGGGGCACCTCGATCAGAAGGTCCGGCGGATAGGCCGCCAGGGTGTGTCGCATCAGCGCGGCCTGCGCGATGTCGATGGCGCGGTTGAGGACCTCGAAACCGCCGAGGCGAGGGACCACCGTCTCGGTGTGATCGTCGTGATCGTCGACGTCGACCCCGTCGTTGGCGAATCTGCTCAGGACCGTCTTCGCGGCGGGAGTGTCGAGCAGTGCGCGGGCGGTCGTCGTGTCCAGCAGGGCCGTGGTGTTGCGCCACATCCGGCTCAGGCGTTCGGTGGTCGCACCGGGGCCGGGCGTGGGAGGCGGGGCGGACCGGGTGGGATCGTCACCGCCCAGGCTCACCGCGATGATGAGGTCGGCGTTGACCGCAGCCAACGGAGCCATCGGCAACGGGTCGAGGATGCCCCCGTCGGCTAGCAGTCGGCCGTCGAGCACGTGCGGTTTGATGACCCCCGGAATCGCGATGGACGCGCGGATGGCGGCGTCGACCGGCCCGCGCTGCAGCCACACCGACTTTCCCGCGATGAGATCGGTGGCGACCGCGGTGAACGGGATGGGCAGGTGTTCGACGACCTCGTCGCCGAGGATCTCGCGCACGGCGTCGAGGATCTTGTCGGCACGCAGCACGCCCGCCGAGGTGAGCGACGGATCGAGCAGACGCAACACGGCCCGCTGCGTCAACGACGTCGCCCAGGCGGTGTACTCGTCGAGCTTGCCGGCGGCCGCGAGCCCTCCGACGAGCGCTCCCATCGACGATCCCGCGATGCCGACGACGTCATGGCCGCGGTCGCGCAACTCGTTGATCACCCCGATGTGCGCGTATCCCCGGGCACCGCCGCTGCCCAGACTGAGCGCCACTCGCATCGATCCATTGTCACTGCTTGGATTCCCGCGAAAGGGGCAACCCCCGTCCCATGATTGGCACGTTGCGTTCCGTGGTCCTCGACACCCGAGATCCGAGCGGTCTCGCGTCCTTCTACCAAGCGGTGCTGGGGGGTGAGGTCGACGCGGGTGACGCCACGTTCGTCGTCCTCACCGATCCGACCGGACGACGGCTGGCATTTCAGCTGGCGCCGGAGCACGAGCCGCCGCGCTTCCCGGACCCGCGGGGCTCACAGCAGTTCCACCTCGACATCGAGATCGCAGATCTCGACGAGGCCGAGTCGAAGGTGTTGGCCCACGGCGCATCTCGGGTGGGCGACGGCGTCGACGGCGGTGACTTCAGGGTCTACCGCGATCCGGCAGGACATCCGTTCTGCCTGGTGTGGTGACGCCCGGCTAGCACCCCACCCTGGTGAAGAAGGCCGCCGCGATCAGGCCGATGATCAGGGCGATGGTGGGCTGGCCGCTGGACAGCGCCACGACGACTCCCATGATCGAGCCGACGAGGATGGCGAACAGCAACAGCCCCAAGAGAATCCTCGTGCCGTTGATCGAACCACCGGCCGCCCGCGGCAACGCGGTCTGAGGCTTGTGCTCGTTCGGTCCGATCATGAGCCCTCCCAAGGTGATGAGGGACACATAGTACCGAATATTGTGACGCGCGCCACAAACGGGTAGCCGGTCTAATAGATTTGCGCGCCTTGGTATTCGGCCGTCCTTCGAACCCGCGTGATTTGAAGTCCCGAATTCGACGGCGGCGAACTCAGCCGCACAGGTCGTCGGCGGCCGCGTCGGCCGCCACGATGACGGCCGACTGCCGGGCCGCGGGCAAACGCGACCACGGTGTGCCAAACGTCCCTGGCCCGGCGGAGTCCGACTTCTGAAGGCTCTCCAGGTAGGGCTCGAACTGCCCCTTCTGATCACCGCCGCGCTGCTGCATCCACACCTTCGCAGCGTGGCAGGCCTGGAAGTATTCGTCCTCGGTCGACTGGGCGGGTGCGCCGACCGCGGTCGTCACCCCGTTCGGGGACACCCCCGTCGCGCCAGGCTCGGCGGTGTGGGTCTGCAGGGTCGTCGTGGAGGTCGCGGCGGCGGCGCTCGACGACGTCGAGGGTGGCGCCGAGTCGCCACCACCGGAGCCCGACGAGCAGCCGGCGAGGAGGACCGCGACGGCAGCCGTCGCCAGTAACGGGTAGCTGCGCATGCTGCCAATCTATGCAACACTCGCCAACGTGTTGGAACGGACCAGTCGTCGGGAGTGTTGTCGGGCGTGACGCCCGCCCCCTGACCATTTCCGTATCCGGTTCACTCTGGAGTCTCCGCACATGTCTCTTGCCTTCACGTCCGCCGTCGCCCCCACCCGCCTGCGCGTCCCCGATCTGCTGCACGCCACCGACGTCGCCGCCGACCACGTGCTCTCGGGCCGCTACGACCACGTCCTGCCCATCGGTGGGCCGCCCACCGACGAACGCTGGTTCACCCGCCTGCACGGCGACGACGAACTGGACGTCTGGCTCATCAGCTGGGTGCCCGAGCGCTCGACCGAACTCCACGACCACGGCGGCTCCCTGGGTGCGCTCACGGTGGTGTCCGGTGCCCTGGTCGAAACCCGCTGGGATGGTGGGGCGTTGCGGCAGCGTCGACTCGAGGCAGGAGCCCAGGCGGGCTTCCCACTCGGCTGGGTCCACGACGTCGTCTGGTCGCCGTCTCGTCCCAGCAGGGAGTCCGTCGGAATTCGCACCGCGCCCCGCACCCCTACGCTGAGCGTGCACGCCTATTCACCGCCCCTGACCGCGATGTCCTACTACGAGGTGACCGACCGCAACACGCTTCGCCGCGAACGGACCGAGCTGACGGACAAGCCCGAGGGAGACTGATGCCCAGCCGAATCGACGCCGTGCTGCAGGCCGCGCGCGACAAGCTGACGAGGATCGACGCCGCCGACGTGCCCGCCGCCCTGGAGCGCGGAGCGTTGCTGGTCGACATTCGGCCCGCCGCGCAGCGCGCCGCCGAGGGCGACGTGCCCGCCGCCCGGCTCATCGAACGCAACGTCCTCGAGTGGCGCTGCGACCCCACCAGCGACGCTCGGTTGCCCGAGGCGGTCGGTGACGACGTCGAATGGATCGTGCTGTGCTCGGAGGGCTACACCTCCAGCCTCGCGGCGGCTGCGCTGGTCGACCTCGGTCTACACCGGGCCACCGACGTCATCGGCGGCTATCACGCCCTGAAGGCGGCCGGGGTGCTCGACCGCCTGGACGCGTCATTCGTCGGAGCGCAGCAGCGGCCGTAACCGCTCGGTCTTCTCCGACGTCCAGTTCGGTGGCTGCATGATGGCGGCCCACGCGTTGGCGACGTCACGGACGTAGACGTGGCCGTGACCGTCGGGAACGTCGACGGCGACTGCCATGTCGGCGGACACCTGCAGGAACGTCACGACGGGGATCCACTCCATCTCCGGTGAGACGTCGTCACCCCGGGGTTCGCGCAACCAGTCCGGTTTGGAGAACAGCAGATCGGGGTTCCACCACGCGATGGGATCGGAGGCGTGCTGCAGGTACACCACCCGCGGCTCGCCCCAGGGTGATTGGGGCCGTTGAAGATTCGCGGCGTCGGCGGCGAATCTGACGTTCTCGCCCTTGTCGAAGATGGGCAGCCACTGCGGTGACCCCGCGTCACGCTCGGCGGTCAGGGCGGTCCAGATGGTGTTGTTGAACGTCGGACCGGAGAACAACGCGCCATCGGTGCGGGCGATCAGATTGTTCAGGGAGAGGAACGGCGCCTCGCCGCCGAAGGAGCCCAGGCTCTCGCCGAACACCACCAACTTGGGCCGACGCGCCTCGGGCATCGTGCGCACCAACGCGTCGACTGCTTCGAAGAGCGCCTGGCTCGACTGGCGTGCGTTCTCCTTGTCGACGAGGAACGACAGCCAGCTCGGCAGGAACGAGTACTGCATCGACACGATCGCGGTGTCGCCGTTGTACATGTACTCCAGCGATGCCGCCTCGGCCTCGTTGATCCAGCCGGTGCCGGTCGTGTTGGCCACCGCGACGACCGCGCGGTTCAGCCCACCGGTGCGCAACAGCTCGCGGGCGGCGAGTTCGGCGTCGGCCTTGAAGTTCTCGGCGGAGTTGAGGCCGGCGTAGACGCGGATCGGCTCGATCGCCGGGGCGCCGTTGAACTTCGAGAGGTCCTCCACGGACGGGCCGCCGGCCATGAACATCCGACCCTGATGTCCGAGTGAGGACCAGCTGACGAGCGACCCCGGTCCGCCGGACCGCAGCGGCGTGGTCGGTGCGGCGAAGTCGGGATCTTCTTCGTTGTTCGCCGACTCGAAGGTGTCGTTGAGGGTGCTCATGGCGAACCGCACCACGATGCCGTTGAGTAGCGCGACGGTCAGGACGAGCAGCAGCGTGACCACCACGACGGCCGAAACGCGAGGCGGCGCAACGCGATCGAGCTGCCCGACCAAGAACCGGACCAGCTTGCCGACCAGCTGGCCGAGTTCTACGAAGACGAAGAGGAAGACGATCGAGAGCACGGCGGTCAGGGGGTGGTCCCAGAAGTCCAGCCGGGGGACGCCCATGAAGTCGCGAACGTCGTCCTGCCAGACGTGAAAGCCGATGACCGAGAGCGTCTGTCCGATCACGCCGACGACGACGAGGGCGATCCACGCCCACCGAGGCGCGCTCGGGCTGGTGTTCACCGACCGCAGGTAACGCACCAGCCACACGCCGAACACGCCGAGGCCGTAACCGATGCCGCCCGCCGCACCGCTGACCAGACCCTGGAACAGCGGCCCGCGGGGCAACAGTGACGGCGTCAGCGACAACCAGATGAACACCAGGCCGAACGCGGTGCCGAAGAACGTGTAGTGCCGCACCCACCAGTCGGGCTTGGGGGTGGCCTCCGGGCCGCCCGCAGGCTCGTCGATCTTGATCTGGGTGTCGGTCACCACCGCACCTTAGCGGTGCGTGAAGTTCGGTGCGCGCTTCTCGGTGAAGGCCGCCATGCCCTCGGTTTGGTCGTCGGTGGCGAAGGCGGAGTGGAACAGTCGGCGCTCGTAGAGCAGCCCTTCGGCCAGGGAGGACTCGAAGGCGCGGTTGACCGCCTCCTTGGCCATCCGGGCCGCGGACAGCGACATGCCTGCGATGGTGGCGGCGGCGGAGTTGGCCTCCTCCAGCAGCGTGTCGGCCGGGACGACGCGCGACACCAGACCGCTGCGTTCGGCCTCGGCCGCGTCGATGGTGCGTCCGGTGAGGATCAGGTCCATCGCCTTGGCCTTGCCGATGGCGCGGGTGAGTCGCTGCGAGCCGCCCATGCCAGGCAGCACGCCGAGCTTGATCTCTGGCTGGCCGAACTTCGCGGTGTCGGCGGCGATCAGCAGATCGCACATCATGGCCAATTCGCATCCGCCGCCGAGGGCGTAGCCGGCGACCGCGGCGATGGTGGGCGTGCGGGTGGCCGCGAACTTCGACCAGGTGGAGAAGAAGTCGGCGGCGAAGACGTCGGCGAACGAGAGGTCGGCCATCTCCTTGATGTCCGCGCCGGCGGCGAAGGCCTTCTCGTTGCCGGTGACGATGATGGCGCCGATGCTCGGATCCGCGTCGAATTCCGCTGCGGCGGTGGTGAGTTCGACCATCACCTCGCTGTTGAGAGCGTTGAGCGCCTTCGGGCGGTTCAGGGTGATGGTCCCGACCCGGCCCTCGCGGGTGACCAGGATGGTCTGATGGCTCATTGCACGACTCCTTCGGGGAACGTCAGGTCTGGATCGGCCGGGGCGAAGTACGCCGCGACGTCGTCTGGGGTGCACTCTGCCAGCGACGCCGGCGACCACTTGGGGTTTCGGTCCTTGTCGACCAGCTGTGCGCGGATGCCCTCCACGAGGTCGTGGGAGCGCAGGGCCCGGTTCGCCATCCGGAACTCCTGGCGCAGCGCGTCTTCGAGGGTGTCGAGGTGCGCGGCCCGGCGGACCGCCTCAAGGGTGACGGCGACCGAGATGGGGGACCGGCTCTCGATGAGGTTCGCGGCGTCCTCGGCCGGCCCGGGGCCCTTGGCCCGGAGTGCGTCGACCACGTCGACGGCGGTGTCGCCGGCATAGCACTCGTCGATCCAACCGCGCTGTGCCAGAAGGGCGCTCGGAGGTGGCTCGACGGCGAACGTGGACAGGGCCTCCTCGACGCCGTCGGCGATGATCGCGGCGGTGAAGTCGGCCAGCCGGTCGTGGGGTACGTAGTGGTCGGCGAAGCCAAGGGCGATCGCGTCGGCCCCGGTGAACGGTGCGCCCGTGATCGCGGCGTGCACGCCGAGGCGGCCCGGCGTCCTGGCCAGCAGGTAGGTGCCCCCGACGTCGGGGATGAAGCCGATGCCGACCTCGGGCATGCCCATCTTGGTGGTGTCGGTGACGACGCGGACGCTGCCGTGGGCCGCCACGCCGACGCCGCCGCCCATCACGATGCCGTCCATGATCGCGACGTAGGGCTTGGGGTAGCGGGAGATGAAGGCGTTGACGATGTACTCGTCGTGCCAGAACGAACGCGCCTCGGAGCCGTCGCCTTTCGCGCTGTCGTGGATCGCGATGACGTCGCCGCCCGCGCAGAGCCCGCGCTCGCCGCTTCCGGTGAGCAGAACGGTGTGCACGGAGGCGTCGTCGGCCCATTTCCTGAGAGCGTTCTCAACCTGAATCACCATCGCGTGGGTGAGGGAGTTGATGGCCTTTGGCCTGTTCAGGGTGATGACACCCACGCCGTTCTCGACTTTTACTAGGAGGTCCTCGTTTTCGGGCACGTGGAGCAATCTAGATCGTGGCCCCACGTCGAAGCGACACGGGTAACCTTTGCCAAGGAGTTCACAGTTTCACCGACGAGGCCGGGAACCGGTCCGAGTCGCCACACGTTGACCCATTGTTCGGCACAGTTCGTCACCCGACGGACGGCAAGCATCACGAGAGGAACCGACGGTGCGCGAGAGCAGCAACCCGGTATTCCGTTCCCTGCCCAAGCAGCAGGGTGGCGGGTATGCCCAATTCGGTGGCGGAGCCGCCGGTTACGGCGCGGCCACAGTTCAGGCCGATCCGTACGCGGCTCAGCCGTACGCCGACCAGTCGAGCAAGGTCTCCCGGCCGCTCACCATCGACGACGTCGTCACGAAGACGGGCATCACGCTCGCCGTGCTGTCGGCCGTGGCCGTGGTGTCGTACTTCCTGGTGTCGCAGAACCTCGGCCTGATGATGCCGTTCACCCTCGTCGGCGGCCTCGGTGGCTTCGTGTTGGTCATGATTGCGACGTTCGGTCGCAAGCAGGACAACCCAGCCATCGTGCTGACATACGCCGCGCTTGAGGGCCTGTTCCTCGGTGCCGCGTCGTTCCTGTTCGCGAACCTCGTCTCGACGGGTGGCCCCGGCATGATCGCCCAGGCGATCGTCGGCACGCTCGGCGTCTTCTTCGGCATGCTGGTCGTCTACAAGACCGGCGCCATCCGCGTCACGCCCAAGCTCACCCGCATGATCATCGCCGGCCTGTTCGGCGTGATGGCGCTGATGCTGCTCAACATCGTGCTCGCGCTGTTCGGCGTGGGCGGCGGCGAGGGCTTCGGCCTGCGTAGCGGTGGCCCGCTGGCTATCGGCTTCTCGCTGCTGTGCATCGCGCTGGCGGCGTTCAGCTTCCTCATCGACTTCGACGCCGCCGACCAGATGGTCCGCGCCGGTGTCCCGTCGAAGGCGGGCTGGGGCATCGCGCTCGGCCTGACCGTGACGCTGGTGTGGCTGTACCTCGAAATCCTGCGTCTGCTGAGTTACTTCCAGAACGACTAGCAGCGTTGCCCCGGGAAGCCCGTTCGCGTATTGCGAGCGGGCTTTCTGCATGTCTGGGGTGCCCGACTCTGCGTGTACTGCGGCCGTTACTCGTACTTCTCCGCAGTAGACGCAGAGTCGCCACACCCGGACGGTCCCCAGTCGTGAGTCGATCCACAGTCCGGTCGCAATCCGGCAAGGACGCCCCGCCCCCGTCGGCGTCGATCGGCAGTCTGCCGGCATGGACGACGGCACACCCTTCATCGGGTCGGAGGCGTTGGCGTCGGGCGCGTTGACGCCCTACGGGCTACGCAGACACTTTCGCGCGGTGATGCCGAACGTGTACCTGGACAAACGAATACGGCCAACCTTTCGTCACAGGACCACTGCTGCCTGGCTGTGGTCGGGCCGTGAAGCCGTGGTCGCGGGGCTGTCGGCGTCGGCGCTGCACGGGTCGAAGTGGGTCGGCGACAGTACGCCAGTCGAATTGATTTTGCGCAACGCACGATCCCCGAGCCAGTTCGTCACCCGGGCGGACTTCCTCGCGGCGGGGGAGACCCTTCGCATCGCTGGCATGTCGGTGACGACACCGGCGCGAACCGCCTTCGACATCGGCCGGCGTGGACGCCTGGGCGATGCCGTCGCACAGGTGGATTCACTGCTTGCGGCCACGCGGCTGGCGGTGGGCGACGTCGTCACCCTCGCCGCAGAGCACGCCGGCGTTCGCGGCTTGCGGCAGCTCCGACGCGTGCTCCACCTCGCTGACGGCGGCGCTGAGTCGCCACGGGAGACGTGGCTTCGGCTCCTGCTCGTCGAGGCCGGGTTCCCGCCGCCGCGCACCCAGATTCCGGTGATCAGCCCCGACGGACGACGCCGGTACTACCTCGACATGGGGTGGGAGGACGTCAAGGTCGCGGTCGAGTACGACGGCGACCACCATCGATCGGACCCGGCCCAATTCGCCGGGGACATCAGACGATTGGCCGACATCGACGAGCTCGGCTGGTCGCTGGTGAGGGTCGTCGCCCGCAGCAGTCGCGACGACGTTCTGCGACGGGTGCGGCTGGCGTGGGACCGACGCTCGACTCTGCGCTGACTGCGACGGTTACTCGTACTTCCTCGCAGTGAGCGCAGAGTCGGCGGGAGGGCCGCTTAGCTCAGGCGCTCGATCACCATCGCCATGCCCTGGCCGCCACCGACGCACATGGTCTCCAGGCCGAACGTCTTGTCGTGGGTCTGCAGGTTGTTCAGCAGCGTGGCCGTGATGCGGGCGCCCGTCATGCCGAACGGGTGGCCGAGCGCGATCGCGCCACCGGAGACGTTCAGCTTGTCCTCGTCCATCCCCAGTGCGCGCGCCGAGCCCAGCACCTGCACGGCGAACGCCTCGTTGATCTCGTAGAGGTCGATGTCGCCGATCGACTTGCCCGCCCGCGCCAGCGCCTGCTTGCACGCCTCGATGGGGCCAAGGCCCATGATCTCCGGCGACAGCCCCGAGACGCCGGTCGACACGATGCGGGCCAGCGGCGTCAGCCCCAGCTCCTTGGCCTTCGTGTCGCTCATGATCACCACGGCGGCCGCACCGTCGTTCAGCGGGCACGCGTTGCCGGCGGTGATGGTGCCGTTGGGCCGGAACACGGGCTTGAGCTGACTGATCTTCTCGTAGGTCGTGCCGGCACGCGGGCCGTCGTCCTTGGACACGACGGTGCCGTCCGGCAAGGTCACCGGGGAGATCTCCCGCTCGAAGAAGCCGCTGTTGATGGCTTCCTCGGCCTTGTTCTGGCTGCGGACGCCCCAGTGGTCCTGGTCTTCGCGGCTGATGCCGGTGAACAGGGCGACGTTCTCAGCCGTCTGGCCCATCGCGATGTAGACGTCGGGCAGCAGCCCGTCCTCGCGGGGATCGTGCCACTCCGTCGCCCCGCTCGCGGCCTGGTCGAGCGGGCCTGCGCGTCGGCGAAGACGCCGTTCTTGGCATCGGGCCAGCCGTCGGCGCTGCCCTTGACGAAGCGCGACACCGTCTCCACGCCCGCGGAGATGAACGCGTCACCCTCGCCGGCCTTGATCGCGTGAAACGCCATCCGCGTGGTCTGCAGCGACGACGAGCAGTACCGGTTCACCGTGGTGCCGGGCAGGAAGTCGTACCCCAGCTCGACGGCGACCGCGCGACCGATGTTGAAGCCGGCCTCGCCGGCAGGCTGGCCACAGCCCATGATGAGATCGTCGATGTCCCGCGGGTCGAGCCCCGGGACCTTGTCGAGCGCAGCCTTGACCATCTGTGCCGCCAAATCATCGGGGCGCATGTCCACCAGCGAGCCCTTGTTGGCGCGGCCGATGGGTGAACGGGCGGTGGAGACGATGACGGCTTCTGGCATGGCGAACTCCTCGATAGGGGACGGCTAATGCGAACCTAACCCGTGACCGTCGCGACGATCGGCGCGGGTACGCCCGTCGTGCGTCGCCAGAACTGCGTGATGCCACCGAGGCGGGCCAGCAACGAGTCCCCCCGCGCCTCGAGGGCAGGCTCGACGTCGGCGTCGGCGCTCCACTCGCCAAGTGCCTTGCACAACGCCGGCAGCAACTGCTGAGCCGCCAGCGCGTAGCCGGCCGCCGACGGATGGAACATGTCCTGGGAGAAGAACTCCTCCGGGGCCTGCTGGAACTCCGAGGCCAGCAGTTCCGAGAACGGCACCGGCACCCCGCCCGCGGCGCGCACCTCGGCGGCCTGGGCGTGGGCCAGCCGCAGACCGATGGTGCGGGCGACGGTGCGAAGCGGCTGCGGTATCGCGGTGATGACGCCGAAGTCGGGGCAGGTACCGACGACGACGACGGCTCCGCTGGCCCGCAACCGGCTGACCGCGGCACCGAGCCGCCGCGCCGATTGCCCGACGCCGTTGAGCGCGGTGACGTCGTTGGCGCCGATCATGACCACCGCGGCGTCGGGGGGCGGACCCGCCACGAACATGGCGTCGATCTGTCCCGAGAGCCCCTTCGACGTGGCCCCGACGATTGCCTTGGTGCTCAACCGGATCCGCTTGCCGGACTGCTCGGCGAGCCCGCGCGCGATCACCACGCCTGGCACCTCGTCGGCGATCCTGCAGCCGTAGCCGGTGGCCGTCGAGTCGCCGAACACCATCAGGTGGATGTCGAAGGGCACACCGCGGTGCCATTTCTCGAACGGGCCGCCGCCCGGGGAGTAGACGCCGTCGGCTCGGGGCGGGACGTCCCACGCCTTGGGGATGACCTGACGGGCTTGATCGGCCTGCACCTGGAGGAGGTTTCGGGCACCGACGACCGCCGAACCCGTCGTCGCGAGCGTCGCCGCCGCTGCCAGGGCAACGGTCGAACGTCGCGGTGCACGATTGCCCACGCGGCCAGTTTAGGGCGGTCCCGACGGGATATCTGCGTGGTAGCAGTCACGGCCGGTCACGGTGCGATATCAAGTCCGGTACGAAATCGGGTTCCGCATTCGTTACATATTTGGCAGGTGTCAAGCTAAGTTACCTGGGGTTGGCTAAGCATTAACGGCCTCGGGCACTACATTGGCGTAGGGAAGTGGTGACGATGACCGCACCAAGCGACGTATCCCGTTCGTTCGGGTCCACCGTTGGCGCTGGTAGGGCGCGCAAGGCTCGACGATTCCCCGTCAGTGACGGTGCCCCGGTCGAGGTGGTCGAAGACGGCCCGAGCCTGGCCGGTCGATTGTTTGCTCTTGGCGCCATGTTGTCGATCAAGCCAACCCTGGCCGTGGGCAGCTACGTGCCGCGGATGCCGTGGCCCTTCGGCGTCGTCGACTTCGCTGCCCGGGTGCTGCGGCCCGCGCCCGGCACGGTGCGCGCCACCATCGGTCTGCCGAACTGCACTGCGCAGCTGGTCCGAGCCGCAGGCGTGCTGCCCGCCGACGGCAACCGCAGCGTCATCCTCTACCTGCACGGCGGTGCATTCCTCACCTGCGGTGCCAACACCCACGGTCGCCTGGTGACCGCGTTGTCGCGGTTCGCGGACAGCCCGGCGCTGGTGGTGAACTACCGGATGATTCCCAAGCACTCCATCGGCGAGGCGGTCGACGACTGCTACGACGCCTACCGGTGGTTGCGGCTCAAGGGATACGACCCGTCCCAGATCGTGCTGGCGGGTGACTCGGCGGGCGGCTATTTGTCACTGGCGCTGGCCGAGCGGCTCAACCTGGAGGGCGAACTCCCCGCGGCGATGGTCACCATGTCGCCGCTGTTCGAGATCGACAACGAGGGCCGGGCCCAGCACCCGAACGCGCACTCCGACGCGATGTTCCCCTCGAAGGCCTTCGACATGTTGGTCGACTACATCGAGCGGGCCGCCAAGCGCCACGTCGTCGACGGCAAGGCCGAGGAGGTCTACGAGCCGCTCGACCACGTCGAGACCGGTCTGCCGCGAACCCTGATCCACGTGTCGGGTTCCGAGGTTCTGCTCAACGACGCCAGAAAGGCCTCGCACATGCTGGCCGCGGCCGGCGTGCCCGTCGAAGTGCACGTCTGGCCTGGTCAGATGCACGTCTTCCAATTGGCAGCCCCGCACGTGAAGGAAGCGACCCGGTCGCTCAAGCAGATCGGCGACTACATCCGAGAGGCGACCTGGTAACCAAACCGCGCGCCTGACACGATGGACCCATGCGAATCGCGGGTCATGTCAGTGAGCTCATCGGCAACACGCCTCTCGTCCGGCTGAACTCCGTTGTGCCCGAAGGCGCCGGACTCGTCGCGGCCAAGGTCGAGTACCTCAACCCGGGCGGCAGTTCCAAGGACCGCATCGCGATCAAGATGATCGACGCCGCCGAGGCCAGCGGTGAGTTGAAGCCCGGTGGGACGATCGTGGAGCCCACCTCCGGCAACACCGGCGTGGGACTGGCCCTGGTGGCCCAGCAGCGCGGTTACAAGTGCATCTTCGTCTGCCCCGACAAGGTGAGCGAGGACAAGCGAAACGTGTTGCGCGCCTACGGCGCCGACGTCGTCGTGTCGCCGACGGCGGTGCCGCCGGACCACCCCGACAGCTATTACAGCGTCTCGGACCGGTTGGTGCGCGAGATCGACGGCGCCTGGAAGCCNGACCAGTACTCCAANCCGAACGGNCCGGCAAGCCACTACGAGACGACCGGTCCGGAGATCTGGGCCGACACCGACGGCAAGATCACGCACTTCGTCGCCGGCGTCGGCACCGGGGGCACGATCACNGGNGCGGGCCGCTANCTCAAGGAGGTGTCCGGGGGNGCGGTGAAGATCATCGGCGCCGACCCCGAGGGCTCGGTGTACTCGGGCGGCACCGGCCGGCCCTACCTCGTCGAAGGCGTGGGTGAGGACTTCTGGCCGTCGGCGTACGACCCCTCGGTCACCGACGAGATCATCGCGGTCTCCGACGCCGACTCCTTCGAGATGACGCGCCGACTCGCNCGNCAGGAAGCGCTCCTCGTCGGCGGGTCCTGCGGNATGGCCGCCGTCGCGGCGATCCGGGTCGCGGAACGGGCCGGNCCCGACGCCGTCGTCGTGGTCCTGCTNCCCGACGGCGGAAGGGGTTATCTCTCAAAGATCTTCAGCGACTCCTGGATGTCGTCCTACGGTTTCCTCCGGGAGCGCCTCGACGGCTCGATGGAGCAGACCACCGTCGGAGACGTGCTGCGCGGCAAGTCCGGTGCCCTGCCGGACCTCGTCCACACCCACCCCTCGGAGACCGTGCGCGACGCGATCGGGATTCTGCGCGAGTACGGGGTGTCGCAGATGCCGGTCGTCGGTGCGGAGCCGCCGGTGATGGCCGGTGAGGTGGCGGGAAGCGTCTCGGAGAGGGAACTGCTCTCGGCGGTGTTCGAGGGTCGCGCCAAGCTCGCCGACGCGGTGTCGCAGCACATGAGTCCCGCGCTGCCGCTGATCGGTGCGGGCGAATTGGTCAGCGCCGCAGCCAAAGAACTGCGCGACATCGACGCCGTCATGGTCGTCGAGGAGGGCAAGCCAGTCGGCGTGCTCACCCGGCACGACCTGCTGGGCTTCCTGTCGAACGGCAGCTCCCGCCGATAGCGATGGCGCAGTGCCGGATTCGACGGCCCGTAGTTCGTCGGCCCGGGCGCCGAATCCGATCGATTCGATGACTTCTTGGTGACCTTTTTCAGCAAGTTCTCGGGTAGGGTAACAGCGCTCAGACCCAGCACATCGCTTACTGGAAGGCGTTCATGACCGAGTATCCGCCGCCGCCTCCTGGAAATTACCCGCCCCCGCCGCCACCCGGAAGTTATCCGCCGCCAGGGGGATACGGATATGGCGGCTTCGAGCCCGCACCCCCGCAGGGAAACAACAATCTGGCCGTGGCCTCCTTGGTGTGCTCGGTGATCGGCCTCTTCTGCGGCATCGGCGCGATCGTCGGGATCGTCCTCGGCATCGTCGCGATGAATCAGATCAAGAAGACCGGGCAAGCGGGCCACGGACTGGCCCTGGCCGGTGTCATCGTCGGCGCGGCCTCCCTCGTCCTGAGTTTCATCGGGTACTTCGTCTTCTTCTCGAACTGACTGCCAGTTCCACGATCACACCGGCCCGTCGGCAGACGGGTTTCTCCGTTCTCACCCACTAGGACGTGACATGACCAACCCGCCGCAGTCGCCCGAGGGCGACTACCCGCCGAACGAAGGCAACTTCCCGCCGCCGCAGCAGGGCGGCTACTCGTCGCCGCAGGGTGGCTACCCACCGCCCCCGCAGGGTGGCTACCCGCCACCTCCGCAGGGTGGTTATCCGCCGCCTCCGCCGGGTGGTTATCCGCCACCGCCCCCGCCGCAGGGCAGCTACCCCCCGCCGCCCCCGCCGCAGGGTGGTTACGCCCCACCCCCTCCAGGCGGTTACTCACCCCCGCAGGGTGGTTACCCGCAACAGGGCGGCTACCCCGCGCAGGGTGGTTACGGCGGCTACCCGCCGGTGGCCGACGGACAACTCGACCTCGGCGACGGCTTCGGCTGGGCCTGGAACAAGTTCAGCAAGAACGCCGTCCCGCTCATCGTGGCGACGCTGGTCTACGCCCTCGTGCTCAGTGCTGTCTACGGCATCATCACCTTCTTGGCTGGCGCTCTCGCTCCCACCTCGACGAGCACCTACGACTCCTACGAGGGCGGCTTCAGCTACTCCTACGGCGCCGGCTTCGGGGTGGCGAGCGTCCTGGTGCTGATCGTCGGCTACCTGGTGTTGTTCGTCATCGGTGGAGCGATCTCCTCGGCCTACTACGGCGGCCTGCTCGACATCGCCAACGGCGAGAAAGTCGAGATGGGCTCGTTCTTCAAGCCCCGCAACGTCGGCAGTGTGCTGATCGCCAGTGTGCTCGTCGGAATCGCCACCTCGATCGGCTCGTTCCTCTGCATCATCCCGGGCCTCGTCGTCATGATCTTCACGCAGTTCGCCACCGTCTCGATCGTCGAACGCGGTCTCTCGCCGGTCGACGGCATCAAGGCCAGCGTCGACGTGGTCAAGNGGAACTTCCTGCAGGCGCTGCTCACCTGGTTGGTCTACTCGGTCGTCATCGTCGTCGGCGCGCTGCTCTGCGGTGTCGGCGTGCTGGTCGGGGCGCCGGTCGCCTACCTGTTCCTGGTGTACGCCTACCGCAAGCTGACCGGTGGTCAACTCGCGCCGAGGACGCCGTAGCCGACCGGCCGGTGGACGAGTTGTTCGGAACCATCTGCGTCACCCGCTGATCGGCTCGTTCGGTAGCGTCGTGTGGTGCGACCATCGGAGCCCGGAGAACCCACCTACGCCCCCTGGTGGCGGCGGGTAGCGGCTGCGGTGGTCGACGTCGTGCCGATCATGGTGTTGGCCCTGGGGGCCCTCGCGTTGGTCTGGGTGACGCGAAACCCGTTGTGCGACGGCGATCCGTCCGTCCGCGATCTGGGGTCTCGATGCGGCGACGCCGGTGCGACGCCGCTGGGCTTGTGGTGCTACGTCGCCTGCTGGTTGGCGATGGTCGGTTACGCCGCGTGGAATCTGGGCCTGCGGCAGGGCCGCCGCGGTGCCAGCCTCGGCAAGGGCCTGCTGGGCATCCGCGTGCTCGACGCGACGACGCAGCAGCCCATCGGATTCTGGCGATCGATCGTCCGCCTGCTGGTCCACGTCGTCGACGTCGTGCCGCTGGGGCTGGGTGTGCTCTGGCCGCTGTGGGACCGCAGGCGGCAGAGTTTCGCCGACAAGTTGGTCTCGACGNTGGTTCAGCGGAAGGCGCTGACCCCCGTGAGCGCCTCGCCGATGACCAACTGATGCACCTCGGAGGTGCCCTCGTAGGTGAGCACCGACTCGAGGTTGTTGGCGTGGCGGATCACCGGATACTCCAGTGTGATCCCGTTGGCGCCCAGCAGGGTTCGGCATTGCCGGGCAATCTTGATCGACTCGCGCACGTTGTTGAGCTTGCCGACGCTGACCTGTTCCGGCTTGATCTTGCCGTCGTCCTTGAGCCTGCCCAGATGCAACGCCAGTAGCTGCGCCTTGGCCAATTCGACTGCCATGTCGGCGATCTTGGCCTGGGTGAGCTGGTATCCCGACAGGGGCTTGTCGAACACCTCGCGGGTGCCGACGTAGTCCAACGTCGCCTCCAGGCAGTCACGGGCCGCGCCGACCGACCCGAACACGATGCCGAACCGCGCCTCGGAGAGACACGCCAACGGGCCCGACAGTCCCCGCGCGCCCGGCAGTTTCGCGTCATCGGGCAGTCGGACGTCGTCCAGGCTGAACTCCGAGGTGACCGAGGCGCGCAGCGACATCTTGTGGGTCATCGCCCGCGCGGAGAAGCCGGGAGTCGAGGTGGGGACCACGAATCCGATCACGCCTTCCTCGGCGCGCGCCCACACGATCGCGACGTCGGCGATCGAGGCGTTGGTGATCCACATCTTGGAGCCGTTGAGAACCCAGTCCGATCCGTCGCGGCGGGCGGTCGTCCGCATCCCGCCGGGGTTGGAGCCGAAGTCCGGCTCGGTCAGACCGAAGCAGCCGATCAGCTCACCGGCGGCCATGCCGGGCAGCCACTGTTCGCGTTGCTCCTCGCTGCCCCAGCGGTGGATGGCGAACATCGCCAGGGAACCCTGGACCGACACCAAGCTCCGTAGGCCGCTGTCGACGGCCTCGAGCTCCTGGCACACCAGCCCGTAGGCGGTCGCCGACGATCCGCTGCAGCCGTAGCCCTCCAGATGCATGCCGAGCAAGCCGAGCTTGCCGATCTCCACCGCGAGGTCGCGCACCGGGACCTCGCCCGNCTCGAACCACTCGGCGATGTGNGGGCGCAGCCGGGACTCGCCGAACTCCCGGACCATGGTGCGCAGTTCGAGGTCCTCGGGTGTCAGCAGCGTGTCGAGGTCGAGGAGACTTTCGATCGTCGTGGCCATGCCCTTCGTTCTACACCAGAGGTGGTCATCACCGTTACCCTGAACGGTGATGAGTGAGCAGCGTTCCAAGGCAGATGCGTACCGCGCCTACGGTCCCGCGACCAAGGCCATCCACGCCGGATACCGGCCCGACCCGGGAACCGGTGCGGTCAACGCACCGATCTACGCGAGTTCGACCTTCGCCCAGGACGGCGTCGGCGGGTTGCGCGGCGGATTCGAGTACGCGCGGACGGGCAATCCGACGCGCGCCGCGCTGGAGGCGGGTCTGGCGGCGGTCGAGGGTGCGACGTTCGGCCGGGCCTTCAGCTCGGGCATGGCGGCCACCGACTGCACGCTGCGCGCCGTGCTGCGCCCCGGTGACCACGTGGTCATTCCCGACGACGCCTACGGCGGCACGTTCCGCCTGATCGACAAGGTCTTCTCCCAGTGGGGCGTGACGCACACGCCGGTGTCCCTGTCGGATCTCGACGCCGTGCGCGCTGCGATCACGCCGGCCACCAAGCTGNTCTGGGTGGAGACGCCGACCAACCCGCTGCTGTCGGTCGCCGACATCGCGGGCATCGCCGAGCTGTCCGCCGCCGCCGGGGTGAAGGTGTTGGTGGACAACACCTTTGCCTCGCCCGCTCTGCAACAACCGCTGGCCTTGGGTGCCGACATCGTCCTGCACTCCACGACGAAGTACATCGGAGGTCACTCCGACGTCGTCGGCGGCGCGCTGCTCACTGACGACGAGGAACTCGACGAGGCGTTCGCGTTCCTGCAGAACGGTGCGGGTGCGGTGCCCGGCCCCTTCGACGCCTACCTGACGATGCGCGGGCTCAAGACGCTGTCGCTGCGGATGGAACGGCACAGCGCCAACGGCGCCCGCGTCGCGGAGTTCCTCGCCGAGCACCCAGCGGTGGACGCCGTCCTCTATCCGGGTCTGCCCAGTCACCCCAATCACGACGTCGCGGCCCGGCAGATGTCCGGCTTCGGCGGGATGGTGTCGGCCCGGCTCAAGGGCGGCCGAGACGCCGCGCAGCAGCTGTGCGCTCGCACCGAGATCTTCATCCTCGCCGAATCCCTCGGTGGTGTGGAATCGCTCATCGAGCATCCCGGTGCGATGACCCACGCCTCGACCGCGGGGTCGCAACTGGAGGTGCCCGCCGACCTGGTGCGGTTGTCGGTCGGCATCGAGGACGTCGCCGACCTGCTGGGTGATCTGGAACAGGCGCTAGGCAAGGGCTGAGCGCAGGGCGGACGCGGTGACCGCCAGGTTGACCTCCGCCAGCGAGGTCGGATATTCGTCGACCCAGCTGCCGCTNGCGATCTCGGTGGCACGCGAGTGCACCCACCGCCAACCCCGGTCGTTGAGGCTCAGCAGCGCGCCGAGCCCGTCNGCCGAGTGGAGCNCGGTGACGATGGCCGCCGTCGGCGGAGTCGGCGGGCGCCGGTCGAACAACGCCGCCAGCAGATCGGTGCGGGCGGCGCTGACCCGGTCGCGTCGCACCAGCGGCCAGCCGTAGCGCGGGGTGACGCGCCGGGACGGCACTCGCACCCGGCGGATCTCCCCGAGGCGCTCCAGATGCTCGGCGACGGCCGCCTCGACGCCCTTGCCGACCTTGGCGACGGCTCGAGCAGGTGTCAACGGTCGTCCGCGCAGGAGCCCGAAGGCAGGCTCGACGATCGGATCGGACGTCGCGCTCGCCTGAAGAGCGACGAGTCGGCCCGCGTCGACGCCGTCACCAGGGGACGACGGCCTAATGCGGGACGCCCACGCGAGGTCGAGCAGGACTCCCGCAGCCAGCACCTTCTCGCGCCTCGGACGTTCCAGCGCGAGTTCGGTGGTGGCGTTGTCGACGAGAAGGAGGAAGAGATCCTCGGCGATCTGCGCCACGGGCGACTAGGAGTGGTACGGCTCCGCGCTGAGAAGTTCCACCTCGACCGTGCTGCCGTTGGGCACCACGTAGCTGCGCTTCTCGCCGACCTTGGCGTCGATGATCGCGCCGCCCAGCGGTGACTTGGGCGAGTAGACCTCGAGCTTGCCGTCGGTCACGCCTTCCTGGCGGGTACCGATCAGGAACGTCTCGACGTCGCCGCCGTCGACGAACTTGACCTTGACGACCGAGCCGGGCAGGGCGATGCCGGATTGCTTGGGGGCTTCGCCGACCTTGGCGTTGTTCAGCAGCTCCTGAAGCTGCCGGATGCGGGCCTCTTGCTGTCCCTGGTCTTCGCGGGCCTGGTGGTATCCACCGTTCTCGCGGAGGTCGCCCTCCTCGCGCCGGTCGTTGATCTCGGCGGCGATGATGGGTCGGTTGGCGATGAGCTGGTCGAGCTCGGCCTTCAGCCGGTCGAAGGCCTCTTCGGTGAGCCAGGTGACCTGGGTGTCGGTCATGTCGTCGCGCTCCTGTCGTGGTCTCGCGCTGTCAGCGGGATGTTCCCGGCGGGTGCCTTGATCGCAGGCGCTGAGGGCGCTTTAAAGCAGCAAACACGGCTCCCTAGGGAACCGTGCACGCCGTCCATGTTAGCACCGCCTGGACAGCCGTCCGTCACATATTGGCTGTTCGGCGTTCTCTGCACGGTTGCCCGCGGGCAGCCGGAGCCAAACGTCGTCAGGGCGCGCGAAGGTAACCGGGCACGTCGGTGCCACAGCCGTAGACGTCGCCGACGACGGGCGGCCGAGTGGCGGCGACCATGGCCTTGACCTGCACGGTCTCCGCGGTCGACGGGGGGACCAGGATCTCGCGCCGACCGACCTCGGCGCCGTCGACCGACCGGGCTCGCACGATGCACACGACGGGCCGCGACGGGTCCGGCCGGGTGACGCTGATGGTGACCTCGACACCGTCGTCACCCACCAGTCGGTAGCCACCGAGGTCGCCCTTGACCTCGCCGGTGCCGAGACGTTGGTAGGCCACGAGCGCCAGCGCGACACCGGCGGCCACGATGACGACGAAGAGCACCGCGACCAGGCGGCGGCGGGAGCCGACGGCCAACCGTTGGCTCCCGTAGCGGGCGGCGGGGCGCTCGATCACGCGGCGGTTCACCCCTCCCGTGGGTGGTCGGCATGGGTCTGGGTTCGGCCGATTGGACTAGGACTGGAACTATAGGGGCTACCGATGTGGTTGAACCGTGACGACCATGGCACGAGAGCAAGTTAGGCACACGTGAGCGAACTGCGTTTGATGGCGGTCCACGCCCACCCCGACGACGAGTCGAGCAAGGGCGCCGCCACGATGGCCAAGTACGTGGACGAGGG
>Ga0055540_1000703_pt1 | contig 23029 bp, 18 predicted proteins | sample AraplaCvi_mMS_r2_2_FD_55040 | JGI IMG/M metagenome (GOLD analysis project Ga0055540, IMG submission 55040) | Arabidopsis root microbial communities from North Carolina, USA - plate scrape MF_Cvi_mMS_r2 | ecosystem: Host-associated > Plants > Roots > Endosphere | place: USA: North Carolina
ACAATCAAGATCAAGCTGCTGTCGACAGCCGACACCGGTTTCTTCTACGTCACGACGAAGAACAGCCGTACGATGACGGACAAGATGACGAAGACGAAGTACGACCCGATTGCTAAGAAGCATGTCGAGTTCAAGGAAACCAAGATCAAGTAATCGCTTGAGCTGACGGATTTCAAAAAAGCGCGCGCTTTCGGGTTGCGCGTTTTTTATTGTCCGGATGATCGTCTTTGAGAGATGATAGCGCAAACAGACAAAACGCCGCCCTTCCATCTTCGGGAAGTGACGGCGTTTTTGTGAAAGGGGGTCGGCCAGCATGCAAAACGGCACGAGGAACCGCTATAACTTGCCTACTAGCCGACCGACCCCACGACCCAGGAGATGCGGCGGACCTGAGCATCATGGGGTATCGACAACTCCTCAGCGGGAGCGCTTCTCTTATGAGCCGATAATTTGCGCAAAAATGAAAGAAAATCAACAAATTCTTAATGATGATTTTTGCGGACTTGATTCTATGGTTAAAAGTCCAGTTTTGGTACATACAAAGATTTATCGCCTCTGCTTAGGGATGAAGCCTAGACGCTGACCCACCCAAGAAATTCGACAATATAACGTAATAACCTACACCTGCCCTCCCCCTACGTGATGTGGTGCGGCGGGACTCTATTTCCGTCCATCGGCGGAAGGCGGTTTTTATAGTCGGCGTTTTATTTTTAGCTATAGCCGGACGCCTTCAAGACTATCGGGCAGCGGCGCATCCGCAGCAAAGCCGGAAATCCATTTTTGGGCTATTTGATTGCAAATTTTTCACGCCGCGCTGTGCGGGCGAGCATTAAAAATCGGTAATAGTCCGCTTACCACGGTGGAAAACCCATAAACGGCACATAAGGCGACAGCTGATTCGTCAGGCCGCGGCAGCGACAACGCGATTGCGGCCGGTGTTCTTAGCTTCGTAGAGCGCAAGATCGGCCTGCTTCATCAGCTGATCCGGGGTCAGAACCGAGCCGATGCGCGAAGCGATGCCGAAGGAAGCGGTGACATTCAGCGCCTCTCCCGCGTGTTTCAGCCTGAAGGGGGCGTTTTCGACGGTCGCCCGCAGGCGCTCGGCGACAGCGGCGGCAATTTCCGGCGAGGTATCCGGCATGACGACGACGAATTCCTCCCCGCCGTAGCGGCAGGCGAGGTCGGCGCCGCGAATGGTCGAGCGGACACGATTGGCAAACTCCCGCAGCACTTCGTCGCCGCCGTCATGACCATAGGTGTCGTTCACCTGCTTGAAGCGGTCGATATCGGTGATCAGCATCGAAAGCGGCCGGCCGCGCGCCATCGAACGGTTGAAGAGCACGTTCAGATGATTGTCGAGATAGCGCCGATTATAAAGGCCGGTCAGCGGATCGGTGACGGCAAGCTCGATCGTCTGCTTGACGCTGGCGCGCAGGCGGTCGTTGCAGCGCTTGCGACGGATCTGCGTCAGGCTGCGGGCCACCAGCTCGTTGGGATCGACCGGGCGGATGATGTAGTCGTTGACGCCGAGATCGAGCGCACGCACGACCATCTCGTCCGCGCCCTGCTCGGTGATGATCAGGATCGGCAGGAAGCGCGTGCGCTCCAGCGAGCGCAGCTGCGAGCAGAGGCGCAGCGGATCGTAGTCGTCGAAATTGGCGTTGACGATGACGAGATCGAACGGGCTTTCGGCCGCTTCGAAGAGCGCTGCCTGCGGATCGGAAAGAGCAAGCACGTCGGCAACGGGCTTCAGCGCCTTGATGATGCGTTCCTGCGAATTGGCGCGGCCGTCGACGAGCAGGATCTGACCGGTCTCGTCGGCGCGGCCCTCGCCTGCCCGCATGAGGTCGTCGATGCCCATCGTATGGGCGGTGTCGGCACGGATGCGCAGCTCGTCGCTCAGGGTTTTCAACCGCAGCAGGCTCTTCACCCGTGAAATCAGCTGCAGATCATTGACCGGCTTGGTGAGGAAATCGTCGGCGCCGGCCTTCAGGCCGCGGACGCGGTCGGCCGGCTGATCAAGTGCCGTGACCATGACGACAGGAATGTGGGCGGTCTTGCGGCTGGCCTTCAGCCGCTCGCAGACCTCGAAACCATCGATACCGGGCATCATGATGTCGAGCAGGATCAGATCGACCTGGTTGCGCTCACAGATCGCCAGCGCCGTGTAGCCGTCGGCCGCGGTCATCACGTCGAAATACTCCGCAAGCAGCCGCGCTTCGAGCAGCTTCACGTTGGCCGGAATATCGTCAACCACCAGTATTCGCGCAGTCATAGCTGTCTTTCCGATGCGTCAGGCATCGCCCAGATAGGTCTTGATCGTCTCGATGAATTTCGGAACCGAGATCGGCTTGGAAACATAGGCCTCGCAACCGCCCTGGCGGATCCGCTCCTCGTCGCCCTTCATCGCGAAAGCCGTGACGGCGATGACGGGAATCACGTGCAGCTCGTCGTCTTCTTTCAGCCATTTCGTGACTTCGAGGCCGGAGACCTCGGGAAGCTGAATATCCATCAGGATGAGGTCGGGGCGATGCTTGCGCGCCAGATCGAGCGCCTCCATGCCGTTTCTGGTCTGGATCGTGGTATAGCCGGACGCCTCGATGAGGTCGCGAAAGAGCTTCATGTTGAGCTCGTTATCTTCTACAATCATCACCTGTTTGGGCATGACAAGCTGTCCCTACGTCCGTTCGCGCAGCGGTTCGTCCCATGAGAAAGGCACATGCGGACAAGAGCTCCGTGAAACCGATAGCGCACGCTAGCGGCATTTGGTTGAAGAAAAGGTAACTTACCCCTCGAAATGCAAAGCAACTTCAAGACTTCGAAACAACAGGCCGCCGACCCGCACGCGACCGCGATCGCCGTGCTCGGCTGGCTTGCCGACGACCCCGACATGTTCGGCCGATTTCTTGCGCTGACCGGTGTCGCGCCCGGCCAGGTGCGCAGCGCCGTCAACGACCCCGGCTTTCTCGCCGGCATGATGGATTTCCTGATGAACCACGAACCGACGGCGATGGCTTTTTGCGCGGCGAGCGGCATCAGCCCGGAAGCGGTCACTGCCGCCTGGCAGCATTTCTCTTCGCCGGGCCTCGATTCCGGGGAATATTGACGGTGACCGGCATGGGGGAACTCGATATCTCGCATATCCGGCTCGGCGAACGGCCGCTGATCGTCTGCGACGTCGACGATGTCGTGCTGCAGTTCATCGGCCCCTTCCAGCTTTTTCTTGAAAGCCAGGGTCATGCGTTCCTGCCGCGCTCGTTCCGGCTCCACGGCAACATCGTCTCGCAGACGGATGGCACGGAGATCGAGGATCAGCAGGTCAGCCGACTGATCGAGGAGTTTTTCGAGGCGCAGGAGCTGTGGCAGACGCCGCTCGATCGCGTCGTCGAAACGCTCGGCCGGCTTTCTGAGGCCGCCGACGTGCTTTTCCTGACGGCCATGCAGCCGCGGTTCCAGGATCAGCGCCGCCGCCTCCTCGACCGGATCGGCCTGCTTTTTCCGCTGCTTGCCAGCGAAGAGCCCAAGGGGCCGATCGTTCACGCATTGCATGCCAGCCGCTCCCTTCCCGTCGTCTTCATCGATGATATGGCGCGCAATCTGCATTCCGTTAGGGACCATGTCGCCGATTGCCTGCTGATCCACCTGATGCCGGATTCGCCCGTCCATCGTTTTGCGCCGGCGGCGGCCGACGACATCACCCGGACCAGCGACTGGACGCATGCGGCCGCGCTGATCGAGGCGCATTTCCTTGCCGGCGCTTTCAGCCCTGCAGTTCCAGCCGCATGAGCGGACGGCCGTCCTTGCGCCGAGCCACCGTCTCAAAACCGGCCGCGTCGAAGATCGCCGTCGAGCCGATGCAGAGAGTCACCGATTTCGACTGCTTCACATGATCGATCGGACAGGCCTCGAGCAGCCGCGCGCCCTGGCGCCGGGCGTGATCGATCGCTAGGGAAAGCAGGCGATGGCTCATGCCCTTGCCGCGCAAGCGCGGTAGCAGGAAGAAGCAGCTGACGGCCCAGATCGACGGATCGTCCGCATCGCCCTCCTCCAACGGCCGCGAGACCGTGCGCGAAGAATTGAACTGCGGCACGTCATGGCGCGGCCCGACCTGGACCCAGGCGACCGGCGCGCCGTCGGCATAACAGAGAATGCCCGGCGGCGGCCCGGCCTTGATCAGGTCGTGCATATGCGCCTTGCGCTCGTCGGCCGCCATCTTCGTTCTGATCGCATGCGGCAGGCGCAACGCGAGGCACCAGCAATTGTAGAAGGCACCCTGCGGCCCGAACAGGGTTTCGAAATCGTCCCAGCGTTCTGCCGTTACTGGTTCGAAACGAAGATCGTTATCCAAAGGCAAAGCTCCCGCCTCTCTTGAGACTCGGAAGCTTAAGGCGTAGTGTCGCGGCGTTCAACCTTTGTTCTCATGATGACGCCCGCGCCCGACAAGACACCCGGCTTCTGTCGCGACTGCCTTGCCGAGCAGAAGGGCGAGGCGCGCCGTTGCGTGTCCTGCGGCAGCCCGCGTCTGGTGCGCCATCGGGAGCTCTATGCCTTGACGCTTGCGCATATCGATTGCGACGCCTTCTATGCGGCCGTCGAGAAACGCGACAATCCGGATCTTTCCGACAAGCCTGTGATTATCGGCGGCGGCAAACGCGGCGTCGTCTCCACCGCCTGCTATATCGCCCGCATCCACGGCGTGCGGTCGGCGATGCCGATGTTCAAGGCGCTGGAAGCCTGCCCTCAGGCGATCGTCATCCGGCCGGACATGGAAAAATACGTCCGAGTCGGGCGCCAGGTGCGCGCCATGATGCAGGATCTGACGCCGCTGGTGCAGCCGCTGTCGATCGACGAGGCCTTCCTGGAGCTCGGCGGTACCGAGAGGCTGCATCACGATCCGCCGGCCCGTACACTCGCCAAATTCGCCCGCCGGGTCGAAAAGGAGATCGGCATCAGCGTGTCGGTCGGGCTTTCCTATTGCAAATTCCTCGCCAAGGTCGCCTCCGACCTGCAGAAGCCGCGCGGCTTTTCCGTCATCGGGCGTGAGGAAGCGGTCGAGTTTCTGGCGCCGCGTCCGGTCACTACGATCTGGGGCGTCGGCAAGGCCTTTGCGGCGACGCTGGAAGCGGACGGCATCCGCACCATTAGCCAGTTGCAGCAGATGGAGGAAAACGACCTGATGCGCCGCTACGGCAGCATCGGCCAGCGGCTCGCCCGGCTTTCGCGCGGCATCGACGACCGTGAAGTGCATCTCAATGATGCGGCCAAGAGCGTTTCATCGGAGACCACCTTCTTCGAAGATATCTGGCGTTATGACGATCTGGTGCCGATCCTGCGCAATCTCTCGGAAAAGGTCTCCTGGCGACTGAAGAAAAACGACATCGCCGGCCAGACAGTGGTCCTGAAGATGAAGACCGCCGACTTCAAGTTACGCACGCGCAACCGCAAGCTCGAAGACCCGACCCAGCTTGCCGACCGGATCTTTCGCGTCGGGCTTGAGCTTCTCGAAAAAGAAACCGACGGCACGAAGTTCCGGCTGATCGGCATCGGCGTCACCGATCTCGGCGATGCCGCCCGCGCCGATCCGCCCGATCTCATCGACCGGCAATCGGGCCGGCGGGCGGCCGCCGAAGCGGCGATGGACAAGTTGCGCGACAAGTTCGGCAAGAACACCGTCGAGACCGGCTACACCTTCGGCAGCGGCAAGCGCGATCACTAAAGCGTGAGGCGTGAGCGCCGTGCGACCTATAAAATCTTCCTTAAACTTCGTCCCATAATGTGCCGGGCAAGTATTGCGTATGGTTGGCTATCATGTTCTCGCGTCTCGTCTTCGGCCTCGGCTTGCTGTCGGCCACCGCACTCGTGCACCCTGCTCTGGCCGCGGACGCGCGCACGCTGCAGATCATCGTCTCGAAGGACAAGCAGTCGCTTGCGGTCTATGACGGCACCGAGGTCGTCGCGACCTCGAAAGTCTCGACCGGCAAGGACGGACATACGACGCCGAGCGGTATCTTCTCGGTGCTCGAAAAGCAGAAATACCACGAATCCAATCTCTATTCGAACGCGCCAATGCCCTTCATGCAGAGGCTGACATGGTCGGGCATTGCGTTGCATGAATCCAATTCCGTGCCGCGTTATCCGGCCTCGCACGGCTGCGTGCGCATGCCCGGCGCCTTTGCAAAAAAGCTATACGGGATGACCGAGCCCGGCATTCCCGTCATCATCAGCGATGGCGAAGTGGTGCCGCAGCCGATCGACCATCCGACCCTTTTCCATCCGCAGGCGCCGGCGCCGATGCTTCTGCTTTCGGATGTCGAACTGCGGCCTTCGATGCCCGACAGCCCGGGCACGCCGGTGCAGGTGGCGATGAACGACACGGCTGCGATGCCGATGCCGGCAGCACCGCCGGTTGCAGCGCCCGAAGCGGAGCGGCCATCCGAACCGATCAGCATGCTGATCACCCGCCGCACGTTGCGCGAGACGGTGATCGACATCCAGACGCTGCTGAACCAGCTCGGCTTTTCCGCCGGCGTTCCGGACGGGTTGCTCGGGCCGGCGACCGTGCAGGCGATCAAGGCGTTCAAGACGCTGCGGCCGGCGGAATTTGCCGGCGACAGGAGCCTCATCTCCGACACGCTGCTGAAATCGGTCTATGCCGCAACAGGCAAGGGCGAGCCGCCGAACGGCGTCATCATGGTGCGCCGGGCGTTCAAGCCGATCTTCGAAGCGCCGGTGACGATCGCCGATCAGGGCTTGGCGCTTGGCACGCATTTCTTCACGCTGCATGCACTCGATGAAAAGGCCGGTTCGGCGGATTGGCTCGGCATCACGCTCGAAAACAATCTCTCCCGCGAGACGATGAAGCGGCTCGGCGTCACCAATCAGGAAAGCTCGATCGTCAGCGGCAGGCCGATCGCCCGGTCGCTCAACCGCATCACGATCCCGGAGGAGACCCGGCACAGGATCGAGGCGCTGATCGCACCCGGCTCGACGCTGACGATCTCCGATACCGGCCTTGGCCGGGATACCGGCGAAGGCACGGATTTCATCACCATCACCCGGGGTTGATCGCAATCACCCCGGGATGATCAAATCGCCCAGGGTGATGTGCATCACCCCGAGATGATCAGACAAGCTCGACATCGACAACACCGGGGGCGGCGCGAAGAGCGGCGGCGATCTCCGGCGTGATGCGGTATTTCTCAGCCAGCGCCACTTCCACCTCGCGTTTGCCCTCCTCCTTGATGACGATGAAGGAAACGAGGCCATCGCCCCTGGCGTTGAGATGGCCGGCGACCATCTTCAGCGGCCCGGAATCTCTGATATAGACGCGCAGCGCCTTCTGCATCTGCAGCGACTTTTCCTCCAGCGACTGGATCGTCTGGATGCGCAGGCCAATCCCCTCCGGCCGCTCCTCGCCGGTGGCGGTCAGCACGAAGGATTTTCCCGACTCCAGCACGTCGCGGTACTGGTTGAGCATTTCCGAAAACAGCACCGCCTCGAACTGGCCCGAAGAATCGGAAAAGACGATGATGCCCATCTTGTTGCCGGTGCGGGTCTTGCGCTCCTGCTTCGAAATGACGGTGCCGGCGAGGCGCGCATTGAAGGCGCCCTGTTTGATCGCCTGGGAAAATTCGGCAAAGGTCTGCACCCGCATCTTCTGCAGGAGGTTGTTGTAGGAATCGAGCGGGTGGGCGGTGAGATAGAAGCCTAGCACCTGGAATTCCTTGAGCAGCCGCTCGGAGGCAAGCCAGGGCGAAAACGGTGGCAGGGAAATCTTCTCGGGCCCCGAGGTCAGCGTGCTGCCGAAAATATCCGACTGGCCGCTCAGCTTGTTCTCCTGGGCGCGCTGGGCATAACCGAGGATGCGGTCGAGGCCGGCTGAAAGCTGGGCGCGATCGGTGCCGAAACAATCGAAGGCGCCGGCAAAGATCAGGCTTTCCAATACACGGCGGTTGACCTGGCGCGGATCGATGCGCAGGCAGAAATCCTCGATGCCGGCAAAAGGCTTGTCGCCACGCACCTCGACGATATGGTCGACGGCGGATTCGCCGACGCCCTTGAGGGCGGCCAGCGCGTAATAGATGCGGTTGTCGCCGGTCTGGAAATGGCGGAAGGACGTCTGCACCGAGGGTGCGATCACCTCGATGCCTAGCCGCTTGGCATCCTGGCGGAAGTCATTGACCTTTTCCGTGTTGGACATGTCGAGCGTCATCGAGGCGGCGAGGAATTCGACCGGATAATGCGCCTTCATATAGGCCGTCTGGTAGGAGACGATCGCGTAAGCAGCGGCATGCGACTTGTTGAAGCCGTAATTGGCGAACTTCGCCAGCAGTTCGAAGATATTGTCGGCCTGCGGCTTCGAGACGCCGTTCTTGACGGCGCCGACGACGAAGCGTTCGCGCTGCTGGTCCATCTCGGCCTTGATCTTCTTGCCCATGGCGCGGCGCAGAAGATCGGCCTCTCCGAGCGAGTAACCGGACAGGACCTGGGCGATCTGCATCACCTGTTCCTGATAGACGATGACCCCTTGGGTTTCCTTGAGCAGGTGGTCGATCATCGGATGGATCGATTCCAGCTCTTCGTCACCGTGCTTGCGGGCATTGTAGGTCGGGATGTTCTCCATCGGACCCGGGCGATAGAGCGCCACCAGCGCGATGATGTCCTCGATGCAGTCCGGCTTCATGCCGATCAGCGCCTTGCGCATGCCGGCACTTTCCACCTGGAACACGCCGACCGTCTCGCCGCGCGACAGCATCTCGTAGGTCGGTTTGTCGTCGAGAGGAATGGCCGCGAGATCGACCTTGATGCCGCGCTTGGCGACGAAATCGACGGCGACCTTCAACACCGTCAGCGTCTTCAGGCCGAGGAAGTCGAATTTGACGAGGCCGGCCTGCTCCACCCACTTCATGTTGAACTGGGTGACCGGCATGTCCGAGCGCGGATCGCGATACATCGGCACCAGCTTGGACAGCGGGCGGTCGCCGATGACGATGCCGGCGGCATGGGTCGAGGCATGGCGGTATAGCCCCTCGATCTTCTGGGCGATGTCGAGCAGGCGGGCGACGACCGGCTCCTTCGCCGCCTCCTCCTGCAGCTTCGGCTCCTCCTCGATCGCCTTGGAGAGCGGCGTCGGATTGGCCGGGTTGTTCGGCACCAGTTTGCAGATCTTGTCGACCTGGCCGTAGGGCATCTCCAGCACGCGGCCGACGTCACGAAGGGCGGCGCGCGCCTGCAGCGAACCGAAGGTGATGATCTGCGCCACCTGCTCGCGGCCATACTTGGCCTGGACGTAGCGGATCACCTCTTCGCGGCGGTCCTGGCAGAAGTCGATGTCGAAGTCCGGCATCGAGACGCGTTCCGGATTGAGGAAGCGTTCGAAGAGCAGCGAAAACCGCAGCGGATCGACGTCGGTGATCGTCAAAGCGTAGGCAACCAGGGAACCCGCGCCCGAACCGCGGCCGGGACCGACCGGAATGTCGTGCTGCTTGGCCCATTTGATGAAGTCGGCAACGATCAGAAAGTAACCGGGAAAACGCATGCGCTCGATGACGCTGAGTTCGAAATCCAGCCGCTCGCGATAATCCTTTTCCTCGTAGCCCGGTGACATGCCGAGTGTCGAAAGCCGCATATCCAGCCCTTCCACAGCCTGGCGGCGCAGTTCGCTCGCCTCGGCGCGTTCAGCCTCCTCGGCGTCGTCAGTCGCGCCGGTGAAGCGCGGCAGGATCGGCTTTCGCGTCTTCAGCACGAAGGAGCAGCGCTTGGCGATCTCGATCGTGTTTTCCAGTGCTTCCGGCAGATCGGCGAAGAGCTTGGCCATCTCGGCCCGGCTCTTCAGATAATGGTCCGGGGTCAGGCGAAAGCGGCTGTCGTCGGAGACGATGGCATTGTGGGCGACCGCCATCAGCGCATCATGGGCGTCGTAATCGTCGCGTGTCGGAAAGAAGGCCTCGTTGGTCGCAACCAGCGGCAGGTCATTGCTATAGGCGAGGCCGATGATCTTTTGTTCGTGACGTTTGTCGTAAGTGCCGTGCCGCTGCAATTCGACGTAGAGCCTGTCGCCGAAGAGACGTTTCAGCACAAGCAGCCGGGCCTCCCCCTGCGCGGGATGGCCTTCCTTGATCGCCGCGTCGACAGGCCCGGTCAGGGCGCCGGTCAGGGCGATCAGCCCTTCCGTGCCGGCCTCCTCCAGCCAGGAGGCACGGATATGGATAGCCTGGTTGCTTTCACCGCCGAGATAGGCGCGGCTGACGAGATCGACCAGTCGTTCGTAACCGGCATCCGTGGCGGCGAGAAGAACGATCGACGGCAGCTTGACCAGCGCCTGCTGGCCGCCGCGCTTTTCCGTTTCCAGCCCGTCTTCCATGTCGATCGAGACCTGGCAGCCGATGATCGGCTGCAGGCCGTCGTCCATCGCCTTCTGGGAGAATTCCAGCGCGATGAACAGATTGTTGGTATCGGTGATGGCGATCGCCGGCTGGCTGTCGCCGGTTGCCTTGTAGAGGATCTTCTTCAGCGGCAAGGCGCCTTCGAGAAGCGAATAGGCGGAGTGGACCCTCAGGTGGATGAAGCCCGGCGTGCCGCCGATCGCCTCACCCGTAGAACCCTTTGCCGTATCCGCCATGTCATGCCTTCCCAATCACCCGAATGAGTCGGACGCATTGTCGGCATAGAGGGCGATGATGTCCAGAACAAGTCCCGCTTGCGGACCGCATGATGGCCATGCGGTCCCCTGAAAACTTTAGATCGCCATGACGATGAGCGAGAAGCTGGCGACGAACATTGCGATGGAGGTGAATGCTGCGATATCACGGATCATGTCAGTCATTTGGCTCTCCTTTACTCGTTATGTTTTCAATTTGTTCGATGTATGTTCCATTGTCAACAGGAATCTTTTCCTTCTTTCTTGCGTTTGAAAATTCAGGACGCGAATCGCAAAATCGATGAGAGTGCCAAGCGATACGATGGGCCGCTCCCTGTCCTTTCGCGATCGGTGACGGATCGGACAGGCTACTCGAACGGCAGACCGCCTCTCGCAGCGACCCGCCTTGCTTGCCGTTTTTGTTCTGTTTTTGTTCTTTACATGCCGCAGCATATTTGCCAGCATCCGGCCGAGAGGAGAACGGGATATGCTCGACATTGCAATGCTCAATGAATTCGTCGTGGAGGCCAAGGCTGCGACCTATGTCGGCGGCGGCGTGCCGCGCGCGCCCTGCCGGCCGGGTGCCCACGATATCGGCTATGAGTGCGGCGACTGGCGCTATCTCGACAGCTACTTCGGCGGCACCGATTTCGCCGGACAGGAGGTTGTCTGGTTTGCCGGGGAGCCTGTCTGGGTGATGAATTATTTCGGCTGGATCGTCGTCCCTGAACTCATCGACGGCGTTGCCGCCGGTGCGGTGATCAAGGCGGCACTTTCAGCCATGTATCGGCAGGGGCGCTTTCTCGGCGGAATGGAATTCGATCATCCGTTCGGCCGCTATATCGATCACAGCGAAGGGAACTGCGAGCGGTTCAGCGGCAATGAATGCATCATGGTCGACGACCGGAAAGCCTATATGCTCGATTATCGCGGCGGGCTGGTCATCCCCTAAAGCGCGTCGCATCAAACTTGATTCATGCGACGCGCTTTAAGCTCAGTGTCAGAAATCGACGATCTTGCCATCCGAGATGGTCACACGCCGATCCATGCGGCGGGCGAGTTCGTGATTGTGGGTGGCGATGAGGGCCGCGAGGCCGGACTGGCGCACCAGCGCCTCCAGCGCATCGAAGACGTAGCTTGCCGTTTCCGGGTCGAGATTGCCGGTCGGCTCATCGGCAAGCAGCAGGGTCGGCGCATTGGCGACGGCCCGGGCGATCGCCACGCGCTGTTGCTCGCCGCCGGAGAGTTCGCCAGGGCGATGGGCGCCGCGGTGGCCGATGCGCATGTAATCGAGAAGCTGGCCGGCCCGCTCTCCGGCTTCCTTCCAGGACAGCCCGGCGATTAGCTGAGGCATCATGATGTTCTCAAGTGCGGAAAATTCCGGCAGCAGGTGGTGGAACTGGTAGACGAAGCCGATTTCGCTGCGGCGGATCGCGGTGCGTTTCTCATCGCTCAGGCCGTCACAGGCATGGCCGCTGATGTTGACTTCACCGCCGTCCGGATGCTCCAACAGGCCGGCGATATGCAGCAGGGTCGATTTGCCGGTGCCGGAGGGAGCGACGAGAGCGACGATCTCGCCCTTCGACATCGAAAAATCCGCGCCCTTCAGGATCGGCAGCAGCGTATCGCCCTGCCCGTAATGGCGCTCGACGCCGGTAAGCTTGAGAACGACGTTGCGTTTCATAAAGGCGGCATTCCTTATTCGTAGCGCAGGGCCTGCACCGGATCGAGCCTGGACGCGCGCCAGGCCGGAAAGATGGTCGCGATGAAGGAGAGCGTCAGCGCCATGATGACGATCGAGATCGTTTCGCTGAGCTGCATCTCGGCCGGCAGCTGACTGAGGAAATAGACCTGCGGATTGAAGATCACCGTGCCTGAAATCCAGGAGAAGAACTGACGGATGGATTCGATGTTGACGCAGACGAGAACGCCGAGCAGCACGCCGGCAACAGTGCCGACGATCCCGATCGCCGCCCCGGTCATGAAGAAGATGCGCATGATCGCGCCGGCGCTGGCGCCCATGGTGCGCAGAATGGCGATATCGCTGCTCTTGTCCTTCACCAGCATGATCAGGCCGGAGATGATGTTCAGAGCCGCGACAAGCACGATCAGCGTCAGGATCATGAACATGACGTTGCGCTCGACCTGCAGCGCCGAAAAGAAGGTCTGGTTGCGCTGGCGCCAGTCGGTGAGGTTGATCTGGCGGCCGGCCGCTTCCTCCACCTTGGGCCGCAGAGTGTCGATATCGTCGGGGTGATCGACGAAAAGCTCTATCGACTGCACCAGTCCCTCGGCATTGAAATAAAGCTGCGCTTCCTCGAGCGGCATGAAGATGATCGAAGAATCATATTCCGACATGCCGATCTCGAAGAGGCCGGAGATCTTATAGGACTTAACGCGCGGGCTGACGCCCATCGGTGTAATGTCACCATCCGGCGAGGTCAGAGTGATGAGGTCGCCGACGCTCAGGCCGAGCTGGTTGGCCATGCCGGTGCCGATCAGCACGCCCTGGCCGGAGGCAAAACCGACCATGTCGCCGGATTTGATGTTCCCGGAGATCGTCTTGAGCTTGGTCAGGTCCTCGGCGCGGACGCCGCGCACCAGCGCGCCGGTGCTACCACCGGCCTGGGCGGAGGCGAGCACCTGGCCTTCCACCAAAGGCAGCGCCATCTTCACTCCCGGTACGGCAGCGAGCCTGCTGGAAAGGTCGGCATAATCGGTGAAGGGGCCATCGGACGGCTGGACGATCATATGGCCGTTGATGCCGAGGATGCGCGAGACGAGCTCGGTGCGGAAGCCGTTCATGACGGCCATGACGATGATCAGCGTCGCAACACCGAGCATGATGCCGACGAAAGAAAAGCCGGCGATCACTGAGATAAAAGCTTCCTTGCGGCGGGCGCGCAGGTAGCGCCACGCCACGAGGCGTTCGAAAGTGGAAAATGGCTTGCCAGCCGGACCCAAGCCGGATTTCGAACTCCGGTCCACTGCTGCCTCTGCCATTTCGCCTCCGTTTCCTTAAGCCACGAACCTGTTGATCGCCGTTTCGATGGTCATCGTTTCGCGGGCGCCAGTCTTGCGGTCCTTCACTTCGACCTCGCCGTTGGCGACCGCGCGCGGGCCGGCGATGATCTGGACGGGTACGCCGATCAGGTCGGCGGTCGCGAATTTCGTGCCGGCCCGGTCGTCGGTATCGTCGTAGAGCACATCCTTGCCGGCCTTGGTGAGCGCCGCATAGATCAGCTCGCAAGTATCGTCGCAGGCTTGATCGCCCGCCTTCATGTTGATCACCACGATATCGAAGGGCGCGACCGAGGCCGGCCAGATGATTCCGTTGTCGTCATGCGATGCTTCGATGATGGCGGGAACAAGGCGTGTCGGGCCGATACCGTAGGAACCCATGTGAACGAAGTGTTCCTTGCCGTCGGGGCCCTGCACTTTCGCGCCCATCGCCTCGGAATATTTCGTGCCGAAATAGAAGATGTGGCCGACCTCAATGCCGCGCGCCGACAGGCGCTCGCCTTCGGGGACGGCGTTGAAGGCCGCCTCGTCGTGCATTTCCGAAGTCGCCGCATAGAGCGAGGTCCACTTGTCGAAGATCGACTTCAGGCCCTCGACGCTGTCGAAATCAGTGCGGTCGTCGGGAATATCGAAGCCGACGAAATCCTTGTGGCAGAAGACCTCGGATTCGCCGGTATCGGCGAGGATGATGAATTCGTGGCTGAGATTGCCGCCGATCGGGCCGGTATCGGCGCGCATCGGAATGGCGCGCAGGCCGAGCCGATCGAAGGTTCTGAGATAGGCGGCGAACATCTTGTTATAGGAATGCTCCGCCCCTTCGCGCGTCAGATCGAAGGAATAGGCATCCTTCATCATGAATTCGCGCGAGCGCATCGTGCCGAAGCGCGGACGGATCTCGTCGCGAAACTTCAGCTGGATGTGATAGAGATTGAGCGGCAGGTCCTTATAAGATTTGACCGAGGAGCGGAAAATATCCGTCACCATCTCCTCATTGGTGGGACCATAGAGCATCGGCCGATCCTGGCGGTCCTTGATGCGCAGCATCTCCTTGCCATAGGCGTCGTAGCGGCCGCTTTCCTGCCAGAGTTCGGCCGATTGTAGGGTCGGCATGGACAACTCGATTGCGCCCGCCCGGTTCTGCTCGTCGCGAATAATGGCGTTGACCTTGTCGAGTACGCGTTTGCCAAGCGGCAGCCAGGAATAGATGCCCTGCGACTGCTGGCGGATCATGCCGGCGCGCAGCATCAGCCGGTGGGAGACGATTTCCGCCTCCTTGGGGTTTTCCTTGAGGATGGGCATGAAATAGCGGGACAGACGCATGGCGGATTCCGAAGCAGTTGAGATCCCGCAGCAGGCGGAATCGAAAGACAATGGTTAATGTCGGGAGCGTTCATAGCCGCTTCGCGGCAGGAAGGAAACCCGCAACTGATGCCGGCAACCTCCCGCACGCGCATGTTCGGCCCCGCAAAATGACAGGGCATGAAAAAGCGCGTGTTTATAAGGACTTAAACGAAAATCTTGTCAACAGAAAAATTTTGCTAGAGTGTAGCAAAAATGCAAAAAAAGCTAATGACAAAGCCCAATGTTTGAGCTAGCTTTAGCTCACAAAACAGGCAGGAAGGATAAATTCTTGCCGAATTCGCGGTCAAGTCTTGGGAGGATCAGATCTTAGGCGCGCTCGTCGCTGCCCCGGCAACGGTTACAGATCACGCGATACTTAAAACAAGGCTTTTAGCCTTGTTTTTTTTTGGCTTTTCGGCTTCATCCGACCCCAAAAATCCAGCCAACTACCGTAAGGGAATGATGCTCATTCCGTAACGGCAGCTCTTTTGCCGCAACACCATGACGCTGGTATGACGAAGCTCGCTTTTTAATGATATACATATGCCCAAAGTTTGGGCAAAAGTTTGATCTTAATAGAAGCTCGGCCCGAGTTGTGGAAGGGCATCGAAGCCCCAGCCGAAATAGGTGTCGCAGACATACCAGGTGCCGTAGACCAGAGCCGAGATCAGCGTCGTCAGCGAAAAGGTGAAGACGGCACGAAAGCGGCTCGGCGCGCTTGGAACGGTGCCGAGCACGACATCATTGTCCTCGGCCTGGGTGCGCAGACCGATCGGCAGGACAGCGAAAAGCGTCATCCACCAAATGATGAAGTAGACGGCAAATCCCTGAAGAAATATCTGGAGCATTGGGGTTCCCGGTGGTGTCGCGCCGACAGACGTTCTGTCACTTTGAGCTAGGCGCCCTTATACGGCGGAATGGCAGCCAACTCAAAGCCGATGAAGCGCTTGGCCGCCTTGAGGGCATTCTGCCGCAGGCTTCACGTCTGTTCGAGTTCGATCAGCGTGCCGAAGAAATCCTTGGGATGCAGAAAAAGCACCGGCTTGCCATGCGCGCCGGTCTTCGGCTGGCCGTCGCCGAGCACCCTCGCCCCGGCCGCGACCAGCCGATCACGCGCAAGCAGGATATCGTCCACCTCATAACAGATGTGGTGCATGCCGCCGGACGGGTTCTTTTCGAGGAAGGCTGCGATCGGCGAGGTTTCCCCAAGCGGCTGCAGCAATTCGACCTTCGTGTTCGGCAATTCGACGAAGACGACGGTGACGCCGTGTTCCGGCAGAGCCTGCGGCTGCGATACGGCAGCACCCAGCGTGTCGCGATAGGCGGCCGTCGCCGCTTCCAGATCGGGAACGGCGATGGCGATGTGGTTTACCCGGCCAAGCATGGTCAGACCTTGGTGACGAAGGCGGTGACAATCGGCTTCTTGCCCCAGGCATGGTTGGCAGAGGCGCGGATAGCGCGGCGCACGGCCTCCTGCACCATGTCGATATCCTTGCGACGGGCGCGCGGAATGCTTTCGATAGCACTGATCGCCGCATCGAAGAGCGTATCTTCCATCTCTTCGCCCTCGTCGTCGTAGACAGGCAGGCCGATCGAAACGAGATCGGGATCACCGACGATGTCATAACGGGCGTCGAGCACGACGCTGACTGCGACATGGCCAACATAGGAGAGCTTCTTGCGCTCGCCGATCCCCATCTCGTCGAAATCGCCGATCAGCGAGCCGTCCTTGTAGATGCGGCCATGCGGCGCCTGGCCGATCACCTCGGCGGGGCCGGGTGCCAGCCGCAGAATGTCGCCGTTGCGCACCCTCGGCACGATGGCGATGCCGGATTGCTCGGCAAGTTCCTTATGCGCCGTCAGATGCGTCGCCTCACCATGCACCGGCACGACGATCTTCGGCCGCGTCCACTCATACATCCGCTGCAGCTCGTTGCGGCGGGGATGGCCGGAAACGTGAACCAGCGCCTCGGTATCGGTGATGATGTGCACGCCCTGCTCGACGAGGCCGTTCTTGATGTCCTGGATCGCCTTCTCGTTGCCGGGAATGGCGCGGGAGGAAAAGACGACGATATCGCCTGCCGCAAAGGCAACATTGCGCATCTCGTCGCGGGAGAGCTTGGCAAGCGCTGCCCGTGCCTCGCCCTGGCTGCCGGTCAGGATGACGACGACCTTATCGCGCGGGATGTAACCGTATTCCTCCTCGGAGATGAAGGGTTTCACGCCCTCCATCAGGCCGATATCCTGGGCGACGTCGACAACCCGCTTCAGCGAGCTGCCGAGCAGCAGCACTTCGCGGCCAGCCGCCTCGGCCGCCTCGGCGACGGTTCGGATGCGCCCGACATTCGACGAGAAGGTGGTGATCGCCACCCGGCCCTCGGCATCTTCGATGATCTTGCGCAGGCTTTCCGAGACATCCTTTTCGGAGGGCGAAACACCGTCGCGCAGCGCATTTGTGGAATCGCACATCAGCGCCAGCACGCCCTCGTCGCCGAGCTGGCGGAACCGAGTCTCATCGGTCAGGGGGCCAAGCGAGGGCTCGTGGTCGATCTTCCAGTCGCCGGTATGGATGACATTGCCGGCCGGCGTGCGGATCATCAGCGACATCGGCTCGGGGATCGAATGGTTGACGGCCACACCTTCGATGTTGAAGGGGCCGACATTGATGGTGTCGCCTGCCTTGAACGGCGTCACCGGCACTTCGCCGATCCTGGCCTTTTCGAAATTGCGCTTGGCTTCGAGCAGACCAGCGGTAAAGCCCGAGGCATAGACCGGCACGTTCAGGCCCGGCCAGAGATCAGCGAGCGCGCCATAGTGGTCTTCATGCGCATGCGTGATGATGATCGCCTTGAGATTCTTGCGCTCACTGGCGAGGAAGCGGATATCGGGCAGCACGAGGTCGACGCCCGGCAGGTCGGGGCCGGGAAAGGTGACGCCGCAATCGACCATGATCCATTGGCGATGCTCGGGCGGGCCGTAGCCATAAAGAGCGAGATTCATGCCGATCTCGCCAACGCCGCCCAGAGGCAGGAATACCAACTCGTCCTGTTTCGCCATAATTTTCGTTTTTTCCGCTATCCAAAAAACACATCACCGGCAGCAATGGGCATTATCCTGCCAGTGCCGGTATCGAGCATCAACAAGCCATTATCATCAATTCCGGCGAATTGTCCGGAAATCGATCTGTCCGGCAAATTCACCGTGATCTTTTCGCCGATGCCGCAGGCGATCGCGCGCCAGCGTGCTGTGATCTCGGCGATGCCCCGGCCCTCGTCCCATTGATCAAGCACATCCGCCATCGCCGCGAAGAGATGGGCGAAGAGTTCTTCCGGCGACGCCGCACTTGCATGGTCACGCAGGCAAGTGACGGGATAGAGCGGATTATCCGGCATGACCGAGACATTGATTCCGATGCCGACGATCAGAGCGTAACGGCCGTCCGGTAGCCTCTCGCCTTCGACGAGAATGCCGCAGGTCTTCTTGCGGCCGATGAGGATGTCGTTCGGCCATTTGACCTCGAGCGGCTCGGCGCCCGGCGGCAGCACATGGCGGATCGCCTGGTGCACGGCAACGGCGACGGCAAGCGGCAGGGAACTCAGGCGCTCCATCGGCGCCGGATCGATCAGCAATAGAGAGGCGTAGAGATTGCCGCGTTCGGACACCCAGAGCCGGCCGCGGCGACCGCGGCCGCCGGTCTGCCGTTCGGCCGTCACCCAGAGATTGCCGCCGTCGCCCGCCCGAGCCCGGGCAAGGCATTCGCTGTTGGTGGACGATGTTTCCGACAGAGCCTCGTGCCTGAAATCGCCGAGCGATATCCGCCGCCGTCCGTCGGAAGCCATCAAAAGAGCGTCGCGGCGGCCAGCTCTGCCGCGCCGCCGATCGGGCCGCCGATTAGGACATAGGCGGTGACGAAGAGGCCGGAGAGACCGAAGACCAGACGCAACGAACCGGAGACGCGGGCGAATTCGCCGGTCGCCTCATCGAACCACATCAGCTTGATGACGCGCAGATAATAGTAAGCGCCGACGACCGAGGCGAGAACGCCGATGATGGCAAGCGCATACAGCTTGGCTTCAATGGCAGCGACGAAGACGAAGTATTTGGCGAAGAAGCCGGCGAGCGGCGGAATGCCGGCAAGCGAGAACATCAGCGCCGTCAGCACCACCGCCATGAACGGGTTGGTGGTGGAGAGGCCGGCGAGATCGTTGACCTCCTCGACCACGGTGCCGTCCTTGCGGCGCATCGACATGATGATCGCAAAGGTACCGAGGGTCATGACCATATAGATGACCATGTAGAGCATGACACCGGAAACTCCGGTCTGATTGCCGGCGGCAAGGCCGACCAGCGCATAGCCCATGTGGCCGATCGAGGAATAGGCCATCAGCCGCTTGATGTTCTTCTGGCCGATCGCGGCAAAGGAGCCGAGCAGCATCGAAGCGATCGAGATGAAGACGACGACCTGCTGCCAGTCGGCCAGAACCGGCTGGAAGGCAGTGATGACGATGCGGGTCATCATTGCCATGGCGGCAACCTTGGGGGCTGCGGCCAGGAAGGCGGTGACCGGCGTCGGCGCGCCTTCATAAACATCCGGCGTCCACATATGGAAGGGAACGGCGGAGATCTTGAAAGCGATGCCGGCGAGGATGAAGACCAGGCCGAAGATCAGACCGAGCGAACGCGCACCCTCGACCGAAAGCGCCTGGGCGATCTCGGAGAAGTGGGTGTGGCCGGTAAAACCGTAGACCAGCGACATGCCGTAGAGCAGCATGCCGGAGGAAAGCGCGCCGAGGACGAAATATTTCAGACCGGCTTCGGTCGACTTCAGGCTGTCGCGGTTGATCGCGGCAACGACATAGAGCGCCAGCGACTGCAGTTCCAGCGCCAGATAGAGCGAGATCAGGTCGTTGGCCGAGATCATCAGCAGGATGCCGAGGGTCGCCAGCACCAGCAGAACCGGGAACTCGAACTTGTCGAGCTGATTTTCCCTGGCATGGCCCATCGTCATGAACAGGGCAACCAGTGAACCGATGAGCGCTACCAGCTTCATGAAGCGCGAGAAGCCGTCGGCCATGTAGACGCCGCCATAGGCAAGGCCTTCCGCCGGCACGAAGAGCAGCCACAGACCGGCGGCGAGCAGCAGGACGATGGCGAGGCCGGTGACGACGAGGCCAGACCGCTCGCCTGAGAAGACGCCGACCATCAACAGGACAAGGGCGCCGACCGCGAGGATGAGCTCCGGCGCGGAAAGATGCAGACTGAGGAGAATTGTTTCAGCGGTCATGTCCGATAAGTCCCGTCATCAATTCATAGACAGCGCAATATTCTGCGCTGCGTGCACGGCGGCCGTGTAGTTGTTGACCAGCAGATCCACCGAGGCGGCCGTCGCATCGAAGACCGGGGCCGGGTAAACGCCGAAGAAGATGGTCAGTGCGACCAGCGGGTAGAGGATCAGCTGTTCGCGTCTGGAGAGATCGAGCAGCGCCTTCAGCTTTTCCTTCTCGAGCGCGCCGAAGATCACCCGGCGATAAAGCCAGAGCGCATAGGCGGCCGAAAGGATGACGCCGGTGGCGGCAAAGAGCGCGACCCAGGTGTTGACCCGGAAGACACCCAGCAGCGTCAGGAATTCACCGATGAAGCCCGATGTGCCGGGAAGCCCGACGTTGGCCATGGTGAAGACCATCATGGCGACGGCATACTTCGGCATGTTGTTGACGAGGCCGCCATAGGCGTTGATCTCCCGGGTGTGGGTGCGGTCGTAGACGACGCCGACGCAGAGGAAGAGCGCGCCGGAGACGATGCCGTGTGAGAGCATCTGGAAGATCGAGCCCTGAACACCCTGCATGTTGGCGGCGAAAATGCCCATGGTGACATAGCCCATGTGCGCCACCGAGGAATAGGCGATCAGCTTCTTGATGTCGTCCTGCATCATCGCCACCAGCGAGGTGTAGATGATGGCGATGACCGACAGCGCGAAGACGAACGGCGCGAAATAATCGGATGCGACCGGGAACATGCCGAGCGAAAAGCGGATCAGACCGTAGCCGCCGAGCTTCAAGAGCACGCCGGCCAGGATCACCGAGCCCGCCGTCGGCGCCTGAACGTGCGCATCGGGAAGCCAAGTATGAACCGGCCACATCGGCATCTTCACCGCAAAGGAGGCGAAGAAGGCAAGCCATAACCAGGTCTGCAGCGCCGGCGGGAACTTATAGGCGAGCAGCGCGGTAATGTCGGTCGTGCCGGCCTGCCAGTACATCGCCATGATGGCGAGCAGCATCAGCACCGAGCCGAGCAGCGTATAAAGGAAGAACTTGTAGCTCGCATAGACACGGTCCTTGCCGCCCCAGACGCCGATAATCAGGAACATCGGAATGAGGCCCGCCTCGAAGAAGACGTAGAACAGCACGATATCGAGCGAGACGAAGACGCCGACCATCATCGTTTCCAGGATGAGGAAAGCGATCATGTATTCCTTCAGGCGCTTCTCGATCGAAAGCCAGCTCGCCAGCACGCAGAAGGGCATGAGGAAGGTAGACAGAATGATGAACAGCATGGAGATGCCGTCGGTGCCGACATGATAGCCGATGCCGGTGCCGAGCCAGTCATGCTTCTCGACCATCTGGAAGCCCGGATTGGCATTGTCGAAGCCGATCCAGATGAAGAGCGAGACGACGAAGGTGAAGACGGTGGTGATCAGCGAGATCCACAGCACGTTCTTCCGGCCGCTCGCGCTCTCGCCGTTCATCAAGAGCAGGAGCACCACGCCGACGAGCGGCAGGAAGGTGACCGTTGTAAGAATAGGCCAATCGGTCATCAGAAGGAACTCCCGAGCATCATCCAGGTAACAAGCGCCGCAATGCCGATCAGCATGGCGAAGGCGTAGTGATAGAGGTAACCGGTCTGCAGGCGGACGACGCGGTCGGTGACGGCGACGACCCGGGCGGCCACGCCGTTCGGGCCGTAGGTGTCGATGACGCCGACATCACCCTTCTTCCACAGGAAGCGGCCAAGCGCCTTGGCGGTGCGGACGAAGAGGAAATCGTAGAGTTCGTCGAAGTACCACTTGTTCAACAGGAACTGATAGAGAACCCGGTGCTGCCTGGCGAGGGTGCGCGGCGTCTGCGGCGAACGGATATACATGTACCAGGCAAGGGCGAAGCCGAGCAGCATGGCGATGAAGGGGCTCAGGCCCACGAGCGCCGGCACGTGATGGAACTGTTCGACGAGTTCGTTCTCGGCGCCGGTGAAGAGCGCGCCCTTCCAGAACTCGGCATATTCCTCGCCGTAGAAGCGACCTTCGAAGATCACGCCGGCAAGCACAGCGCCGATCGCGAGGAGATAGAGCGGCACCAGCATGACCTGCGGCGATTCATGAACGTGGTGCATCACTTCGTGCGAAGCGCGCGGCTTGCCGAAGAAGGTCATGAAGATCAGGCGCCAGGAGTAGAAGCTCGTAAACAGAGCCGCGATGACCAGCAGCGAGAAGGCAAAGCCTGCGACCGGCGAATGCGAAGCATAGGTCGCCTCGATGATCACGTCCTTGGAGAAGAAGCCGGCAAAGCCGATCGGCGTGAAGGGAATGCCGACACCGGTAATCGCCAGCGTGCCGATGATCATCAGGCCGCCTGTAACTTTGATATGCGGCCAAAGCCCGCCCATGTAGCGCATGTCCTGCTCGCCATCGACGGCATGGATGACTGAGCCGGCGCAGAGGAAAAGCAGCGCCTTGAAGAAGGCGTGCGTGAACAGATGGAAGATTGCCGCGCCGTAGGCCCCGACCCCGAGCGCCACGAACATGTAGCCGAGCTGCGAGCAGGTCGAATAGGCGATGACGCGCTTGATGTCGTTCTGCACCAGGCCGACCGTCGCCGCGAAGAAGGCGGTGATCGCGCCGATCACCGTGACGACGACGAGTGCGTCCGGCGACAGTTCGAAGAGCGGCGACATGCGGGCGACGAGGAAGACGCCGGCGGTGACCATGGTGGCGGCATGGATGAGGGCCGAGACCGGGGTCGGGCCTTCCATGGC
>Ga0055540_1000707_pt1 | contig 22975 bp, 15 predicted proteins | sample AraplaCvi_mMS_r2_2_FD_55040 | JGI IMG/M metagenome (GOLD analysis project Ga0055540, IMG submission 55040) | Arabidopsis root microbial communities from North Carolina, USA - plate scrape MF_Cvi_mMS_r2 | ecosystem: Host-associated > Plants > Roots > Endosphere | place: USA: North Carolina
GCTTGCGGCGAGGCGCCGTGTCCGGTCAGCAGCTTGGCGACGTCGGAGTCACCGGTGGCCAGGCCGACGAGCAGGTGCTCGGTGGAGACGTATTCGTCGTCCATCTCGACGGCGAGTTGCTGGGCGGCGGTGACCGCCGAGAGCGACTCGCGCGACAGGTTGGGCGTGGAGTTGGCGCCGCTGGCCTTGGGTAGCCGGTCGACGAGGGTGGTGGCTTCGGAGCGGATGACCGCGGGATCGACGCCGACCGCCTCGAGTAGGGGTGCCGCGATGCCGTCGCTCTGGGCGAGCAGCGCCGTCAGCAAGTGGGCAGGCCGGATCTCGGGGTTGCCTGCGGCACTGGCCGCCTGCAACGCCGCGCTGAGCGCCGCCTGGGTCTTCGTGGTCGGGTTGAACGAGTCCACGACACCTCCGTTTCTGTCTGGAAAAAAATGTTTCTCGCGTTGTCCAACGCCGTCAAGGTTGAGTCTGTTCCGCTCAACTCTGATCAATTTTGGACNCCGCGTCAACCCCGAGTGGTCTGCGGGTCCAGACTCGTCAGCGCGTCGAGNAACTGCGGCGCTGCGATTGGTCGACTGAAGTGGTACCCCTGTGCCAGATCGCAGCCGTACTCCCGGAGCAGGTCGGCGGTCGCGGCGTTCTCGACCCCCTCGGCGACGCAGGTCACCCCGAGGTCGTGGGCCAGGCCGATCACGGCGCGCACGATCGAGGCCGCCCGCGGGTCCTCGACGATCGGCATGACGAACTGCCGATCCAACTTGACCTCGTCGACGGGGAGTTCCCGGAGGTAGTGCAGTCCGCTGAAACCGCTGCCGAAGTCGTCGACCGACACGCGAATGTCGGTATTCCGCAAGCACTTCAGGACCTCACGCGTCCGCGGCAGATCGTCGATGACGAGGTCCTCGGTGATCTCCAGCGTCAGCTCGGTCGCGGCCAACCCGTGCTCGGCGAGCGTNGCAGTCAGTCGGTCCGGCAGGCCGGAATCGTCGAAGGACGGCGCGAACAGATTGATCGCAACGGGCACCGTGCGGCCCGCCTCGTGCCACCGCGCCGAGTCCGCGAAGACCAGNTCGAAGACCAACTCCGTCATCGGCCCCATCAGGTCGTGCCGACGGACNAGGGGCAGGAAGTCCGCCGGGGTCAGCAACCCGTGCTCGGGNTGGGGCCACCTGACCAACGCCTCCACCCCGACNACGTCGTGNCCGNCGACCCGCAGGTCGACCTTCGGCTGGTACACCATCGTCAGGTCGCCGTGCTCGATGGCGGAGCGCAGGTCGTTGAGCAACCCCAGCTTGGGCGCGTCGTCCTCGGTGTGAAGGCGGCGCATCGGCCCGGAATCCGAGGCGAACGTCACCACCCCGGAGCCGCGGGTGCGTTTGGCGGCGTACATCGCCAAGTCGGACTGCTTGAGCAGCATGTCGGCCTGAAGGTCACGGTCGCGGGCGGGCGCGACCGACAATCCGACACTCGGACGGATCGGCAGCAGGTGCCCGTCGACCAGGAACGGCTCGGAGAACGCGTCGATCACGCGCTGCGCGACGGACGCGGGAGTCTCCGGACCCTTCTCGATCAGGATCGCGAACTCGTCGCCGCCCAGTCGCGCGATCGTGTCGCCGCTTCGCACCGCCGATCGGATCCGCGCGGCGACGTCGACCAGCAGGGCGTCGCCGGCGGCGTGGCCGAGTCCGTCGTTGACGAGTTTGAAGTCGTCGAGGTCGAGGGTCAGCACCGCCAGCACGCCGAACAGCTCCCGGCGGTGCAATTCGACGGCNTGGTGCAGTCGGTCGTTGAACAGGTGCCGGTTGGCCAGGCCGGTCAGCGGATCCTGCAGCGCCTGCTCGGCGACGACGGCGAGCAGGCGCTGGTTGGTGCCCATGACGAGGAACTGTCGCAGCATCACCACGATCACCAAGGACACCGACACCGACAGCACCACGACCGACGCCGGCTTGGCCAGGTCGGCCACCACGACGACACCCGCCACCGACAGCGGCACGTACGGCAGCCACAGGGTGTCGTGGACGGGTATCTGTCCGGCGCGCCGCTGGCCGGCGCCGGCGAGCGCGCCAAGCCCCACCGCCAGAAGAGAGGTGGCCCAGCCGAGGTCGAGGAGGTCGCCGCGGCTGCGCCCGCTGTCTGCGACCAGGTGGTAGAGCACGTCGTTGGAGATCGACATCAGCACGATGCCCACCGTGAGCAGGGCCACCGACATCCGCGCGGCACCCCTCGCGCGGATCGTGACCAGCACTCCGACGGTGATGGCGACCAGGTCGAGGGTCGGGTAGGCGAGCGAGACGGCGAATGTCAGGGGATCCGTGCCGCCGGTGTCGAACAGTCCTCGCAGCACCACGATCCAGGCGATCAGGAACAGCGACCCCACCACCACGAGCCCGTCCATCAGGAGCCTCATGGTCGACGGCCCCGCGGGACCGACCGGCAACAGCAGCAGCGCACCGCACGTGACGATCGGAAAGACGACGAAGCCCACGTCCTCCCACGTGGTGAACGGGCCGTGGACGGCGCCGAGGGGCGAGCGGAGATCCGAGCCGGCGACGGCGACGATCCATGCCGCCGCTCCGACGCCCACCAGGGCCCACGCCGCCCTCGCGCGCCCGCTGTTCGACAGCGCTGCCGTCGCGGCGCACGCCAGCGCGAACAGCCCGAAGACGGTGAACGCGACGTCGGCGACGATCCTCGCTGCCGGACCGGACGCCTGCCCAACGGCNCGCTGGACGAACAACCACACGACGTAGACGACCCAGACGGCGATCCCGAGCGGTGCGGCGCGGCGAGGCTGCAGCACAGTCACTCTCAGCCCCTCCCCGAGATCCGACACAACGTGGTCGTGATCAGAGCAGATCGTCTCAGACCGGCGGCCACTTTACGAATGCGAGGGCCGACGCCCGACTCCCGTCGTCGCGCCGCGTCGGTCGACGTTCAGCAAACGGGCGTCGAGCTGTCAGGGTCTCGCCGGACACCGAACGCCTCAGCCGCCATTCGACGCCGGCAAACGTCCGACCTGCCATACAGTCGAGCGGGCACTTCGACGAAGGGAAGCCACGTGGACATCGGCACGGTCACGGACGTCATCCGGAATCCGCCCGACGTGCCAGGTCCGCAGTGGCGTCCCGGTGACGCGTGGCTCGCCGGTGGCACGTGGCTCTACTCGGATCCTCAGCCGGATCTGCGCCGCCTCATCGACCTCGCGCCGCTGGGCTGGCAGACCCTCCAGGTCACCGCCGACGGTCTCGAGATCGGCGCCACGGCCACGATCGCCGATCTCCATGCCCTGGCCACGCCGCCGGAGTGGACTGCGGCTCCGCTNNTGCGNACCAGCTGCGAGGCCTTCCTCGCCTCGTTCAAGGTGTGGAATTCGGCGACCGTCGGCGGCAACATCTGCATGGCCCTGCCNGCCGGGCCCATGATCACGATGACGGTGGCACTGGAGGCGACCTACGAACTGTGGTCGACGACCGGAACCGAGCGCGTCGTCGACGCCGCCGCCTTCGTCACCGGCAACCACGCCACCATCCTGCAACCCGGAGAGTTGTTGCGGCGGGNGCACATTCCGTCGAGTGCCTTGCGCAAGCACCACGCTCATCGNCGATTCACGCTGACCAAGCTGGGGCGCTCGACGATCTTCGTGGTGGGTACCCGGAGCCCGCTCGCCGACGACCTGNCGATCGTCCTCACCGCGGGCACCACGCACCCCGTTCGGCTGAGGTTCGACACCGCGCCCNCGGCCGACGACGTGGCGGCCGCCGTGGACGCGATCGACGACGAGGTCTGGTTCGACGACCCCAACGGNAGCCCCGGACACCGCAGGCATCTGGCGCGGCANTACGCCGAGNAGATCCGCACCGAACTGGCCGACGGGGTCACCGCATGAGCTACACCGTGAACGGCCGGGAGTTCGACGCCGAGCCGCACCCCGGACAATGCCTGCGGACGCATCTGCGGTCCCTCGGCGTGCACGGGGTCAAGAAGGGTTGCGACGCAGGCGATTGCGGCGCCTGCACGGTCTGGCTCGACGGTAGCCCGGTGCACAGCTGCATCACGCCCGCCTTCCGGGCCGACGGCCGCGAGGTCACCACCATCGAGGGCCTGGGCACGCCGGAGAATCCGCATCCCATGCAGGAGCAGTTCCGCCGCGCGCCGGGCTTTCAGTGCGGCTTCTGCACCGCCGGCATGATCATGACGGCCGCGACGTTCACCGACGAGCAGAAGGCGGACCTCCCCCGGGCGCTGAAGGGAAACCTGTGCCGCTGCACCGGGTATCGCGCCATCGAGGACGCGGTCCGCGGGGTCAGCGCCGTCGAGGATCCCGAGCCGGGTCTGGCCGTCGGCACCAGCGTGGGGGCGCCCGCGGCCCTCGGCGTGGTGACCGGGACCGCCGAGTTCACGATGGACACCCAGATGGAGGGCATGTTGCACCTCAAGGTGCTGCACTCCCCCCACGCCCACGCCCGGATCGTCGCCGTCGACGCCTCGGCCGCCCTGGAAGTGCCTGGGGTTCGACGGGTCTACACCTGGAAGGACGTGCCCCGCAAGCGCTACAGCACGGCGATCCACACCGATCACCTCGTCGACCCCGACGACACCTACATGCTCGACGACGTCGTGCGGTTCGTGGGCCAGCGCGTGGTGGCGGTGCTCGCCGACTCGGTGAGGGCCGCCGAGGAGGGCTGCCGCCGCGTGGTGGTGCAGTACCAGATCCTGCCCGCGGTGTTCGACCCCGAGGAGGCGATGACCGACGGCGCCCCGCAGCTGCACGCCTACGAGGACCCGTTCGCCCACGACAAGGATCACAACGTTCTGCTCGAGTTGCACGGCGAGATCGGCGATCTGGACTCGGGTCTGGCTCAGGCCGACGTGATCCACGAGGCGACCTACGTCTCACCCCGGGTGCAGCACGCCCATCTCGAGACCCACGGTTCGATCGCGTGGATGCAGGACGGACGCCTGCACGTCCGCACGGCCTCACAGTCCCCGTCGATCGCCAAGCTCAAGCTGGCCCACCTGTTCGACCTGCGCCCGGACCAACTGCGGGTGTTCTGCACCCGAGTCGGCGGCGGCTTCGGCGGCAAGCAGGAGCTGATCACCGAGGACCTGCCCGCGCTCGCCGCGATGGACACCGGGCGACCGGTGTCCTTCGAGTTCACCAGGGAGGAGGAGTTCACCACCGCCTCCCCCCGGCACCCGATGAAGATCACGGTCACCCTCGGCGCCACGGCCGACGGCACGCTGACCGCGCTCGGTTACCGCAACGTCTCCAACACCGGTGCCTACGGCAACCACGGTGGCGAGACGCTGTTCGCGGCCGGCGCCGCGATCGCGTTGTACCGCTGCGCCAACAAGAAGTTCGACGCCTGGTCGGTCTACACCAACACCGTTCCCAGTGGCGCGTTGCGCGGCTACGGCATGACCCAGCCGGGTTTCGCCGTGGAGTGCGCGATTCACGAACTGGCGGTCAAGCTCGGAATCGACCCGATGGAGATGCGCCGCCGCAACGTCGTGCGCCCCGGCGACCCGCTGCTGGCGCTGGCCGATCATGCCGACGACGTCGACTTCACCGAGGACGGCATCACCAAGTGCGTCGACCTCGTCGACGACGCCCTGCGGCGTGACGACAGCGGCCGCGACCTGGGCCCCGACTGGCTCGTCGGGGCCGGCGCGGCGAGCTCACTGCACGAGACCGCACCGCCCACCGATCACGTCAGCGACGCGTGGGCGACGTTGCGCGCCGACGGCGTCTACGAAATCGCCGTCGGCACGGTCGAATTCGGCGAGGGAACGTCCACGGTGCACGTCCAGATCGCCGCGACCAATCTGGGGACGACGCCGGACCGCATCCAGCTGGTGCAGTCCGACACCGACCGGACCGGCTTCGACACGGGAGCATTCGCCAGCGCAGGGATGTTCGTCGCAGGCAACGCCGTGAACTACGCCTCNACGGCGCTGCGCAACCGGATCCTGCGCTTCGCCGCCACGCACACCGGCGTCGCGCTGGAGGATTGCGCGTTGGAGCACGGGGGCGTGCGCTGCGGCGCCAGCCGGCTCTCGTCAGCCGAGATCGCCGAGGCCGCGGCGGCGCGGGGAATCCGACTCACCGAGTCGCGCAAGGCGTTTGGTTCACCGCGAAGCGTCACCTCCAACAGCCACGGTTTCCGGATCGCGGTGCACCGCGTGACCGGTGAGATCCGCATCCTCTACAGCGTGCACGCCACCGACGCGGGCGTGCTGATCAACCCGGCACAGGTCCGCGGGCAGGTCGACGGCGGGGTGGCGATGGGGATCGGCTTCGCGCTGACCGAGAACTTCGGAGTCGACGACGCGGGGGTGATGACCAATCCGAGCCTGCGCAACTATCGCATCCCGACCTTCGCCGACGTGCCCAAGACCGAGATCTTGTTCGTCGAGTCCACGGACTCCCTCGGCCCCATGAAGTCCAAGGGCATGGCGGAGTGTTGCATCAATCCCGTTGCCCCCGCACTGGCCAACGCACTGGAGGACGCGACCGGAGTACGGTTCCGCGACCTTCCGCTGACGCCCGAGCGCATCTACGACCGACTGCCCGCAGCCCGTCCGACCCGCGTCTCATAGGGGGTGTCGTGGACAGTCACAAGTCGACGGACACGGCGGCCACCGTCATCATCGGCCAGAGGGTTCGACCCGGCTTCGAGCGCGATTTCGAGGCGTGGCAGCTGAACATGAACGCCCGGGCCGCGGTGTACCCGGGCTTCCTGGGCGCGGAGGTCAACCCGCCGACGGCCGTGCAGTCCGACTGGGTGGTCGTGTACCGCTTCGATTCGATCGCCCACGTGCAGGCCTGGCTCAACAGTGCGACTCGTCAGGACATGCTGATCGAAGGTGCGACGTTCTTCGACGGTCCCGGCACGCAACAGGTGATCAGCGGTGGCGCGCGGCCCAGTGATCCGCTGGTGACGGTCGTCGTGACGCACCGGGTCACCCCCGACAACGTGGCGGACTTCCTCGCCTGGCAAGAGCGACTCCGCGCGGCCGAAGAGCGGTTTCGGGGTTTCCGCGGCACCGAGGTCTTCCGGCCCGTGGAGGGCATCCAGGACGAATGGACCACGCTCTACCGCTTCGAGAACGAGTCGGATCTGGAGGCNTGGCTGGTCTCCGAGGAACGCCGGCAGCTGTTGGCCGAGGGCGAGAAGTTCGCCGACTTCCATTCGCGCACCGTGGACAANTCGTTCGGAAGTTGGTTCGCCTTCGACGACGAGGGACACCAGGCTCCGCCGCCGTCGGACGTGAAGACGTCACTGGCGGTGTGGATGGGCCTCTACCCCACCGTGGTGTTCCTGACCCTTGCGCTCTCCCCGCTGCACATGCCGCTGTGGCTCGGCATGTTGGTGGGAAACCTGTTGTCCAGCTTCGCGATGAGTTACCTCGCGATGCCGTACTACGTCAATCCCGTACTNAAGCGCTGGTTGCGGCCGCCGGCCNGNNCGACGTCTCGACGCGCCGACCTGCGCGGGTTGCTGCTCCTGCTCGCGCTGAACGCGTTCTGGGTGGTCGTGTTCTACCTGGCGACACGCGTCATCTGGCACCTGCCCTGACGGCGTCCTCGTCGCCTCCGGGGGCGTCNTCGGCGTCGGGTTCGTCGTCCGGAGGGTCCTTCGGGTCGTCGTCGGCGTGGTCCTGCGGGGTNTCGCCCGCTCGCAGACCCACCTGCTCGCCGTAATACCGGATGATCACCGCACCGGTGGCCGCGACGGGCACGGCCAGGAAGGCACCGATGATGCCAAACACCGTGCTGCCCAACGTGACCGCGAGCAGCACGATCACCGCGTGCAGCTTCATCGACTTGGCTTGCAGCCACGGTTGCAGGACGTTGCCCTCGAGCTGCTGGACCGCCAGGATCAGCCCCAGCACGATGAGCGCGTTGACCGGACCGTTGGACACCAGCGCGATGAGCACCGCGAGACCACCGGCGACGAACGCTCCGACGATGGGGACGAACCCGCCGATGAACGTGACGATCGCAAGCGCATAGGCCAGTGGCACTCCGAGGATCACCAACCCGACTCCGATGAGCACCGCGTCGACGAGGCTCACCAGGGCCTGGGTGCGNATGAAGCCGCCGAGGGTTCCCCAGCACCGGTGCAACACCTCGGCCAGGTGCGGCGCGGCCGGCATGCCGACACTTCGACGCAACCACGGAATGAACCCGGGGCCGTCCTTGAGCAGGAAGAACGTCACCACGATCGCGGTGAACACGGTGACGAGCGCCGAGGCGGCGGCCCCGACACCGGTGAACAAGCCCGAGGCGATTTGCGCGCTGCTGGAGTTCAGCGCGTCGTTGATGGCGGTGACACCCGAGTTCAGTTGCGCCTCGCTGATGTTCAAGGGCGGACCGTCGAGCCAGTTGCGCACCTGGACGACGCCGGCCTGAGCCTGGTCGGCCAGTTCGACCGACTGCTCGACGATGGCGGGCGCCACGGCGGCGACGAGACCGGCGACCACCCCCACGGCGAGCAGCAGCACGAGGAGGACGGCCCCGGCCGGGGGCACCCCCTTGGCGCGCAGCCATCGCACCGGCGGCCACAGCACGGTGCACACGATGAGCGCCAGCACCACGGGCAGGACGATCACCCACGTCTTGCCCACCACCCAGCCCAGCACCCAGAGGGCGGCGACGACCGCGATGAACTGCACCGCCACCGTGCCGCTGCGTCGCAGATGGGCACCGTAGATCGATCCGCGGGTGGGGGCCATGCCACCAGCCTTACCCACTCTGGGCCAAACGTCACCCGCCCGGCGTCACCGGCCGCCGAGCGGGACGGCGCCGGTGGCCCCCGTGACCACAGCGGGCGTCGACGTCGACGTCGGCTCGACGACGGAGGCGTCGGGGGTGGACCGCTGCAAGAGATATCTGCGCACCTCGGAGCCCGTCGGCGTGCGGCCGGCCACCAGGACGTCCGCACCGACGGTCGTACTCGTCGTCGCGACCGTGGTGCCGCCGCCGTTCGGAAACGGCGTGAAGGAGGCGATTTGGCCGTAGGTGGCGTTCTCCTCGTGGTGATTGGGGTTGTCGAGGTAGACCTCCGGCTGCCCGGTGAGCAGCGATCCGCTCGACCATGCCCGTACCGTGCCGGCACCGGCGAGTTGACTGGTCACGATGCTCTTCGCCCCGCCCTCGGCGCCGGCCACCCATCCCGTGGCCAGTCCGACGCCACCGGTGTAGTCCTCGCCGTAGGCCATGAACTGCGACGTCATCCGCGGGTCGGTCCGGCCCGCAGCCGAGTGCGACTGCGGCGCCGTCCCATTGGCCCTGGCACGGGCAGTCGGCTCGTAGAGGTCGTAGCGGAAGGTCTTCACCAACGGCGCTTCACCGGCACCGGGAGCGGTGACGATGCTCTCCCGGCCGGATCCCATCTCGACCATTCCGGTCGCCAGCGTCACCCCCGATTCCGAGCCGGGGTACGGCGTGAAGGCGGAGAACACCTCGGGTGCTGATCCCCGGTCCGTCGGCAGGGTGGAGGAGAACACCTTGATCTGCGACTCCATCCCCGGTCCCGATCCGACGATGACGTTGTCGGCCTTGGCGTTTCCGTCCACGTCGGCACCGGCGACGGTGACGCCGCCGGTGAAGTCGGCGTCGAACGGGGCGAACCGGGTGATCTCGGCCTTGAAGGCGCCGTCCGTGGTGTCGTTGCCGTCGTAGACGGCCACCTGAGGGGACACTCCCCTACCGGTGCCGACGATCAGGTCGAGGATTCCGTCGCCGTTGACGTCGGCCATCGCCACCGACGGAGTGCCCTCGAAACCCGAGAACGGGACCACCGTCTGAATGACCTTGTCGCCGTTCTGATCTCGGATCTGGACCGACGCGGGCTTACCGGCGGACCCGGGCACCGCGACCGCGTAGGACGACACCGCCGGAATGACGTTGACGGTGGCCATCAGGCCGTTGTCCTCGTGGTTGAGCCGGTGACAGTGGATGACGTAGGTCCCGGGGTATTCGAGGAATTCCTGCCGAAGGGTCAGCGACGCCGGGGTGGTCACCACGTGCATGTCGTCGAAGACCGGCGCGGGAACGTTGACGTCGTCGACGCCCCATGGTTGCACTCCCGTCCGTCCACGGTGGGGATCGTCGATCGCGGTGACCTGAAAGTCGTTGACGTGGATGTGAATCGGGTGGGCGTCGTTGTTGAGGTTGGTGATCTTCCACTCCTCGACGGAGTTTAGCCTCGGCTGGATCAACGGCACGTTCGGGAAGGCACCGGTGTCGAACATGTAGATGACGGCCTTCGGATCGGCGTTGCTGGCCTTGTCACCACCGATGGTGTCGGTGATCGACAGGGCGCGCGTGACGGCGGGCGTCATCACCGAGGTGTCCACGAACGAGGTGTAGGCGCCGAGATTCTGACCGGGTTCGAATGCCGTGGTGGTGCCCTCGCCACTGGTGTCGGGGGTGGCGTGGATCAAGGTCTGGGTCGGGAACACGAAGAACCCGTCGGCGTAGCTGATGTACTTGGGGTCCACGCTCAGCGTGCCGAGCACCGCGGGCGTGTTCTTCGTGCCGTCGTTCGTGTACAGCACTGCGGGATCGGTGATCTCGGCGGCCCGTGGATCGGGTGGGAATTCGAGGACGAGGTCACCGCGGGCGGGCATGGTCACCGCGATCGCGTACCGGGCGCCCGGTGGGATGTCGAGCGTGGTGCCGTCACCGTAGACGGGCCGACCCACCTGGGTGTACGGGTTGCCGTCCTGCCCGACGATCGAGAACTGGGGATGGTTGCCGGTCGCGGTCTCGGTGAGCCGCAGCGTCATGTAGGAGATGTCGCTGATGTTGGCCACCGCCCAGATCTCCGTCTGTCCGGGCTTGATCTTCAGCTCGGGTTGGAACTGCCCGTTGACGGTGTACTGCAGGTCTCGTTGATTCTCCGGCAGATTCGGGTTCTCCACCACCTTCTTGCCGGGTCCGTCGAACGCGATCAGATTCGACGGCATGAATTGGGTCTGTCCACGATTGTTGTGCGGCGACAGGGGACCCGACCACCACGGCGTGACGTACTGCGCCCCTACCGTGGTGTCGGCCATGTTGACCGGCGCCAGGCTCGGCTCATAGGTGCCGTCGGCCAGTTGACTGCCGGTGGGCGGTGTGAGCGTGCTGACGAACTGGGGCCAGCCGTAGTTGTTGAGCTGGTGCCCCCTGCCGCTGCGGTCGAACACGTAGTCGTACTGAATCGCCATGGTGCGCACCGGAATGTGGTTCTGCGTGACCAGCGGCAGGTTCCCGTCGGGACGGCCGATCTCGAGCAGCCCGGCCAGCCCGAAGTAGGTCTGCTGGGTGGTCATCGTGTGGCGGTGGCTGTGGTACCAGTACAGCCCGTTGGGCATGGTGTCGGGCACGTCGTAGGTGTAGGTGTTGCCCATGCCCGCCGGGATCGACAGCAGCACGTTGTCGGCGTTGCCGGACGGGCTGACGTGCAGGCCGTGGGTGTGCAGGTTCAGCGGTGACTCGGTCAGCGTCGGCGGATAGACCGGGACGTCGCCGCCCTTCGGGGTGAACGCCGGATCGTAGAAGTCCTTGATGGTGAGGTTCTGGAGGTCGTTGTCGAAGTGGATGATCAGCCGCTGGCCCGGGTCGACGTGCAACGTCGGCGCCGGGTAGAGATCGTCTCCCTTCGTCGACCCGTCGGAGCTGGTGCCCTTGATCAGGTCGAAACCGAAGACCAGGAAGTTGGTGACGGGTTCGGCGACGGTGTCGAGGTTGACGGTGCCCTGATGCGCCGAGAGCCGGACCTCCAGGACGCCGTCCTCGCTGGACAGGCGCACCGGCTCGCGAAACGGTGCGGGTGTGCCGTTCGGCCCGGCGAAGACCCCGGCCGGGGGGTTGGTGGAGATCTTCGGCGCGTTGGTCGAGCAACTGGTGAGCATCGCGGTCGTCGACACCACGAGCAGCAGGGCGAGGATCGATCTGACCCGACGGACCGACATCTTCGTTCTCCCTGGCCGGCCCAAGACGAGCGCCGGGCTGAGCGGCAGAGTACAACCGCACCCCGGCACCGGTCGGCGTTTGCTACTTTTACGGCGATGCTGGCCGAACTCATCCCGTTGGCCCTGGTGGTCGCGCTGTCACCCCTGTCGATCATTCCTGGGGTGCTGGTCCTGCACTCGCCGCGTCCGAGACCGACGGGGTTGGCCTTCCTGGTCGGCTGGGTCATCGGGCTCGCCGTGGTGACGCAGGTGTTCGTGGAGGTGTCCAACCTCGTCGGCGGAGGCCTGAACAAGCCGCCGAGCTGGGCGTCGTGGGTGCGCATCGTCGCCGGTGGCGCGCTGGTGGCCTTCGGTGTCTACAAATGGGTCACCAGGGGTCGCTCGGGTCACTCGCCGAAGTGGATGACCGGGTTCGCGACGATGACCCCGCGCAAGGCCGTCGTCACCGCCGTGGTGCTGGTGGTGGCCAACCCGAAGGTGCTGTTCATGTGCGCCGCAGCGGGATTGGCCGTCGGCACCGAGGGCCTGGGCCGTCGCGGTGCCGCGCTCGGGGTGCTGTTCTACGTCGCGATGGCCGCCTCCACGGTCGCGTTGCCGATCCTGGCCTACGCGGTCTCCGGCGACCGACTGCATGAGCCGCTGACTCGACTCAAGGACTGGATGGAGGCCCAGCACGCCGCACTGGTCGCCGGCATTCTGATCGTGCTGGGCCTGTTGGTGCTCTACAAGGGCCTGCATGGACTCTGAGCCGCGAGTCGCCCCTACACTCGACTGGCGTGGGACTCGACGATCGTGACGCGCTGGCGACGCTGCGCGATGCGTTCGACCCCGCGGCCGGCTCCGGGGAGCTGATCCACCGCTTCTACACCCGCTGGTTCGCAGTCGACACCGCGGTGCGCGACCTGTTCCCACCCGACATGGATCGCCAGCGCACGGTGTTCGCGAAGGCGATGACATGGCTACTGGGTGAACTGGTCGCCCAACGGGCCGACGAGCCCGTCGCCTTCTTGGCTCAGCTAGGCCGGGATCATCGCAAATACGGTGTCACGCAACGACATTACGATTCGATGCAGGATGCGCTGCTGACCACGCTGCGCAGCCATCTCATCGAACGATGGGACGACCGGCTGGCCGACGCCGCCCAGCAGGCCGTCACCCTGATCGTCGGGATCATGCGCGGTGCGGCCGATGCCGAGAAGGGCCCGCCCTTCGTCGACGGCACCGTCGTCGAGCACGTCCGGGCGACCCGCGACGTCTCGGTGATCCGGCTCCGCCTGGACGAGCCGCTGCACTTCCACGCCGGTCAGTACGTCACGGTGCAGGTGCCGCAGTGGCCGCGTCGCTGGCGGTACCTGAGCCCCTCGATCCCCGCCGACGGTGACGGTGCGATCGAGTTTCACGTGCGCTCGGTGGCGGGCGGAATGGTCAGCACGGCGATCGTCGGCGAGACGGCACCCGGGGACCGGTGGCGCGTGTCCAATCCACACGGCGCGATGCACGTCGACCGTTCCGGCGAGGACGTCCTGATGGTCGCCGGCAGCACCGGTCTCGCGCCGCTGCGGTCGATCATCATGAATCTTGCTCGCTGGGGCCAGAATCCGCGCGTCCACCTGTTCTTCGGCGCCAGGTACCCCTGCGATCTCTACGACTTGCACACCCTGTGGCAGGTCGCCTCGACCAACCCGTGGCTGTCGGTGACGCCCGTCTCGGAGTACTCCACCAACCCGCCGTGGGCGGCCGACTACCCCAGCGTCGACCCTCCGCGCGGGCTGCACGTCCGTCAGACCGGCCGGCTTCCCGAGGTGGTGACGCGATATGGCAGCTGGAGCGACCGGCAAATCCTGATCTGCGGTGGGCCTGCGATGGTCGAGGCGACGAAGGCGGCCCTGATCGCCCGGGGTGCCGATCCACGCCGCATCCAACACGATCCCCCGTCCGGGTGAGCGTGACAGAATCGCCGGATGTCTGAGTTCGAAGCCGTCACGCTGACCGACCCGTCGTCGTCGCTGACGGCGACCGTCGTCCCCATGGCCGGCATGATCGTGACGTCACTGCGCGACGGGGAGCACGAGTTCCTCGGGCAGCGGCGCGGTCTGGACGCCTACATCACCGCAGGCAAGACCATGGGCATCCCGATCCTCTACCCCTGGGCAAATCGGTTGAGCGCCAGCAAGTACGGGATCAACGGGGCCGTGGTCACCCTGACTCCGGGGACCGGCGGGGTGCGCACCGACGAACACGGTGTGCCCATTCACGGGGTGCTCACCGGCTATCCCGGATGGCTGGTCTCGGAGCGTTCGGACGATTCGTTGACGGCGGTGGTGGACTACGGCGGGCGGCCGCGACTGCTGGCCTCGTTCCCGTTCCCGCACGTGCTGACCCAACGTACGAGCCTTGCCGATCGCACCCTGACGGTGGAGACTACCGTGATGCCGACGACCGCTGCGTCGGTGCCGCTGTGCTACGGCTATCACCCCTACCTGCAACTACCGGGAGTGCCTCGCGCCGACTGGGTTCTCACCACCCCCGCCATGAGGCATCGGACGCTGGACAACTGGGGCCTGCCGACCGGCGAGCACACCGACTGGCCGGGCGGGTCGACGGCGCTGGGCACCACCACCTACGACGACGGCTTCGACCAGGTGCCCGACGGCGCGGTGTTCGCCGTCTCCGGTGGGGACCGTCGCGTCGAGATCGCGTTCCTCGAGGGATATCCCGCCACTCAGTTGTTCGCCCCGCCCAACGACGACGTCATCGCGATCGAACCGATGGCCGCGCCGACGGATGCGTTGCGCCAGGGCCACTATCGCTTCGCCGTCGCGGGCAAGCCGGAGACGACGAGGTTCTCGATCAGGGTGACGTAGAACGAATCCGCTTGCCGGTCAGGACGATCCAGCCCAATGTCACCAACGCGGCGGCGACGTAGACCACGCCGGCCCACGCCAAGTACCACGGCCGGCTGATCTGCCAGAGGCTGGGCTCCGCCGACGCGAGCAGGCTGGGGACGCTGAGGAAGGTGACCAGCAGCCAACCGCACCCGAGGATGCGAGCACCCGGTCGACGGTGCCACGGACCCCTCAGCAGCCAGATCGCCAGCGGAACCACCCATATCCAGTGGTGGATCCAGGAGATCGGGGAGATCAGGAGACCGAACAACTGGACGACGAGCGCCGAGGCCAACTGGTCGCGGGGCCCGGGTCCCGCCCCGAGTGCCCGCCATGCCAGCAGCGCCAGGACCGCCGTGGCGGCGATCGCCGCGAGCACCACGGCGCCTTCGCCGGCATCACGACCCAGAATCCGCGAGATCGCACCCCGCCAGGACTGGTTGATCACGATGCCGATCGGGTTGACGCTGGTGTCGCCCATCACCCCGGTGAAGTAGTGGCGCACCTGGTCGCCGACCACCAGCAGCGACAGCGCCACCGTCGCGAAGAAGACGACCGCCGAGAACACCGCGGCGCGCCACCGGCGCACTCCGAGGAAGTAGAGGCCGGTGATCGCGGGGGTCAGCTTCACCCCGGCCGCCAACCCGACCAGCAGACCGGACAACCACCAGCGATTGGTGTACACCGCGTACAGCACGGCGAGGGTCAGGAAGACCCCGACCTGACCGAGGGTCAGCGCGATGCGCAGCGGCTCGAGCCAGATGACTCCTGCGGTCCAGAGCATGGCCGAGCGATGCGTGCCGACGCCCACCATGCGCTGGCTGATCCAGACGATGGCGTACACCGCGGCCACCATCGCCAACTGCCACAACAGTCCGGCGACTTCGACCGGCAACACCGTGAGCGGCCAAAAGACGATGGCCGCGAACGGCGGATAGACGAAGGGCAAGGGTTGGTCGGGCGACTGGGCGGAGTACGTGAAGGAATACAGCGTCTCGGGATGGCTCAGCGCAGCGCCGCCGAGCATGTAGACCCGGAAGTCGACGAGGTAGGGCTGGCTCGACATCGTCGCGCCGAGGAGCACCGCGACGCTGACCGCGAGTACCGCCGGGGCAAACAACTGGTGGCGGTCGACTCGCGTGTGCGTGTCAGACACGGCGACCGGTGAAGATGATCCAGACCAGCGTGGTCAGCGATGCCGCGATGTAGACCAGTCCGGCCCACGCCAAATACCAGGGCCTGCTGAAGTCCATGATGTTGGGCTGGGCCAGGGACAGCAGACTCGGCACGCTGACCACCATGAGCAGCAGCCAGCCCCACCCGAGGATCCTGGCGCCCGGCTTGTCGCGCCACGGGCCGTGAAACAGCCAGACCATCAGCGGGACCACCCAGACCCAGTGGTGGATCCACGACACCGGCGCCGCCATCAATCCCAACAGCTGGACCACGAGCAGAGAACCCAACCGGTCGCGCTCACCCGTACCGGAACCCAGTGCTCGCCAAGCCAGTACGGTCAGCGCCGCGGTGGCGGCGATCGCCACGATCACGAGCGAACGGGGACCGGCATCGTGTCCCACGATCCGCGAGATGCCACCCAACCACGACTGATTCCACGACGAACCGACGGGCAGGGTCTGACCCGCCTTGATCATCTGATGGGGAAAGTAGCGGCCCGTGTCGACCGGAAACGCGAGGTAGGCCACCGCGACCGTGCCGAAGTACGCCACCGCCGAGAACGCCGCGGCGCCCCAGCGACGCATGCCGAGGAAGTAGAGACCGGTAGTCGCCGGCGTCAGCTTGATGCCGGCACCCACGCCGATCAGGAGGCCGGACACCCACCAGCGAGTGCTGTAGGCGGCGTAGAGCACGCCCAGCATGAGGAAGACGCCGACCTGTCCGGTCTGAAAGTTGCTCGCCACGGGTTCCAACCACAGGGCTACCGCGGTCCACACCATCGCGATTCGTCGACTGCCACCGCCGAGGAAGCGCTGACTGAGCCGCACCGATCCGTATACGGCCCCGACCTGCGCCACCTGCCAGAGAAACGCGATCAGGCCGAACGGCAGCAGATGCAGCGGGTAGAAGACCATCGCCGCGAACGTGGGATAGGTGAACGCCAGGTGCTCGCCCTTGACGGGGTCGACGTAGAAGACGTCGTAGAGGGTGCCCGGGTGGTTGAGGGCGGCGCCGCCGATCACGTAGACGTGAAGGTCGAAGAAGAAGTCGCCGGTGACGACGTAGGCACCCATCGTCGAGGCCAATCGCACAATGACGCTGACGGCCAACAAGATCGGCGCCAGTGTTTCGAGGCGGGCGAAGGCGGGACGCACCCTCGTCACCGTCTCCGCCATCACCGGGCGACTATAACAACGTTGGTCGTGACGCCCCGGGTGAGCGCGCGGGCGCCCCGGCGTGTGACGTCGGACGAGGACGGTGGCAACGATCGCACTCACGACGGTAACTGGCCGCACGCCCAGCGGACCAGGTACCACGACCGTCCAGGTCCCGGAATGTGCAACGATGGCAAACACGGTTCGCAGGACGACCGCGCAATTCGCTATGCCACATGGGATTTCGATTCGTCCGTCGGCGCGAGGCTTCGGGCGTCCTGCACCGCCCGGTCGGTGACGTCAAGCCTCATTGCCTATAGTGAGGTTCGTCCACCGTTTGCCGGGTCATGACACAGCGCCCGCTTCGAGTTGCCGCACCGCGGAGATGGGATTCACACGGTGGTCGACCACGAGACGACGACGCAGGCCGCGCCGACGCGGGTGGTCGACGGGGGCGGCTACCGACCCGACGTCGACGCGCTGCGGGCCGTCGCCATCGTCGTCGTCGTCGCGTTCCATGCAGGCGTGGCCGGTTTCAGCGGTGGCTTCGTCGGCGTCGACGTGTTCTTCGTGATCTCGGGTTTCGTCATTCTGCGCAGCTTGACCGACGAGCGCGACAGGACCGGGCACGTCGGCTGGTGGGCGTTCTACGGCCGCCGCGTCCGTCGACTCGCCCCGGCAGCACTGCTGATGATCGCGGTCACGACCGTGCTGAGCATGTTCGTGTTCAACCCCATCGGGGAGCAACAAGCAGTCGCCAAGGGCGCCATCGCGGCCGCGACGTCGACGTCGAACTTCTACCTGAGCATGTTCACGGGAGATTACTTCACCCCCTCGTACCAACCGACGGTGTTCCTCCACACGTGGTCGTTGTCGGTCGAGGAGCAGTTCTACCTCGGCGTGCCGCTACTGTTCCTGATCGCCGGATTCCTCTGCCGCCGAGGCACTCGCGATCGGCGGCGGGTCATGATCGCGTTGATCCTGCTGGTGTGCGTGACCTCGTTGCTCTGCGCGGTGATCCTGGCGCGGTACTCCCCGACTCAGGCCTTCTACCTCCCGTTTGGTCGCGCCTACGAGCTCGGTATCGGAGCCATGCTGGCGGTGGTGAACCCGGCCATCGGATCCAATCTGCTGCGCCGCATCGTGTGGTTCTCGTCGGCCGCCCTCCTGATGGGCGTCGTCGTCATGGGACTGCCGGAGTACGGATATCCGGGCGCGTGGGCTCTGCTACCCACGCTCGCGACGGCTGGAATGATCATGGCGCACATGACTTCTGCCGATCCAGGTGGACGATTCGCGATGTCGGCTCCGGTCTTGGGCATCGGGAAGGTCTCCTACGGGTGGTACCTGTGGCACTGGCCGTTGCTGTCGATGCTGGCCACCTGGTATCTCCGGGAACCGCCCGTGTGGGTACGGGTGCTCGTGGTGATCGTCGCCTTGGGAATCGCGGTGGCCAGTTACCGCTTCTGGGAACCGCGCTTCCGTACGCATTCCAGCTCGCACGGCAAACGAACGGTACTGACCGGGCTTCTCTCCATTGCGCTGACCTGCGCGCTCGCACTCTGCTGCCTGCTTATCGCCGATCGGTGGTCCAGGTCGCAGGAGTGGTCGGCCGCGTCGCATGCCAAGAACGACAGAGCCTTTCCCGAGCGGTGCTACCACGCCGTGATGCTCCAGACGAGATCCGAAGATCCCGTGTGCCCGTTGGACGGCTTCGATCCGGCGCGACCTTCCGTCGTGGTGTGGGGTGACTCCTTCGCCCAAGCGCTCATTCCCGGTGTGGTCAAGGCGGTCGACGGTCGCCCGGTCAACGTGGTGGTCGCGAGCCGGGCCACCTGCCCGCCCTACCTGCCAAGCGCGACGACACTGCCGAACGTCCCCCCGGGACTCGAGCGGACCCGCCTCGAGCTGTGTCGGCAGCACAACGCCACTGCGCTTCAGTGGGTGCTCGACGCCGCGAACACGCGGCGGCCGGTTCGCGTCATCCTGGTGGCCAGGTGGCCCGCATACCAGGGCCGTCCCGAGCTCTACGGGGGGCAGGCGCAGGAGACTCACGACCTGATGGTGGCCAACGGCCCCCTCATGGAAGACGGCACGTCGGCGCTGCTCGAACGACTGGACCGGGCCGGAGTGGGAGTCGACCTGTTCGGCTTGTCTCCCGAGTTGGACCGGCCGGGACCCGAATGCGTCACCCGGCGATGGAGAACCTTCACGTGTGACGTCAGCCGTGCCGCGGAGGAGCAGTACTGGCACGGCACAGCGCAGTGGTTCCAGCGACTGCACGCCACGATCGGAGACCGGTCGCGGGTCATCGATCCAATCGGCCTGATCTGTGACGCGAACTCCTGCGACGCCGAACGGGACGGGATCGTCGACTTCATGGACACCGATCACCTCAGTGCTGCGGCAGCCGAGAGACTCTCAGATCAGATCTCCCCCACGGTGGATGCCGTCACCAGCTCGGGCGTGCCCCGGCCGTGAGTGGGCTCGCCGCCGACGCTCGGCGGATGGAGACGGCGGTGGTCACGATCCAGCCGAGAGTGGCCAAGGTCAGTGCCGGGTAGACCAGGCCGGCCCACGCCTCGTACCAGGGGCGGCTGATCTCCCACCGGTTCGTCTGAAGCTGCGCGAGCGCGTTGGGTATTGCCGCGAACGTCACGACGAGCCACGCGCCGAACAGGACGCGCGCCCCCAACCTGTCCGACCACGGCCCGTGGAGGAGCCAGACCAGCAGAGGCACGAGCCAGACCCAGTGAGCGGTCCACGACACCGGGGACGCGAGCAAGCCGAAGAGCATGACCACCAGCAACGAACCAAGCCGATCACGGTGTTCGGCGGCAGCCCCCAGCGCCCACCATGCCGCCAACGACAGCACGCCCGTGACGCCGATCGCGATGATCAGATGCGGACCGGTGCCGGCGTCGTACCCGAGGATGCGGGCGATGCCTCCCCGCCATGATTGGTTGTAATCGTTCCCGATCGTGAACAGACCGTCCCGACCGATGAAGTCTTCGAAGAAGAAGCGGACTCTGTCTCCCGCCACCACGTAGGACACCGCGAGGGTGGCCACGAAGACCACCCCCGAGAACGCCGCCGTCGCCCAGCGCCGTATCCCGACGAAGTACAGACCGGCGATCGCGGGCGTCAGCTTGATTCCCGCGCCCAGCCCCACCAACAAGCCGGACAGCCACCACCGCTTGGAGTGGGCCGCGTACATCACGAGAAGCATCAGGAACACGCCGATCGTGGCGTGCTTGACGTTGCCGACGATGGGTTCCAGCCACAGGGCTCCCGCGGTCCACAGCATCGCGGTCCGCTTGTCGCCGGCGCCCAGCATCTGCTGGCAGAGACGGACCACCGCGTAGACGCCCGCGATCACTCCGACCCGCCACACCAGCGCCACCAGCCAGAACGGGAGGAGGTGCAGCGGATACAAGACCATCGCCGCGAACGGCGGATAGACGAACGGCATGGTTTCGCCGTGGGCGGGATCGAGATAGGCGACGTCGTACAGCGCGCTCGGATCGTTCAACGCGGCCCCGCCGAGCACGTAGATGTGCAGGTCGATCGGATCGGTCATCGTGCTGATCGCGACGGACGCAATCGCGCTGACCGCCAACAACCACGGCGCCACGGCCTGCCATGACGAGACCCGCAAGCCGTCCCGGGCGATCGCCCGAACCCGCTGTCCCGCCCCGAGGCGTCGAGACGTGCCTACGCCTACCGCCGCCTCAGTCGTCACCATTCGCGAATCCCCCCACTGGCACCCACCCCGCGTGCTCGCCAAGCAAACTGTTCGACCGAAAACTTAGCCGTCGGCGGAAGTTCGCGCACGCCATCGGGCAAGATCGCAAACAGATTCCGGCACTTGAGATTTGGGCACTAGCAGGGGCCGCCTAGGACATCTTCAAGATCATTCGAAAGATGGCAAATGGGCTGCATGCAGAAAACATTTCGAGGCAAAAGGTCTGATTCGACGGCGGCGAATGATCTAGCGAATGCACCCAGGACCATCACGACCGCCTCCGTACGCGGTGAGCGCAGTCGAGGTGCCGTCAGCCCGGGGTGTGTCGCAACCACCACGACACGGAGCCGTGACGGGGCTACGCCGTGGCCGACAGACGGAAATTCGCCGACCGCCGCCCTCTCAGCGAAGGGCCACGCCCCTCGCCCCCAGGCCCGCGTCGGTCGTGGGCTACCGGGCGCCCCTGCGCGGCTGCCAGACGACCAGCGCGGTGCTCTTGGGCACCACCGCGAGGTCGCGGCGCTGATTGGCGCGTAACCGCTCGATCTCCTGGGACATCTCGTCGAGCCGCGAACGCAATGCCTCGACCTGATTGGTCAGTTCGATGATGCGCTTGATGCCGGCCAGGTTCACGCCCTCGTCCTGCGAGAGCCGCTGCACCTCACGGAGCAGGTCGACGTCGCGCTCGGAGTAGCGGCGCCCGCCGCCGGAGCTACGCTGCGGACTGACCAGGCCGAGCCGGTCGTACGTCCGCAGCGTCTGGGCGTGCATGCCCGCGAGCTCAGCGGCCACCGAGATCAGGAAGGTGCGGGCGTCGTCGTCGCTGCGCTTCGACATTACGCACCCGCCCATCCGGCCCTCGGGTCGAACCCGCTCGCGCGCTCGGCCTTGGCGTAGGCCTCGAGCGCCTCGGCGGCTTCGCCCTCGACGTTCGGGGGCACCGCGACCTTCACCGTGACCAGCAGGTCACCGTGACCACCCGCGCGCTTGGGCACGCCGCGTCCGCGGACCCTCAGGATGCGCCCGTCGGACGTGCCCTTGGGCACCCGAACTCCGACCTTGCCCTCCAGCGTCGGCACCGAAAGCGTTGTGCCAAGGGCAAGTTCGTGGAAACTGACCGGCACCGTGACGGTCAGGTCGTCTCCGGTGCGGCCGAACACCTTGTCGGGCCGCACGTGCACCGTGACGAACAGGTCGCCCGACGGTGCGCCGCGCAGACCTGCCTCGCCTTGGCCGGCCAGCCGGATGCGTTGGCCGTCCTCCACGCCCGGTGGGATGCGCACGTTGATGGTGCGCGTCCGGGTGGTGGCGCCCTTGCCGCCGCATTCGTCGCACGGTTCCTCGATGATCGAGCCCGTGCCCCGGCATTCGGTGCACGGCTCGGAGAACCCGAAGGCGCCCTGATTGCGGTTGACCACGCCGGCACCGTTGCAGTTCGGGCACACCTTCGGGCTGGTGCCCGGCCGCGCACCGCTGCCGTGGCAGTTGGTGCACGGGGCCGGGCTCGTCAGCCGTAGCGGCATCGCGACGCCCTTGGTGGCCTCGAGGAACGACAGTTCGGTCTCGGTCTCCAGGTCGTTGCCCCGGCGGGGGCGGCTGGGCCGCGGCTGTTGAGCACCGCGTCCGAAGAGCCCACCGAACAGGTCGCCGATGTTGGCGCCACCCGTTTGGGGGGCGGCGTCGAACAGGTCGCCGAGGTTGAATTCGACACCCTCACCGCCGAAGCCGCCAAAGTTGCCGCCACCACCGCCTCCGCCGCCGAAGCGACGACCGCCGCCGTTGGCGAAGAGCCGACGGGTCTCGTCGTACTCCTTGCGCTTGGCCTTGTCCAAGAGGACGTCCTTGGCCTCGCCGACCGCCTTGTACCGCTCCTCGGCAACCGGGTTGTTCGGGTTGCGGTCGGGGTGGTTCTCGGCCATCAGCTTGCGGGCGACACTCTTGATCTCGCTGTCGCTGGCATCGGAGGAGACGCCGAGTTCCTTGTAGAAGTCCTTCTCAACCCATTCGCGCTGGACCATGCTGCGTCACCTCCCTTCCTGCCAGTC
>Ga0055540_1000719_pt1 | contig 22577 bp, 19 predicted proteins | sample AraplaCvi_mMS_r2_2_FD_55040 | JGI IMG/M metagenome (GOLD analysis project Ga0055540, IMG submission 55040) | Arabidopsis root microbial communities from North Carolina, USA - plate scrape MF_Cvi_mMS_r2 | ecosystem: Host-associated > Plants > Roots > Endosphere | place: USA: North Carolina
CGGCGTCGGCGTCGGTCCGTCCCTGACCCCCGCCCTGCACATGGCCGAGGGCAAGGCACACGGCCTGGACTACCTGTATCGGACCGTGGACCTTCGCGACGTCGGCGTCACCCCGGACCGGATCGGTGAGGTGCTTCGGTGGGCCCGGGCCCTGGGGTTCGACGCCCTCAACGTCACCCACCCCTGCAAGCAACTGGTCATCCCCCACCTCGACCACGTCGACGACGCGGCCGCCGCGCTCGGCGCAGTCAACACGGTGGTCTTCGAGCCCACCCGGACCGTCGGATACAACACCGACGCGCCGGGTTTCGCCACCGGATTCACCGAGGGCCTGCCCGGGGCCGCCACTCACGACGTCGTCCTGCTCGGCGCCGGCGGCGCAGGCACAGCCGTCGGCCACGCCCTGCTGGACCTGGGCACCGACCACCTCACCGTCGTCGACGTGGACGTCGACCGCGCCACGACGCTGGCCGGTGAACTGTCCGCCCGCCATCCCGAGGCGCGGGTGGACGCGTCGGCGTTCGACAAGCTCGACGTGCTGCTCGCCCACGGTGACGGCGTCGTGCACTGCACCCCCACCGGCATGGCCGACCACCCCGGGCTGCCGTTCGACGAGGCGCTGCTGCATCCCGGCCTGTGGGTCGCCGACATCGTCTACCGGCCGCTGGACACCGCCCTGCTGACCGCGGCACGCCGCGCTGGCTGCCGCACGCTCGACGGTGGCCACATGGCCGTCCATCAGGCCACCACCGCCTTCGAGTTGATCACCGGCATCACTCCGGACGCGGCCAGGATGTCGCGCCACTTCCGAAGTCTCGTCTCGTGATTCGCATTCACCGCCCACGCCCCCGCAGGAACCCAGGAGGACTCCGATGACCGCCACACCCCAGACCGGACCGGCGCGCACGCCCAAGCGCGCGGCCCTGGCCAGCTTCATGGGCAGCGCCGTCGAGTACTACGACTTCTTCCTCTTCGGGCAGGCCGCAGCCCTCATCTTCCCCCGGGTGTTCTTCCCGGAGGGTGGCGAACAGGCCGCGCTGCTGATGTCGTTCGCAACCTTCGGCGTCGCGTACTTCGCTCGGCCCGTCGGCGCCTTCGTGCTCGGGCACTTCGGCGACCGCATCGGTCGCCAGAAGGTGCTGATGTTCACGATCGTCCTGATGGGCGTGTCCACCTTCGCGATCGGCTGCCTGCCCAGTTACGACACCGCCGGTTATCTCGGCATCAGCCTGCTGGTGCTGTGCCGGCTGCTGCAGGGCTTCTCCGCCGCCGGCGAGCAGGCCGGAGCCAGTTCGCTGACCCTGGAGCACGCCCCCGATCACCAGCGGGCGTTCTACACCTCCTGGACCCTGACGGGCACGCAGGGCGGTCTCATCCTGGCGTCGCTGGTGCTGATCCCCTTCGTGTCCCTGTCCGACGAGGACGAATTGTCCTGGGGCTGGCGCATTCCGTTCTGGCTGAGCGCGGTCGTCGTCCTCGTCGCCTACTTCATCCGCCGCAAGCTGCACGAGACGCCGGAGTTCGAAGAGGCCAAGGCCACCGGCAACATCGCCAAGATGCCGCTCAAGCCGCTGCTGCGCGACCACTGGCGAGACGTGTTGCGAGTCTTCTTCTGCGCCTTCATCGCCGCGGTGTCGACGGTCTTCGGCACGCTGGCCATCGCCTACGGCAAGAAGGTGGGGCTGCCCGCCGACATCACCCTGTGGCTGGTGGTCGTGGCCAACGTCGTGGCGCTGGGCACGCAGCCGCTGTTCGGCATGCTCGCCGACAAGATCGGCCGCAAGCCGGTATTCGTCTACGGCGCACTGGCTTCGGCTGTGTTGATGCCCTTCTACATGCTCTCGATGAGCAACTCCGACCACACGCTGACGTTCGTGCTCGCCGTCGCGACATTCGCGTTCGGTTACGGCGCGGCGAACGCCGTATGGCCCTCGTTCTACAACGAGATGTTCGCCACCAAGGTGCGCTTCTCCGGCGTGGCGATCGGCACCCAGCTCGGGTTCTTGGTGGCCGGCTTCGCACCGACGATCGTGACCGCGCTGGGAGGCATCCGCGAGGGCGGCTGGATCGTCATCGGCGCCTTCACCGCCGTCGTGTGCGTCATCGCCGCCGGGTCGGCGCTGACCGCCCGCGAGACCAAGGACGTGCCCACCGCACTACTGGGCACGACCCCGGACGCGGCCCGCAAGCTGGTCGACCACTAACCCATCGGAGCGAGCGTCCCCGCGGCCACCGGCCACGGGGACGTTTCCGCTGGGCGGAAGCTCGCTATGGACCGCCGCACCCGGCTGGGGTGAGATCGACACCATGAGCGTGCGATCGACCACCACCACCGTCGCCATCGTCGGCGCCGGTCCCGCCGGTCTGATGCTGTCGCACCTGTTGTGGCACAACGGGATCGACTCCGTCGTGATCGACAGGCGCACCCGCCTCGAGATCGAGCAGACCGTCCGGGCAGGCATCCTCGAACGCGACAGCGTGCGCCTACTCGTCGACGGCGGGGTGTCCGACCGCGTGCTGCGCGAGGGGGACGAACACCAGGGCATCAGCCTCGGCTTCGGAGGTGCCGACCACCGCGTGAACCTCCACGGCCTGACCGGCGCCTCGGTGTGGCTCTACCCGCAGACCGACGTGTTCTCCGACCTCGCCACGGCCCGCGAGCGCGACGGTGGCGACGTGCGTTTCGGCGTCACCGACACCGAGGTCGTCGACGCCCTCTCCGAGCGCCCGGGTGTCCGCTTCACCGACTCCGACGGGGTCGCCACCGAGATCCGCTGCGACGTCCTCGTCGGAGCCGACGGCTCCCACGGCATCTGCCGCCAGGCCGTCCCGGACACGTTGCGCCGCGACTACTTTCGCGAATATCTCTTCGCCTGGTTCGGCATCCTGTGCCAGGCGCCGCCGAGTGCATCCGAGCTGATCTACAACCACTCCGAGCACGGGTTCGCCCTGATCAGCCAGCGCACCCCCGACGTGCAACGCATGTACTTCCAGTGCGACCCGGACACCGACGTCGACGCGTGGTCCGACGACCGGATCTGGCACGAGCTCGGCACGAGGGTGGGCGCCAACGGCTACACCCTGTCCGAGGGCCCGGTCACGTCCAAGACCGTGCTGCGCTTTCGCAGCTTCGTCTGCGAGCCGATGCGGTACGGCAGCCTCGTGCTGGCCGGGGACGCGGCGCACACCGTGCCACCGACCGGCGCCAAGGGCCTGAACCTCGCGCTGGCCGACACCCGGGTGCTCGCCGAATGCATCGAACGCTTCGTGCGGCGACGCGAGCAGAGCGCCCTCGACGAGTACACCGACCGGGCGCTGGCACGGGTGTGGAAGGCCCAGCACTTCTCCTACTGGATGACCACGATGCTGCACACCCTGCCCGAGGCCACGCCGTTCGACGTCCGACGCCAAGTCGGGGAACTGAATTCGGTGGTCTCCTCCACCGCAGGCTCGACGTACCTCGCCGAGGCGTACACGGGCTGGCCCACCGCCTGATCGCTCAGGCGCCCAGAATGCGGCCGACGCCACGGGCGGCAACCTGCAGGGCGCCCAACAGCCGCTGCCGGTCGCGTTTGAGTGACGGCACGACGACACCGATGGCGGCCACCACCTCCGGCTCGGACCCCGCCTCGCGACGACGCACCGGTACCGCCAGCGAGCAGCCGCCCAGCGACATCTCCTCGACCGTGCTGGCGACGTCCTCGCGTCTGATCCGCTCCAGCTGCGCACCCAGCACGGCGGGTTGGGTGATGGTGTGCGGGGTGACGCGGCGTAGTGAGGCGAGTACCCGTCGCTGGACGTCCGGCGGGGCGTGCGCGAGCAGCACCTTGCCCACGCCGGTGCAGTGCAGGGGCAACCGGCTGCCGACGCGGCTGACGATGGGCACCGACGCCCGGCCCGACATTCGGTCCAGGTAGAGCACCTCGTCGGCGTCGCGCACCGCGAGGTGAACGGTGGCCAGCGTCGCGGCGTAGACGTCGTGCAGGAACGGCTCGGCCACCTGACGCAGCTCGGCCTGCACCGGCGCCAGCAGACCCACCTCCCACAACAGCGGCCCCACCACGTATGAGCCGTCGGTGCGACGCTCCAGCGCGCGGCCCTCGACCAGCTCGCCGACGAGCCGGTGAGCGGTGGGGAGCGTGAGCTGCGCACGCTCGGCGATGGCGGTCAGATTCAGGACGCGGTGGGCGTCGTCGAAGGCACCGATGATGGCCAGCAGCCGTGCCGAGACGCGTGCGCCGGGCACGGACGTGTTCCCCGCCAATCGACCCATCCTTTCGCTCAGTGGAACCGTACGCTTCCGCGGCCACACCGGGGCGGGATACGTTCCCCCCATGAACGCAATGGGCAGTCAGGCCACTCAGGCCGACGTCAGCGCGGAGATCGCCGCCATCGGAACCGCTTATCGGCGAACCGGTGTCGAGGAGGTTCAGCCGCGGCTGGACTACCCGCCCTATCGCAGCAGCGTGCGTCGTCATCCGACGAAGGACCTTCACCACGCCGATCCCGAGGGCGTCGAACTGTGGACGCCATGCTTCGGTGAACGCGACGTCAGCGCACTGGAATCCGACCTCACCATCGGCCACGGTGGCGACCCGATCGGCGAGCGGATGGTGGTCACCGGCCGCGTGGTCGACGGTGACGGCCGACCCGTGCGTCGCCAGCTCGTCGAGATCTGGCAGGCCAACGCCGCCGGGCGCTACATCCATCTGCGAGACCAACACCCCGCGCCGGTCGACCCGAACTTCACCGGCACCGGGCGCTGCCTCACCGACGACGACGGCTACTACCGGTTCACCACCATCAAGCCCGGACCCTACCCGTGGAAGAATCACCGCAACGCCTGGCGCCCCGCCCACATCCACTTCTCNCTGTTCGGAACGGAATTCACCCAGCGGATGATCACGCAGATGTACTTCCCCGGCGACCCGCTGTTCGCGCTCGANCCGATCTACCAGGCCGTCACCGACCAGAANGCACGCGATCGGCTGGTCGCCACCTACGACCACGACGTCACCACGCACGAATGGGCGACCGGCTACCGCTGGGACGTGGTGCTGACCGGCACGTCGCGCACACCGATGGAGGATTCGTGACCCCACCNCTCACCGCCACCCCGGGCCAGACCGTCGGCCCGTTCTTCGGCTACGCGCTGCCCTTCGAACGCGACGACCAGCTCGTCGCACCGGGTTCCCCGGGCGCGANCCGGTTGCACGGCGTCGTCACCGACGGNGACGGCACCCCNATTCCCGATGCACTGCTGGAGCTGTGGCAAGCCGACGCCGACGGCGCGGTGCCCACCGCCAGTGGTTCGCTGCGCCGCGACGGCTGGACGTTCACGGGCTGGGGCCGGTCGGCGACCGACGGCGAGGGACACTACGGCTTCACCACGGTGACCCCCGGAGCGACGAAAGACGGTGCGGCACCGTTCTTCCTGATCACCNTGTTCGCCCGCGGGCTGCTGAACCGGCTCTTCACCCGCGCCTACCTGCCCGGCGATCACCTGGACGGTGACGCCCTGCTGGCGAGCGTGCCCGCGGAGCGGCGCGACACCCTGATCGCGGTGCCCGAGCCGACCGGCTTCCGCTTCGACGTCAGCCTGCAGGGGCCGCAAGAGACGGTGTTCCTGCGCTATCCGGGCCATCGGGCGTGACCGACCNGTTCTGGCCCGGCGACCATCTCGCCGGGGACCTGATGTCCGACGCGGCGTTCCTGTCGGCGATGCTCACCGTCGAACAGGCCTGGCTCGACGGTCTCGTCGACGCCGGGGTGGCCCCCAGCACGGCCGGGATCACCCTGCCGACCGACGTCGACCCCGATGACGTTGCCCGACGGGCGGATTCGGATGGCAACCCGGTGTCCGGCTTGGTCGCCCTGCTGCGCACCCGCACGCCAGAACCCGCGTCTCGATGGATCCACCGCGGGCTCACCAGCCAAGACGTCGTCGACACCGCACTGATGCTCTGCCTGCGCGACGTCCTGATCCGCCTCACCGACGACGTCGGCACGCAGGTCGACTCGCTGGTCGCCCTCACCCAGGGACACCGACGCACCCCGGCCCTGGCGCGCACGCTGACCCAGCCTGCACTGCCCACCACCGTCGGCGCGCGGACCGCCGTCTGGTTGACCGGGTTGCTCGACGCCGCGGAACCNCTGGGCCGCACGGAGTTTCCCGTGCAACTGGGTGGGGCGGTGGGCACCTTGGCCGCCGTCGTCGAGCTCACCGGTTCGGTGCGCGGCGCGTTGGAGCTGACCGACGGGGTGGCCGCTCGTCTGGGTCTGACCTCGTCGCCCCCGTGGCACACCACCCGGGCACCCATGACCCGGATCGGAGATCTCCTTGCCGGGCTGTGCGACGCGTGGGGGCACCTCGCCGCCGACGTCGCCACCGGAAGCCGCGCCGAGATCGGCGAGTTCGCCGAAGGACGTGGCGGCGGCTCTTCGACCATGCCGCACAAGAGCAATCCGGTGCGGTCGGTGCTGATCCGCCGCGCCGCGCTGACCGCCGGGCCGTTGGCGGGCACGTTGCACACCGCCGCCGCCACCCACGTCGACGAACGTGCCGACGGGGCCTGGCACGCCGAATGGGCCACGATTCGTACCCTGGCCCGGCACACGGTGGTCGCCGCCGCACACACCACCGACCTGCTCGCCGGGCTGCGCGTCGACGCAGACCGGGCGGCGGCCAACCTCGCCGCCGCCGGCGACCTTGGCGCCGAGCAGGCCGCGATGGCCACTCTCGTTGAGCGGCAACCACTGTCGACCTACCTGGGCATCACCGACCACCACGTCGACGCGGCGGTGGACCGCGCCGCCCGCTACCGCAAGGACGCGCCATGACCGTGCCCCGCCTCGTCGCCACCCTCACCGCCGGCCCCGCCGACGCCCCCACGCTGATCCTCGGACCGTCGCTGGGTACGTCGGCCGACACCCTGTGGGCGGCCGTCACCCGGATCGTGCGCGCCCACGTCCAGGTCGTCGCGTGGGATCTGCCGGGGCACGGCCGTAGCCCGTCCGGCGAGGACTTCACGATGGCCGAACTCGCCGCAGGCGTCGTCGCGCTCGCCGACCGCCTGGGATGCGAGACCTTCCACTACGCAGGCGATTCCGTGGGCGGGTGCGTCGGATTGCAACTGCTGCTCGACGCTCCGGAACGGGTGCGGACGGCCACGCTGCTGTGCACCGGCGCGAAGATCGGCACCGAGGATTCCTGGCGCGACCGTGCCGCCGCGGTCCGTGCCGACGGGACCGAGGCCGTCCGGGAGGGCTCGGCGCAGCGGTGGTTCGCTCCCGGCTTCGTCGACCGCCACCCCGAGGTGGCCTCGGCGCTCCTGGGTGCGCTCCGGGACGCCGACCCGCTGGGNTACGTCCAGACCTGCGACGCGTTGGCCGCCTTCGACGTGANCGATCGCCTCTCCGCCGTCGACGTCCCGGTGCTTGCGATCGCCGGTGCGCAGGACGTCGCCACTCCCCCGGAGTCGTTGCAGCGCATCGCGTCCGGCGTGCGCAACGGACGGCTCGAGGTGCTCGAGGGCGTCGGGCACCTGGCCCCGGCCGAGGCGCCGACCGCCGTGGCCGATCTGATCACCCGCCACTGCGGGGTGCGCGAGGCCGGCCCCCGCACCACCGACGAGGTCTACGAGGCGGGCATGGCGGTGCGGCGCGCCGTCCTCGGCGACGCGCACGTCGACCGGGCGGTGGCGGCCACCACGGACCTGACGGCCGACTTCCAGCGCATGATCACCGAGTATGCGTGGGGCGGCATCTGGACCCGACCGGGCCTGGATCGCCGCAGTCGCTCGATGATCACCCTGACCGCGCTGGTCGCCCGCGGGCACCACGACGAGTTGGCGATGCACCTGCGCGCCGCCCGCCGCAACGGGCTGACCGACGACGAGATCAAGGAAGTGCTGATGCAGACCGCGATCTACTGCGGCGTGCCGGACGCCAACTCCGCCTTCCGGATCGCCTCGACCGTGCTGGCCGAGATGGATTCCGGCGCAGTCGACTAGGCGGTGAACACCGGGATCGGCGTCACGATCCTCAGCATCACCACGGGGATGTGGCGCGTCGTCGCGGTCTGGTAGCCGAGGTAGGGCGGGTACAGGTGGGTCATGTACGCCCACACCTGATGACGCTCCTCGTACTCCGGCTCCCGCCAGGTCGCCTCGAAGGCCTGCGTGGCGATCTGCACGCCGACCGTCTCGCTCTCCCGGAGGTTGAGATACCACTCGGGGTCGGTGTCGGCGCCGCCCTTGGACGCGACGATGACGATCTCGCCGCCGACGTTGCCGTAGATCAGCGGCGTGACGTAGGTCTTGCCGGANTTGCGCCCCACCACCTTGATGAGGCAGTTGGTGGTCAGGGCGTGGCCTCCGGCGGAGGTGACGTCCAGGATGTGGCCCTCGGCGCCCCCGGAGGTCAGGTAGGCCTTGAGGTGCTCGTCGACGAAGCTCACGGGTGGGTCCCCTTCGGCTGGGTTGGTGGTCAGGTCGGTCGGGTCGCCTCGGCCGAACGCGGCAGCGCCCGGACGGCGACCCGGATGGCCCAGTAGATCAGGGCCGAGGTGACGATCCAGATGGGCCACCCCATTGCGATGCGCGCCGCGGCGAGCAGGTTGGCCTGATCGGTGGCGTAGAGGTAACCCTGCACGGCGAACCGCGACCAGGACGCGACGGCCATCGCAGCGGTGACCAGGTCGAAGGCCCGGCGGACCCGCCGCACGTGCCGCCAGGTGCCGTCACGGCCGGTCACCCACGCCCAGCCGACCCCGATGAGCGGACGACGGATCAGCACCGAGACGGTGAAGGCGGTGCCGAGCACCACGTAGGTCCAGATGCCCGGCAGGTAGAAGTCCTTGGCCCGGCCGGTGACGAAGGCCGAACCCGCTCCGACGGCCACCGCGGCGAAGCCGAACAGGGCCGGCCGGATGGACTCCCGCCGCACCAACTGCCACAGCATGACCAGGGCACCGACTCCGAGGGCCACGCCCAGGGCCCACCACAGCGTCGCGACGGCGTTCACCAGACCGAACGCGGTGACCGGGAGCGAGGAGTAGATCAACCCGCGCACGCCGCCGGCGCGCCTCAGCAGGCTGCTGAGAGGGGTCGGGGCGTCCACTTCGACGAGGGTACTGACTCCCCTAGACTCCTCGGGTGCCTGCCATCCCCGTCATCGCCCTGACCGGGTACCTCGGTGCCGGCAAGACCAGCCTGCTCAACCACGTGCTGCGCGCGCCCGGTGCACGAATCGGGGTCGTGATCAACGACTTCGGCGACGTGAACGTCGACGCCGCCCTGGTGACGGGTCAGGTCGACGAGCCCGTTTCGATCGCCGGGGGCTGCGTCTGCTGCCTCGACGACGACAACGGTCTCGACGACGCTCTGGAGAAGTTGTCCGACCCGCGGCTGGCGCTGGACGCGATCGTCGTCGAGGCCAGCGGGCTGGCCGACCCGGTCGCGGTCTCGCGCCTGATTCGCTTCAGCGGCGTCGAACGGGTGCGCCCGGGCGGGGTCGTCGACGTCATCGACGCGGTCACCCACTTCGACGTCGTCGACCGCGGTGGCGCGCCGCTCGCCCGGTACGGCGCGGCGTCGCTGATCGTGGTCAACAAGCTCGATCAGATTCCCGAGGACCGCCGCGACGCAGAGATGGCTCGCATCGAGGCCCGAATCCGGGAGCGCAATCCCGACGCCCACGTCGTCGGGGCGATCGGCGCGCGGATCGATCCCGCGCTGCTGTACGACACGGGTGACGACGACGGCTCGGGGCANCTGTCCATCCGGGAACTGCTGATCGAAGACGCCCAGCAGCACGCCCACGCCGATCAGCCCGACCACGTGCACGCGGCGTCGGTCACCGCGACCAGCGACGGGTGCGTCGACCCCGGCGTGCTGCTCGACCTGCTGGAGGATCCGCCTGCGGGTGTCTACCGGCTCAAGGGCACCGTGGCCGTCCGCGCCAGGGACCGGGTGCGCACCTACGTCGTCAACGTGGTGGGGTCGTCGGTGCACGTCGCGGCGGCGCCGCCCCGGGCCCGCGCCAACTGTCTGGTGGCCATCGGCACCCACTTCGACGTCGACGAGGTGCGCACGCTGGCCGACGCCGCGGTGCGACCACACGACGGGTCGGCCTCCGCCGTGGCCATCCGGCGGTTGCAGCGCCATCGCCGCCTGAGCATCTGAGGCGTCAGCGACGCCAGAATCGTTGCCGCCGGCCCTCATCGGGTGGCGCCGACCGGGTCGCCAGGCGGCACGACACGCCGAAGTGGTCCGACGGGAACACCCTCGGCAGCTCCGGGGAGATCGGCTCGGTGCCCAGCAACTCGATGTCGGTCGCCGTCCAGCCGCCGCCCTTGAGCAGCACCCGGTCGAACCGGACGTGACGCTGCTTGTTCTTGCTGTCGAGGCGCATCAGGTTGATCGTCGTGTCCTCGGTGAAGCCGTCGTCATCCGGCCGCAGGATCGGCCACAGGTCGCGATACGGCTCACCGATGGCGTCGTTCTCCGCGTCGCGCATGTTGAAATCGCCCAGCACGACGGCGTTCTCGGTCCTGCCCAGCGCGCGGACGACCCGGCCCAGTTGACGTGCTCGCAGCCGGGCGGCGGCCTTGCCGCTCTCCAGGTGCAGTGCGACGACGGTCAGCGGCGTGCCGCCGGTGTCGAGGTCGGCGGTCAGGAAGCCGCGTGCCAGGTTGGTGGGCAAGCGGGTGTAGGTGACGTTGGTGATCGGCACGCGCGAGAGCATCAGCATGCCGTAGTTGCCGAGGTCTCCACCGGTGACCGCGGCGCGCCGGTACCGCACCCGAATCCACGGTTGGGCCGAGAACGTCGCCAACGCCGTCGGCGTGACCTCCTGAAAGACCATGACGTCGGGCATCTTTCGCGACAGCACGTCGGCGATCGCCTGAAAGCGCTCCTCGGCGTGGAAGTCACTGAACCAGACGTTGTAGGTCGCCACCACCAGATCGTCGCGGGGCACCGCCGCCGCGCCGCCACCGTCGGTCCACCGCTGCGACGCCACGTCGAAGGCCCCGACGCGAACCCGGCGGCTCCGTCGTCGAGGCGATCTCACGCGAGCCGCAGGGTCAAGACCGTGATCTCACTGGGCGCGAAGACCCGGAAGGGCGGGCCCCAGAACCCCGTGCCCCGGCCGGCGTAGAGCTGCGTGCGCTCACCGTGGCGGCTGAGCCCGTGGACGACGGGCTGGTCGAGCCGGACGAGGAAGTTGAACGGCCAGATCTGGCCGCCGTGGGTGTGCCCGGAGATCTGCAGGTCCACCCCGGCGGCGACGGCGTCCGGAACCTGCTTGGGCTGGTGGGCCAGCAGCAGCACCGGCAGATCCGGATCGGTGCCCGCCAGAGCCGCCGGGAGATCGGCCCCGTGACCGGTCACGTCGGAGCCTTCGGCGGTCGCGTCGTCGACGCCCGCCACCACCAACCGGTCTCCGGCGCGCTCGAGCACCAGGTGCCGGTTGTGCAGGACGTCCCAGCCGATCTCGGTCATGTAGTCGACCCAGCCCAGCGCCTCCCCGTAGTACTCGTGGTTGCCGGTGACGTAGACCCGGGCGAGCTTGGCGCGCACCGTCTTCAGCGGGGCGGCCTGCGGCTCGCGCATCGCGACCGTGCCGTCGGCGATGTCGCCGACGTGGCAGACGAGGTCCGCGTCGAGGGCGTTGAGGCGCTCGGCCACTGCCGCGGACCACCGGCTGCGGTCGATTGGCCCGTAATGGGTGTCGGTGATCATCGCGACCCGAAGACCGTCGAACCCAGGCCCGAGCCGCGGCACCACGACGTCAACCGCACGCACGCGCGGTACCCGCATCGCCTCGTGGTGACCCCAGGCGAGCACCACCAGCGTCACCGCCACCACGGTGACGGCGACGACGCGTGATCGCGTCGGGTCCCCGACGCCGGCGATCGCGAGCACGAGGCGCAGGAGGAGGCCGAGCACCGAGATGGTGAACAGCACCCACACCGACCCGAGCAGGGTGTCGGCCGTGACCGCCGCCCAGTCCGGGCGTCGTCCGCCGTGCCCCAGGAAGGTCAGGGCGGGCAGCGCCACCAGGGCCACGGCGAACAGCACGCTGCCGGTCAGCACGACGGCAGTCGGCCAGTCGGTGTGCGGCCCCAGCAGCGTCCACCAGGGCACCCCGAGCAGGATCAGCGAGATGGCCACCGGAATGGCGGGCAACCACCACCGACGCCGTGGCCGGGCTCGCGCATCGGGGTCGGTCCGCACGGACGGGGACTCTGACATCGGGGTACGCCTCGATCCGGGGTCGTGGAGTCGCGGCGGCGGCGACGGCGGCCACGGGGGTTACGGACGAGGCTACCGAAACTCCCTCGTGGGGCCGGCTCAGCGGACGGCGGGACCCCCCGCGCCGTTCGACTCCCCGCCGGCGTCCGGATCCTTCTCGACTGCGATCACGAAGTCGTCGCCGTGTTCGACGACACCGGCGATCACCGCGTCGTCGATGGCCTCGGCGGCGTAGCGCTGCCGCACCATCATCGGGTCGGTGCGCAGGTCCTTGACCAAGGCGAACGCCAGGCCGACCATCACCAGGACGAAGGGCAGTGCTGCCAGGATCGTCAGGGATTGCAGACCCGTCAGCGCATCGTCACCGCCGACCAGCAGCATGACCGCCGCCACGGCTCCCGTTGCGGCGCCCCAGAACACGACCGTCGCGCGGGACGGCTCGATGGTGCCCCGCTCGGACAGCGAGCCCATCACGATCGAGGCCGCGTCGGCGCCCGAGACGAAGAAGATGGCGACCAGGACGATCACCACGATGCTGGCGACGGTGGCGAAGGGGAACTGGTCGAGCAGTGTGAACAGCTGTCCCTCGGTGGTGCCCTCGCCGGCGAGGTCCACTCCGCCCTCCTGGATGCTGATCGCNGCGCCGCCGAAGATGGCGAACCAGATGAGCGACACNACGCTGGGCACCAGCAGCACACCGGTGACGAACTGGCGGATGGTGCGGCCGCGGGAGATACGCGCGATGAACATGCCGACGAACGGCGTCCACGACAGCCACCACGCCCAGTAGAAGACCGTCCAGCTCTGCAGCCAGGTGTCCACGGCGGCCCCTTCGGCGCCGCTGCGGGCCGACATCATCGCCATGTCTTGCAGGTAGCTGCCCAGCGACGTCGGAATCACGTTGAGGATGAACACCGTTGGGCCCACCACGAACACGAACAGCGCCAGGGCGAGGGCGAGCACCATGTTGATGTTGGACAGCCACTGGATGCCCTTGGCGACGCCCGAGACCGCGGAGAAGATGAACGCGACGGTCAGGACGGCGATGATGACGACCAGCACTGCGTTGCCCGTCGCGCTGAAGCCCGCGACGATGCTCAGGCCGCTGCGAATCTGCAACGCGCCCAAGCCAAGTGACGCGGCCGAGCCGAACAGGGTGGCGAAGATGGCGAGCATGTCGATGACCTTGCCGAGCGGCCCGTTGGCCCGGTCGCCGATCAGCGGGGCGAACGCGGCGCTGATCAACTGCAGGCGGCCCTTGCGGTATACGCCGTAGGCGATGGCGAGCCCCACCACGGCGTAGATGGCCCACGGATGCAGCGTCCAGTGGAACAGGGTGGTGGCCATGGCGGTCTGCATGGCCTCCGGGTTGCCCGCCTCGCCGGTGCCCGGCGGAGGGGTCACCAGATGCGAGAGCGGTTCAGCCACGCCGTAGAACATCAGCCCGATGCCCATGCCGGCGCTGAACATCATCGCGATCCAGGAGATGGTCCGGAACTCGGGCTCCTCGTCGTCGCGGCCCAAGGGGATGGCGCCGAAGCGGCTCACGGCCAGCCACAGCACGAACAGGACGAAGCCCGACGACGTCACGACGAACAGCCAGCCGGTGTTCTCCATCGTCCACGTCAGCGCCGAACCCGACACGCTCTTCAGCGACGGCGTGCTGAGGAAGCCCCAGACGAGGAAGCCCACCGCGATGACGGCAGTGACGCCGAACACCACCCAGTCCACCCCGCGGCTGCGCGTCTGCTCGGTCTCGTCGACCGGGACGTCGAGCGCCGGATGCGGGATCACGCCGCCCTTGCCGGTCTCCAGCACCTTCACGATGCGGCGGCGTTTGCGGTGTTCCTCGGGCTGGTCGAGTCGTTTCAGGTCGGGTGTCGCGTCAGTCGTCACGTGAGCTGCCTTCGGTTAACGGTCGGCATACGGGCGAACAACACACAACTACCTCGCAGGTGGCCCGTCAACCTGAGCCACGACGGCTCGGCCGATCCGCTAGCGAGGCCGGTAACCTACCGGATATCCGAGAAGAAGGGTGCCGATGCGAGCGCTGCTGTCCCACGAGACCGGAGCGGCGATCCGGGCCTTCATCGTCGAACGCGGGCTGAGGCCCGGAGACGCACTGCCGTCCGAGGCGGAGCTGGCCGCGTTGCTCGACGTCGGAAAGACCTCGGTCCGCGAAGGACTCCGTCGACTCGAGGCGCACGGGGTCGTCGAGGTACGCCGCGGAAAGGGCCTGTTCGTCGGCACCTTCAGCTTCGGGCCGCTCATCGAACAACTGCCCTACGGCCTGCAGGCCGACAGCGTGCCCCTGGCCCAGCTCCTGCAGACCCGGCGCGCGCTCGAGGAGGGTCTCATCGGTGAGGTCGCCAAGGTGATCACCGACGACGAACTGACGCATCTGGACGCCCTGGTGGAGAAGATGCGGGCGAACGCCGAGGACGGTCGGGTGCCCGCCGAGGTCGACCAGGCGTTTCACCAGGCGCTGTTCGCCCCGCTGCACAACCCGTTCGTGCTGCAGCTCATCGACGTGTTCTGGACCATCTTCGGCAAGGCGTCGGACCACGTCGTGCACGAGCTACGCCGACCCACCGCCGAGGATCACGCCGCCATCGTCGACGCCCTGCGCTCGGGCGATCGGGCCGCGATGACCGGTGCGGTGGCTCGCCACTTCGAAGATCTCCAGCGCAGCCTCGACACTCGATCCGACTAGCCCGTCCCCGCACAGGGGTCTTGATGTGACCTGCGTCATGCGTTAGCGTCCAGATATCCGGTCTCACATATCCGATATCTGATCTGAGGTGCACCCATGGCGACGACGCCGCACGGAACCGAAGAAACCCACTCCTTGACCAGAACCCAGTGGAAGCAGTTTTGGGCCGCGTGGCTCGGCTACCTCCTCGACGGCTTCGACTTCGTGCTGATCACGCTGGTGCTCACCGAGCTCGCCGACGCGTTCGACCTCAGCCTGGTCCAGGCCACCACCCTGGTCAGTGCCGCCTTCGTCTCGCGGTGGTTCGGCGGCCTGCTGCTGGGCGCGATCGCCGACCGGTTCGGCCGCAAGAACGCCATGATCATCAGCATTCTCTGTTTCGCCGGCGGCAGTTTCCTGTGCGGCATGTCCTGGGGCTACTGGTCGATGTTCGTGTTCCGCGCGATCGTCGGCATCGGCATGGCCGGCGAATACGCGTCCAGCGTCACCTATGCCATGGAGTCCTGGCCGACGCGGTTTCGCAACCGCGCCAGCGGCGCACTCCTCTCGGCGTACCCGATCGGCGTGGTGCTGGCCAGCCAGCTCTATCCGCTGGTGGTCCCGAACCTCGGCTGGCGCTGGATGTTCTTCATCGGTCTGGTGCCCGCGGCCTGGGCACTCTGGATGCGACGGGCGCTACCGGAGGCGACCGAGTGGGAGAACAGTCGCGCGCGGGGTGCGCTCGAGGAGAACACCGCCATGCAACTGCTGTTCAACCCCCGAAATCGCGTCGCGAACGCCGCGGTGTCCCTCGTGGCCGCCGTCGTCCTGGTCGTGATCTTCAGCCGGACCGTCACCGGCCCCCTGGTCGTCGCCCTGGCCGTGATCGCCGCCGCGTGCTTCGTCGTCCTTGCGCGGCAACTCGCCGCAGGTGCCACGGCGATGTTCGTCATGCTGATCGTCACGGTGCTCGTCGCCTTCCTGTACTCCTGGCCCCTGCAGTCCCTGCTGCCGACGTATCTGAAGACCGAATTGCACTTCGAGCCAGCGCAAGTCGCGCACGTTCTGCTCTGGGCCGGGCTCGGCTACGCAGCGGGATCGGTGACCTCGGGCATCGTCGCCGACAGGCTGGGCACGCGGCGCACCTACGTGCTCGGCCTCGTCATCTCGCTGTTCTTCGTCGTCCCGGTGTTCACGTTGAGCAGCGACCACGTGGTCTGGCTGTGGGTCCTGCTGTTCGGGCTGCAGTTCTTCAGCCAGGGCATCTCGGGACTGCTGCCGAAGTTCGTGTCCGACCACCTACCCGTCAACGTCCGGGCCAGCGGACTCGGCTTCTGCTACAACGTCGGCGCGCTCGGCGGTGCCATCGCTCCCATCATGGGTGCGTCCGTCGCGGCGTCGTTGGGTCTCGGCACCGCGCTCACCGTCCTGACGATCGGCTTCACCGTCCTGATCGCCATCCTGGTGGGCTTCGACGTGGCGGGCCGATGCGGTCGTGTCGACCCCAGCGTCACCGTCGACCAGAAGGCCTCACGATGACCGGGCTGCTGCACGGCGTGATCCCACCGCTCACCACGCCGTTGACCGACGACGGCGACGTCGACGCCGCCTCACTGGAACGGTTGTGCGGGTTCCTGATCACGGCGGGCGTCGACGGACTGTTCGTCGGTGGTTCATCCGGTGAAGCCGCCCTGCTGTCCGACGACCGGCGATACCGGGCGATCGAGATCGCCGTCGCCACCGCGGCGGGGCAGGTGCCGGTGTTGGCCGGCGCGTTGGACACCGGCACCGCGCGCGTGATCGACCACGCCCGGGAAGCGGCCAAACGCGGTGCGTCCGCGGTCGTGTCCACCGGACCCTTCTACGTCGCACCACATTCCGACGAGGTCGTCCGCCACTTCGAACTGGTGGCCGCGGCCGTCGACGTGCCCGTGGTCGCCTACGACATTCCCAGCGCCACGCACACCCACCTGCCCTTCAGCGCCGTCGCGCGCCTCGCCGAGATGGGAGTGATTGCGGGACTGAAGGATTCGAGTGGAGACCTGACCGCCTTTCGCCGGATCCTCGGCGCCACCGCCGGGACCGACTTCCGGGTGTTCACCGGCTCGGAGACCGTGACCGACCTCGCCCTGCGCCTCGGGGCACACGGCCAGGTGCCGGGGCTGGGCAACGTCGACCCCGAGGGCTACGTGCGCCTGGGTCGCTTGGCGGCGGCAGGCGACTGGGCAGCGGCGGCGGCCGAGCAGGAGCGGCTGCTGCGGGTGTTCGCCATCGTCGACGTGGCCGACCGGCGCCGAATCGGCTTCACCGCTGCGGCATTGGGCGCCTTCAAGGCGGCGCAGTATCTCCGCGGCGTGATCGAGAACCCGCGCTGCGCGGATCCGCTCCTACCGCTGGTCGACGCCGAGTTCGACGCGATCCGCACCATTCTCGTCACCGAGGGGGTCGACGTCCGGCGCTGAATCGAGCGACAGATGCTCGTGCATTCCGAGCCATCGGCCGTCGGCGCCGCGTCGCAGACGATGGTCTCGCGTTCGCGCTGTTCCTCGTCGACCCCGGCCAGGCGGGTGCGCACCGAATGGGTGAAGACCGCGACGTCGTCGGTGATCAGATCGAGGCGCGGGTCGACCGAGCGGCACGACAGGACGCGGAACCCGTCGCGCTCCCACTGCGCCCACTGCGCCTCGTAGGCCGCCCGCGAGGGCAGCAACGCCGGCTCGGCGTGGAACAGGAACGTCGCCTCCGGCGCGAATCCGTCGAAGTAGCGGGCGGTGTCGTGGGAGCCGAAGGCATCGATGACGTCGACGGCGGCCTGCATCGCCGAGGCGGAGGCCTCGTCACGGGTGGTCATCGTCCGAGCGTAGGCGTCAGCGCACGACGGTGACGAACCCCAGCGTCGGGTCCGACGCGCTGATGGGGTTGCCCGCCTCGCGTAGCGCGCTCAGCAGACCGAGGACGTCGGCGTCGAGCCGCTCACCCGGCATCACCAACGGAATGCCGGGCGGGTANGGCGTGATCGCCTCGGCGCTGACGCGTCCCGCGGCGTCGGTCAACCGGACCGCCTCCTGACCGGCGAAGTACGCCTCGCGTGGAGTCAGCACCATCTGCGGCCGCACGGCCAGCAGATCGCCAACCAGCGCGGCCCGCGAGCCNACGGGCCGCCCGCCGACGTGCCGGGCGACCTCGGCGAAGCCGTCGACCAGCCGGTCCACGTCGGCCTGGGTGGTGCCGATCGTGGTGATGCACAGAACGTGGCCGGACCCCGCCAGCTCGGGCTGGACGCCGTGGACGGCGTTGAGCCGGGCGAGCACGTCTCGGGCGTCCGCGGCCAGGCCCGCCGTTCCGACGAGCAGTTTGGTCTCGTCGAGCTGGTGTAGGCCGGTACCGGGACCCGCGAGGTGCTCCGGCCGCAGCACCGTCAGCCCGGGAATCGCCGCCAGCCGCTCGGCGGTGCGGCGGGCGCGGTCCAGGGTCGCCTCGAGCAGGTCGCGGCCGTCCTGCACCATCTGGCGACGGGCCAGGTCGACCGACGCCATGATCGCGAAGTGCGGGCTGGTGGTCTGGATCAGCTGGAGCGCCCGCCGGACCGCGGCCGGATCCAGCCGCGCCGGGTCGACGTGGAGCACCGCGGCCTGGCTCAGCCCGGAGATGATCTTGTGCACCGATTGCACGGTGGCCGCGCCGTGACGTTCACCCGGCGTGGGCAGATCGCGATGGAAGGCGAAGTGCGGGGAATGCGCACCGTCGACCAGCAGGGTGGCGTCGTGGCGGCGGCTCAGGTCGGCCAGCGCGGCGAGGTCACCGGTGGTGCCGTAGTAGGTGGGGTGCAGCACCCAGAGCGCGGCGGCCGCATGCTCGGCGAACGCCCGCTCGACGACGGCGACGTCCAGACCGTGGGCGACGCCGAAGGTGTCGTCCCACCGCGGCTCCAGCCACACCGGTCGAGCTCCGACCTGCACCAGCCCGGCGAGCACCGATTTGTGCGCGTTGCGTGCCACCAGCACCTCGTCGCCGGGGGCCAGCGCGGAGAGGGCCATCGCGACGTTCCCACTCGTCGACCCCTGCACCAGGATGAAGCTCTGTCCGACTCCCCAGGCGTCGGCGATCAACGCCTCGGCCTCAGCGATCGGCCCCTCGGGGCAGTGCAGGGTGTCGGTGTCCGGCAGGTTGTTCAGGTCCACCTCGGCCAGATGCGCGCGAAACCACGGGTCCAGGGTGCGGCCACCCTTGTGGCCGGGGCTGTAGAACGGGGCTTGGTCGCGTTCGACGAAGCGCCTCAAGGAGTCGTACAGCGGCGCGGTGCGGTGGTCGTGGACCCTGGTCACGACCCGTAGACCCGCTCGGCGTTGGTCACGCCGATCATGTCCACGATGCGGATCGCGTCGTCGTCGGTGCAGTCACCGGCGTGAACCCACTCACCGAGCACCACGCCCATGGCCCGGCGCCACAGAACCGACCCCAGCACGTGCAGCTCCGGCGGACCGAACGCGTCCGACGAGTACAGCTGCTTGGCGAACGGTGCGGTCTCCATTGCCTCGGCGACCAGACCCGTCGACCGCACGCCGAGATAGTTGACCGCCAGGCCGACGTCGAAGTTGACGTGGTCGAACGCTTGCGCCAAGTAGCCGGCCTGACGCTGAAAGGGATAGCAGTGCAACAACATCACCGGGACGGGCGTCATGGTGCGCAGCAGCGGCAGCAGCAGCATCGGGTCGCTGCGGTGCAGATCCATGTCGCGGTCGCCGAAGCCGACGTGCACCTGAATCGGCAATCCGTGCTCGGCCGCCTCGTGCACGCCGAAGGCGATCAGCAGGGCGTCGGCCACCCGCAGCGGGCGGCTGCCGGCCAGGAACTCCCTGGCGTGGGCGACGACGTCGGCGTCCGAGGGGCGCGTCCAGTCGACGTCGAATCCGACGCGGTAGGCGGCGATGGTCTTGGTGCCGACCACGTTCGGATCCTCGACGGCGTGTCGCAGCGCGGCCCGGAACGCCTCGGGGAAGTCCTCGGCCGAGGTGCCACCGTCGAGGAGGTCCTCGGTGAGTCGCTCCAACCGCAGGATCTCCGAGGACCGCACGCCGCTGAGATCGGTGAGCTGCTCAGGGGTGGTGATGAGGTCGCCCTTGAACCCGGTGTCGACGATCCACCGCCGCACGCGCGCCGCGGGCAGCATGATGCGCGACAGGTTCTCGGGGGCGAACTCGCTGCGCCGGGCCCAGTAGTCCTCGGCACTGGCCAGCGCATCCAGCCCCAGCAGCGGCGCGCACCACCGGCGGATGGAAAGGCCCAGCGGAGAGTCGAATTGGGTCATGAAGCTGGGCACGGGGTCGGTGGACCCCTCGTTGATCGAGGCCTCGAAGTCGGCTCGGTCGACGGCTTGGCTGAAGGTGCCGTGCACGTGGTGGTCGACGAGTTCGACGGTCTGCAGGTGGGCGGCCAGCGGTTCGGGAACCAGACGTTCTACCCCGGCGAAGACTCCACCCACCACACCNAAAGGCNGTTCACCAGCCTGCATATCGAGCCACCTCCTCGGCGTTCACGCGTCCCGCGGCCGCGTCGGCGACGGCCGCGCCCAGGATCTCCACCGCCCGCCCCGCCTCTGCTTCGGTGAGCACCAGCGGTGGCGTGATCTCCAGGACGTTGCCGCCGACGTAGTAGACGACCGCTCCCAACTCCCACGCACGGTAGACCACCTGCGCGGCCAATCGTGGGTCACGCTCCCCGGTCGCCGGGTCGACGAGTTCCAGACCGATCGCCAGTCCACGGCCGCGCACGTCGCCGATTCGGTCGGCGCCCGGTGACCCCGCAAGCGCGCGCAGACCGTCGGCGAGCAGTCCGCCGACGGTGGCCGCCCGTGCGGGCAGGTCGTCGCCGACGATGGTGGCCAGCACGGCCCGACCCGCCGCGGTGCACACGGGGTTGCCTGCGGTCGTGAGAAGTGCTGCCGCCGGCGGATTGTCGAGGATCTCGGCGGGCCCGACCGCCGCCGACAGTGGCANNCCGCCGCCGAGCACCTTGCCGAACGTCACGATGTCGGGTTCGACGCCGTCGTGGGTGAACGCGTGCAGGGTGCCTGGGCGGCCCAGGCCCATCTTCACCTCGTCGCAGATCATCGGAACGCCGTGCCGTCGGCACAGATCCTGCAGCCGGGCCAGGAAGCCGTCGGGCGGTACCACCAGCCCGCCGTCGGACAGGATCGGCTCGACGATCAGGCAGGCGATCGACCCACCGGCGAGGTGTTGCTCGGCCGACGTCAGGCACGCGGTGACGTCGGCCTCGACACCGTCGGGACCGGGTCGAAAGGGGTTGGGGTAGCAAGAACACCGCATCCGGATCAGCCGGGACACCGGCGTCCACGTGCACCCCGGAGACGCCCATCGCGATTCCGACGCCACCGTGATAGCTGTGCTCGAAGGCGATGACGGTGCGCTTGCCGGTCGCGTGCCGACAGGCGCGCAACGCGACGTCGTTGGCGTCGGATCCGGCGTGCCCCAGGTAGACCCGACGTTCACCGGTGCCGGGCACCAGCGCCAACAGGTCCTCGGCCAGCCCCACCGAGTCGGGATGCACTGCGGAGAGACCGCCCGATCCCGGTGCGGCGCGCACGGCCCTGCTGACCGCCTCGACGATCGCCGGGTGACCGTGGCCGAGCCCGCTCGCCGTCCAGGTGGCCGACAGGTCCAGCAGTTCCCGCCCGTCGGGGGTCACCAGCGTCGAACCGTGCCCGGACACCACCTCCAGCGGGAAGAACCGGAGCTTCTCGATGCCGGCGACGGCGGCCTCGTCCCGCGCGTAGAGGGTGCTCATTCCGTCGCGTTCAGCTCGGCGGTCAGCGACGCCCCGACCCGCTTGGCGATGCCGGAGGCGGCGATGGCGATCACCAGACCGATTGCACACCAGTACAANCCGAGCAACGGCGCGGCCGACCACTCGGTCGCGTCCTTGACGTTGAACCACAGCACCACCGCGATCACCAGCGCGCCGAGGATCGGCAGAATCAAGCCGAGCACCTTGCCACCCCCGCCGTGTACGCGGACGAACTTCGGTGCGCCGACGAACCACGCCGCGGCGAGTTCGACCAGCAGATAGCAGACCATCAGACAGACCGAACCGGCGACGGCGAACAGGAAGTACGTGTCGATCGCGGGGTTTCCGGTGCCCATGTCCGGCCACCGGAAGGCGCCGCAGAGCAGGTCGACCACCAGCGCCACGCCGACCACCAGCCANGTGGCGAAGCGGGGGCCNCCGGTGCCCTCGTGAATCTGGGCCAGCGCCTTCGGACCGAAGCCGTCGCGGCCGAACGCGTAGAGCATGCGGCCCGAGGTCGCCGAGCACGCCAGGTGGCACCCGAACGCCGACACGATGGCGGTGAAGATGATCAGCAGGCTGAACCACTGCCCGATGTAGGTGTTGCCCAAGTCGCCCAGCGTGTTTCCCGAACTGCCGAACGCCTCCAGGCCTGCGGCGTCNGTGCCGAAACCGACCACCTGGGCNAACATCACCACGACGAACAGCACGCCGGTGAGGATNAGCGTGCCGGCCAGCGCCCGGGGGATGTTGCGGCCGGGGTCGTCGGTCTCCTCGCCCATCGACGCGCACGCCTCGAAGCCGGCCCACGACAGGAACGCCGC
>Ga0055540_1000736_pt1 | contig 22240 bp, 18 predicted proteins | sample AraplaCvi_mMS_r2_2_FD_55040 | JGI IMG/M metagenome (GOLD analysis project Ga0055540, IMG submission 55040) | Arabidopsis root microbial communities from North Carolina, USA - plate scrape MF_Cvi_mMS_r2 | ecosystem: Host-associated > Plants > Roots > Endosphere | place: USA: North Carolina
GAGCCCGCCGGATGGTCGTGCTGCGGCCGGAAGAAGTCCGGCAGCAACCGCAGCATCGTGTCGTCCTCCGGCGGGGTCGAATGGCCGGTGCGCATACCGGTGAGCTCTTCGAGTTCGTCGGTGGGCGACGACGTTTCGCGCTCGTCGAGCATCTCGGTCAGCGAGTTGACCAGGCTCTGCAGCAACGTCGCCTCGTGGGCGTCGAGGGCCGACCGAAACCGCGGGCCCTCAGGCGATTCCACGCGCTTCCACTTCCGCACGACGGCGCCGGACTCAGCGATCCTGCTGCATGGTGGCCCACAGGCCCGCCGCATGCAGTTTGGTCACGTCGATCTCCATGGCTTCCCGACTTCCCGCCGACACTACGGCCTTGCCTTCCTCGTGCACCTGCATCATGAGCTTGGTCGCGTGCGGCTCGCTGTAGCCGAACAGCTTCTGGAACACGTAGGTCACATAGGACATGAGGTTCACCGGATCGTCCCAGACGAGGGTCACCCAGGGACTCTCGGTGGCCCCCGATTCGTCCGTGGTGGTCTCCACGTCGCGCTCCACGCGAGTCCCTGGCTTGGTTCGCGCCGGGGTAACCATGCCGCCAAGAATAGACACCCGTCTCGGGGACGGTCCGAACGGCCACGGTTGGCATACGGTTGGCACCGTGACTTCCCAGGAACGCACTGCCGAGGAGTGCGCGGCGACGGCTTTGCTCACCGACAAGTACGAGCTGACCATGCTGGCCGCCGCGCTGCGGGACGGCACCGCCGAGCGCCGGACCACCTTCGAGGTGTTCGCCCGACGGCTGCCCGACGGTCGTCGCTACGGCGTCGTCGCCGGCACGGGGCGCTTCCTGGAAGCCCTGCCGCGCTTCAGGTTCGACGAGACCGCCCTGGCACTGGTGGCCGATTTCCTCGACGAGGCGACCCTGGCCTACCTGGCCGACTTCCAATTCACCGGCGACGTCGACGGCTACCCCGAGGGCGAGCTGTACTTTCCGGGCTCCCCGGTGCTGTCCCTGCACGGCACCTTCGCCGAGTGCGTGTTGCTGGAGACCCTGGCGCTGTCGATCTTCAATCACGACTGCGCGATCGCCTCCGCGGCGGCCAGGATGGTCAGCGCCGCGGAGGGCCGCCCCCTGATCGAGATGGGCTCCCGGCGCACCCACGAGATGGGCGCCGTCGCCGCCGCGCGGGCGGCCTACGTGGCGGGGTTCACCGGGTCGTCGAACCTCGAAGCGCAGCGTCGCTACGGCGTGCCCGCGCTCGGCACCAGCGCGCACGCGTTCACGCTGCTGCACACCACTCCCGACGGGCCCGACGAGCAGGCCGCGTTTCGCGCCCAGGTCGAGGCGCTGGGCGTCGGCACGACACTGCTCGTCGACACCTACGACATCACCGCGGGCGTGGCCAATGCCGTCGCGGTCGCCGGTCCTGACCTCGGTGCGGTCCGCATCGACTCCGGCGATCTGGGCGTGCTGGCGCGCCAGGTCCGCGCGCAGCTCGACGAGCTCGGCGCGCCGAACACCCGCATCGTGGTGACCAGCGATCTCGACGAGTTCGCCATCGCCGCGCTGCGCGCCGAACCGGTGGATTCCTACGGCGTGGGCACCTCCCTGGTCACCGGGTCGGGCGCGCCGACGGCCGGCATGGTCTACAAGCTCGTCGAGGTCGACGGCGTGCCCGTCGCCAAGCGCAGCAGCCACAAGGAGTCCCACGGCGGCCGCAAGCAGGCCTACCGGCTGGCCAAGCCCACCGGCACGGCGGTCGAGGAGGTCGTCCAGCTGGCCAGCAGCCCCGCGGTCCAGGTCGACGGGTTGGTCGCCACCGCGCTGGGGCAGCCGATGGTGCGCGGCGGCGAGGTCGTCGCCGACGACGATNTGCAGGCAGCGCGCGCCCGCGTGGCGGCCGGACTGGTCAGCCTGCCCTGGGACGGGCTGGGGCTCTCCAGCGGTGAGCCGGCGATTCCCACCCGCATGGTCGACGCCACGCGCCGGGTCTGAGGAGCNGTGGCGGGCGACGTCAAGGAACTGCTGGACAAGGCCGTCAGCGCGTTGGGCGGNACGGAGCGCAGCGGTCAGATCGAGATGGCCGAGGCGGTCGACCACGCCTTCGAGACCGGTGAACACCTCGCGGTGCANGCNGGCACCGGCACGGGNAAGTCGCTGGCGTATCTGGTGCCGTCGGTNAAGCGGGCGATGGAGCGGGCCGAACCGGTCGTGATCTCGACGGCGACCATCGCGCTGCAGCGTCAGCTGTTCGACCGCGACCTGCCGAGGCTGGCCGACGCGCTCACCGGTGAGGTGCCGCGGCGCCCCGAGTTCGCCCTGCTGAAGGGACGCGGAAACTATCTGTGCCTGAACAAGGTTCACGGCGGCGCCACCGAATCCGAGGACCTGCCGCAGGACGAGTTGTTCGACGCCGTGGCGACGACCGGGTTGGGCCGCGACGTCAAACGCCTGATGGAGTGGGCGTCGGACACCGAGACCGGCGACCGCGACGAGGTGGTACCCGGTGTCGCCGACCGGGCCTGGAGCCAGGTCAGCGTGTCCGCCAGGGAGTGCATCGGCGCGGCCCGCTGCACCTACGGCACGGACTGCTTCGCCGAGAAGGCCAGGGGCACCGCCGCCACGGCGGACATCGTCGTCACCAACCACGCCCTCTTGGCCATCGACGCGATCTCCGACATCAACGTGCTGCCCGAGCATCAACTGCTCGTGGTCGACGAGGCGCACGAACTCGTCGACCGGGTGACCAGCGTGGCGACCGGCGAGTTGTCGGCCACCATGCTGGGCGTGGCCCTGCGGCGCTCCGCGCGCCTCGTCGAGCCCGAGACCGCCGAACGCTTCGAGGCGTCGGTCGCGACCTTCACCTCCGCGCTGTATGACACCGAACCCGGCCGCAAGGACGTCCTCGACGAGGAGATGGCCACCTACCTGACCGCACTGCGGGACGCCGCCGACCGGGTCCGGACGTCGATCGACACCGCCCCGGCCGATCCGAAGGCGGCCGCCGCCCGCAACGAGGCCGTCACGGCGCTCAACGACGTCAGCGACACCGCCTCGCGCATCCTGGCCTCCTTCGGGCCGGCGATCCCGGACCGCACCGACGTGGTGTGGGTGGACCAGGACGAGGTGCGGGGGTCGAAGCGCTCGATCTTGCGGGTGGCACCGCTGTCGGTGGCGATGTTGTTGCGCAACAGGCTCTTCGAGCAGTCGACGGTCATCCTGACCTCGGCGACGCTGACCATCGGCGGCACGTTCGACTCGATGGCACGGGCGTGGGGCCTGACCGGTGCCGAGGCACCCACCTGGACGGGCGTGGACGTCGGATCGCCCTTCGCGCATGGCAAGTCGGGCATCCTCTACGTCGCCGCGCACCTGCCTCCGCCCGGCCGCGACGGCACCGGGTCCAGCGAGCAGCTCGACGAGATCGAGGCATTGGTCACCGCGGCGGGCGGCCGCACGCTGGGTCTGTTCTCCTCGATGCGCGCCGCCAAGGCGACGGCGGAGGCGATGCGCGACCGCTTGCAGACGCCCGTGCTGTGTCAGGGCGAGGACACCACCACCGCGCTGGTGCGCCGCTTCGCCGCCGACGACGCCACGACGCTGTTCGGCACCCTGTCGCTGTGGCAGGGCGTCGACGTGCCGGGCCCGTCGCTGTCGCTGGTGCTGATCGACCGAATTCCGTTTCCCCGCCCCGACGATCCGCTCGTCACCGCCCGTCAGCGCGCGGTCGCCGCCCACGGCGGCAACGGCTTCATGGCGGTCGCCGCCACCCACGCGGCGCTGCTGCTGGCCCAGGGCGCGGGCCGGTTGCTGCGCAGCGTCGACGACCGGGGCGTGGTGGCGGTCTTGGACTCGAGGATGGCGACCGCGCGATACGGCGGCTTCCTGCGCGCCTCCCTGCCGCCGTTCTGGGCGACCACCGACCCCAGCCAGGTGCGACGGGCACTGGAACGCCTCCGCGACGGGTAGGCCGCCACGAAGTTGGGATCGGGGTCCCCGGAATTCCCTATCCTGGCCTGCACGTACACCAGCGCGCCAACCCGGCGCCGGGCGGAGCAGAGAGGGCGGCGTCGAATGAAGCGACGGCACCTGATGACCCTGATGGCCGTCACCGCCGGCATCCTCGCGCTGACGTCGTGCACCACGACACTTCGGGGCACGCCGGTGTCGGTGTTCGCGAACCCGGTCAGCGTGGCGGGCATGCCCGCGGTCGACGGTCCCACGGGCCTGCGCGACGACGCCGAGCCGCCCTCACGCCAGGTCTCCAACACCGACGGCGGGCGCGTCGACGAGCTGGCGGGCAGCGCGGTCAGCGACATCGAGGAATTCTGGGCCGCGCACTACGCGGAGACCTTCGACGGTCGGTTCACCCCGGTCGACGAACTCGTCTCCTGGGACTCCACCGATTACGACGACGACGTCGAGTTCTGCGGGGACAGCGTGCTCGGCCTGGTCAACGCCGGGTACTGCCTGGACCAGAACACGATCGGCTGGGATCGTGGCGAGCTGCTCCCCCAGTTGCGGGACGCCAACGGCGACATGGCGGTGTCGATGGTGCTGGCCCACGAGTATGGGCACTCCGTCGCCCACCAGGCCGGCCTGCTCACCGACCAGACGCCCACCATCGTCGGCGAGCAGCAGGCCGACTGCCTCGCCGGGGTGTACATGCGCTCGGTCGCCGAGGGGTCGTCGTCGCGGTTCACCCTGAGCACCGGCGACGGGCTCAACGACCTTCTCGCCGCGACGATCGCGTTCCGCGACCCGCTGCTCACCGAGAGCGACGGGGAGGCCGGCGAGGACGAACACGGCTCGGCCTTCGAGCGGGTGTCGGCATTTCAGTTCGGCTTCACCGACGGCGCCGCGGCGTGCGCGGCGATCGACCTGCAGGAGATCACGCAGCGCCGCGGTGACCTCCCGGTGCTGCTGCCCGACGACGAGACCGGCGAGCTGCCGGTCACCAAGGATTCGGTCACGTCGATCGTCGACGCGATGACCGTCGCGTTCGCCCCGGCGGATCCGCCCCGGCTGGTCTTCGCCGGGTCGGGGTGCCCCGACGCCCGCTCCGGCGGACCGGCGTCCTACTGCCCGGCGACCAACACCATCACCGTCGACCTGCCTGCGCTGGAGGAACTCGGCGCCCAGGGCGTCGACGGCAGCGGGGTGCTCAGCGGTGACAACGGCGCCTACTCGGTGGTGGTGTCGCGGTTCATGCAGGCGATCCAGAGGGAACGCGGAGGCGTGGCCCTCGACGACGCCAAGGCCGCGCTGCGCACGGCGTGCCTGACCGGGGTGGCGACGGTGAAGATGACCGACGGCATCGCGACACCCGCCGGGGACACGATCCAGCTCACCGCCGGTGACGTCGACGAGGCGGTCTCGGGCATCCTCGTCAACGGGCTGGCCGCCAGCGACGTCAACGGCGAGTCGGTGCCCTCGGGGTTCTCCCGCATCGACGCCTTCCGGGTGGGCGTGCTCGGCGATCAGGACCGCTGCTTCGCCCGCTTCGGTTAGCGACTTCGATCGCGCTAGGCGGTGGGCAGCCGCATCACGAAGCCCGCCTCCAGCGCCACCCACAGCGCGCCGTCGCCTCCGATGGCCAGCCCGTGCGGCTCGCTGCCCGCGGGCAGGTCGACCGCGTTCACCTCGCCGTCGGCACTGACATGGGCGATCTGGTCGGCGCCCCACAGGCTGACCCACACCCCGCCCGACGGGTCGGCGACCACCGCGTGGGGCTTGCCGGGAAGGTCGAGTTCCTGCATCGCCTCGTTCAGCGGGATGCGGCCCACCTTGTCGGCGAGCACCGCGGTGAACCACACCGCGTCGTCATGGGTCTGGGCGATGCCGACCGGACCCGCGTTGGGCGTCGGGACCGTCCGACGTTCGAGCTCGCCGCGGTGCAGCCGGCCGATGGCGTTGGCCCGGTTCAGCGTGAACCAGAGCGCGTTGTCCGGTCCGGTGATGATCGACGACGGCATGCCGCCCGGCACGGCCTCCTCGCTGACGTGGCCGTCCACGTCGATCCGGCCGATCACGCCGGTGCCGGTGGCCGTGAACCACAGCGCGCCGTCGGGTCCGGTGGTGATGCCGAACGGCGCACTGCCGTCGCGTAATTCGTAGTCGGTCAGGTGGCCGTCGGTGGAGATCCGGCCGATCCGGTCGTCACCGGCGCGGGTGAACCACAGCGCCCCGTCGGGCCCGGGGGTGATGATCGAGGGCTTGCTGCCCTCGGCCACCGGGTGGACCTCGAGATCCCCGCCCAGACCCACCCGGGCGATCGCGCCGCGATGGACCAGCGTCACCCACATCGCGCCGTCGGACCCAGCGGCCACGGCATACGGTCCGCCGTCGACGGCGACTTCGAAGATGCGACTCATGCGAGGGTGACGAGACCCAGCTCGTCGTCGGAGGCCAGCAGTCGGTGGTGCGGCAGCACCCGCACTGTGTAGCCGACGCGGCCGGCCAGCGGCAGCTCCACGGTGCTCGAGAACACGTCGTTGCCGTCGGTGGGACCGGTGTGCGCCATCGGCACGACCACGGGGTCGACGAGCTGGTCGGCGGCGTCGACGCGCCCGACCGCCGCCTGCACCACCACCTCGTCGGGCCGCAGCCCGCCGAGGTGGACCGTGGCGGTCAACGTGAGCTCCGACCCGAGCAGCGGGGTGTCGGGCAGTCCGTAGGCGTCCACGTCGGCGACGCGCACCTCGGGCCACTGGCTCCTGGCCCGTTCGCAGAACGCGGCGAGTTCCCGCGCCGCGCCGAACGGCACGCCGTCGACGGGCTCGATCGTGCGGTGCAGCGACTCGGCTGCCGGCGCGTAGTACTTCTCGGTGTAGTCGCGCACCATGCGCGAGGCCAGCACCTTGGGCCCGAGCGTCTGCAGCGTGTGTCGCACCATCTCCATCCACCGACGCGGCACGTCGTGTTCGTCGCGTTCGTAGAACTTGGTGGTCACCGACTTCTCCAGCAGGTCGTAGAGCGACGCCGCCTCCAGGTCGTCGCGCCGCGACTCGTCGGAGAGCCCGGTGGCCGTCGCGATCTCCCAGCCGTTCTCGCCGTCGTACCACTCGTCCCACCAGCCGTCGCGGATCGAGAGGTTCAGTCCGCCGTTGAGCGCGCTCTTCATCCCCGAGGTGCCACACGCCTCCAGCGGCCGAAGGGGATTGTTCAGCCACACGTCGCAGCCCCAGTAGAGGAAGCGGGCCATCGACATGTCGTAATCGGGCAGGAACGCGATGCGGTGGCGCACCTCGGGCCGGTCGGCGAAGCGGACGATCTCTTGGATCAGGGCCTTTCCGCCGTCGTCGGCGGGGTGGGACTTGCCTGCGACGATCAGCTGCACCGGCCGTTCGTCGTCGAGCAGCAGCCGCTCGAGCCGTTCGGGGTCGCGCAGCATCAACGTCAGCCGCTTGTAGGTCGGCACTCGTCGCGCGAAGCCGACCGTCAGCACGTTGGGGTCGAACGCGGTTGCAATCCAACCCAATTCGGCATCAGAGGCTCCGCGTTCCAGCCACGACCGGCGCAACCGTCGGCGCACGTCCTCGATCAGCAGACCGCGCAGCTGGGAGCGGATCCACCACAGGTGACCGGTGTCGACCTGCTGCAGCCGCTGCCAGGTGTCGGCCTCCTCCAGCGAGCTCAGGTCGTCGCTGCCGATCAGCTCGCGGGCCAGCTCGACCCACTGCGGCGCCGCCCAGGTGGGGGCGTGCACGCCGTTGGTGATCGACCCGATCGGCACCTCGTCCTGGTCGAAGCCCGGCCACAGTTCGTTGAACATGCCGCGGCTGACGTCGCCGTGCAGCAGCGACACACCGTTGGCGCGCTGGGCCAGCCGAAGCCCCATGTGGGCCATGTTGAACTTCGACGGATCGTCCTCGGCGCCGAAGGCCACGATCCGGTCCAACGGCACGCCCGGGGTCAGCCCGGCGCCGGTCTCCGAGGTACCGAAGTAGCGCCGCACCATGTCCACCGGGAAGCGGTCGATGCCGGCGGGGACGGGGGTGTGGGTGGTGAACACCGTGCTGGAACGCACCACGGCCAATGCGGTGTCGAAGTCGAGCTCACCATCGGTGACCAGCTCCCGGATGCGCTCGANGCCCAGGAAGCCGGCGTGCCCCTCGTTCATGTGGAACACCTGGGGTTCAGGCAGTCCTTCGACGGCGGTGAACGCGCGGATNGCCCGGACGCCGCCGATGCCGGCCAGCAACTCCTGTTTCATGCGATGCTCTTGGTCGCCGCCGTAGAGCCGGTCGGTAACCGACCGCAGCTCGTGCTCGGTCTCGGGAATGTCGGAATCCAACAGCAGCAAGGGAATTCGCCCCACCTGCGCAACCCACACGCGGGCGTTGAGCTCGTTTCCGTCGGGCATGGCCAGACTCACGAGCACCTGTTGGCCCGTCGAGTCGGTGAGCAACCGCAACGGCAGGCCCTGCGGGTCCAGCGAGGGGTAGTCCTCGCGCTGCCAGCCCTCGGCGGTCAGGGATTGCCGAAAGTACCCCGACCGGTAGTACAGCCCCACGGCGATCAGCGGCAGTCCCAGGTCGGATGCGGCCTTGAGGTGGTCACCGGCCAGGATGCCCAGTCCGCCGGAGTAGTTGGGCAGCACCTCGGCGACGCCGAATTCCATGGAGAAGTAGGCGATGCCGGTCGGGTAGGTGTCGGCGGCCACCCCGTGCGCCGTTCGTTCCTGATACCACATCGGGCGAGTCAGATAGGTGTCGAGTTCGGCGGCCACGTGGTCCAGCCGAGCCAGGAACGCCTCGTCTGCGGCGAGCTCGTCGAGTCGCCGCGGACTGACCCCGCCGAGCAGCGCCACCGGGTCTCCCCCGTGGTGCTCCCACTGCGCGGAATCGATTGTCCGGAACAGTTCTTGCGTCGGCCTNTCCCATGACCAGCGCAAGTTGACCGACAGTCGCTCGAGTGCCCCGAGACGTTCCGGCAGATGGGCGCGAACGGTGAACCTACGGAGTGCCTTCACGCGGATTCACCCTACCCAACGGCACCCGGGGGTCGGGGTCGCGACGATCGGCGCATCCGACGCGCGGGGTTCAGTCGGACACTACGGTGGGTATAGAGCGCGACAAGGTAATCGAGCACATGACAGCCTGCGGTTCGACCGCGGGCGTGAGGAGCAGTGGTGGCCGGTCGAATCGAGATCGACGACGTCGCACCGGTAGTTTCCAACGGCCGATATCCGGCCAAGGCCGTGGTCGGCGAGGTGTTGCCCGTCAAGGCCGTGGTATGGCGCGAGGGCCACGACGCGGTGTCGGCGACGCTGGTCGTGCGCTATCACGGCACCAGCTACCCGCCGTTGGCGGCAGCGCCCCCGGGGCTGGCGACGCCCCACGTGGAGGCCGTTCCCATCGAGGAGGTCGTCGGCGTGTCGCAGCGCGTCAAGCCTCAGCGGCTGCCGATGGAACCCGGAGGTGAGCCCGACACGTATCACGGTCAGTTCACCCCCGATGCCGTCGGCCTGTGGACCTACCGGGTCGACGGTTGGGGTGACCCCATCGCCACGTGGCGCAAGAACGTGACGGCCAAGTTGAACGCCGGTCAGGGCGAGGCGGAACTGAACAACGACCTGCTCGTCGGGGCACAGTTGTTCGAACGCGCCTCCACCGCCGTTCCCCGCCAGGATCGCTATCCGCTCCAGCAGGCGGCGCAGAATCTGCGTGCCCCCGGCGACCCCTTCACCCGCGCCGGCGCAGCCCTGTCCCCCGAGGTCACCGCCCTGCTGCACGACTATCCGCTGCGTGAACTCGTCACGCGCGGTGAGCAGTACGGCGTCTGGGTGGATCGACCCCTGGCCCGGTTCAGCGCCTGGTATGAGATCTTCCCCCGCTCGACGGGCGGCTGGGACGGCGACGGCAGGCCGGTACACGGCACCTTCGCGACCGCGAGCAAGGCGCTACCCCGGATCGCCCGGATGGGCTTCGACATCGTGTACCTGCCGCCGATTCACCCGATCGGCAAGGTGCACCGCAAGGGCCGCAACAACAGCGTCACCGCGGCTCCCGACGACGTCGGTTCGCCGTGGGCGATCGGCAGCGACGAAGGCGGGCACGACGCGGTGCATCCCGCGCTCGGGACCATCGACGACTTCGACGACTTCGTGGCGCAAGCGCGCAACCAGGGTCTCGAGGTGGCGTTGGATCTGGCGCTGCAGTGCGCGCCGGACCACCCGTGGGCCAAGGATCATCCCGAGTGGTTCACGGTCCTGCCCGACGGCACGATCGCCTACGCCGAGAACCCGCCCAAGAAGTACCAGGACATCTATCCGATCAACTTCGACAACGACCCGGCGGGCATCTACGCCGAGGTGCTGCGCGTGGTGCGGTTCTGGGTGTCGCACGGGGTCAAGGTGTTTCGGGTGGACAACCCGCACACCAAGCCGCCGAACTTCTGGGCGTGGTTGATCGGCGAGGTGAAGAACGACGACCCGGACGTGCTGTTCCTGGCCGAGGCGTTCACCCGTCCGGCACGGTTGTTCGGGCTCGCCAAGCTCGGGTACACGCAGTCCTACACCTACTTCACCTGGCGCACCGCCAAGTGGGAACTGACGGAGTTCGGCGAGCAGATCGCCGAGCACGCCGACTACGCGCGCCAGAGCCTGTGGGTCAACACCCCCGACATCCTGCACGAGATCCTGCAGTACGGCGGCCCTGGCATGTTCGCCATCCGGGCGGTGATGGCCGCGACGATGAGCCCGACGTGGGGCGTCTACTCCGGCTATGAGTTGTTCGAAGGCCAGGCCGTCCGCGAGGGCAGCGAGGAGTACCTGGATTCGGAGAAGTACGAGCTGCGCCCGCGAGACTTCGAGGGCGCCATGGCGGCGGGCAATTCACTCGAGCCGTTCCTGACCAAGCTCAACGAGATCCGCAAGCTGCACCCGGCGCTGGCCGAACTGCGCACCATCACCTTCCACGAGATCGACAACGACGCCCTGCTGGCCTACAGCAAGTTCGACCCCGTCAGCGGCGACTGCGTCCTGATCGTGGTGACNCTCAACGCGTTCGGCCCNGAAGAGGCCACCCTGCGGCTGGACATGGCCGCGCTCGGCATGTCCGTCCACGACCGCTTCTGGGTGCGCGACGAGATCACCGGTGACGAATACCAGTGGGGCCAAGCCAATTACGTCCGCATCGAACCGGGACGGGCCGTCGCACACATCCTGAACATGCCGTACATACCGACCGACAAGCGGCTCGAGCTGCTGCGGAGGGACTGATTCACATGACCAGCACGAACGACATCACCACCAAGAACCTGCGCCCCGATCCGTCGGAGCTGTCCCGCCTGCTGTGGGGCACGCATCACGATCCGCACTCGATTCTTGGTGCCCACGAGTACGACGACCACACCGTCATCCGGGTGCTGCGACCCAACGCGCTGGAGGTGGTGGCGCTCGTCGGCAAGGACCGCTACACCTTCACCCACGTCGAGGACGCCCTGTTCGCCGTGGCGCTTCCGTTCACCGGGTTGATCGACTACCGCCTCGAGGTCAGCTATCCCAACGGTGACGGCGAACCGCACGTCCACACCGTGGCCGACGCATACCGCTTCCTGCCGACCCTCGGCGAGATCGACATGCACCTGTTCTCCGAGGGTCGCCACGAGCGGCTGTGGGAGGCCCTGGGGGCGCACCCGCGCACCTACAGCACCGCCGACGGNCCGGTCAGCGGNGTCTCGTTCGCGGTATGGGCGCCAAATGCCAAGGGCGTCAGTCTGATCGGCGANTTCAACCACTGGAGNGGCAACAACGCTCCGATGCGGACGCTGGGNTCGTCCGGGGTGTGGGAACTGTTCTGGCCGGACTTCCCNGCCGACGGGNTGTACAAGTTCCGCGTGCACGGCGCCGACGGTGTCACCACCGAGCGCGCCGACCCGATGGCGTTCGCCACCGAAGTGCCGCCCCAGCGGGCGTCGCGGGTGACCAAGAGCGAGTACACCTGGGAGGACGGTGACTGGATGGCGCAGCGGGCCATCAAGAATCCCGTCTTCGAACCGATGAGCACCCTCGAGGTGCACCTGATGTCCTGGCGTCCCGGCCTGACCTATCGCGAGCTCGCCGACCAGCTGACCGAATACGTCGTCGAGCAGGGCTTCACCCACGTGGANCTGCTCCCCGTCGCCGAGCATCCGTTCGGCGGATCGTGGGGCTACCAGGTCACNTCGTACTACGCCCCCACCTCGCGGCTNGGCAGTCCCGACGACTTCCGATTCCTCGTCGACCGGCTGCACCAGGCCGGCATCGGCGTGCTCGTCGACTGGGTGCCCGCGCACTTCCCGAAGGACGCCTGGGCCCTGGGACGCTTCGACGGGACGGCGCTCTACGAGCACTCCGATCCCCGCCGTGGCGAGCAACTCGACTGGGGCACATACGTCTTCGACTTCGGCCGGGCCGAGGTACGCAACTTCCTGGTGGCCAACGCGCTGTACTGGCTGCAGGAATTCCACATCGACGGACTGCGCGTCGACGCCGTCGCGTCGATGCTCTACCTCGACTACTCGCGACCCGAGGGTGGCTGGACGCCCAACATCTACGGTGGCCGCGAGAACCTCGAGGCCGTGCANTTCCTGCAGGAGATGAACGCCACGGTGCACAAGGCCACCCCGGGCATCGTCACCATCGCCGAGGAGTCCACCTCGTGGCCGGGGGTCACCCGCCCGACCAACCTTGGCGGACTTGGGTTCTCGATGAAGTGGAACATGGGCTGGATGAACGACACGCTGGCGTTCATGCAGCGTGACCCGATCTACCGCAGCTTCCACCACCACGAGTTGACCTTCTCCCTGCTGTACGCGTTCAGCGAGAACTTCGTCCTGCCGATCAGCCACGACGAGGTCGTCCACGGCAAGGGCACGCTGTGGGGACGCATGCCCGGCAACGACCACCAGAAGGCCGCCGGCGTGCGCAGCCTGCTGGCNTACCAGTGGGCCCACCCCGGCAAGCAGCTGCTGTTCATGGGNCANGAGTTCGGCCAGCGGGCGGAGTGGTCCGAGGAACGTGGCGTCGACTGGTTCCAACTCGACGAGCAGGGCTTCTCCGGNGGCATCAAGCGGTTCACCGCCGACGTCAACGAGATCTACAAGACCCGTCGTGCGCTGTTCTCCCGCGACTCCAGNCCCGAGGGCTACTCGTGGATCGACGCCAACGACTCGGCCAACAACGTGCTGAGCTTCCTGCGCTTCGGCGACGACGGGTCGATGCTCGCGTGCGTGTTCAACTTCTCGGGCTCGGAGCACAGCTCCTACCGGCTGGGGTTGCCCCACACCGGTACCTGGCGCGAGGTGNTGAACACCGACGCCACCATCTACAACGGTGCGGGCGCGGGCAACATGGGTTCGGTCGAGGCGACCGCCGATCCGTGGCATGGTCGGCCCGCGTCGGCCGAGATGGTCATCCCGCCGTTGTCCGCGCTGTGGTTCGAGCCCGTCTGACCACGTGACGTCGGCNCGCNCNNCCGCGGCCACCGCGGATGGGCGCGCCGAACTCGCGCGTCAGAACAGGGCGTTGGCGAGGTTGCGCCGCCCGGCGATGACCCTCGGGTCGTCGGCCGGGAAGAGCTCGAACAGCTCGACCAGCCGNGAGCGCACCGCGGCGCGCTCGTCGCCCGCGGTGCGCCGCACCAGCGCGATCAGGCGTTCGAAGGCCTCGACGACCTGGTCCTGGGACACCTCGACGTCGGCGGCTGCGAAGGCGCCCTCGACGTCGGTGGGCTCGGCGTCGGCCCGCGCGACGGCGTCGGCCGGCTGAGCGGTCGCCCGCTTCAGGAAGGCAATTTGGCGCAGTGCGTCCTTGGCCTCGGCGTGGTTGGGCTGCGCGTCGAGGATGGCCTGGTAGGCGGCCAGGGCCTCGTCGAATTCGGCTGCGTCCCACAGCGACCGGGCCCGCTCCAACTCGGGGTCGACCTCGTCGGCGTCACCGGCCTCGCCGCCCTCGAGCTTGCCGGCGGTCGCGCTGAGCAGGGAGTCGACCCAGCGGCGCAACTGCTCGGGCGGTTGCACGCCCTCGAAGCTCGAGATCGGCTGTCCGCCGGCGACCGCGACGACCGTGGGCACGGCCTGNACGCCGAACACCTGGGCGACCCGGGGCGCGGTGTCGACGTTGACCGTCGCCAATGCCCACGAGCCGCCGTCGGACGTCGCCAGGGCCGCCAGCACCTCGCCGAGCTGCACGCTGGCGTCGCTGCGCGGCGTCCACAGCANGACGACGACGGGTACCTGGTTGGACCGGCCCAGCACCTCGGTCTCGAGGTTGGCCTCGGTGACGTCGACGCCACCGGGCGTGGAGCCCGCAGGCGCGTCGCGCGACGGTGCGGGCTGCTTGAGCGCGGAGAGATCGAACGCACCCGCCAGGGCGGGGCCGACGGAGGGTCGTGGACGAGTCACGTCGTCAAGTTTGTCACGTCGTCTAGGCGACCGGCGGAGCGGTCGCGGCGGTGCCCTTCGCGACGGTGCGACCCGTTCGTTCGGCCCACATGAGGAAGATCACACTGCCGAGCGGCACGATGCTGCCCAGCAACGCCAGCAGCCACGTCGTCGCCGACCACTTGAAGGCCATGCCCAGCAGCACGGCCACCACGACGAAGGCGATGAAGACCAGGCCGTGAGCCATGCCGAAGATCTTCACGCCGATCTCGGTGCGGGGAGACCCGAGGTACTTGAAGTACATGCCGACCAGCAATCCCACCCAGGTGACGGCCTCGGTGAATGCGACGATGCGGAACCAGCCCGCACTCCGGTGACGGTCGATGGTACGGCTCATGGCCGCCATTGTGCCTGACGGCGGCGCCAGCTACTACGCCGCGTCGTTGACCAGGTCCCGCAACGCCTCAGGGTCGCCGCAGGATCAGGGCGTCACCCTGACCGCCGGCACCGCACAGCGCGGCCACCGCGTATCCCGAGCCCCGGCGGGCCAGCTCCAGGGCTGCATGCAACGTGATCCGCGCCCCGGACATCCCGATCGGGTGCCCGATGGCGATGGCGCCGCCGTCGACGTTGACCTTCTCGGCGTCCAGGCCGAGCTCCTTGGTCGAGGCCAAGGCCACCGCGGCGAACGCCTCGTTGATCTCGACCACGTCGAGCTGCTCGACGGTGATGCCCTCCTTGGCGACCGCCTTCTTGATCGCGTTGGCCGGCTGGCTCTGCAACGTCGAATCGGGCCCGGCCACCACGCCGTGCGCACCGATCTCGCACAACCAGCTCAGACCCAGCTCCTGCGCCTTGGCCTTGTTCATCACCACGACCGCGCACGCACCGTCGGAGATCTGGCTCGCCGACCCCGCGGTGATCGTGCCGTCCTTGCGGAAGGCCGGCTTGAGGCCGGCCAGCGATTCGGCCGTGGTGTTGGCCCGGATGCCCTCGTCCTCGGTGAACTCGATCGGGTCGCCCTTGCGCTGCGGAATCTTCACCGGCACGACCTCGTCGGCGTACACGCCGTCCTTCCACGCCGCGGCGGCGCGCTGATGAGACCGGGCGGCCACCTCGTCCTGCTGCGCGCGGGTGAACTGGTCGGCGTCGTTGCGCTGCTCGGTCAGCGCACCCATGGGCTGGTCGGTGAACACGTCGTGCAGCCCGTCGTAGGCCATGTGGTCCAGCACGGTGACGTCGCCGTACTTGTACCCGGCGCGGCTGTCCATCAGCAGGTGCGGCGCCTTGGTCATCGACTCCTGGCCTCCGGCGACCACCACGTCGAATTCACCGGCGCGAATCAGCTGATCCGCCAACGCAATCGCGTCGATGCCGGACAGGCACATCTTGTTGATCGTCAGGGCGGGCACGTCCCAGCCGATGCCGCCGGCGACCGCGGCCTGGCGCGCGGGCATCTGCCCGGCGCCGGCCGTCAGCACCTGGCCCATGATCACGTACTCGACGGCCGAGGCGTCCACGCCCGCCTTCTCCAAGGCGCCGGCGATGGCGATTCCGCCCAGGTCGCTGCCCGAGAAATCCTTCAGCGAACCCATCAGCTTGCCCACCGGGGTACGCGCTCCCGCAACGATCACCGACGTCGTCATGTCCAACCTCCACGAGCTTCGATCCAGGGAATGTGTGGCCTATCACACTTACGCAATCCTTCGCATGAAGGTTACCGTGGCTAAATGACAACGGAGCATGTCGGTGCACGTCCGGCCCTCGCCAGCGCGTTGGTGACCGCCGTCGACCACGTCGGTATCGCCGTCCCCGACCTCGACGTGGCGATCAAGTGGTACCACGACCATCTCGGGATGATCGTGCTCCACGAAGAGGTCAACGACGACCAGGGCATCCGCGAGGCGATGNTGGCCGTCCGGGGTGCGCCCAGCGGCAGCACCCAGGTTCAGCTGATGTCTCCNCTGGACGAGGACTCCACCATCGCGAAGTTCATCGACAAGCGCGGCCCCGGCCTGCAGCAGTTCGCGTACCGGGTCAGCGACCTCGACGCCCTGTCCGAGCGGCTGCGTGCCGACGGCGTCCGGCTGATCTACGACGCGCCGCGCCGCGGGACGTCGAACTCGCGAATCAACTTCATCCACCCCAAGGATTCCGGCGGCGTCCTCGTCGAACTCGTCGAACCGGCCGCCGACGCTCANTGACCGCTAGGACCACGTCCGCGTGGGTCCGCGGCTGGCCCGTTTGGTCCAGCAGGGCGTGTGCCAGTGCCGACGGTCNTCCACCGCGGACTCACCGAGGTCGGCGGGCCACACCACCACGTGTGCGACGCCGGGCCTGATCTCGTGGTCGCAGCCGGGGCACCGGTATGTCTTGGTTGCCCTCGACGCGGCGACGGCCTTGACCTCGTAGTCGTAACCGTCGGGCCCAGCCTCGACACGGCGCGTCGAGGCGAAGGACAAGGGCGGGGGTTGACTGCGGGGCGGGTTGCGGCGCTTGGCCATCTCCTCATCCTCTCGCGTCAGAACAATCTGAATTCGTTGCTGTCCAGCCCGCGCATCTGATCGTAATCCAAGGTGACACAACGGATCCCGCGGTCTACGGCGAGGGTACGTGCCTGCGGCTTGATCTGCTGGGCGGCGAAGACGCCGCTGACGGGCGCCAGCACGGTGTCCCGGTTCAGGAGAGTCAGGTACCGGGTGAGCTGCTCGACGCCGTCGATGTCGCCACGGCGCTTGATCTCCACGGCCACCGACCGGCCCAACTCGTCACGGCACATCAGGTCGACCGGACCGATGGCCGTCATGTATTCCCTGCGCACCAGGGTGTACCCGACGCCCAGCAGCTCGACGTGCTCGGCCAGCAGCTTCTGCAGATGCGCCTCGACGCCGTCCTTCACCAGGCCCGGATCCACGCCCAGCTCGTGGCTGGAGTCGTGCTCGACGTCCTCGACGGTGATGCGNAGTTGCTCACCGGCCTTGTTCTCCACCACCCAGACGGGATGGTCGCCGCCGTTCTCCTCGACCAGCCAACAGGGTGGGCTCATCCAGTTCAGCGGCTTGTACGCGCGGTCGTCGGCGTGCACGCTGACCGACCCGTCGGACTTGAACAGCAGCAGCCGACGCGCGGACGGAAGGTGGGCGGTGAGGCGGCCGACGTAGTCGACGGTGCACTGGGCGATGACGAGGCGCACCGAACCACCATAGATGGCCGGGTACGGGTCACTAGGCTGACGCCACGATGACGGAGAAGAAGAACGCGGCGCAGCGGCTGGGCCGGGTGCTCGAACGGGTCACCAGTCAGAGCGGTCACGTCTCGGGAACCCCGGAATACGGTTCGTGGATCCTAGGCCGNGTCTCGGAGAGCCAGTTCCGCCGCCGCATCCGCATCCAGGTCATCCTGACGACGTTCGTCATCATCGCGAACCTGATCGGCATCGGCGTCGCGACGCTCGTCGTCACCGTCGCCTTCCCGACGCCCAACGTCTTCGCCCCGGACGTCCGCTGGATCACCTTCATCGTGGTCCCGGTCTACCTCTTCGGCGCGCTGATCGTGGGCACNTTCTGGGCCACCTACCGGGTGATGAACAACGTCCGCTGGGCCATCGAGGAGCGCCCACCCACCAAGGCNGACCAGCGCAACACCTTCTTCGCCCCGTGGCGCTTGACCCGCGTGCTGCTGATCCTCTGGGGCATCGGCACGGTCGTACTNACCACCCTCTACGCGCTGCATGACACGCAGTTCATCCCGAAGTGGTTGCTGGGCATCAGCTTTCCCGGCATCGTCGTCTCCGCCAGCTGCTACCTGTTCACCGAATTCGCCCTGCGCCCGGTGGCGGCGCAGGCCCTGGAGGTCGGGCCGCCCCCGCGCCGATTCGCCCCCGGGGTGATGGGTCGCATCATCGTGGTGTGGGCACTCGGCTCGGGCGTACCGGTGTTGGGCGTGCTGTTGGCGGCCATCTTCGCCCTCACGCTCAGGAATCAGAGCCCCACCCAGTTCGCCTGGGCCATCATCGTTCTCGCCCTGTTCGCGTTGGTGTTCGGCTTCATCCTGATGTGGATCCTGTCGTGGCTGACGGCGACGCCGGTCCGCGTGGTGCGCGCCGCGCTCAACCGCGTGGANGAGGGTGATCTCAAGACGAACCTGGTGGTCTTCGACGGCACCGAATTGGGCCAGCTGCAACGGGGTTTCAACTCGATGGTCGACGGCCTGCGGGAGCGCGAGCGGGTGCGCGCCCTCTTCGGTCAGCACGTCGGGCGCGAGGTCGCCGAGTTGGCCGAGAAGCAGCAGCCCGAGCTCGGCGGGGAGGAGCGTCCNGCGGCGGTGATCTTCGTCGACGTGATCGGCTCCACGCAGCTGGTGACCAGCCGGCCCGCCGTCGAGGTGGTCAAGCTGCTCAACCGGTTCTTCGCCGTGATCGTCGACGAGGTCGACCGTCACCACGGCCTGGTCAACAAGTTCGAGGGCGACGCGGTGCTGGCCGTCTTCGGTGCGCCGGTGGCGTTGGACAACGCCGAGGAGGAGGCGTTGGCCGCCGCCCGCGGGATGGCCGAGCGGCTGCGCACCGAGGTGCCGGAGCTGCAGGCCGGCATCGGGGTGGCGGCCGGTCAGGTGGTGGCGGGCAACGTCGGTGCCAAGGAGCGCTTCGAGTACACCGTCATCGGGGAACCGGTCAACGAGGCCGCCCGGCTGTGCGAACTGTCCAAGGAGATCGACGGCCACCTCGTCGCCTCCTCCGACACCGTCGCCCAAGCCGGCGACGAGGAAGCCGCCCGGTGGACGCTGGGCGAGACGGTCACGCTGCGTGGCTACGAGGAGCCGACCCGGCTGGCGGTGCCGGCCTAGCCCGTNGAGGTCGCCGGCTGACGCGCGATCCACGCCCGGCCGGCCTTGGCGGCNCGNACCANCGCGCCGTATTCGCCGAAGTAGTCGGCGACGGCACCCACCGCGGGCAACATGCCGAGGTACCGGAAGATGCGGCGTGGCCGGGACCGCTTGCCGAGTTCGTCGCCGATGGCCCTCATCTGGCCCGCCACCCGCCACAGCGGCTTGAGCAGCGCCAAAGGCGTGCCGTCCAGCGGGGAGGATTCGGGCTCGAGTTCGTCTGCGGCGGCGGTGGCGTCGTAGGCGTCGGCGGGGAGCTCGCGGCCGCACATCACCGACGCCAGCAGACGCACCTGCNGNCCGTAGTCCTCGACCCCGCATTCCCGCGCNACGGCGCACAGGACGACGGCCTGGTTGGCGAAGCCCAGCGCATCCTGCAGCGGCAGNCGGTCGGCCACCGCGCCGAATACGCCGGGAAANGCGACCAGGACGGTGTCGACGGCGCCGACGCGGTGCACCCACCAGTCGATCCGGTCGTCGAGATCCATCTCCTGCCANGCCTGGGTGCCGGGAACGTCGGCGGTGTTGAGCACCCAGGACAGCGCGTCGAGCGCACGGTCGACCGGCTCGCCGGAGTCGCCGATCCGGTGACTGCGGTCCTTCAAGCCAAACGGGTCCGCGCGCGACAGGACGTCCACGACGGGATTGATGATCCGGACCGCCCGGCTCAGCGCGCACGCCACGTCGGCGTCGTCGATGGTGGCGGTGGGCAGGGGATCAGGGCCATGCAGGATCATTACCCGTTTGGGGCCGGACTTACGTGTCGTTTTTCCGCCAGTGTTGTCGGTGCCGGCGTGTAAGTGTCTAGGTATGTACGACGACTTCGACCGCTGCTACCGGGCTGTTCAGTCCAAGGACGCGCGGTTCGACGGATGGTTCGTCACGGCCGTCCTCACGACCGGTATCTATTGCCGGCCCAGTTGCCCGGCACGGCCGCCGCTGGCGCACAACGTCCGATTCCATCCGAATGCGGCAGCAGCGCAGCGTGCGGGCTTTCGCGCCTGCAAACGATGCCGCCCGGACGCGTCGCCGGGATCACCGGAATGGAACGTCCGGGGTGACGTGGTGGCGCGCGCCATGCGGCTGATCGCCGACGGCACGGTCGACCGCGACGGCGTCTCGGGACTCGCGGCCCGGTTGGGGTACACGACCCGCCAGGTCGAACGGCTGATGCAGGCCGAGGTGGGCGCCAATCCCCTGGCGCTGGCCCGGGCACAGCGCACCCAGACCGCCCGGATCCTGATCGAGACCACCGACCTGCCGTTCGCCGACGTCGCCTTCGCCGCGGGCTTCTCCAGCATCCGTCAGTTCAACGAGACCGTGATGTCGGTGACGGCGTCGACCCCGACGGCGTTGCGCCAGCGCGCCAGCACGGCGTTCGGCCCGGGCCGCCCGACGGGATCGGGTGTGTTGAGCCTGCGGTTGCCGGTGCGCACCCCCTTCGCCTACGAGGGGTTGTTCGGGCATCTCGCCGCCAGCGGCGCGCACGGTGTCGAGGAGGTCCGCGACGGGGCTTACCGCCGGACGTTGCGCCTGACCGCGGGCAACGGGGTGGTCAGCCTGACCCCGCATCCCGACCACGTGCAGTGCGAGTTGACGCTCGACGACTTCCGCGACCTGTCGAGCGCGATCGCCCGATGCCGCAGGCTGCTCGACCTGGACGCCGACCCCGAAGCGGTGGTCGACGCCGTCGGCGCCGACCCGGAGCTGACCGCCATGGTGGCCAAGGCGCCGGGGCAACGCATCCCCCGCACGGTGGACGAGTCGGAGTTGGCGCTGCGGGTCGTCATCGGCCAGCAGATCTCGGTCAAGGCCACGCGAACGCACGCGGGCAGGCTCGCGCAGGTCTACGGCACCCCCGTCGACGACCCGAAGGGCGGCCTGACGCACGTGTTCCCCAGCGTCGAGCAACTCGCGTGCATCGACCCAGCTCACATCAAATTTCCGAAGACCCGGCAGCGCACGTTCACCACGCTCGTCGGCGCACTCGCCGACGGGACGGTCGCCTTGGATCCGGGGTGCGACTGGGACGAGGCGCGCCACCAGTTGCTCGCGCTGCCCGGCATCGGGCCGTGGACCGCGGAGGTGATCGCCATGCGTGGCCTTGGTGATCCCGACGCGTTCCCCGTGACCGATCTCGGCGTACTCGCCGCGGCCAAGGCACTGGGCCTGCCCGCCGACCCGAAGCTGCTGCTCGAGCGCAGCGCCAGCTGGCGGCCGTGGAGAGCCTATGCGACGCAACATCTTTGGACGACCCTCGAGCATGACGTGAACTACTGGCCACCCAAGACGACGACGAAGGATGGATGATGGACACCGTGTACTACCGCACCATGGAGAGTCCCGTCGGGCTGCTGACGCTGGCTGGCCGAGGGGGCCGGTTGCAGCATCTCAGGATGGTCGACCAGACCCACGAGCCCAGCCGCGACGGGTGGAAGCCCGACGATGCGCTCTTCGACGACGTGGTCACCCAACTCGAGGCCTATTTCGCCGGCGAGTTAATCGAATTCAACCTGAACATCGACTTGGTCGGTACCGAGTTTCAACGACGGGTGTGGGCCGCCCTACTCGACATTCCCTATGGAGAGACGCGGTCCTACGGCGACATTGCACGCCACATCGGTTCGCCTGGTGCCTCACGGGCGGTGGGATTGGCCAATGGGCACAATCCGATCAGCATCATCGTGCCGTGCCATCGCGTCATCGGTGCGAATGGAAATTTGACCGGGTATGGCGGCGGATTACCCAAGAAGAAGCATCTATTGGAAATGGAGCGCAATCATTTGTCACCGGTGTCCACGTTATTCGATTGACCCCGGAAATGATCGAGGGGTCTCGAGTAGACACCAGAAAATGCCTCAGGCCCCCAACGATGTTGGGGGCCTGAGGTGAAAGGGTGTTCGGCGGTGTCCTACTTTTCCGCCCGTGTGGGCAGTATCATCGGCGCTGGTAGGCTTAGCTTCCGGGTTCGGGATGGGACCGGGCGTTCCC
>Ga0055540_1000739_pt1 | contig 22175 bp, 21 predicted proteins | sample AraplaCvi_mMS_r2_2_FD_55040 | JGI IMG/M metagenome (GOLD analysis project Ga0055540, IMG submission 55040) | Arabidopsis root microbial communities from North Carolina, USA - plate scrape MF_Cvi_mMS_r2 | ecosystem: Host-associated > Plants > Roots > Endosphere | place: USA: North Carolina
CGCCAGGCCACCAGCGCCGAGATGGACCGGCACCCGGTGCTGCCCCACAGCCCGTCGCCGTCGATCTCGGCGACGATGTCCACGATGCGCCCGTCGATCGCGTTGCGCTGCCCGGTCAGCTCGGCCAACTCGTCGAACAACACGTCAAGACGCTCCTTGGAGCTCAAAGTGGTTGTCGCCGTGGACATGAACCCATTCTACGAAGAGGGTCTGACAACTAGACGTCGAGCCGCCCCAGCCCATGCATCAGGTCCCGGGTCGCCGGGTAGGACTCGCGCCACACGCCGTACAACTCGTCGTACAGTGCGCGATGGTCGGGATTGGGGGTGATCTCGTGGGTGATAGTGGCCCAGTCGGTCTGCGGTGCAACGAGTCCCACGCCGATGGCGGCCATCAGCGCACCGCCGTAACTGGCGCCGATGCCCTGCTCGGCCACCAATTGTGGACGCCCCGTGACATCACTGACCGCCTGGGCCCACAGCGGGCTGCGCAATCCGCCCCCGACGGCAACGGTCCGCCGCCCGGTGTGCGCGTCGTCGAACATCTCGAGGATCTGACGGATTCCACATGCGATGCCCTCGTAGGCCGCCCGAAACAAATGCCCCCGGCCATGGCGCAGAGTCAGCCCGGCGAACAACCCCCGGGCGTCGGGGTCGAATACGGGGGTCCGCTCCCCCGCCAGATACGGCAACGCGATCAGCCCCTCGCAGCCGGCCGGAACCGCCGACGCCTCGGCGGTCAACTCCTCGAACGTCGCTCCGCCGGTGACGGTTTGCAGCCAGCTGATCATGGACCCGGCCGTCGACGTGCCCGCCGCCAAGGCCAGCGAACCGCACTCGACACCGGTGGTGGTCCACAGGGCGGGGTCGCTGTGGTACTCGTCGATGATCTGCACCAGGAACATCGTCGACCCGTACATCAGCATCTGGTCACCGGGATTGCGCACACCCACCGAGAACGCCTCGGCGTAGGCGTCGACCGTCCCGGCCACCACCGGGGTGCCGCGCGGGACGCCGGTCTGCGCGGCCGCGTCGGCGTGCACGTACCCGACGACGTCCTGCGGCCACACCAGCCGCGGCATCGGCAGGTGCCCTCGGATTCGGTTGGCCCAGTCCTCGTTCCACTCGAAACTGCGAGTCGCGTACAGCGGATCGCACTGGCTGGCGGTGTGGTGGTCGATCGCATACTCGCCGGTGAGCTTGGCGGTGATGTAGGAGTTGGATCCGTACCAGCCCGTGGCCCGGTCGAAGACGTCCGGCTCGTGGCGACGGACCCACTCCAGCTTGGGGCCGACCGCCTGGCTCGACAGCAGTGTCCCCGCCCGATCGAGGATGGCCTCGGCCCCGAATTCCTCGGTGAGATACTGAATTTCGGCGGTGGCCCGGGTGTCGACGCCGTAGAGGATCGCCGGCCGCAGCGGGGTGAGGTCTGCGTCGCAGAGCACCAGGCAGGGACCCACCCCGCTGACGCACATCCCCGCCACGGTGGACCCCGCCGGCACCTGGCGCGTGAGCCGGGTGCTGATCTCGCACACCTCGCGCCACCACGTGCCCTCGGCGTCGACCTCGGCCCACCCTGGCTTCGGCAGGCTCATCGAGTGCGGGATCGACGCCGACGCCAGCACGACGCCGGCGGCGTCGACCAGGACGCCCTTGGTGCTTCCGGTGCCCATGTCGATTCCGAGAAGCAAGTCCACGGCTCGACCCTACGTGGGCGGCCACGCCGTCAGTCCCGCGAGCGCGGCACCTCGCCCGCGAGTTCGAAGAGCATCTCGCCTTCGAGGACGTCGCCGATCGCCGGACCGCCGCCGATCATCGCGACGCCACCCCGTCCGCGAACCGGGTGGAAGCCAGCGCGGCACCCGATCCGGTGACCAGGCTGTGGTCGTCGACGTGCGTGCCGAAGTACGTCGCCGACGGGTCGACGACGACGGGGGTGTCGGCGCCCCGCCTGGCGAGCACCGTGCGGGCCATGTCGGCGAAGGAGATCTTGTCCGGGCCGCCGAGGTCGACGATTCCGCCGACCGGTTCGGTGACGGCGACGTGCGCGACCGCGGCCGAGACGTCGGCCGNCGCGATCGGCTGAATCAGCGCGTCGGGTGCGCGTACCTCGCCGTCCACGACGAGCGAGTCGGTGATGGCGTCGGCGAACTCCTGAAACTGCGTTGCCCGCACAATCGTGTACGGCACGCCGGATGCGGCGATCGTCTTCTCCTGCACCACCTTCGCGCGCATGTAACCGCTGTCGGGCAGGCCGTCCGCGCCGACGATCGACAACGCGACGTAGTGCCCGACGCCGGTCTTCTTCGCGGCGGCAACCAGGTTGGCCGACGACGCGCTGAAGAACCTCAGCACCGGGTCGTCGTCGAAGGACGGTGAGTTGACCACGTCGACCAGAACCTGCGCGCCGGTCAGCGCCTCGGTCAGGCCGGCGCCAGTCAGCACGTCGGCTCCGGTGTCTCGGGACGCCGCGACGACGTCGTGCCCCTCGGCACGCAGCAACTCCACGACCTTCGAACCGATCTGCCCGGTTGCTCCGATGACGGTGATCTTCATGACCAAACCCCTCTTCCGTGATGTGACCAGTCAACCGTCGCACCGGGTGGGGGTCGTTCGAACCCTGGAAAGTCCGTAGTCCCCGGGGTCCGGAGAACGCAAAACCCCGGCGCACCGAGTGCACCGGGGTTTGCGTCGATCGACGGAGCTATCAGCCCTTGCGAGCCTTGACTGCCTCGGTCAGCTGCGGGGTGACCTTGAACAGGTCGCCCACGATGCCGTAGTCGGCGATCTCGAAGATCGGCGCTTCCTCGTCCTTGTTCACCGCGACGATGGTCTTCGAGGTCTGCATGCCGGCGCGGTGCTGGATGGCACCGGAGATGCCGAGCGCCAGGTACAGCTGCGGCGAGACCGTCTTGCCGGTCTGACCCACCTGGAACTGACCCTCGTAGAAGCCGGAGTCGACGGCTGCACGCGAGGCACCGACGGCGCCACCGAAGGCGTCGGCGAGTTCCTCGACGATGTTGAAGTTCTCCCTGCTGCCGACGCCACGGCCGCCCGCGACGACGATCTTCGCCTCGGCCAGATCGGGACGTGCACTCTTCTGCGCCGGCTGACGGGAGGTGATCTTCGTGGCGTTCTCGGCCGGGGCGGGCACCTCGACGGTGACCACTTCACCGGCTCCGTCGGCGGGCTCGGCCTCGACCGCACCCGGACGCAGCGCGAGGACGGGTCCGTCGCCTTCGGCCTTGGCCTCGGTGGTGTAGGCGCCACCGAAGATGGAGTGGATCCCGATGGGGCCCTCCTTGATGCCGACCACGTCGATCAGCACGCCGGAGCCGGTCTCGGCCGCGACGCGACCGGCGATCTCCTTGCCCTCGGCGCTGGCGACCACGACGACGGCCACCGGCGACGCCGACTCGACCAGCGAGTTGAGCACGTCGACCTTGGGGGTGACGAGGTACTGCTCGACGACATCGGACTCGGCGACGTAGATCTTCTGCGCGCCGGCGGCCTTGAGGCCGTCGGTCAGCTTCTCCGCGGTGCCCGGTGCACCGATGACCACGGCGGAGGGCTCGCCCAACGCACGCGCTGCGGTGATGAGCTCCCCGGTGACGTTCTTCAGTTTTCCTTCGGCGTGCTCGACGAGCACGAGTACTTCAGCCATTGGTTCTCGATCGCTCTCTAGGAAGTGTGGGTCTGGAACGGGTCGGCGACGCTCAGAGAATCTTCTGGGCGACGAGGTAGTCGGCGATCTGCTTGCCGCCCTCGCCCTCGTCGGTGACCTTCTCGCCTGCCGTCTTCGGCGGCTTCGGGGTTGCCGAGACGACGGTCGAACCGGCGTACTGACCGCCGACCTCGTCGGCTTCGACGCCGATCCCAGCCAGCGTCAACGTCTCGACGGGCTTCTTCTTGGCGGCCATGATGCCCTTGAAGGAGGGGAAGCGGGCGTCGTCGACGATCTTCTCGCTGACACTGACGATCGCGGGAAGCGTCGCCTCGAGGCCGAAGACGCCGTCGTCGGTCTCGCGCTCACCGGTCACCTTGCCGTCGGCGATCTCGATGCTCCGCATCGTCGTCAGCTGAGGCAGACCCAGGAACTGGGCGAGGATCGCGGGTACCGCGCCACCGACGCCGTCGCTGGTCTCGTTGCCGGCGATGACCACGCCGATGTCCTCGATCTGGCCGAGCGAGCGGGCCAGCGCCCAGGACGTCTGCACCATGTCGGAGCCCTTGAGGCCGTCGTCGACCAGGTGGTAGGCCGAGTCGGCACCCATGGACAGCGCCCGGCGGATGGCCGACTCCGCGCTCGCAGGCCCGGCGGTCAGCACGACCACCTTGTAGTCGGCGTCTGCGTGCTTCTCCTTGAGTTGCAACGCGACCTCGACGGCCTTCTCGTTGATCTCGTCCAGCACCGGATCGCTGCCGGCCCGGTCAAGGGTCCAGTCACCGTCGGTGAGATGGCGATCCTCGTAATCAGGAACCTGTTTGATCAGGACCACGATGTTCGTCATGAGTGTGGTTCGTCCTCCTCGATGAGGCCTCAGCCGGCCTGCCCATATCACGATTGATACAACAGCCACCATGTTACTAGTCAGTAACTTGGGGCGGTACGCACCCTCACCATAGCTGGTCTTGTCTAACCTTCTGCCCCTCCCACCGGCTCGTGAACCTTATGGACGAGTGACAATCGCCATAGCTGGGTTAGCCTGCGTTGGCAATGAGCGCATTCACCCACTCCGATCCGCCCGACGCCGTCCTTGCCAGCACGGACGGCCTGCCCTTGACTGGCGAGCGCACCGTGCCCGGGCTGGACGAGGAGAACTACTGGTTCCGCCGCCACGAGGTGGTTTACGAACGCCTGCTCGACCGCTGCGCGGACCGCGTGGTGCTGGAGGCTGGATCGGGCGAGGGCTACGGCGCCGACCTCATCGCCGGAGTGGCTCGCCACGTCATCGGGCTGGACTACGACGACTCCGCCGTGGNGCACGTCCGGGCCCGCTACCCCCGCGTCGACATGCGCAAGGGCAATCTGGCCGAACTGCCGCTCGAGGACGGCAGCGTCGACGTGGTGGTGAACTTCCAGGTCATCGANCACCTGTGGGACCAGGNGCAGTTCGTCGACGAGTGCGCCCGCGTCCTGCGCCCGTCGGGACTCCTGTTGATGTCGACGCCCAACCGCATCACGTTCTCCCCGGGTCGCGACACCCCGATCAACCCGTTCCACACCCGTGAGCTGAACGCCGCCGAACTCACCGAATTGCTCACCGACGCCGGCTTCCGCGTCGAGGCCATGCTTGGGGTGTTCCACGGGGCCCGCCTCGCCGAACTCGATGCGCGACACGGGGGTTCGATCATCGAGGCGCAGATCGCCCGGGCCGTGGCCGACGCGGCGTGGCCGGCCGACCTGCTGGCCGACGTCGCGTCCGTGCGCACCGAGGACTTCGACCTGCTCGACTCCGGCGAGCGCGCGATCGACGAGAGCCTGGACCTGGTGGCCGTCGCGGTGCGGCCGTGACGGCAAGCCCGGGGCTCTTCACCCTGGTGTTGCACACCCACCTCCCGTGGCTGGCGCATCACGGTCGGTGGCCGGTCGGCGAGGAATGGCTCTACCAGTCGTGGGCCGCCGCCTACCTGCCGCTGGCCCGCCTGCTGCGCCGCCTGTCCGACGAGGGCCGCAGTCACCTGCTCACCCTGGGCGTCACCCCCGTGGTGGCCGCCCAACTCGACGATCCCTACAGCCTCACCGGCATGCACAGCTGGCTGGCGAACTGGCAGCTTCGCGGCCAGGAGGCCGCGGTGCGCCGCACCACCGGAGGTACCGGCTACGCGGCCCCGGACGCGTTGCGCGCGTTCGGCATTCGCGAGTACGANGAAGCGGGTCGCGCGCTCGAGGACTTCTCCNCGCACTGGCGCCACGGTGGCAGCCCGGTGCTGCGCCAGTTGGTCGACGCCGAGGCGATCGAACTGCTCGGCGGTCCACTCGCNCACCCGTTCCAGCCGNTGCTGCACCCGCGCCTGCGCGAATTCGCCCTGCGCGAGGGGCTCGCCGACGCCGGACAACGCTTCGCGCATGTCCCCCAAGGCATTTGGGCACCCGAGTGTGCGTACGCACCGGGGCTGGAGCGCGACTACGCCGCCGCAGGCGTCAGCCACTTCATGGTCGACGGCCCCACGCTGCACGGCGACACCGCACTGGGCCGTCCCGTCGCCGACACCGACGTGGTCGCCTTCGGTCGGGACCTGGTGGTGAGCTACCGGGTCTGGTCGCCGAAGTCGGGCTACCCGGGCCATGCCGCCTACCGGGACTTCCACACCTACGACCACCTCACCGGTCTGAAGCCGGCCCGCGTCACCGGGCGGGCGGTGCCGTCGGAGGACAAGGCCGCCTACGAGCCCGACCGCGCCGACCACGCCGTCGACGTCCACGTCGCCGACTTCGTCGACGCGGTGCGCAGGCGACTGGCCTCGGAATCCGAGCGCATCGGCCGACCCGCGCACGTCGTGGCGGCCTTCGACACCGAACTCTTCGGGCACTGGTGGCACGAGGGGCCGGTGTGGCTGGAGCGGGTGCTGCGCGCCTTGCCCGAGGCCGGGGTGCGCGTGGGCACGCTGTCCGACGCAGTCGCCGACGGCTTCGTCGGCGCCCCCGCCGACCTGCCAGCCAGCTCGTGGGGTTCCGGCAAGGACTGGCAGGTGTGGAACGGCGAACAGGTGTCGGATCTGGTGCGCCTGAACACCGAGGTCGTCGACACCGCGCTCGCGGCGGTCGACAAGTCCCTGACCCAGCACGCGGCGGTGGGCGTGCCGACCCCGCGCGACGTCGTGGCCGATCAGATCCTGCGGGAGGCCTTGCTCACCGTCTCCAGCGACTGGCCGTTCATGGTCAGCAAGGACACCGCCGCCGAATACGCCCGCTACCGCGCCCACCTGCACGCCCACGCCACCAGAGAGATCGCCGACGCACTCGCGGCAGGCCGGCGCGAACACGCCGAACGCCTTGCGGCGGACTGGAATCGCGCCGACGGGCTCTTCGGCGCGCTCGACGCCCGACGACTCACCCGGTGAGCCGGCGCGCATGAAGGTCTTGATGCTGTCCTGGGAGTACCCGCCGGTGGTCATCGGCGGGCTGGGTCGCCACGTCCACCACCTGGCCACTGCCCTGGCCGCGGCCGGTCACGACGTCGTGGTCCTCAGCAGGCGCCCGTTCGGCACCGACCCCAGCACCCATCCCACGGGGGACGAGGTCAGCGAGGGCGTACGCGTCATCGCCGCGGCGGAGGACCCGCACGAGTTCGACTTCGGCACCGACATGATGGCCTGGACGCTGGCCATGGGGCACGCCATGGTTCGCGCCGGGCTGACGCTGACCTGGCGTCCCGACGTCGTCCACGCCCACGATTGGCTGGTCGCCCATCCGGCGATCGCGCTGGCCGCCCACTTCGACGTCCCGCTGGTCTCCACGATTCACGCGACCGAGGCGGGCAGGCACTCCGGGTGGGTGTCGGGCAGGATCAGCCGCCAGGTCCACGCCGTAGAGGCCTGGTTGGCTCGCGAATCCGATTCCCTCATCACGTGTTCGGCGTCGATGGGCGAGGAGATCACCGCGCTGTTCGGCCCGGGGTTGTCCGAGTCGCGGGTCATCCGCAACGGCATCGACGCCGGTCTGTGGCCCTTCGCGCGGCGCCGACCGCGACGCGGTCCGGCGCGGTTGCTCTACCTCGGCCGCCTCGAGTACGAGAAGGGCGTGCACGACGCCATCGCGGCGTTGCCCCGCATCCGCCGGACCCATCCCGGCACCACGCTCACCGTCGCCGGCGACGGCACCCAGCAGGAGTGGCTCCTCGAGCAGGCGCGAAAGCACAGAGGTGCTCAAGGCCGTCGACTTCGTCGGGCGCGTCGACCACGAGCAGCTGGTCGCACTACTGCACGACTGTGACGCCGCCGTACTCCCCAGCCATTACGAGCCGTTCGGCATCGTCGCCCTGGAGGCGGCCGCGACCGGTGCCCCCCTGGTGACCTCGAACGTCGGCGGCCTCGGCGAGGCGGTGCTCGACGGGCAGACCGGGCGGTCGTTCCCGCCGCGCGACGTGGCCGCACTGGCCGCCGCGGTCCGCGCGGTGCTCGACGATCCGGCGGCCGCCCAACGGCATGCGGTGGCNGCGCGCGAACGGCTGGACTCGACCTTCGACTGGCACACCGTGGCCACCGAGACCGCGCAGGTCTACCTAGCCGCCAAACGCCGTGAGCGCGAACCACATCGGCGCACCGTCATCGTGGAGCACGCGCTGCCCGACCGGGGCTGACGGTGTCGGTCAGCGCGCCGCCTTCTTGCGCTCGATGTCGGCCAGCGCCGCCGCCAGTTCGGCCCGCTGCGCCGCGGAGGTCTCCCAGGCCAGCTTGCGGTTCTTGACCACCTTCGCCGGCGCCCCCACCGCGATGGAGAAGTCCGGGATCTCCCCCTTGACCACCGCGTGCGACCCGAGCACGCATCCCCGGCCGACCGACGTCCCCCGCAGCACCGTCACCTTCGTCGCCACCCAGGTGTCCGGGCCGATCCGCACCGGCGCCTTGACGATGCCCTGGTCCTTGATCGGCAGCTCGATGCTGTCCATCCGATGGTCGAAGTCGCAGATGTAACACCAGTCGGCCATCAGCACCGAGTCGCCCAACTCGATGTCGAGATAGGTGTTGATCACGTTGTCGCGGCCCAGCACCACCTTGTCGCCGATGCGCAGGGAGCCCTCGTGGCACCGGATCGTGTTCTTGTCGCCGATGTGCACCCAGCGGCCGATCTCCATGTAGGAGAGCTCCGGGGTCGCCTGAATCTCCACGCCCTTGCCGAGGAACACCATGCCGCGGGTGACGATGTGCGGGTTGGCGAGCTTGAACTTCAGCAGCCGGACGTAGCGCACCAGATACCAGGGTGTGTAGGCCTTGTTCGCCAGGACCCACCGCAAGGACTCCCTGGTGAGAACTTGGCCTGCCGCGGGTCACGCAGTCGCGAGCCCCGCCAGCGCACGTGCATCGGAGCGCCCCACATCGTGGTCATGGCGGCACAGCCTACTGGAGCGCCACACCCGGCCCCCCGGACTGCGGCTCGCCGCGTCGCTCTGCCGGCACCGATCGGCGCGGGCTCTCCGATAGTCTCGGGACTCGATGTCTGCTCCTGGAAAGACCGTGCGCCGGATGGCAGCCGCCGCGGCCGCGGTCCTCGTGACGCTTGCGACGACGTCGTGCGGCAACACCGACTCGTGGGTGCAGGCCCACCCGGCGCAGGGCTGGTCGGCGCAGTACGGTGACGCGGCCAACAGCAGCTTCGCCCCGGTCGAGGGCGCCCGTACCCTGCGCCTGGACTGGATCCGCTCGGTCAAGGGCCAGGTCGAGTCGCAAGCCGCCCTCGGCTCGGGCGACTACCTCGCGGTGAACGCCCAGTCTGCAGGCGGGTGCTCGTTGATGGTGTGGGAGAACGACAACAGGGCGCGCCAGCGCTGGTGCAGCCGATTGTGGCAGGGCGGCGGCATCTCCAGTCCGCTGTTCGACGGCTTCGACAACCTCTACGTCGGCCAGCCCGGGGCCATCCTGTCCTTCCCGCCCACCCAGTGGATCCGGTGGCGCAACCCGGTGATCGGTTTGCCGCAGACGCCACGGCTGCTGTCTCCCGGGGAACTGCTGGTGGTGACGCACCTCGGCCAGGTCCTCGTCTACGACGCGCACCGCGGCACCGTCCTGGGCACGGCACTCGATCTCGTCGAGGGCGTGGACCCGAAAGACTCCGAGCGCGGCCTCGCCGACTGCCAGCTGGGCCGACCGCGGTGTCCGGTGGCGGCCGCGCCGGCGTTCTCCCCGGCGAGCGACGTCGTGGTGACCTCGCTGTGGCAGCCCGACGCACCCGCTCCCGAGCTGGTGGGGTTGCGGTACCGCGAGGGCCAGACTCCGCTGCTGGCGCGGGACTGGACCAGTACGGCGGTGGGCGGCGGTCCGCTGGGCAGCCCGGTGCTCTCGGCCGACGGCGCCACGGTCTACGTCAACGGACGCGACGGGCACCTGTGGGCGCTCAACACCACCGACGGGACGCCGAAGTGGTCGTTCGCCTTGGGCTTTCAGCCGCAGACTCCCCCGTCGGTCTCACCGCAGGGACTGATCGTCTCCGGCGGCGGTCCCGACACCACGCTGGTGGCGGTCAAGGACGGCGGCGATCACGCCGAACGATCCTGGCGCCGTGACGACGTCGCGCCCTTGTCGACCTCGAGTCTCACCGGCCCCGCCGGGTACACCGTGGCCCGCGCCGGCGACGGCATGGCGCTGGTGGTGTTCGACCCCGCCGACGGTCACACCCTCAACAGCTATCCGCTTCCCGGGGCGACGGGATACCCGGTCGGGGTGTCGATCGGCCACGACCGACGCATCGTGACCGCCACCAGCGACGGCAGGGTCTTCGGTTTCGCGCCCGCGTAGCGCGGGTCAGGCGATCATGGCGGCGACGGGTCCGCGCGGGATCGCGACCTGCAATGCCCCGGCGGCCTCGGGCAGGATGTCGCCCTGGCTGAAGAAGAAGATCAGCGAGTCGTCGGTGACGGCGAAGTTCTCGTACTTCGAGGGGTCGAGGCCGTCACCGGGCTCGATGGTCACCTGCTGGCCGAGCTGCTTGTCCACCTCGGCCTGCACCAGCGGCAGGATGACGGGGAACGGTTTGCTCGCGGGCTTGAAGAGGGTGTCGATCGTGACCGGCTTCTGCTGGTCGAGGTCCCAGGTGAACGCCTTGTAGAACGTCGTCGGGTGCGCACCGCCGACGCCCTGATAGGTCTTGAAGACCACGCTGCGGGTCTTGCGGGGCGGCACCGACGAGGCGTACTGGGTCGAGGTGGTGTCCAGCTCGTAGGGCATCAACCGCAGGTCCGGCATCTGCGCGACGTTGAGGAATCCGTCGCGGGTCTGCTGAACGTAGTCGAACACCGCCTGGGCGTCGGGGAAGTCGACGGGATAGTCGACGTGCAGGGAGTAGCCCGGGTTGGTGGCCTGGATCTGGCAGATCTGGTTGGCGTCGACGACGCCGCTGAGATCGGCGCACGTGGGAGCCGGTGGCGGCGGTGCGGGGGTCGGCGCTGCGCCGGCTGCCCCGGTGCCCGACCATCCGAGCACGGCGACCGCCGAGACTGCCAACGCCAGTGAGGACATGCGCATCTATGCCAGAACCTCCGTCGATGTGCGGCACCGGCGCCGCCGAGGCCAGACTACCCGCGGGTTCAGCGCGACGGGCGGCACAGGTAGACCACCGCCCGGCTCGCGGCACCGGTCCCGATTCTGGTGATCACCAGCGACCGCCGCTCAGAACCCCGCAGCCGCAACCGGGTCCGCAGCGCGTCGGGGTCGACCGGGACACCGCGGACGAGGATCTCCAGGGCACCGANGTCGCGGGCCGAGAGTTCCTGGCGCAGCGTGCGTTCGGCGAGGCCGAACTCCGCNAGCACCTCGAATCCCCTTACACCGGTAGGTAATTCGTCGCCGGAGAGGTAGGCGATCGCCGGGTCGAGCTGCCANAGACCGTGGCGGGCAGCGTAGTGCCGCACCAAACCGGCCCGCACCACCGCGCCGTCGGGGTCGACGATCCATCGGCCCGGCGCGGCGACCGGACAGTCCTCGGGTGCGGCGTCGGTGATCTCCTCGCCTCGGTCCAGGATCGTGGCCCGTCGCGTCACGCCGGGTGTCGTCAANCCTTCCGACCACAGGCACGCCTCTCGAACACTGCCGCCCAGTGAGGTCACCTCGATCTCGCCGGCGAAGCCCAACCGACTCACCTGGTCGAAATCGATTCCGGGCGCGCACTTCACGACGAGGTCCCGGTCGGCGTAGACCGTCAGCAGCTCGTCGAGTGCAGGGGTGTAGTCGCGCGGGTCGAAGGTGCGCCGACCGCCACGCCGCCGAGCCGGATCGGCGACGACGGTGGTGCCGCGGGTGACGGGGGCGAGCGCGTCGGCACGGCACAGCAGAATCCGTGAATGGTCGTCACCGAGGTTGTGCCGCGCCATGGCGACGCGAACCTCGTCCAGATCGCTGCCGACGAGCCGGTCCGCGCGCCCGGCCAACGCCGCGAGTTCGGTGCCCACCGAGCAGGTGACGTCGTGCACGGCCCGACCGCCAAGCCGGGCGGCTCGATGTTCGGCGACGGCGAAGGCGGTCGCCTGTTCGAGCGCCTCGGAGGTGAACAACCACCGGTCGGCGTCGGGAACCTTGACCGCGGCCTTGCGCCTCAGCAGCGTCGTCTCGACGAGNACTGCNGTGCGGTCACCGAAACGNGCACGGGCGGANGCGATGTCGGCCACCCGGGTGGANTCACCGAGGGCCAGGGCGCCGACGTCGGCGAGCGCGGCGACCCCCTCGTCGCCGCCGAGGTAGGCGACGTCGTCGAGGGTGAAGGTCAGCCCGCCACCCTTCAGGAGGGCTTGACCCCGGTGACCATGACGTTGTAGAACCAGCCCTTGGGGACCACGTGGCGCCAGACGTTGGAGTCGACCCAGCTCAGCGACGTCCAGCTCTTGAAGGCGAATTTCGCCCAGCCCCAACCCAATCGGCCAGGCGGCACCGACGCCTCGAAAGTACGAATCGGCCAGCCGAGCATCGCGGCGGTGAATTCCTCACTGGCGGTGCGTACGTCGACGGCACCCGCGTTGGTGGCCATCCGCTCCAGATCGGCCGGCTCGAAGGTGTGGAGGTCGACGACGGCCTCCAGTGCGGCCGCACGGGAGGATTCGTCGAGCTCCTCCTGCGGGCGGCGCCAGCTCTCCAGACCCGGCAGCTTCGTGACGGTGGTGGCCACGCGCCAGGTCAGGGTGGACAGGTTGCGTGCGTACACNTTGCCCGCGGTGGTGGGCTCGCCGGCGAAGACGAATCGACCGCCCGGCTTGAGCACGCGCACCACCTCGCGCAGCGAGAGCTCCACGTCGGGGATGTGGTGCAGGACGGCGTGACCGACGACCAGGTCGAAGGTGTCGTCGTCGTACGGGATCCCCTCGGCGTCGGCGACCTTGCCGTCGACGTCGAGCCCGAGCCCCTGGCCGTTGCGGACGGCGACCTTCACCATGCCGGGCGAGAGGTCGGTGACCGATCCGCGCCGGGCCACGCCGGACTGGACGAGGTTCAGCAGGAAGAAGCCGGTGCCGCAGCCCAGCTCGAGAGCACGGTCATAGGGCAGTTCGCGTTGCACGTCGTCGGGGACGATGGCGTCGAAGCGGCCGCGCGCGTAGTCGATGCAGCGCTGGTCGTAGGAGATCGACCACTTGTCGTCGTAGGTCTCGGCCTCCCAGTCGTGGTACAGCACCTGGGCCAGCTTGGTGTCGTGGCGGGCGGCCTCGACCTCCTCGGCCGTGGCGTGCGGGTTGGGAGCCGGCTCGCGGTCGGTACTCGTCATGTAGGGCAGCCTAACGGCCGGGTGAGCGCGGGCGAAACGCTGCCTTCGTCGCCGCCAGCGCTCCCGCGGGGACGTCGACGAATCGCCGAGCCCAGGCCACGGCCGAGTCGTACACGTGGTCGGGCGCCACCAGCTCGTCGACCAGCCCGAGCGTCGACGCCTCCTCGGCGTGAGCGAAGCGGCCGCTGAACGCCAACTCCTTGGCGTGCGCGTCGCCGACCGCCGTGGCGAGCCGGCGCGCGTCGTCGGTCGAGGGGGCCAGACCGTCGAGGATCTGCGGAAGGCCCCACTTGGCGTTGTCACCGCCGATGCGCCAGTCGGCGGCCAAAGCCAGCGTCATCCCACTGCCGAGCGCGTAACCGGTGACCGCGGCGACCGTCGGCTTGGGGATCTCACCGACGGCGGTGAGAGCCCGACGCGCCACCTCCTCGGCAACGGCGGTGGCGGCGGTGTCGAGCGTGCGCGCCTCCGGCACGTCGACCCCGGCGGAGAAGATCTCGTGCCCGCCGAAGAGAACCACGGCCGCGACGTCGGCGCGCTCCCCGAGTTCGGTTGCCGTCGAGGCGATCTCGCGCCACATCTGCCGGGTCAGGGTGTTCGACGGCGGTCGCGACAGCAGNAGGGTGCCGATGNCGTCGGTGACGTGCGCGCTGACGAACTCCCTCACGACTTGTCGTACCCGGCTGGCCCTCGTTGGTTGCGGGCCGCGTTGTAGCGGTCGCTGTTGAAGAACTCGATCTCCCAGTTGCCGGTGTCCTTGTCGGCGGCAAGATGCGGTTCGACGGTCTCGATCTGGCGTTGCACCGCAAGCACCTCGTCGACGGTGTGGCCGTCGAGCGAGTCCAGCTGTGTCCACGTGGGCGGAAGCAGGAAGGACTGGCCTTCTTCGAACTCCGTCAGGGCAGCGCGNGGCGTCGTCCAAAAGGCCCGGTCGGANTCGGTGTTCTCACCGTCGGCGCGTTGCCCCTCGGGGAGGGCGCCGACGAAGAAATAGGTGTCGTAACGGCGGGTGCGCTCCTCCTTCGGGGTCACCCAGTTGGCCCAGGGCCGCAGCAGGTCGGCGCGCAGCACCAGTTTCTCGGCGCGCAGGAAGTCGGCGAAGGACGACGAGTTGTTGGCCAGCGCCGCACGCTCCTCGCCGTAGATCGAGGCGTCGTCGACGATGCCGTCGGGATCGTCGGCCGGACCGGCGAACAGCACGCCGGATTCCTCGAACGTCTCCCGGGCCGCGGCGCACACCAGAGCCTCGGCGAGGTCGGCGTCCACGTTGAGCCGTCGAGCCCACCATTCCTTGGGTGGGCCGTACCAGGCGATGTCCGCACCGCGGTCGCGCTCGTCGACGCCACCGCCGGGAAACACCATCACCCCCGCGACGAAGTCCATCTGCGAATGGCGGCGCATCAGGAACACCTCCAAGTCGTCGCGTTGACGCAGCAGCATCACCGTCGACGCCGGCCGAGGAACCAGCGGTTCGGTCATGTTCGCCTCCTGTGGGCTGCGCGACTGCGGGTGCGGCGCGCGAAGTAGCGGCCGTCGATCACGTCGAGGGCGATGGATTGGCCGAAGGCCGTGGACAGGTTCTCCGCGGTGAGCACGTCCCCCAGCAGTCCTGCCGCGACGACCGTGCCCTCCGAGAGCAGAAGGCAGTGACTGAAGCCCGGCGGGATCTCCTCGACGTGATGGGTCACCAGCACGATCGCCGGGGCGTCGGGGTCGGCGGCGAGGTCGGCGAGCCGGGCCACCAGCTCCTCCCGGCCGCCGAGATCGAGCCCGGCGGCCGGTTCGTCGAGCAGCAGCAGCTCGGGGTCGGTCATCAGCGCGCGGGCAATCAACACCCGTTTGCGCTCACCCTCGGACAGGGTGCCGAAGGTGCGGTCGGCGAGATGTTCTGCGCCAAGGCCTTCCAGCATGTCGACGGCTTGTTCGTAGTCCACGTCCTCGTACTTCTCGCGCCACCGTCCGAGCACGGCGTACCCGGCCGACACCACCAGGTCACGCACCACCTCGTCGTCGGGCACGCGCTGGCTCAGGGCCGAACTGCTCAGCCCGACGCGGGCGCGGAGCTCGGCCATGTCGGTTCTGCCGAGGCGCTCGCCGAGCACGTACGCCGTGCCGGTCGTCGGATGCTCCATCGCCGCGGCGATGCGCAGCAACGAGGTCTTGCCGGCCCCGTTGGGCCGATGACGACCCAGCGTTCGTCGAGTTCGACGGCCCACGTGACGGGCCCGACGAGGGTCTTGCCGCCGCGCCGGAGGGTGACCTTGGCGAAGTCGATCAACAGGTCTGGGTCGACGTCTTCGGCTCGGTCACTGGGATCGGCTGGCACTCGCCCATCGTAGTCAGGCGGGGCTCCGGGACGGCCCATCCGCTCACGGCGAGCCACCGCCGCGGCACGAGACGCAGCGTCAGCTGAACCAGCGGTCCGATGCCGAACGCATAGACGACGGTGCCGATTCCGACCGTCCCGCCGAGCAGCCAACCGGCAAGGAGCACCGTCGCCTCGATGGAGGTGCGGACCAGCCGGACCGACCACCCGGTACGCGCGACCAGGCCGGTCATCAGTCCGTCACGCGGCCCGGGGCCGAGGCCGGCCGCGATGTAGAGCACCGTGCTGACGGCGTTGAGCAGCACCGCGCCGAGCATCATGGCGACGCGAACGGGCAGGCCGGTCGGTTCGGGCAGCACGGCCAGCGCGGCGTCGACCGTCACCGCGATGACGACGACGTTGGCGACGGTGCCGATGCCCGGCCGGTTTCGCAGCGGGATCCAAGCGAGCAGGACCAGGACGCCNACGACGGCCGTCACGGTGCCGATGGTCAGGCCGGTCCGGTTGGCCAGACCCTGGTGGAACACGTCCCAGGGGTCCAGCCCGAGCCCGGAGCGCACCATCACCGCCATCGAGAATCCGTAGCCGACCAGNCCGACGAGAAGGGCCGCCCCTCTGGCGAGGCCGCGCCTCATGCGTGGTCGGGGAAGCGGGCGCGCATGGCGTCGAGTTCGCTGCGGATCCGCCGGGAGTCCGAGTCCTCCGCCACGAAGTCGCCGATGCGGGGTGAATTGCGGAAGACGCGACCCAATTCGCTCGCCTTGCGCGTCATTCGAGAGGTCCAGTGTTGTGCCATACGTCGATGATCGGGGTCCACTGGCCTTGTCATCAATAGCCAGTTAGGGCAAACTGGCCCCAATGAGCGTGGAACTGGCTGGACGTCGGCTCGAGGTGGACCTCTTGGCCCGCGAACTGGGCAATTGGCGGACGTCTAGCGGCAGCGGCCCCGCCTATCAAGGCCTCTCCGACGGGTTGCGGATGCTGATCGTCGACGGCCGCCTCCCCGTCGGGGCCCAGTTACCGAGCGAGCGTGCGCTCGCCGACGCCCTCCGGGTGTCGCGAACCACGGTCACGGCGGCCTACACGCAGATGCGCGAGGACGGCTACCTCAAGGGCCGCCAGGGCGCGCGCAGCACGACGGCCCTGCCGGTCTCGCCAGGCGCCCCGGTTCCCACGATCGTGGGAACCGCGTCGGCCAATCTCGCCGCCGCCACCCTGGCCGCACCCGCTGCCGCGGTGTCCGCCGCGTTCGTCGAGGCCGCCGAACGCGTCACGCCCTATCTGGACGACATCGGCATCGAACTGGTGGGCGTGCCGCCCCTGCGCGAGGCCATCGCCGAAAGATATTGCCGCCGAGGGCTTCCCACCGAACCCGACGAGATCATGGTGACCACCGGAGCGCTGCACGCCATCGGGCTCGTCATGGCGACGTACACCCAGCCCGGTGACCGCGTGCTCGTCGAGCAGCCGACCTANCACGGCGTGCTGGCCGCGATGGCCAGCAGGGGTNTGCGACCGGTACCGGTCGCGATGACGCCTCAGGGCTGGGAACTCGACGCGGTCGACGCCGCGGTACGGCAGCTCTCGCCCACCCTGGCCTACCTGATTCCGGACAACCACAACCCGACNGGGATGACCTTGCCGCCCGACGGCAGGCGGCGCCTTGCCCAGATCATCGCCGAGACGCGNACCCGCACCATCGTCGACGAGACGATCACCGACATGTGGCTCGACGAGGCGGTGCCCCCNCCCATGGCCGCGTCCATGACCGCGCGGCGCGATCTNCTGCTGACCGTCGGCTCGATGTCCAAGTCGTGCTGGGGCGGTCTGCGCATCGGTTGGATCCGGGCCGAACGCAGTGTGCTGGCCACCCTTGGCGCCATGCGGCCGTCGGTCGACATGGGCACGCCCATCGTCGAACAGCTCGCCGCCGCACGGCTTCTCGCCGTCGCCGACGAACTGCTCGTCGAGCGGCGCGAGATCCTGCGCGGGCGCCGGGCGCTGCTGATCGGGCTCCTGCAGGAGCAGCTGCCCGACTGGCGGCCGGACCCGAGCCATGGCGGCATGTCGCTGTGGGTGCGGCTGCCCGCGCCCATGAGTTCGGCCCTGTCGGCGGCCGCGTCCCGGATGGGCCTCGAGATCCCGCCGGGGCCACGGTTCGGGGTCGACGGCACGCTGGAGCGCTTCATCCGGGTGCCCTACACGCTGCCCGACGACCAGCTCATCGAGGCCGTCGGGCTCCTGGCCCAGGCGTGGCGCAGCGTGACCGGAACGGGGCCGGCGGCCCGAGACCACGCCGCCGTCGTCGTCTAGCGACCCGGAGGCGGTTCAGTCGTCGGGGATGTCGACGCGGCGCAGAGTTCCGTCGACCGCGTCGGCCGCCTCGATCTCACCGCGGGTGACCCCCAGGATGAACAGCACCGTGTCCAGATAGGGGTGGCTGAGGGACGCGTCGGCGACCTCGCGCAGTGCGGGTTTGGCATTGAACGCCACCCCGAGTCCGGCGGTCGAGAGCATGTCGATGTCGTTGGCACCGTCGCCCACGGCCACGGTCTGCTCCATCGGGACGCCGACCTGCTGGGCGAAGTCCCTCAGCGCCTTGGCCTTTCCCGGCCGGTCGACGACGTCGCCGACCACNCGACCGGTCAGCTTGCCGTCGACGATCTCGAGTTCGTTGGCGGCCACGAAGTCCATCATCAACTCGTGCGCCAGCGGTTCGATCACCTGNCGGAAACCGCCTGAGACGATGCCGCAGTAGTACCCGAGGCGGCGCAACGTACGGATCGTCGTCCGCGCTCCCGCGGTCAGCTCGATCTGGTCGGCCACCTCGTCGAGCACACTGGCGGGCAAGCCGGCCAGCGTGGCCACCCGCCGGTGCAACGACTCGGCGAAGTCGAGCTCGCCGCGCATGGCTGCCTCGGTCACCTCGGCCACCGCGGCCAGCGCCCCGGCGCGATCGGCCAGCATCTCGATGACCTCACCCTGAATGAGGGTGGAGTCGACGTCGAACACGATGAGCCGCTTGGCCCGTCGCGACAAGCTGTAGTCCTCCAGGGCGATGTCGACNCCCTCGGCGGCGGCCACCCGNGCCAGTGCCGTCTGCAGTTGGCCGTAGGCCGCACCCGGCGGCACCGACACCCTCAGCTCGAGCCCGGTGACGGGATAGTCCGACACGCCCCGGATGAAGTCGATGTTCACCCCGAGCGCGGCGACCTCCCTGGCCACCACCCCGAACGCCTCGGCCGAGATGGGCCGACCCAACACGACGATGGTGTGCGTCGAGGGCTCCCTCAGCACCGGAAGGTCGTCACTGCTCTCGATGGTGACGTCCAGCCCGACCGCCTGGATCGCACCGGTCACCTCGTCGCGCAGCCGAGCCCCGCCGACGACGTCAGCGGGGCCGGACACGAGAACACCGAGCGTCAACCGGTTGCGGATGACGACCTGCTCGACGTTCAGCAGATCGACCTTGTGCCGCGACAGGACCTCGAACAAGGCCGACGTGACACCGGGCTGGTCGACTCCGGTGACGGTGATCAACACCGACACGCTAGACGAACTCATCTCTTGCGTTGGGGTCTACGACTCGGTCAGCTACGGACCTTGACGTCGTCGTTCTCGGTGACGTCACCACCCTCGGGGTGCGGTCCTCCGCCGATGTGCGCCTCGGCGCGCATCCGCTCCACCATGTGCGGGTAGTGCAGCTCGAATGCCGGTCGCTCCGAACGGATCCGGGGCAGCTCGGTGAAGTTGTGCCGCGGCGGCGGGCAGCTGGTCGCCCACTCCAGGGAGTTGCCGTAACCCCACGGGTCGTCGACCACGACGGGCTCGCCGTACCGCCAGCTCTTGAACACGTTCCACACGAACGGGATCGTCGAGATGCCCAGGATGAAGGCACCGATCGTCGAGACCACGTTGAGCGTCGTGAAACCGTCGCTGGGCAGGTAGTCCGCGTAGCGACGCGGCATGCCCTCGTCACCCACCCAGTGCTGCACCAGGAACGTGGTGTGGAAGCCGATGAACGTCAGCCAGAAGTGCAGCTTGCCGAGCCGCTCGTCGAGCAGGCGGCCCGTCATCTTCGGGAACCAGAAGTAGATGCCCGCGTAGGTGGCGAACACGATGGTGCCGAAGAGCACGTAGTGGAAGTGCGCGATCACGAAGTACGAGTCGGTGACGTGGAAGTCCAGGGGCGGGCTGGCCAGCAGAACGCCGGACAGGCCACCGAGCAGGAACGTGACGAGGAAGCCGACCGAGAACAACATCGGTGTCTCGAAGGTCAACTGCCCCTTCCACATCGTGCCGATCCAGTTGAAGAACTTGATGCCGGTCGGAACCGCGATCAGGAACGTCATGAAGGAGAAGAACGGCAGCAGCACCGCGCCGGTGGCGTACATGTGGTGCGCCCAGACGGCGACCGACAGGGCCGCGATGGCCAGCGTCGCGTAGATCAGCGTGGTGTAACCGAAGATCGGCTTGCGGCTGAACACCGGGAAGATCTCCGAGACGATGCCGAAGAACGGCAACGCGATGATGTAGACCTCGGGGTGACCGAAGAACCAGAACAGGTGCTGCCACAGCAGCACACCGCCGTTCGCCGGGTCGTAGATGTGCGCTCCGAGGTGCCGGTCGGCCGCGAGGCCGAACAGCGCCGCGGTCAGCAGCGGGAAGGCCAGTAGCACCAGGATCGACGTCACCAGGATGTTCCAGGTGAAGATCGGCATCCGGAACATCGTCATGCCGGGGGCACGCATGCAGACCACGGTGGTGATCATGTTGACGCCACCGAGGATGGTGCCGAGACCACCGACGGCCAGACCCATGATCCACAGGTCGCCACCCGCGCCGGGCGAGTGGATGGCGTCGGTCAGGGGTGAGTACGCGGTCCAGCCGAAGTCAGCGGCACCGCCGGGGGTGATGAACCCGGCGATGGCGATCAACGCGCCGAACAGGAACAGCCAGAACGAGAAGGCGTTGAGCCGCGGGAACGCTACGTCGGGCGCGCCGATCTGCAGCGGGAGCACCAGGTTGGCGAAGCCGAACACGATTGGGGTCGCGTAGAACAGCAGCATCACCGTGCCGTGCATGGTGAACAGCTGGTTGTACTGCTCGTTGCTCAGGAACTGCAGGCCGGGCATGGCCAACTCGGCGCGCATGAACAGCGCCATCAGTCCACCGATGAAGAAGAAGATGAAGCAGGCGACGCAATACATCATGCCGATCAACTTGTGATCGGTGGTGGTCACCAGCTTGTAGATCAGGTTGCCCTTGGGACCCATTCGCGCCGGGAACGGACGGCGTGCCTCGAGTTCTCCGATTGGGGGCGCTTCGGCTACCAACAGGTCCTCCATAATATCGACGGGCGAACCCGAAGGTTCGTGGGCAATCTTATCCCCCGCCGGGCGGTGTCGCGCCATGGGTCCTACAAAGTGTCGTATTTGGTAAGAACTCTTCGGCCGACGGCTGGTGACCAGGCGCGAACGCCCTGGAAGCGGCCGGTGGGCGGGCGTACGGCCCGCGACTTGGTACCGTCTGCGGCGTGGCGTTCCTGAGCTCGCGGATGGGTCCGATCGGGGCCGCAGCGGCTGTCACCACGGCACTAGTGGCGACGCTGGCCAGCGGATGCGGGGACTCTCCGGAGCAACCCGGCGGAGCAGGCCCCGCGTCGCCGTCCACGTCGCTGGTGACCAGCACGACGAGGATCGCAGGGGCCGGTGTCCTCGGCAATCAGCGCAGACCCGACGAGTCGTGCGCCCCCGATCCCGCTCCCCTCGACGAACCGCCGACGCGCGAGGTTCGGCACGCAGCGGGAACCACCGAGGTTCCCCCCGACGCGCAGCGCATCGCGGTGCTCTCCGGTGACCAGCTCGACGCCCTGTGTGCGCTCGGCCTGCAGTCGCGCATCGTGGTCGCCGCACCGCGGGACGGGTCCACTGGGCAGCCGTCCTACCTCGGCGCGGTGATCCACGACGTGCCCGCGGCCGGTGACGGCTCGTCCCCCGACCTCGGGGCCGTCAAGGCCGCGAACCCGGACCTCATCCTCGGCTCGCAGGCCTTGACTCCGGAGGCGTACGGCGAGCTGTCGGCGATCGCCCCGACGGTCTTCACCGGCGCCCCCGGCCCCGGTTGGCAGGACACCCTGCGCACCGTCGGTGCCGCGACCGGCCGCGCCGGCGCCGCCAACCAGCTGGTCGACGACTTCGAGCGGGCCGCGGACAAGACCGGCGCCGACAACGACGCCACCCACTATCAGGTGTCCGTGGTGCAGTTGACGGAGAACACCCTGCGAATCTTCGGCGCCGACGACTTCCCGGCGGCCGTGCTAGGCGCCGTCGGTGCCGACCGCCCGGCGACTCAGCGATTCAAGGACAAGCCCTACGTGGAGGTCGGCACGTCCGAGGTGTCCAAGTCGACGGACTTCTCGGCGGCCGACGGCGACGTCGTCTTC
>Ga0055540_1000751_pt1 | contig 22029 bp, 22 predicted proteins | sample AraplaCvi_mMS_r2_2_FD_55040 | JGI IMG/M metagenome (GOLD analysis project Ga0055540, IMG submission 55040) | Arabidopsis root microbial communities from North Carolina, USA - plate scrape MF_Cvi_mMS_r2 | ecosystem: Host-associated > Plants > Roots > Endosphere | place: USA: North Carolina
CTCGACGATCCGGAGGAGCACGACTACGACGCGGCCGCGGACTACCTCAGTCTTATCAGCGAAGCCGACGCCGTCGCCGCCACGGTGAAGGCCCTTACGTCNGCGCCGACCTCGCAGCGCAAGGCCAAGGACATCCTGCGGGCCGCAGGCCTGGACTTGCTGNCCGCCACCAATCCCCGNGTCAAGACCGACCTCGCGAAGATCGACGCCGGGAAGAAGCTCTCACCGGTCCTGCTGGTGCGCGGCAAGGCCCTCGACGGCGTGGCACTGCAGATCGCCGACGGGTATCACCGGGTCTGCGCGAGCTACCTCACCGACGAGAACACACCCATTCCGTGCCGGCTGGTGTCGTGGCAGTCCCCGGGCTGACGTGACCCACATCGGGTTTGGGACGCTGGCGCTGATCGTGGTGGCCGGCTTGGCCGGTCCGCTGCTGGCCTCCGTCCCCGGGTTGCGGATACCCGTGGTGGTGGGCGAGTTGCTGGTCGGAATCCTCTTGGGCAAGACGGGTTTCGGAATCCTGGATCACACCGACCCGACATTCGGGCTGCTGGCCAACATCGGCTTCGCCCTGGTGATGTTCGTGGTTGGAACCCACGTACCCATCCGGGACCGCGCGCAACGCTCGGCGGCACCGGCAGCCGTGCTGCGCGCGGTGGTGGTGGGTGCGGTCGCCGCGTGTCTCGGCGTGGGACTGGCCGCCTACTTCGGCACCGGGCACGCCGCGCTCTACGGGGTGTTGATGGCCTCCTCGTCGGCCGCCCTCGTGCTGCCCATCATCGACGACCTGAAGCTCGGCGGACCGCCCGTCCTGTCGGTCACCGCCCAGATCGCAGTGGCCGACACGGCCTGTATCGTGCTGCTGCCCTTGGTGATCGATCCCGCCCGCGCGCCCCGGGCGGCGCTGGGCGCGCTGGCGATCGCGGCGTGCGCGGCGCTCCTGTTCGTCGTGCTGCGGTGGGTGAACGCTCGGGGTCTGCGCAAGCGACTGCACCAGTATTCCGAGGACCAGAGATTCGCGCTCGAACTGCGGTTGAGCCTGGCGATGTTGTTCGGGCTGGCCGCCCTGGCCGTCGCCACCCACGTCTCGATCATGTTGGCCGGCTTCGCCCTTGGGCTGGTCATCGCGTCCATCGGTCAGCCCCGTCGCTTGGCGCGTCAGTTGTTCGGCATCACCGAGGGGTTCTTCGCCCCGGTGTTCTTCGTGTGGCTGGGAGCCTCGCTGCAGGTGCGCGAGCTGGCCGACCGCCCCGAATTCATCGTTCTCGGCCTGGCATTGGGCTTCGGGGCGGTGCTCGCGCACTGTGCGGGTCGGCTGCTCGGACAGCCACTGGCACTGGGGGCCATGGCCGCTGCCCAGTTGGGCGTCCCGGTCGCCGCTGCCACCCTGGGCACCGAACTGAAGTTGCTGGCTCCGGGGGAGCCCTCGGCGCTGATCCTCGGCGCGCTGGTCACCATCGCGGTCACGACCGTCGCGGGCATCGTCCTGAAACGACGTCAGACCGCGGCCGCCCGGTAGGCGTTCGGGCTGACACCGTACGCGCGCTTGAATGCCCCGCTCAGGGCGAACGGTGTGCCGTAGCCAACCTGGTGGGCGACCGACGCGACGGTCGACCCGCCGGCGCGCAGCAGGTCCGCGGCCAGGGCCAGCCGCCAGCCGGTGAGGAATGCGATGGGCGGTTCGCCGACCAGGTCGGCGAATCTGCGGGCGAACAGCGCGCGCGAACAGCCAACGGCGGCAGCGAGGTTGGCCACCGTCCACGGATGCTCCGGATGGTCGTACATGAGCCGCAGGGCTGGGCCGACCACGGAATCGTGCTCGGCGTGCCACCACGTCGGCGCGCGGTCGTCGCGGTCGAACCACGTGCGCACCACGTCCATCAGCAGCAGGTCCAGCAGGCGGTCCAGGTACGCCGCCTGCCCCGGTCCGTCGCGACCCGCCTCGTCGGTCAACAACGACACCAGCGGGGTGTGCCACTCGTCACCGCGGATCACCAGCACCGTCGGAAGTGCTTGCAGCAGGCGGGAACTCACTTCGCTGCGGCCCTCGTAAGCGCAGACGACCGCGCGGTCGGCGCCCGAGGCGGCGTTGCCCCAGGTCCGGATGCCGACCGACATCTCGAAGCGCAAGTCCTCACCGCGCAGTGTCGTGCACCGGTTCCCGGGGTGGACGACCACCTGCGGTTCGGTCTCNGCCCGGTCGGCGAACGCGTAGTGCTCCACCCCGCGGGCGAGGGCGACGTCGCCAGGGCCGAGTTCGTGGCGGTGACCGGAGTCGGTCTGCAGGACCGCNCTGCCGCCCGTCATGCAGATCAGCGTCAGCGGCGCGTCGTCCTGGATGCGCATGGACCACGGCGGGTTCAGGGACAGGCGCAGGACGAACGCGCCCCGGGCGCGCACCCCGTCGAGCAATCCGCCGAGCGCATCCACGCCGTCGACTGTAGACGCTCGAGTATGGAATGCGGACTCTGATCGATGGATCGTCTAGGGCTGAGCCGCTTGACTGGGTTCGTGTCCACCAGTCCCTATCTGATCGCCACCACGACGACGGCCGTGGCCGGCGCCGTCGACGGCGGCATCTTCTACGCCTTCTCCACCTTCGTGATGACGGGCCTCGACCGCGCCGGACCCACCGCGGCGATCGAGGCCATGCGCGGCGTCAACGCCGAAGCCCAAGCGAACGCACCCTTTCTGCTGGTCTTCGTCGGCTCTGCCGTCCTGGCCCTCGGCGTCGGCGTCACCGCCACGGTCCGGCTCGCCCAACCGGGCAGCGGCTACGTGCTGGCCGGCGCGATCCTGGTGCTACTGGCGTTCGTGATCACGGTGGCGTTCAACGTTCCGTTGAACGATCACCTGGCCGCGGTGGATCCGACGGGCTCGAGCGCAGCGGACGCGACGCGGGAATGGCGCGCGTATCTGGGTCCGTGGACCGCGTGGAATCACGTCCGGACGATCGCCCCGCTGCTGGGGTCGGTGCTGATCCTGGTGGGGTCACGCGGCCGCTGACGCCGCGGAAGGCGACGGCGACGACACCGGCCGCGATGAGCACGAGCGTCGCGGCGATGGTCGCGGTCGGCGCGATGCCGGCGTCGAAGGCGACGCGGGCCGAGTCCATCAGTCGGGTGCTCAGCGCCGGCGGCAGCGTCTGTGCCACCGAGGCGGCACCGCCGATGCTCTCGCGGGCGTCGGCGGTTTGCAGATCGGTGAGCCCGCCGGGCAATTCGACGCTGGCGCGGTAGTAGGCCGTGAAGATGGTGCCGAGAGTCGCGGTGCCCACGACGGCGCCGAGTTCGTAGGCCGTCTCCGAGACAGCAGAGGCCGCACCGGACTTGGCCGGCTCGACCGACGCCACGATGGTGTCGTTGGAGATGGTCTGCGACGACCCGACACCGATCTCCAGGATCACGAAGGAGATCACCACCGCCACCACGCTCAGGTCGTGCCGGAACAGCAGGATGGCCACGAACCCGGCAGCCACCAGCACCAGGCCGGCGATCATCAGGGCATGCGGCGCAATGCGTTTCGCGATCGGTACCACCGCGATGCCCGCGATCATCGACACCACGGCACCGGGCAGGGTGACCAGGCCGGCGGCCAGCGGACTCAGTCCCAGCACCAGCTGCAGGTGCTGAGAGATGAAGAAGATGAACCCGATCAGCCCGACGATGGACAGGAAGTTCGCCAGGATCGACGACGTGAAGGCGCGGTTGGCGAACAGCCCGACGTCGAGCATCGGGGTGGTCGAGCGGCGCTGACGCCGGACGAACACCATGCCGGAGCCTACGCCCAACACGACGGCGGCCACGACCAGGCCGGACACCCCGTCGTGCGCGGCGGCCTTCACCGCCCAGACGATCGGCAGCATCGTCGTCAGCGTGAGGGCGACGCTGACCAGGTCCACCGGGCCCGGGTTCGGGTCTCGCGACTCCGGCACCAGCCGCGGTGCCAGCACCAGGAGCGGCAGCAGGATCGGCACGGCGATGAGGAACACCGCGCCCCAGTGGAAGTGCTGCAGCAGTGCACCGCCGACGATGGGTCCCAGTGCGGAACCGGCGGTGAAGCAGGACGCCCACAACGCGATTGCCAACCGCCGGGCCGAGGCATCCATGAAGATGTTGCGGATCAACGACAGCGTCGACGGCATCAGCATGGCGCCGAAGACGCCGAGCAGTGCGCGCGCCGCGACGAGGTACTCGGCGCTGGGGGCGACGGCCGCCGCGGCCGAGACGACGGCGAAACCGCCGGCGCCGATCATCAGCAACCTGCGGCGGCCGATGCGGTCACCGAGGCTGCCCATCGTCACCAGCAGGGCGGCGAGCACCAGGGAGTAGACGTCCACGATCCACAGCTGGGTGGTGGCCGGTGGACGGAAGTCCTGCGCGATGCTGGGCAACGCGAAGGCCAGCACGGTGTTGTCGACGGCGATGAGCAACACCGGCAGCATGAGCACCCCGAGCGCGAACCAGGCGCGCCGCGGGGTGGGGATGGACGTCGGGGTGGCGTCCACGTGGATGGACATCTCAATTCTCCTGAGAGCTTCTGAAATCTGGCGAAGGGTGAGAACCCTTGGCGTCAAAACTGATTCGGGTTGATGGTGCCCTGGGTGAGGCTGGCCATGATGGCGTCGACCACCTGGACGCGGGGCATGCCTTGCCGGGTGGCGTCATGCCCGGCGTCCAGCAGCGCCCAGAAGACCAGCCGGGGCCACCCCGGGGGTCCGGCGGTGCCCTGGGTGGCCACGCGGTCGAGCACCTCGACGATCGCCTCGTCCCCGGTGTCGAGTTCGGCGGTCAACTCCGCGTCGCGGACGATCGAGGAGTCGCAGTAGACGAACGACGCGATCGGCCCCAGGTCCAACTGGCCCTCGACCACGCGGCGCAACGCCTCGACCGGCGGTCCGCAGTGCGGTTCGGCGTGCTCGATGGCGGACTTGCTCAGCTCGTGGACGTGCAGGGCCAACGCNCGCATCAGGTCGGTGCGCTCGGCGAAGTAGCGGTGCAACGTGCTGCGGCCGACCCCGGCCGACGCCGCGACGTCTCCGAGGGAGGCGTTNGGATTGGTGCCGAGCACGTCCATGGCGGCGTCGAGGATCGCCTTGCGGGTCCTCGANCGGGGGCCACCAATGGACGACAACGACGCAGTCATGTCCTCCAAGTTATCACAAATGACCCATAGTGGGACACGTGTGTCCCACTATGACGGAGTCGTGAATCCCCCCGGTGGACCGCCCCGGTCCGTGGGCGGGGGTACGTACCCGGTGGGCGACGGCGTCCACGCGGTCGACGGCGGCGGGCGCAGTCGGTCGAGCTCGCGGCGATGACGCTCGGCGAGGACGGCCGCCAACACCAGGGGCGGGGGAGCCGTCGCCGGCGGCGGTGGTGAGATCTGCCCGACGACGTCGAGATAGATGCGGTGCGCCATCTGGTCTCGCAGTGCCGGCTCGAGTTGACTNGCCCGCACCAGGAACTGCCGGGCCAACTCGGCCTGCTCGGACCGTAGCCCCGACAACTGGAGCGACGACGCCCACCACGCGAGCTCCGGCGGCATCGGAACCGGCGGTGGCATCCGCGGCCCACGCTCGGTGATCACCATGGTGCCCGCGAACACGTCGCCGACCCGTTTGCCCTTGGCGGAGATCATGCTGCACACCACCGCCGGCGCCCCGGCGAACATCCAGATCTCGACGAAGCCGGACAGTCCCCGAAACAGCGCCTGCCGGAAGCGTTCCGGGCCGCCGTCCTCGGAGACCACCCGTAGGCCGAGCGCCATCTTGCCCAGCGACCGACCCCTGGTCGCCATCTCGAAGATCACCGGGTAGCCGACGATGCTGAGCACCGTGAAGACGATCAGCACGGCCGCTGACAGCGCGTCGTCGAGGTCGGAGATCGCGACGGCCCACAGCAGCAGGCCNAGGACGTAGGCGNCGAAGACGACGGTCAGGTCGATCAACGCGGCCAGGGCGCGCACCGGCAGTTGGGCGATCTGAACGTCGAGGACGACGGCGTCACCCGTGACCATCGGCTCGGGCTTGGCCACCATGGGATCCAACGCTACTAGGCTCGCCGTCGTGGACGTCGACGCATTCGTCCTGGCCCACCGACCCGCGTGGGACAGGCTGGACCATCTGGTCAAGCGCCGCCGCTCGTTGACCGGCGCCGAGGTCGACGAACTNGTCGACCTCTACCAGCGCGTCTCCACTCATCTGTCGATGGTGCGCAGCGCCTCGGACGACTCGGTGCTCGTCGGCCGCCTCTCGGGTNTGGTGGCCTCGGCACGGTCGGCGGTCACCGGTGCGCACGCCCCCGTGTGGAGCGAATTCACCCGCTTCTGGACGGTGTCGTTCCCCGTCGTGGCCTACCGCGCGTGGCGATGGTGGCTCGGCGCGGCAGTGGCGTCCGTCGTCGTCGCGGTCCTCATGGGCAGCTGGGTGGCCGGCAGCCCCGAGGTGCAGGCCGCCGTCGGAACACCCTCGGACATCGCCGAATTGGTGAACCACGACTTCGCCTCCTATTACAGCGAGAACCCGGCCGGCTCGTTCGCCTTGCGAGTGTGGGTCAACAACTCGTGGGTGGCGGCGCAGTGCATCGGCTTCGCGGTCGTGCTGGGTCTGCCCATTCCCTACGTGCTCTTCCAAAACGCCGCCAACGTCGGGGTCATCGGCGGTTTGATGTTCGACGCGGGCAAGGGCGACCTGTTCCTCGCTCTGCTGACGCCCCACGGGCTGCTCGAGCTGACCGCGGTGTTCCTGGCCGCGGCGGTGGGCATGCGGCTGGGCTGGTCGGTGGTCTCGCCGGGGGACCGACCGCGCGGTCAAGTGCTGGCCGAGCAGGGGCGGGCCGTCGTCGCGGCAGCCGTCGGACTGGTCGTCGTGCTGCTGGTGTCCGGTCTGATCGAGGCGCTGGTGACGCCGTCCCCGCTGCCGACGTTCGTGCGCATCGCAATCGGCGTCGCCGCCGAGGCCGCGTTCCTGGGCTACGTGGTGCACTTCGGGCGCAAGGCCGTCCGGGCCGGTGAGACGGGCGACGTCGACGACGCCCCCGATCTGCTCCCCACCTCCTGATTTCCTCCCGCGAGCGGGAAGGGGGAGTGCGCTTAGAGCTTGCCGGAGGCCTTCATCGCCAGATACCGGTCGGCCAATGCGGGCGCCAAGTCCTCGGGGAGTGCATCCACGACGTCGACGCCGTGGCGGCGCAACCGCGCGGCGACCGACCCCCGGTCGTTGCGGGAGCGTTCGGCCGACGCGGCGTCGTACACCTGGGCGGCGTCGGCCCGGCCCGCGGCCAGCCGGTCCACCCGCGGATCGCCGACCGCCGCCAACACCACCTGATGTCGCGCCGACAGCTGCGGCAACACCGCCATCAAGCCCTCGTCGAGCGCCGAGGAGTTCAGATCGGTCAACAGCACCACCAGCGCCCGCCGACGGATGCGACGTTGCACCGCGGCGACCATCGCCGCGGCGTCGGACTCGACCAGCGCCGGCTGCAGCGGAGCCATCGCCGTGACCAGCGCGGGCAGCAATTCGGTACGGGCGGCGTTGAAGACCCCGGCGCGCGGCAACCGGTCGTGGGCGACGAAGTCGACGTGGTCCCCGGCGCGGGAAGCCAAGGCCGCCAACAACAGTGCGGCGTCCATCGACCAGTCCAGGCGCGGCCAGCCACTGGGGTCCCCCGAGGTGGGGTCGACGCCGACGCGACCCGCGGACGTCCGGCCGGTGTCCAGCACGATGACCACCCGACGGTCGCGCTCCGGACGCCAGGTGCGGACGACGACGTCGGCGCGCCGCGCGGTGGCGCGCCAGTCGATGGACCGCACGTCGTCACCGACGACGTACTCGCGCAGCGAGTCGAATTCGGTGCCCTGGCCGCGAATCAGCACCGGCACGGCACCGTCGAGTTCGCGCAGCCTCGCCAGCCGTGACGGTAAGTGCTTGCGGGACAGGAACGGCGGCAGGATGCGTACCTGCGCGGGTACCCGATGCGAGCTCTGCCGGCCCGCCAATCCCAGGGGACCGACGGAGCGCGCCGTCACCACCGCCGACTGCTGGTCACCACGACGGATCGGACGCAGCGTGGTGTCGACCCGAAATCGTTGCCCACCGGGGATCGTCACCCGATGCGCGCGGGGCTCGGCGCGCGCCGACGGGGCCCAGGCGTCGCGCACCCAGCCCCGGAGTTCGCGGCGACCGGGGTTGTCGACGACCAGTGCCGCCTCGACCGGTTCGCCCAAACGTGCCGACCCGTCCCCGATTCGGGTGAAGCGAAGCCGCCGGGTGCTGGCGGCGAGCACCGCGTCGGCCACCGTCGNCGCCGCCAGCAGNACCANCAGCAGCACGAAGGTCTCCGCGGGCCACGGCGAAACGGCAACGGGCAGAACGCAGATCAGGGCGACCAGACCGACCCGGCCGGTGAGCACCACTAGCGGGGTACCGGCACCGCGGACAGGATGCCGTCGAGGACGCCGTCGGGGGTGGCGCCCTCCAGTTCCGCCTCGGGTCGCAGCGCGATCCGGTGCCGCAGCGTCGGACGCGCCATGGCCTTCACGTCGTCGGGGGCGACGTAGTTGCGGCCCGACAACCACGCCCACGACCGTGACGTCGCGAGCAACGCAGTCGCGCCGCGGGGTGAAACGCCGAGTTGCAGTGACGGGGACGCCCGCGTCGCGCCCGCGATGTCCACGATGTAGCCCATTACCTCGTCGGCCACCAGCACCCGACTCACCGCCTCACGACCGGCGGCCAGCTCCGCCGGTCCGGCGACCGGGCGCACACCGGAGAGATCGCGCGGGTCGAAACCCCGTGCGTGCCGTGACAGGATCGCGATCTCCTGGTCCCGCGGCGGCAGCGGCACGTTGAGCTTGAGCAGGAACCGGTCGAGCTGCGCCTCCGGCAACTGGTAGGTGCCCTCGTACTCGACGGGGTTCTGCGTGGCGGCGACGATGAAGGGGTCTGGCAGGGCGCGCGGCTCGCCGTCGACGGTGACCTGACGCTCCTCCATGGCCTCCAAGAGGGCGGCCTGGGTCTTGGGGGGTGTGCGGTTGATCTCGTCGGCGAGAAGGAGATTGGTGAACACCGGTCCGGCGCGGAACTCGAACTCCGCGGTACGGGCGTCGTACACCAGCGACCCCGTGACGTCGCCCGGCATCAGATCCGGGGTGAACTGGACGCGCTTGAAGTCCAGCGCCAGCGCCGAGGCCAACGTGCGCACCAACAGCGTCTTGGCCACCCCGGGCACACCCTCCAGCAGGACGTGCCCCCGGCACAGCAGTGCGATGACCAGACCGCTGATCACCGCGTCCTGCCCGACGACCGCCTTGGCGATCTCCGAACGCAACGCCAGCAACGCCTGTCGAGCGCCGTCGGCGTCCGTCGTCGAAGTCGGTGGTTGAGTCACGAGGTGGCGACCTGCCTTTCGATGTCGTCGAGTAACCGTGCGAGGGCGACCAGTTGGTCGTCGTCGGTGGGGTCGGGCCCGAAGAGTGCGTACCCGACGGTCGCCGGGTCGTGCCGAACGCGGCCGGCGACCGTCTCCACCACCGATGNCGGATCGGACTGGGTGCCGAGCCCGAGCCGGGGAAGGATGCGTTGCAGGACCGAGGTGCGCAGCGCCGAGGCGGCCCGGTCGCTGGCCCGTCGTGACCGGTACAGCCTGCCCCGGCCTTCGACGGTCTCCGAGGCGCGCACCACCACCGGAAGGTCCTCGGCCACCAGGGGACCGATGCGGCGGGCCTTCCAGAGTGCGACCACGGCGACGACGAGGCAGAGCTGCATCACGATCCAGCCGACGCGTCCCGGGATGAGGTCCATGATCGACGTGGCGCCGTCGGACTCGCCTTCGATCCGATTGGCCGCGTACCAGATCACCCTNGGCCGCNCGCCCGCCAAGTTCATCGCCAGCGCGGCGTTGCCNTGTTGCAGCAGTCCGGAGTTCGTCATGAAGTCGGCCGTTCCGACGACGGTGACGGTGCGACCGCGCTGCTCCTGGCGCACCAGTGCGCCGCGGTAACAACGGGTCAGCGGAGCCCCGTCGGCCGGTTCGAAGGTCGCGCTGAGGTTGAGCTGCACGCGACCCGCGCGGGTCGCCTCGGGCAGGTCGCAGTCGGGATCACCGCCAATGCTGGTGGCATCGGCGGCCTTCACGCCCGGTGCCAGCGCCTCCCTGGTCCACGACGACGGCTCGACCAGCAGCAGGTCGCCGGGGACGTCCTCGAGTCGGCGCAGTCCCTCGTCCTCGACCAGATAGGGCGTGGGCGCCACCAGGAGCAGGGAATCCGGTCGAGCGGCCCGCTCGACACCCGCGAGGTCGGTNGCCGTCACCACGTCGACGCCGCGATCGCGCAGCAGTGCCACCAAGGCGTGCGCGCCGTCGGGAGAGGTGGCCTCGGGGTCCATTCGGCCGCCCTCCCGCGGCGCGGTCAAGTACGCCGACGCGGTGGCGACGCCGACGATGAGCACCAGCGCCAGCAGCACCCACCGGATGGTGCGCCACCGCTGCACGACGGTGGCGCCGACGGCCGACGACGTGTCGCTCATCGCACTTCGGCCCAGTCGTCGACCGCACCTAGGGTGCTCGGGTCGGACGGTGCGCCGACGCCGTGGTGCAGGAGGTGTTCGTCGAGATCGGCGATCATCCGGTAGGCGGCCTCGGTTCCGGGCCGCTCACCGTAGGTNACGTCGTTGAACGTCATTGCCGCACGGCGTAATTCGTCAGCCAGGCGTGGAACCACCTGACCGACGTCACGTGCAAGCTCGGTGGCCGTGCGTCCTGGCACGGGCTGCACGACCCCGGTCTCCTCGAGGTGGCGAGCGACCGCGCGGAGTCGCTGTCTGATCGCCGTCGCCCAATCACCCTGTGCTGCAGCCAATTCGGCGGCGGCCCTGTGCTCGGCCGAGCTCATCGCCGCGGAGCCGAACAACGTCGCGTGCTGCCCTCGGTTGGTGCGCATGGTGCGTCTCGCCACCCGGACCGCGACGACGACCGCGACCGTCANGAGCACGGCCAGCACCCCGATGGTGATCCACCCGCCGGGCACCGACGCCCCGCCGGCCATGACGCGAAACAGCAAGTCCTCCAGTAGACGCGACAGTTCGTCGGTCAGGGAGCCGCGTGGATAGATGGGCTTGCTCAGTTCCCGCTGTGCGGCGTCGTGCGCGGTGTCGCGGTCGATGTCGATGATGGGCACGTCAGCGTGGCTGGGTGAGCCAGAGGTCGTCGGTGGTGCCGACCATTCCGGTCGCACCGGTGCGCAACACCAGGTCGAAGGCCTCGGCCCTNATGCGTCGATCCGCATAGAGCAGCACGACGACCCCGGCGTCGAAGGGCGCGGTGATGATCTGTCCGATCGCCGCGCCGACGGTGATCAGCACCAGCGCGACGACCTTCACCGAGGTCGACTCGCCGAGGGCGAGCATCACCTGCCCGACCAGGCTGAAGGGCACCGTGACGGCACCGGCGATCACCCCGGCGATGACCGCCGCGAGGAAGCGGATGCCGAAGACCCGCCAGAAGTCGTTCTTGATCAGCGCGAAGGACCGCNTGATGGCGGCCATGACGCCGATGCGTTCCAGCACGATCAGCGTCGGTGCGAAGCTCAGCACNGTGTACAGGTANACCAGCGNCGCGAGCACGAGCAGGCCCAGCACCACGCCGACCACGAACGCCGCTGCGCCGCCCACGATCTGGGCGACGGCCACCGTCACCCCGACGGCCACGCCGATCAGGGCGATGGCGCCGACGGCCTCCAGTGCGGTGATGCCGAGCAACGGGAGCAACCGCCCACGCACCCGCCGCCACGCCTCGCCGACGCCGATCGTGGCACCGAACACCGCCCTCCCGACGACCACGGTCAACAAGCCGCTGAGCACGATGGCGGCCAGCACGGTGGTGAGGGTGCCCGCGGCGCCGGACAGCAGCAGCCCGACGACCGATGAGCCGGTGAACTCCCCGACGTCGGCTCCGTCGGAGGACGGCTCGAACGAGGTCGGCGACAACAGGCCGCTCGAAGCCAGCGGTCCGATCTCGAACAGCAGGGAGATGACCTGGGCGACCACGACGACGATGGTGGTCAGGCCTAGCGTCGCCTTGGGGTTGGCCCGGATGTAGGCGACCGCTGCGTTGAGGATCTCGGACATGCCCAGCGGGCGCAGCGGGATGATGCCTGGCTTGAGCGCGGGCGGTGGACCCATCGGCGGGTACCCGGGCGGCGGGTAGCCGGGCGGCGGGTAGCCGGGGCCACCCGGCGGCGGCTGGTAGTAGCCCGACTGGGGTGGGTAGTAGCCCGGCGGCGGGAATTGACCCGGGGGCGGNTACTGACCCGGTGGTGGGTAGGAGCCCGGTGGCGGTGGGTAGTANCCCGGCGCCGGCTGATGCGGCGGTGGGAACTGCCCGTAGCCGGGTTGCGGCGAATACCCGTAGCCGGGTTGCGGTGAATGAGGGGGCGGCGGTGGGGCGGCGGGGCCGCCGGCTTCGCTGCTCATGTCTCTCATCCTGTCGATACCGGCGGGGATTCACAACGTGTCCGGGGTGCCCGAGCGTAGCGTCTACGCCATGGCAGAACTCAAGGATCGGTTGCGCGCCGACCTCGTCGTGGCGATGAAGGCACGCGACAAGCTGACGACGGGCACGCTGCGGATGCTGCTCGCGGCGATCCAGGCCGAGGAGGTCTCGGGCGCGCAGGTACGCGAGTTGTCCGACGACGAGGTGCTCAAGGTGTTGGCCCGGGAGTCGCGCAANCGCGGTGANGCCGCTCAGATCTACGTGTCGAACGGGCGTGGAGAGCTGGCCGCCAACGAGCGGGCCGAAGCCCAGGTCATCGACGACTACCTGCCCACTCAGCTCAACGACGACGAGCTCGCCAACGTGGTCAACACCGCCATGGCCCAGGTGGCCGAGGAGCTCGGGCACCGGCCCGGCACCAAGCAGATGGGCCAGGTGATGAAGGCGGCCATGGCGATCGCCGAGGGCAAGGCGGACTCGGCGCGTCTGTCGGCCGCGGTGAAGGATCGGCTCTAGCGGGTTATCCCCCACCGAAGCGGGGTAGGCGTCTGCCATGACGCGATTCGGCTACACCCTGATGACTGAGCAAAGCGGACCCAAACAGCTTGTCGAGTACGCAGTTTCGGCAGAGCGACTGGGCTTCGACTTCGAGGTCTCCAGCGATCACTACTCGCCGTGGCTGTCGGCGCAGGGCCACGCACCCAACGCATGGACGATGCTCGGTGCGGTGGCCCACGCGACCGAACGCGTGGAGCTCTTCACCTACGTGACGTGCCCGACGATGCGCTACCACCCGGCGATCGTCGCGCAGCAGGCCGCCACCTTGCAGATCCTCGCCGACGGCAGGTTCACCCTTGGGGTCGGCAGTGGCGAGAACCTCAACGAACACGTCGTCGGCCAGGGGTGGCCGACGGTCAAGCGCCGCCAGGACATGCTGCGCGAGGCCGTGCAGATCATCCGGGAACTNTTCACCGGAGAGATGGTGGANTGGAAGGGCGATTACTTCGAGGTCGACTCGGCCCGGNTNTGGGACGTCCCGGAGGTTCCCGTGGCCATCGCCGCCGCNGTGTCCGGCGAGCGCTCCATCGAGACGTTCTCTCCGTTGGTCGACCATCTCATCGCCGTCGAACCCGACAAGGATCTGGTCGACGGATGGCACGGCGCCCGCAAGGGCACCGGGCTGCCCGGTGATTCACGGATCATCGGCCAGATCCCCATCTGCTGGGACACCGACGAAGCCGCGGCCGTCGCGAGGGCACACGACCAGTTTCGGTGGTTCGCCGGTGGCTGGTCGGTCAACGCCGACCTTCCGACGACAGCTGGCTTCGCGGGTGCCACGCAGTTCGTGCGGGAGGAAGACGTCGCGTCGTCGATTCCGTGCGGGCCGGACCTCGACGCCATCGTCGACGCGGTCAGCAAGTACTGGGAGGCGGGATTCACCGACATCGCTCTGGTGCAGGTCGGCGACGAGGGGCAGGACCGCTTCCTGGAGCAGGCCGCCGCGCCGCTGCTGGAGAAGCTGCGCAACGCCGCTGGGTGACGGGGTCGCGATTGAGATTTCGCTATTCTGGGAAGACATTTGCCGATAGCAAATCCTGGAGGGAGACATCGTGCTGACGTCGCTGTTCGTCGGATATGCCGTCGTGGCGGGGGTCGCGGCCGTCGTCGTGTTCTGCGCCAGCGCCCGTCTCGGCGACGAGCGCAGGCCGGTACCTCAGCGGGTCGGACTCAGCCTCGCGGCGGGTGTGGTGTGGCCCGTCATCCTCCTGGGGTTGGCCGAGGTCAGCTCGTTCGCGGTGTACGCCAAGGCGCACCAGCACGACGACGAACCCGATCGGGTGCTCGTCAAGGTCTGACGCCCGTCTGGGTGGTGATCGTCACGATTCGGTACGAAATCGTGACCAAGTTGAGATAAGCTCGCGGGGCGGGTCGGGGAGGGCCATCGCGCGAGAGGTTTTACCATGTCCGATCTTCAATCGCATGCACACCGCACCACCACGTCGAGGCCGAAGACCTTCGGCGCCGCCATCCGTCGCGGCCTGGCGGCCGTCGCCGTCGCCGCCTTCGCCACGGGCGTGGGCGCCGTCGCCGCAGCTCCGGCGTCCGCCGACACCGTCGACCAGTTCACGGTCCGCACCGTCGGCCTCACCCAGGCGGTCAATCCCGGGACCCCCGGCCAGTGCACCTGGGGCGCCGCTCAAAAGTGGTTCGACGCCACCGGTTCCTATCCCGCGATGCGCGGCGACGCCTGGAACTGGGTCAACGCCGCCCGCGCCGCCGGCTACACCGTCGTGGACACACCCGCGGAACGCTCCATCGTGGTCTTCCAGCCAGGCGCCGCCGGCGCCGGTGGCTATGGCCACGTCGCCTGGGTCGACTCCGTGTCCTCCAGTGGCGGTGCGCAGTGGATTCACGTCACGGAGATGAACGGACTCGCCGGCGAGGGCTCGTGGAACGACCGCGACGTCCCGAACGGGCCCGGCATGGCGTACGTGTTGCTGCCCTGACGAACCNGAGAACGGCAAAAGGCCCTGACCACGTCATACGTGGTCAGGGCCTTTCGTCACTGTCGGGGTAGCGGGATTTGAACCCACGACCTCTTCGTCCCGAACGAAGCGCGCTACCAAGCTGCGCCATACCCCGATGAGAGCGTCGTCAGCTTAACGCACCGAACCAGCCCGACGCGAAACGCCTGCACCGACGGGGTCCCGCAATAGATCGGCGACGGAATGGGTAGACGTGTCGGACACGGAATGTAATTCCAGGCTGGCGACGTTATAGCCAGCACGTTCGACGAGCCATTCGAGGAGAGGCAATCACAATGACCGGGTTGGGAGCCACGATCTACTTCGGGTTGTTCGCCATCGCCGCGCTGTGGCTGTTTGCGACGTCCGAACGCTTTGGCCGCAACGTGTTCGACGGCGGCGATCAGAGCCAGGTGCCCGAGCGCTCGAATTCGTGGAGCACCGAGGCAGACTCCGAGGGGTCCAGCCCCTGGCTGGTGAGCCAGTCCGAGTCGAAGTAGGTGTCGGCGTAGCGCTCGCCGGCGTCGCACAGCAGGGTCACCACCGATCCACTGCGGCCCGTGGCGATCATCTCGGCCAGCAATCCGAACGCACCCCAGACGTTGGTGCCAGTCGACGGCCCGACCTTGCGGCCCAGGACGGCGCTGACGTGGTGCGCCGCCGCCACCGAGGCCTCGTCGGGCACCACCGTCATACGGTCGATGACGTCCGGTAGGAACGAGGGCTCGACGCGTGGTCGGCCGATGCCCTCGATACGCGACGACGCCCCCGTGACGTCTCGGCGGCCCTGAGCGTAGGACGGAAAGAACGCCGAGTTCTCGGGGTCGACGACGCACAGCTGGGTGGCGTGGCGCCGGTACCGCAGATAGCGACCGATCGTCGCACTGGTTCCGCCCGTGCCCGCGCCGACGACGATCCACTCCGGCGTGGGAAACCGTTCCTCGCGCATTTGCTCGAAGATGGACTCGGCGATGTTGTTGTTCCCGCGCCAGTCGGTCGCGCGTTCGGCGTTGGTGAACTGGTCGAGGTAGTGCCCGCCGGTCTCGTGCGCCAGCCGTTCCGCCTCGGCGTACACCTGACCGGACTGGGCGACGAAATGGCAACGGCCGCCCTGTGATTCGATGAGACGGATCTTGGCGGTGCTGGTCGAGGACGGCATCACCGCGATGAAGGGCAATCCCAGCATCGCCGCGAAGTACGCCTCGGAGACCGCGGTCGACCCCGACGACGCCTCGATGATCGTGGTGTTCTCNCCGATCCAGCCGTTGCAGAGCGCGTAGAGGAACAGCGACCGAGCCAGCCGGTGCTTGAGGCTGCCGGTGAGATGGGTGGTCTCGTCCTTTAGGTACAGCTCGACCTGGACCCCGTCACACCACGCCGACGGCAGCGGATACCGCAGCAGGTGGGTATCGGCGCTGCGCCGGGCGTCGGCCTCGATCAGGCGTATCGCGTCGTCCACCCACGGCCGCGGGTGACGGCGAACGGCGACGGAGTCGCGGCCGGTCACCGCGCCGAGACGGTCGGGTGCGACATGCTGACCCGGCTGCCGAGGCTGCCCCCGCCGGTCGGTGCGGCCACCAAGGTCAACAGCGTGGCCTCGGGCCGGCAGCAGAAGCGGTACGGCGCGTACGGCGAGGTGCCCAGACCGGCCGAGACGTGCAGTTGCATGTGGGCGCCCCACCGCGACGGCCCCTTCGCCCGTGACGGGTCCAGATCGCAGTTGGTGACCAGCGCACCCTTGAACGGCAGGCACATCTGGCCGCCGTGGGTGTGCCCGGCCAGTACCAGTTGATACCCGTCGGCGGCGAAGCGGTCGAGCACCCGCGTGTACGGCGCATGGGTGAGGCCCAGGGTCAGATTCGCCGCCGGACTGGCCGATCCCGCGATCGTGTCGTAGCGGTCGCGGGTCAGGTGGGGATCGTCCACGCCGGCGGCGGCGACGAGCTGGCCCTTGACCTCGATCTCGCGGCGCGTGTGCGTCATGTCCAGCCAACCGCGCTCGGTGAACGCCGCGCGGAGATCCTGCCACGGCAGCGGCTCCCCGGTGATCCGGTGGGACGGCTTGAACAGGTAGTTGGTCGGGTTCTTCGGCGTGGGGCCGAAGTAGTCGTTGCTGCCGAAGACGAACAGTCCCGGCACCGACAAGAGGTCACCGAGTGCCTGCACCACCGACGGCACGGCCTTGGGGTGCGAGAGGTTGTCACCGGTGTTGATGACGAGGTCGGGCTCCCACGCCGCGAGCTCGCGGATCCACTCCTGCTTGCGGCGCTGCCGCGGCGTCATGTGGAGGTCGCTGAGATGCAGCACGCGCAGCGGCGCCGACCCCGGTGTCAGCACCGGCATCGTCGTCTCCCGCACGACGAACGCGTTGCGTTCGATCAGGGTGGCGTAGGCGACGGCCGCGGCCAACGAGCCGNCGGCCAGCGAGCCGGCCAACGAGGCGGGGTTCTTCAATACCGTCGAACGGGCGAGCATGGGTGCAGCCTACTGCGCGAAGCTGATCGCCACCTCGTCTCCCGACGCCCGATCGTCACCCCGGCGACCGGTCAGGGCGGCGGCGGTGGCGGCGGCGGGCCCAGCACCGGAACCGTGATGGGCGGCAACCCCGGGATCATCACGACCGTCGACCCCACCGGCGCGGGGGGCGCGTTCGGATCGTTCGGGTCGGGCGGCAAGCCGACCGGCGGTGGCGGTGGCGGCGGCGCGATGCCGTTGCTGATCTGGATCGTGATGATCGACCCCGGCACCGTTTGACCGTTGGGAGAGGTGCCGACCACCGCGCCCGCCGGCGACGAGCTGTTGACCGGAGTGGCCTGATCGGCGACTTGGAAGCCGGCGTCCTTGAGACGTTGCCGGGCCAGGTCCTGCGTCATGCCGGCGACGCTGGGCACCTTCGAACCAGGCGCCCCGTCGACGTACCGCGGATCGGTCGGCGGCAGCGCCACGTCGTCGGGGGTGAACTGCTTCATCGCGGTGAACCACGTGCGCGCCGGTTCGTTGCCGCCGTACAAGTTGCCAGAACCGCACTGCCGCAACGGGAACGAACACAGGTCCGACGGTGAGGACGAGTCGTCGTAGATGTAGTTGGCCGCGGCGTAGGCGTTGGTGAAGCCCAGGAAGCCCGAGGACCGGTGAGCCTCGGTGGTCCCCGTCTTGCCGGACACGGGCAGGGTCCAGCCGGCCGAACTGGCCGCACTGGCGGCGGTACCGCTCTGGTCGTCCTTGCTCATGGCGTTGGCCAGGGTGTTGGCCAGACCCTCGGGCACGACCTGCTCGCACGTCTCGGTGGTGACCGAGACGTCCTTGCCGTTGCGGTCGTAGATCTTGTCGATCGGATTCGGCGGGCACCACGTGCCCCCCGAGGCGAGGGTGGCGGCCACGTTGGACAGCTCCAGCGGGTTGACCTCGATGGGCCCCAGGGTGAACGAGCCCAGGTTCTGCCGCTTCACGAAGTCGGCCAGGCTCTCGTTGCTGTCGGGGTCGTACGCGCGGGCCGTCCCCGGCAGTGCGTAGGACCGCAGCCCCAGCTTGACCGCCATGTCGACTGTGCGCTGCACCCCGACCTGGGAGATCAGCTTGGCGAAGGCGGTGTTCGGCGAGGTCGCCAACGCGTCGGTGACGCTGATGGCTCCGCGGTAGCTGCCGTCGTTGAGCACGCACCACGTGGCCGGCGGACATCCCTTGGCNCCGCCGCTGCCGAGGCCCTTGGCCTCGAAGCGACCCGGGGCGTCGAGNTGGGCGTTGATGCCCATGCCCATCTCCAGCGCCGCGGAGGTCGTGAACACCTTGAAGATGGAGCCCGCGCCGTCACCCACCAGGGAGAAGGGCTGCGGTTGCATGGTCTCGCCGGCGTCGCTGTTGAGCCCGTAGGTGCGGTTGGACGCCATCGCCACGATCGGGTGGGANTCCTTGCCCGGCTTGATGACGCTCATCACGCTGGCGACGCCGTCGATGTCCGGCGCGGCGAAGTTGGTGATCGAGGACTTCACCGAATTCTGAATGTCGGGGTCCAGCGTGGTCTTGATCAGGTAGCCGCCCTTGGCGACCTGTTCCTTGCTGATTCCGGCGCGGGCCAGGTAGTCGAGCACGTAGTCGCAGAAGAACGCGCGATCACCCGCGGCGATGCATCCGCGGGGCAGTTCGTTGGGCTGCGGGAGCACGCCGAGCGGCTCCTGCTTCGCTGCTCGCAACGCGTCGGCTTCCTGCGGAACGTTGTCGATCATGGTGTCCAGCACCACGTTTCGACGTTCCAGGGCACCCTCGGGGTTGGTGTACGGGTTCAGTGCGCTGGTCGACTGCACCATGCCGGCCAGCAGCGCGGCTTGCTGCCAATTGAGCTGGGAGGCGTCGATCCCGAAGTAGGTCTGCGCGGCGTCCTGGACGCCGAAGGCGCCGTTGCCGAACGACACCAGGTTGAGGTAGCGCGTCAAGATCTCGGACTTGGTGAAGGTCTTGTCCAACGTCAACGCCATGCGGATCTCGCGCAGCTTGCGGGCGGGCGTGGTCTCGATCGCGGCGCGCTTCTCGGCGTCGGTCTGCGCGATCACCAGCAGCTGATAGTTCTTGACGTACTGCTGTTCCAGCGTCGACCCGCCGCGGGTGTCGGCCGCGCCCGTCACGTACCCGGACAGGCCGGTCAGCGTGCCCTTCCAGTCGACGCCGTTGTGCTCGGCGAAGCGCTTGTCCTCGATGGAGACGATCGCCAGCTTCATCGCGTTGGCGATCTGATCGCTGCGCACTTCGAACCGGCGCTGGGTGTAGAGCCACGCGAGTGGGTTGCCCTTGGCGTCGACCATCGTCGACACCGCCGGGACCTCGCCCTCCACGAGCTGGGCCGAGCCGTTGGCGACGACATCGGAGGCGCGGTTGGACATCAGGCCGAAGCCGCCGACGACCGGGAACATCAGGCCCGCGGCGACGACGCTGGCCAGCAGGACGCACCAGGCGAGCTTGATCAGCGTGACCGCGGCGGGCACGCGCCGAGACGACGGCGTCGCCTGCGATCGGTCGGACATGGCTACAGAGTAGCCACGGAGGCGGGATCGATCCTTACCAGCACCGCAGGGGTGCCACTAACCCCTCGGGCACGCACTGCGCAACCGCAAATCCTGGGCAAAGATGTATCACGGCACGGTCGTCCCAAAAATCTGTGATTTAGCTGTTGCGCAAAACCCCCCTGACCACCTAGCTTTGACTGACAGTGCGATCTAGGTAACACTCCCAATCGCAATGTGGCGTAGATCGCAATGGCGAACTACACCGAAGACTGCGCCGTCGCAGGGGGCGGCTGGACGAAGGGATCGCTGGTGTCAGGAATACGGCCCGCGGCGCGCAGGACAGTGACGAGTTCCCCAGTCAACGGTGTGGTGGTTCAAAGCGCCGAAGCAGAAGCCCGCATCGCATGGGTATCCCAAGCCCGCTGCCGCCAGGCCGATCCCGACGAGTTGTTCGTCCGCGGAGCCGCTCAGCGCAAGGCCGCCGTGATCTGCCGGCACTGCCCGGTGATCTCCGAATGNGGCGCGGACGCCCTCGACAACCGCGTCGAGTTCGGCGTGTGGGGCGGAATGACCGAACGCCAGCGCCGGGCGTTGCTCAAGCAGCACCCCGAGGTCGTGTCCTGGGCGGACTTCTTCGCCGCCCAGCGCAAGCACCGCAGCGCCGTCTAGAGACCGTCCGGCCTCAGTCCGCCAGGTTCCCGGTGATCTGATCGGCGATCGCGCGGAGCGCCTCGAGGTCCGAGACGTCGAACGGCAGTGACGGCACGCCGACGATGGCCACCTGTGGGTTGGCTCCGGTGAACCGAGACAACAGGCGCACTTCGCGCTTGGCGGTCTGTGCCCGGTCGGCGTGGACCCGCAGCACCGCCGCGGCCAACGCGTCGTCGTCGCCCAACTGATCCGCCGAATCCCGGGCCTTGTCGATCTGGAGGTCGCACAGCGTCGGGTGCGTGCGGTTCAGGATGAGCCCGGCCAGCGGCATCTTCTCGGTGGAGAGCCGGTCGACGAAGAAGGACGCCTCCCGCAGTGCATCGGGCTCGGCAGCCGAGACGACGACGAACTGGGTGCCGCGGCGCTTCAACAATTCGTAGGTCCGGTCCGCCTTCTCCCGGAACCCGCTGAACGTCGAGTCCAGCGCTTGGACGAAACCTGCGGCGTCGGAGAGCATTTGCGAGCCCAGCACCGTCGAGAGCGCCTTCATCGCCAGCCCGACCGCACCGGTGACCAGCTTGCCGATGCCCCGGCCCGGCGCCAACAGCAGGCGCCACAACCGGCTGTCCATGAAGCTGCCGAGCCGCTTCGGAGCATCCAGGAAGTCCAGCGCGTTGCGTGACGGGGGAGTGTCCACCACGACCAGGTCCCACTTGTCCTCACCGAGGAGCTGGCCGAGTTTCTCCATCGCCATGTACTCCTGCGTGCCCGCCAGAGACGTTGCGACGGTTTGGTAGAACTGGTTCTCCAAGATCGCCTCGGCACGGTCGCCGCCGGAGTACTGGATGACCATCTCGTCGAACGTGCGACGCATGTCGAGCATCATCGCGTGCAGTTCGCCGGTCACCTCGGGAGCCAGCGGCACGCGCTGGGGCGTGTTGCCGAGATCCTTGATGCCCAACGCCTGCGCCAACCGCTTGGCCGGGTCGATGGTCAACACGACCACCGTGCGGCCGTACTCCGCGGCCCGCAGCGCCATCGCCGCGGCCGTCGTCGTCTTGCCGACACCGCCTGCGCCGCAACACACCACGACGCGGTTGGACCGATCGGTGAGGATCGACTGCAGGTCGAGCGGGGTGGGTGCGGGGCTCATCTGAACCTCATTCTCTTTGCGCGAGCGCTCATCGGACGCCCTGCTGGGAAAGCGCTTCGGCCAGTTCGTACAAGCTGCCCAAGTCGACGCCGTCGGAGATGGCGGGCAGGTCCAGACGCGGAAGGTCGACTGCGTCGAGTTGGGCGGCGCTCTCGGCGCGCGCGCTGATCCGCGTCGCGTGCTGAATGGTCTCGGTGAGCAGACCGGCGAAG
>Ga0055540_1000765_pt1 | contig 21856 bp, 22 predicted proteins | sample AraplaCvi_mMS_r2_2_FD_55040 | JGI IMG/M metagenome (GOLD analysis project Ga0055540, IMG submission 55040) | Arabidopsis root microbial communities from North Carolina, USA - plate scrape MF_Cvi_mMS_r2 | ecosystem: Host-associated > Plants > Roots > Endosphere | place: USA: North Carolina
GGCGCGCCCGGTGCAGCCGCCGGCGGTGCGGCGACGACTTCAGCGGCGTTGGCCGACGGAAAAATCTTGGAAAAAATCTTGCCGAAAATGCTCATGGGTGTGCTCCGTCAATGTGAATGGGAAAACCCGCGGCACGGCGTTGCGTGCCGCAGCCCCGGGGTTGTAGCACGCCCATGCGGCGGTTCCGCTACGTGGCCGGCAGAACCGGGGCACCCGGCGTGACCAATTGCGCAGTGCCGGTCACAGGTATGTGCGGCGACTGCGCCCGCGCGCCCGCTGAGGTTCCGCAGGCATGGCAGAACTTGGAGAACGCGCTCTTGCGCGTCTCGCACTGGCCGCAATGGTCGAACAGGCCGATGCCGCAGTGCGGGCAGAAGTCGATCTCGCCGTTCTTCAGGTCCACCGGGCGTTCGCAGCCGGGGCACACGCCCTTGCCGAGCCGTGCGAGCGCAACGTCGTAGCTGAGCTCCTCGCGCCGCACCTGGTCGGGCTGCTGCTCGGCGAGCTTCTGGCGCGCGAGGTAGGCGTTGAGCGCAACGATCGCATAGCGTCCCACGAGCACCGTGAGCACGATGCCCACCACGTAGCGCACATAGCCGCCATAGCTCGGCAGGTAGGGCACCAGCTCGACGAAGAAGGCAAACAGCGCGAAGAAGATGAAGCCCCAAACGAAGGGCCAGTAGGTGCTCTTGCGCTTCTTCGCAAAGAGCCAGCCGGCCACGGCCAGCAGCGGCAGCGTGAGCGCGAGGCGGTAGGCGAACACGCGCAGCTCGACGCGGCGGTACTCCGCTTCGAGCTTTTTTTGCGCATCGCGCTCCAGCAGCGACAGCGCCTCGCGGGCGCGCTGCTCGGCCTGGCGCGCATCGAGCACGATCTGCTGCTGCGCATTGACCAGGCGCTGGGCCTCGTCTTCCTTCTGCTTGAAGGCATCGAGCGCCTTGGTACGCGCGATCAGCTCCGTGTCCTGGTCGGGCTGCGCGGTGGCGCGCCGCGTGGCGATCCAGTTGCCGAAGGTCTCGCGGGCGTTGGCACTGGCCTGCCGTGCGGCGCTCTGCTGCAGGCGGACCTGCTCCAGCTGCCGCGTCGCCTGCAGCTCGGCGGCCTCCGACGCCTTGATGGTGCTGCGCAGCGGCTCGGCCGCGGGGCGGTCGATGAAGTCGTCGAGTTCGAGCGTGCGCTCGACCCGCGGCAGGTCGTCCACGATGGCGCCGCCGAGCCCGATCAGGAAGCTCGCGAACACCAGCGCCACGAGCCAGAGGCCGCGGCGAAACCATTTTTCGGACAGACGCAATGACTTGCTCATTTCATTCTTTCGGTGAGAGAGAGAGAGAGAGAGAGAGAGAGAGAGAGAGAGATTTCTTACTGCAGCTTGAACGCCACCGGCGCCGCGCCGAGCCCTGCGCGCGGCATCCACGCGAACACCGAGTCGACCGTCACGGTTTCGATGCGGTCCGAGAACCGCTTCTCGTTCGGATGGTCGTCGAAAGCCACGCTGGCCGAGCCCACGCGGCCGCCCAGGCGCGTCAGCGGGCCGAGCTTGAGCGTGGTCGGCTCGTAGCCCTTGAACTGCAGCCACGCCTGCGCCTGCGCGCGGCTCGCGATGGTGGCGGGCTCCATGGCCGCGGCCAGCGTCTCGACCGCCCACTGGTTCGACTGCTGGTACTTCTGTCCCCAGGCGTAGCTCACGATGCTGTAGGGCGCAATGTTCAGCCGCACGATGCGCGCGGGCGGCTCGCGGAGCGCGGCCAGCAACTGCACCTGCACGGCGGGCGCGGGCACGACCCAGGCGGCCTCGTAGCGCCACAGGTCGTCGAGGAAGAACTCGCCGAGCCCCTGGCGGTAGACCGCGGCCACGGCGCTGCCGCACTGGTTGAGCTTGTGCACCACGCGCCATGGACCCTCGTCGGTCTTGTAGGCGATGCCCAGGTGCGAATAGCGCAGGCCGTACTTGCCCAGGTCCTGCCCGGCGCGCGCCAGCAGCACGACGCGCGCGCCGCTCGCATCGAGCTGCTGCGAAGTGCGCTCGGCCAGCTGCATGCCCTTGGCGATCAGCTCGGCGGTCGGCCTGGCCTGCTCGCAGGAGCGGCCGGCCTGCGCCTGCAGCGGCAGTGCCGCCGCGAGCACAAGCAGGAGCGCAGGGAAGACCGCGCGCTTCACGACAGCCTCTCGTTGTGCAGCAGCGCACGGCCGATGGCATTGGGCACGAAGGCCAGCACCTCGCCCGCGGCCGACAGCACGACGCCGGTGCCGATCACGCTGACCAGCACGCCCGTGCCGACCGCCGCCGATGCGGCATTGGCGGCGCGCCCCATCACCTTGACGCTGGCACGCGCACCGTCCGAGGCGCGCTCCAGCAGGTAGACGGTGCCGTCGGCCGAGGCCTCGACCGCCACCACCGTGAGCATCGAGCCACCCACCGAGAGCGCGGCAGGCAGCGCGGCCACGGCCGTGGCGGAGGCACCCACTGCCGAAGCGACACCCACAACCGAGGCCACCGGCAGCAGCGAGAGTGCGGCCGAAGCCTCGCTCTGCGCCTGGGCATGAAGGGGCAGCGTGGCGCCCGCGAAGGCGGTGCAGGCGGCGATCAGAAGCGCAGCAACGGATTTTTTCATGGCGGTCTTTCGTGGATGGATGGATGAAGAAAAAGCGGCGCTCATTCGGCCGAGGCAGCGGCTTCCTGGCGGGCGGCGCGGCGGCCTTGCAGCCGCGCTTCGGCCAGGTCGGCCTCGTGGCGGTCGCGCAGGGTCTTGGCCAGCGTGAAGGCCGAGCTGATCAGGAACAGCCAGCTCACGCCCAGGAAGGCCTTGTAGGCGTCGTTGATCTCCATGCGGACCAGGCCCCAGCCGGTCAGGCCCATCGCGGTGAAGAAGCTGCCCCAGACGACCAGGCGCCACATCGGCACGTCGCGGCCCGCCGTGCCGCTGGCGCCCGCCTGCTGGCTGTCGCGCACGAACTTGGCCAGCATGAAGGCGGTGCTGAGGCAGAACACATAGCCCATCACCATGAACGCACGGTCCAGCGCCTCGCCCGGCAGCCAGCTCAGGCCGGTGGCGCACAGGAACACGGCAATCGCGAAGGAAGCCCAGACCTGGAACTGCCAGGCCCGCGTGTCGCGCTGGATCGAAACGGTGGTGGAAGGGAAGGTTTGCATGCGTGCCTCGCGGCGTAGTGAAGGTGAGCGAATGATGGTCCGCTCCCGCGCCACGGGACTCGAATGCTTCGACCAGTCCCGGTTTGAGCCGCTACGGGTATCTTGAAGAGATACTTTTCGGCACCTTGTGCGCCGGAGAGGCCGCGCCTTACGCGGCCAGCAGCAATCCGCTCACGCGCTGCTGCAGCGCCTCGGGCCGCACCTCGGCCGGCGGCACGGCATGGCCGACGTTGAGCCCCACGCGGCTGAAGAAGCCGCGGCGGAAGGGCTTGGCCATGGCCACGTTCTGGCCGCCGCGCAGCTCGATGCGGCTGAAGTACGAGCCCCAGAGATTGGTCAGCGCCATCGGGATCACCGGCGGCTCGATGCCTTCGGCGCGCGCGCTTTCGATGATCTTCATCACGCCGCCCTTGAAGGGCTGCAGCTGGCCGTCCCGCGTGATGGCGCCCTCGGGAAAGATGGCCAGCAGGTCGCCCTCGCGCAGCACGCCCAGCGCCTTCGCGAACGCCGCTTCGTAGGCCGCCGGGTCTTCCTTTTGCGGCGCGATCGGAATCGCCTTGGCCAGCCTGAACAGCCAGCCGAGCACCGGCACCTTGAAGATGCGGTGGTCCATGATGAAGCGGATCGGACGCGGGCTCGCGGCCATCAGCAGTATGGCGTCNATGAAGCTCACGTGGTTGCACACCAGCACCGCGGCGCCCTCGGTGGGAATGTGCTCGTCGCCCTTGATCTCGAAGCGGTAGACGAAGTGCGACAGCATCCACGCGATGAAGCGCAGCAGGTATTCCGGCACCAGCATGAAGATGTAGAACGCCACCACGGCGTTGGCAATGCCGGTGAACAGGAAGATCTGCGGAATGGTGAAGCCGGCGCCGAGCAGCGCACCCGCGATGACCGAGCTGCCGATCATGAACAGCGCGTTGAGGATGTTGTTGGCCGCGATGATGCGTGCGCGGTGCGTGGGCTGGCTGCGCAGCTGGATCAGCGCGTACATCGGCACGCTGTACAACCCCGCGAAGAGCGACAACAGCGCCAGGTCGGCCATCACGCGCCAGTGCGCGGCCTGGCCCATGAAGGCGCCCAGCCCCATGCCGGAAGACGGCGGCAGCGCGCGCGATGCAAAGTACAGGTCGATGGCGAACACGCTCATGCCGATCGCGCCCAGCGGCACCAGGCCGATCTCGACCTGCCGGCGGCTCAGCGTCTCGCACAGCAGCGAGCCCACGCCGATGCCCACCGAGAACACCACCAGCAGCAGAGACGCCACCTGCTCGTCGCCGTGCAGCACTTCCTTCGCGAAGCTGGGGAACTGGCTCAGGAACACCGCGCCGAAGAACCACATCCACGAGATGCCCAGGAGCGAGCGGAACACCACGATGTTGCCGTGCGCGAGCTTGAGGTTGCGCCAGGTCTCGCTGAACGGGTTCCAGTTGATCACCAGCCCCGGGTCGGTGGCCGGCGCCCGCGGAATGGCCTGGGCCACGCCGCGCCCCACCAGTGCCAGCAGCACGCAGGCCACCGCCACCGTCGCGTGGCCGACCTGCGGCAGCGCCACCAGCAGCCCGCCCGCCACCTGCCCCAGCAGGATGGCGACGAAGGTGCCCATCTCGACCATGCCGTTGCCGCCCGTGAGCTCGCGCGCGTCGAGCACCTGCGGCAGGTAGGCGAACTTGACCGGCCCGAACAGCGTGGAATGCAGGCCCATGAGGAACACGCAGCCCAGCAGCACCACCGCATCGGCGCGCACGAAGCCCCAGGCCGCGAGCAGCATGATCGCGATCTCGAGGTTCTTGACGAAGCGGATCATCTTCGTCTTGTCGAACTTGTCGGTGAGCTGCCCCGCCGTGGCGGAGAACAGCAAAAACGGCAGGATGAACAGCGCGCCGATGGCCAGGCCCGCCATGGCCGGCGGCATCCAGCTCAGCTGGAGCTGGTAGGTCACCATGACGGTGAAGGCGAACTTGAAGAGGTTGTCGTTGGCCGCGCCCGCGAACTGGGTCCAGAAGAAGGGCGCGAAGCGCCGCTGCCCGAGAAGCGCGAACTGGTTCGCGTGGGCGTTCGCCTCGTGGGGCGCGGTGGCGGCAGTGGCAGCAGCGGCGGGGGTTGTCATTCGGAACATCTCCTCTTGTTATCTACTGGCGCAGCGACACGCAGTGCGCGAAGACTGGGGGCGGGCCTATGTCATGCCGTCACGGCGGCGGCTGCGTCGGGATTGTGCCGCAGCAGGGTCGCGCGCCAGTTCATGTCGAGCTTGCGCAGCGCCGCCAGCACCGGCAGGCCCGCCAGCGATGCGGTCAGGTGCTTGAGGGTGTGGCCCGAAACCACCTGCTGCGTCGCCTCGTAGATCGCGTGGTCGGCCAGCTCGAAGGCCTTGGCCAGGGCATAGAAGCAGATCACCCAGCCCAGCTTGAGCCCGACCGCGCCGCGCATCGGCGTGGCCAGCGCGAGCGTGAGCACCAGCGCCATGCCGCCGAACTGCACGATGGCCCAGGGCAGCACGTTGCCGCTTTCCTGGAACACCTCGGCCGACAGCAGCCCGGCCATCAGCACGAACCAGGCGGCCGGCCAGCCGGCGCGCTGGCTCACGCGCTCGCAGACCGCGATGCCGATCAGCCCCGCGAACGCCACCGCCATGCCGGCGCGGTCGGCCGCGAGCCGGGCGCCGTCAGGCATCAGGTGGAAGAAGGCCGATCCCGCAGCAGTGGCGACCAGCCCCGCAAAGAAAAGCCAGGCGCAATCGAGTGTGTTGTCCGGCGGATCGTTGGCCGGCGGCGCCAGCGGGAACTGCGCGAGGGCCTCCTGGTGGGCGCGGTCGATCCGGTTGAGCCGGTACAGGCCCCAGAAGCCGATCAGCATGAAGGGCAGGTTGCTCAGCACGTCCATGGCGTTGGGCAGGCCGTGCCAGCTGCGGTCGTCGGCGAACACCGAGGCAATGGCCACCTCGGCCGCCGGCAATGCGGGTCCGAACAGGGCCACCAGCGCGAGCAGCGCGAAGGTGAAGAGCAGTCCGCGCTCGCGGCGGCTGAGGGTGGGCAAAGGCATGGCGGTCCTCGGTGGTGGGTGGTACGAGCCGCGGAATTTAGTTGCCAGTCTCTCTACAGGCATCGAGAATCGATACGAGGCACTAATTCACACCTTTCAGTATCTTTTTCTAATACCTCCTTCCGCATCGGCACCCTCATGAGCACCACCGTCGACCTCGTCCAAGCCCTCAAGAACGAACTCAAGAGCGCCCGCATGACCTACGCCGACCTGGCGCGCTCGCTCGACATGGCCGAATCCAGCGTGAAGCGCATGCTGGCCAAGAGCGACATGCCGCTGTCGCGTGTCGACGCGATCTGCCGCGCGCTCAAGATCGACTTCGCCGAGCTGGCGCGCCGCGTGGCCGACGCCCAGCCGCTGCTGAAGGAGCTGACCCAGGAGCAGGAAAAGGCGGTGGTCAAGGACAAGAAGCTGCTGCTGGTGGCCATCAGCGTGCTGAGCCAGTGGACGCTGGAGCAGATCGTGGCGGCCTACCGGATCAGCGAGGCCGAGTGCATCGGCTGCCTGGCGCAGCTGGACCGCATCGGCATCATCGAGCTGCGTCCGCTGAACCGCTACCGGCTGAAGCTGGCCAAGACCTTCCGCTGGCGGCCGCACGGCCCGGTGATGGAGTTCTTCCGCGAGAACGTGGTGCTCGACTACTACGCCGGCGGCTTCGACGGTCCGGCCGAGGGGCTGCTGCTGGTGCACGGCCAGATCAGCCGCTCGCTCGCGCCGGCCTTCCTCGAACGCCTGCAGCGCGTGGCGCAGGACTTCGCGCAGCAGCACCAGACCGACCAGAAGCTGGCCGCGAAGGACCGCGAGGGCTACACGCTGCTGCTGGGCATGCGCAACTGGGAGTTCGAAGCCTTCACCAGGCTGCGCCGCGCCTGATCCTCAGGGTTTCGCGGCCTCTAGTGCGTCGCGCGTGGTGCGCGCAGCTTTTTGGGCCGCGGCGGCAAAGTCGTCGCCGGAGGAGGCGTAGATGATGGCGCGCGACGAGTTCACGATGATCGGCGCGTCGGGGCGCCAGCCGGCGCGCACCGTGGCCACCGCATCGCCGCCCTGGGCGCCGACGCCCGGAATCAGCAGCGGCACCGTCGGCGCGAGTTCGCGCACGCGCTCGATTTCCGCCGGATAGGTCGCACCCACCACGAGGCCGAGCTGTCCGTTGAGGTTCCACGGGCCCTGCGCCAGCTTGGCGACGTGCTCGTAGAGAAAGGGCTGGCCCTCGATGTCCGCCAGTCGCTGGCCCTGCAGGTCGGAGCCGCCGGGATTGCTGGTGCGGCAGAGCAGGAAGGCGCCCTTGCCCTGGTGCTTGAGGTAGGGCGCCACCGAGTCGAAGCCCATGAAGGGCGACAGGGTCACGGCGTCGGCGCCGTAGCGTTCGAAGGCCTCGATGGCGTACTGCTCGGCCGTGGAGCCGATGTCGCCGCGCTTGGCGTCCAGGATCACGGGCACGTCGGGCGCGTTGCGGCGCATGTGCTCCATCAGTTGTTCGAGCTGGGCTTCGGCGCGGTGGGCCGCGAAATAGGCGATCTGCGGCTTGAAGGCGATGACCAGGCCGGCCGTCGCGTCGACGATGCGCGCGCAGAAGTCATAGATGCGGCTGGCGTCGCCCTTGAGCTGCCCCGGGAACTTGGCTGGCTCCGGATCGAGCCCCACGCAAAGCAACGAACCGTTTTTTTGCTGTGCGGTGGCCAGCTTGTCGAGGAAAGTCATGGGTCCGATTTTACGGACCCGCCCGCCATGCCTCAGTTCGACGGTGTTTGCTGTTCGGCGGCCAGGCACAGATCCGCCCAGGCGCGGGCCTTGTCGGCCGGGTTTCGCAGCAGGTACGCGGGGTGGTAGGTGGCCACCACCGGCACCCCGCTGGCCGAGGGCAGCGGCACCGCGCGGCCGCGCAGCTTGCCGAGCGGATCGGTGCTTTGCATCAGGCTCTGGGCGGCCAGCGGGCCCATGGCGAGCACCAGGCTCGGCGCCAGCGCGGCCGCATGTTCCGCGAACGCCTCGTCCATCGGACGCGGGCTGCCGGGCTGGCCGGCGCCGACGCCGCGGTGCGTGCGCATCAGGTGCACCGGCGTCTTGCCGTCGTGCAGCTGGAGGGCGCGCAGCATGTTGTCGAGCAGCTTGCCGGCATCGCCCGCAAAGGGCTCGCCGTGGCGGCCGTCGGCTTCGGGCGGCATGTCGGCCACCACCAGCCAGCCGCCTTGCGCTGCCTCGGCCGAGGCCTCGGCATAGAGGCGGCGCGGCGCATCGACCAGCACGGCGGCGCCCTGCGCGAGCAGCGCGGGCGCGGTGGGGCGCGCGGCCGGGGCCGGTACGGCTGCAACGGGCCTTGCGGCCGGCGTGGGCGCGGCGGACGGCGCTTCGGCCACGGCGGGCGCGCGCTCGCGGACGGCGGACGGCGGCTCGGCCACCGCTGCCGCTTCCACGCCCGCGGGCGCCGCTTCGGCAGCTTCGGGCATCGGCCACCAGACCTTCACGCCCATCTCGTCGAGCATCGCGCGCTGGCGGGCGTCGAGCTTCAATGTCTGTACCGCGCTCATCGCAAGGCTCCCCAGGCAGAGCCTGATTCGTTCAATCGCAGGCTCATGACGACCGCGTCCTCGCGCTTGCCTTCATGGGCCGGGTAGTAGCCCTTGCGCACGCCCACGCTGCGAAAACCCTGGCGCATGTAGATGTCGAGCGCGCGCCGGTTGCTCTGGCGCACCTCGAGCCAGAGCCACTGCGCGCCCTGCGCGCGCGACCAGCCGGTCAGCGCCTCGAGCATCAGCGGCGCCCAGCCCTGGCGCTGGAAGGCCGGCGCCACGGTGATGTTGAGCAGGTGCACTTCGTCCACGCCCTTCATGGCGACGAAGTAGCCGATCAGCGTCTCGCCGAGGCTGGTGATCGGCGTGCCCAGGTCGGGCCGCGAAACCGGGGCCAGCAGGCATTGGCAGTGGTAGCCGACCGCCATCGAATCGATGAAGTTGGCCCGCGTCCACGGATGGCTGTAGGCCGTCTGCTCGACCGCGCAGACGGCATCGAGCCGCTCGACGGTGAGCGGTTCGAGGCGGGCTTCGACGGGCTGGAGGACAGCGCTCATGGATTGGCAACAGGTGGAACCGCCAGCGCGGCCGCCTTGATGGCAGCACGCTCATCGGTGGTTTGCGCCACTTTATCGCGAACATAGAGCGGCCAGGCATGTGCCGCATCCACCGTGCGCCCCGCGGCCAGCAGCGCGGGCGCCAGCCGCAGCATGGCGGTGGCCGTCGGCAGCACTTCGTGGCGCGCCGCGGCCGGGGCCAGGCGCGGGCCGTAGGCGGCAAAGGCGTTGCCGGCGAGGGACCAGCCGGCGGGCACTTCGAGCGCTTCGGGCGCGAGCAGCAGCGGCTCGACGTCCGCGCCGCCCAGCGCACCGCCCCCATCGAAGTCGTAGCGCGCGGCATAGATCTGGTCCATCCGCGCGTCGAGCACCGCCACCACCTGGCGCGCGCCGAAGGCATGGCGCGCCTCCTCGGCGACGGCCAGCAGCGTGTCGACCGGCAGCAGCGGCACGCCGGCGCCGAAGGCCAGGCCCTGCGCCACCGAGCAGGCGGTGCGCAGCCCCGTGAAGGAGCCCGGCCCGCGGCCGAAGGCGATGGCGTCGAGCGCGGCAAGTTCGAGCCCGGCCTCGGCCAGCAGCTGCAGGATGAGCGGGATCAGCGTGCTCGACGCCTGCGCGCCGCCGGCACCGCTGTGCGCGACCAGGCGCTCGCCGTGGCGCACCGCCACCGACAGGTGCTCGGTGCTGGTGTCGAAAGCCAGGAGCCTAGGCATCGCGGCACCCCGCGGCGGTGGCCGGTATCGCGGGTCGCGCAGCCGCGCGCCCCCCGGCTGTTGTTTTCTGCACGCCGAACAGGATGCCAGCGGTCACCAGCAGCAGGCCGGCGACCAGGTTCCAGTGGAGCGGCTCGTCGAGCCAGATCACCGCGCCGAAGGCCGAGAGGCCGGGCACGAGCGCCGTGATCATGGTGCTGCGCACCGGCCCGAAGTACTGGATCATCTTCGTGAAGGTGATGCCCGAGACGACGACCGAGCCGACGCCCTGGAACAGCATCTGGAACGCCACCTCGCCCCAGGGCGCGGCGCCGATGCGGCTCACGACCGCGCCGCCCGCCACCAGCAGGCCGTAGGCCGGAACATAGGCCAGCAGCGCGAACACGGTGATGGCGATGGTCGCGCGCACGGCGTCCAGCCCGTGGCGGCGCGCCACCACGCTGTAGCAGGCCCAGCAGAAGGCCGCGGCCATGAAGAGCAGGTCGCCCTTCCAGACCTCGCCGCCCTCGAAGGCATGCAGCAGGCTGCGCCCGCCGACCACCAGGTCGCCGGCCACGATCAGCGCGAGGCCGAAGGCGCGGGCCGGCGTGATGCGGTCGCGCAGCACCAGCGCGGCCAGCAGCGTGGTCCACAGCGGCAGGCTGCCGGGCATCAGCACCGAGGCGTGGCCAGCGGGCGCGAAGAAAAAGCCGCTGTAGGCCAGCAGGGCATAAGCCACGCCGCCGAAGACGCCGGCGCCGGCCGTGACGCGCAGCGACAGCGGCGACAGCCCGAACAGCGACGACGCGGCGCCGTCCTTCTGCCGCTTGCCCTTCATGACCATCCAGGCGCCCCAGGGCACCAGCACCAGGCTGGCACCGCAGATGCGCGCGAGCGCCAGATCGAGCGGGGTGAGCGAGCGCGCGGCCGAAGCCCGCGCGATCACGATGAAGGCAGTCCAGACCAGCACGGTGACCACGGCCGCGCCGATGCCGATCGTGCGGGGCGAAAAACGGGGCAGGGCGGGCATCCCGCGATTATCCAGGGCAGGCCGCGGTCGCGCCGGCCAGGGGCGAATCGGCGCGCCGGGCGCCGTCAACCGCCGTCGCTGCGCAGGATGGCGAGCCCGGCCTTTCGCAGCGGTGCCAGCGCGGCGACGGGCGCTTCCGGCGACACCAGCAGGCTGGTGGCGGCCGAGACCGGGTGGATGACCCAGGCCGAGGCCGCGCCGATCTTTTCCGACGAGGCCAGCACCACCGTCTCGGCCGCGGCCGCCATGAGTGCGCGCTTGATCGCGGCCTCCTCGACGTCGCCGGTGGTCAGGCCCGCCTCGGCATGCACGCCGGTCACGCCCAGGAAGCAGGTGTCGGCGTGGACGCGCGAGATGGCGTCCATGGCCGCGGCGCCCACCGCCACCATCGAATGCCGGAACAGCCGCCCGCCGATTAGCACCACCTCGATGCCGGCATGGCCCGCCAGCTCGACCGCCACCGACGGGCTGTGCGTGACCACCGTGGCGCGCAGGCTGGCCGGCAGGTGCCGCGCCATCTGCACGGCCGTGGTGCCGCCATCGATGAAGACCACCTGCCCGGGCCGCACCAGCCGTGCCGCGGCGCGGCCGATGGCCACCTTTTCCGCGGTTGCGAGCTGCAGGCGGCCCGCGAAGTCGGCTTCGGCCGGGGCGACCGGCAGCGCGCCGCCGTGCACGCGCTGCAGCAGCCCCTCGGCGGCCAGCTCGCGCAGGTCGCGGCGGATCGTGTCTTCCGACAGCGCCAGCTCCTCGCTGAGCGACTTGGCGACGACGTTGCCGTCGCGCTGCAGGACCGAGAGGATGTGTTGCTTGCGCTGGCGGGTGAGCATCGGGCGATGGTAGCGGGCAGGACTGCCGATTGCACGAATTTTCTTGTTTCTGCACGAATTTGCGCATAAGCTGCGCGCCATGACAACCCTCCACGACCGCGTCCGGGTACACGAAGTCACCCTGCTTTCCGACAACTGGTACACCCTCAAGACCACCGCCTTCGACTGGCGGCGCAGCGACGGCCAGTGGCAGCGCATGCACCGCGAGACCTACGACCGCGGCAACGGCGCCACGCTGCTGCCCTACAACCTCGCGCAGCGCACGGTGCTGCTGACGCGGCAGTTCCGCTACCCGGCCTTCGTCAACGGGCATGACGAGCTGCTGATCGAGGCGGCCGCCGGCCTGCTCGACAACGCGGCGCCGGAGGAGCGCATCCGCGCCGAGGTGGAAGAAGAACTGGGCTATCGCCTGGACGCGGTGCAGAAGGTGTTCGAAGCCTTCATGAGCCCGGGTTCGGTGACCGAGAAGCTGCACTTCTTCTTGGCCGAATACGAGCCCTCGATGCGCATCGGCGGCGGGGGCGGCCTGGCCGAGGAGGGCGAGGACATCGAGGTGCTCGAGCTCGGCATCGACGAGGCGCTGGCCATGGTGGCGGACGGGCGCATCGCCGACGCCAAGACGGTGATGCTGCTGTATCACGCGCAACTGCATGTTTTCGCGCCGAGATAATCGGCACGATGCGTCTTCGTCGTCTCTCCTTCTTCCTGCGCGCCGCCTGCGCGCTTTCCTTCACCGCCCTGGCCGCTCCGGGCGCGCTTGCACAGCAGGCCCTTCCGGGCGAAGTGGAGACCGCCCTTGCGCGCGCCAAGGTGCCGCGCGACGCGGTGACGATGCTGGTGGCCGACGCCGACGGCCTGCGCCCGCCGCGCCTGGCCTGGCGCACGCAGGTGCCGGTGAACCCGGCATCGATCATGAAGCTGGTCACGACCTACGCCGCGCTCGACCTGCTCGGGCCGGCCTACAGCTGGAGCACGCCGGTCTACGTCGATGGCACGGTGAGCAACGGCGTGCTCAACGGCAACCTCTACATCAAGGGCCAGGGCGACCCCAAGCTGGTGCTGGAGCGCGCCTGGCTGCTGCTGCGGCGCGTGCAGGGCCTGGGCATCACCACCGTGAGCGGCGACATCGTGCTGGACCGCAGCGCCTTCGACGGCGCGATCGAGAACGACCCCGCCGCCTTCGACGGCGAGCCGCTGCGGCCCTACAACGCCTCGCCCGAGGCGCTGCTGGTCAACTTCAAGTCGGTCAACATGGTCTTCACACCCGAGCGCGGCGGCCAGCAGGCACGCGTGAGCTACGAGCCGCCGCTCGCCAGCGTGTCGATGCAGCCCACGGTGGCGCTCGCGCCCGGCGAATGCGGCGACTGGCGCGCCGCGATCAAGCCCGACTTCAGCGACCCGAACCGCATCCGTTTCATGGGCGCCCTGCCGGCCGCCTGCGGCGAGAAGAGCTGGGCCGTGGCCTATGCCGATCCGCGCACCTACGGCCTGCGCGCCATCGGCGGCATGTGGGCCGAGATGGGTGGCCGGGTCGGCGGCCAGATGCGCGACGGCCGCGTGCCGGCCGGGCTCAAGCCGGTGTTCGAATTCGGCTCGCCGCCGCTTTCGGAGGTGGTGCGCGACATCAACAAGTACAGCAACAACGTGATGGCGCAGCAGCTGTTCCTCACGCTCGGGCTCACGCAGAGGAACCGCGGCAGCTTCGAGGCCTCGCGCAGCGCGCTGGGCCAGTGGTGGCGCGAGCGCATCGGCACCGGCGAGGCGCCGCCGGTGTTCGACAACGGCTCGGGCCTGTCGCGCGACGAGCGCATCAGCGCCGCGGCGCTCGGCAAGATGCTGCAGGTGGCCTGGCGCTCGCCGCTGATGCCGGAGCTGGTGTCCTCGCTGCCCGCCATGGGGGTGGACGGCACGCTCAGGAAGCGCACGCTGCGCTCGGGCGGCGCGGCCCACCTGAAGACCGGCTCGCTGCGCGATGCGGCCGGCGTGGCCGGCTATGTGCACGGTGCAAGCGGCCGCCGCTACGTGCTGGTGGCGATTGCCAACGGCGAGAACGCAGGGGCTGCGCGCGCCGCGTTCGACGCGCTGGTCGACTGGGCTTCGCAGGACAACTGACGGCCATCAAGCGTCCGTGTACTGAAAACTTCTCTAGGTATACACGCCGCTTGCGCGTGGCCATGGCGCTGCACAGAATCGGACGCCCGTTCGATTCGACAAACAAACAAACACACGCAGGAGCCACGCCGTGAAAAAGCCGCAACGACAACCATCCACTCCGCTGCACAAGATTGCGGCACTCGGCGGCGTCACGCTGCTGCTGGCGGCCTGCGGCGGCGGTGGAGGGGGCGGCGGCATCGGCGTGGGACTGCCGCCTCCCGTCGGCGACACCGGCCGCGGCTCGGTCGTCACGGATCCGCCCGAGCAGACCGCGAAGCTCTCGGCCGACCAGTTGCGGACCAACCTCCAGGCCACCGACCAGGGCAAGGCCCTGCTGCAGGTGGCCGGCACGCCCAGGTGCGGGGTCGAGGTGCGCTACCTCGAATACCGCACCATCGGCGGCAAGAACGAAGCCACCAACGCGACCGCCGCGATCATGCTGCCCTCCGGCGCCGACGTGGCCTGCAACGGACCGCGCCCGGTGGTGCTCTATGCGCACGGCACCACCGCCGCGCGCAACTACAACCTCGCCAAATGGACCGACTCCACCCAGCCGGCGGCCGGCGAAGGCCTCACGGTCGCCGCCATGTTCGCGGCGCAGGGCTACATCGTGGTGGCGCCCAACTACGCGGGCTACGACAAGTCGACGCTGCCCTATCACCCGTACCTCAATGGCGACCAGCAGGGCAAGGACATGGTCGATGCGCTCACCGCGGCGCGCAAGACCTTCACGGGCATCGACGCCACGGACGCGGGCTCGCTGCTGATCACCGGCTACTCGCAGGGCGGCTATGTGGCGCTGGCGGCGCACCGCGAGATGCAGGCCACGGGCAGGTCGGTGACGGCGTCGGCGCCGCTCTCGGCGCCTTCGGCCATCGGCCTGCTGGCGGACTACACCTTCATGGGCTGGCCGGCGCTCGGCAGCACGCTCTTCGTGCCGTTGCTCTCGGCCAGCTGGCAGCAGCAGTTCGGCGATGTCTACGGCAGCACCAGCGACATCTACGAATCGCAGTACGCCACCGGCATCGACACCCTGCTGCCGAGCCTGACGCCCCTCACCACGCTGTATGCCAATGGCAAGCTGCCGCAGCTGGCGCTCTTTCCCGCCGGCGCGACGCCGGGGCCGGTGAGCCCGGAGCTGTCGATCTTCTATGGCGCGAACAACCTCATCCGCCAGAGCTACCTGACGCAGGCGGCCAGCGACATCCAGGCGAATCCCTGCCCGGGCAATGCGCTGCCTGCCACGGCCGCCTCGCTGAGCACGACCTCGCCGCTGGACTGCAGGCCGGCCGTGGGCTTCCGCAAGGCGGCGCGCGCCAACGACCTGCGCAACTGGCTGCCGACGCGGCCGGTGCTCATGTGCGGCGGCGCCAACGATCCGACCGTGAACTTCCTGAGCACCCGCGCCACCGCCGGCTACTTCCGCGCCCGGGGCATGCCCGCCGCCGCGCTGACCGTGGTCGACCTGGAAGATAACGCCACCACCGACGCGTATTCCGCCGCGCGCGCCGGCTTCGCCCAGGCCAAGAGCACCCTGGCGCAGAACACCCCCGGCAGCGACGCCGACAAGCGGCAGGCCGTCACCCTGGCCTACCACGGCACCCTGGTGCCGCCGTTCTGCCTGGCTTCGGCGCGAGGCTTCTTCCAGGGCGTGCTGGCCGCCGGCGGCTAGCGAAGACCGGGGTTAGCCCATGGACGCCCTGTGGAGGCGGTCGCGCACGCCTTCCCATTCGGGCGTGTCGGGTGGCGTCTCGACCCAGATCAGTTTGACGCCCTGCGCATCGAACTCGCGCAGCACCGCGAACAGCTGGTGTGCGCTGGCCGCCGCGTCGTCGGCCATGCGCCGCTGCAGCACGCGCTGGGAATGGCTGCGCACCTCGGCGCGCGTCCACACCGCGATGTGGGCCGCGCCCGGCCCGAGCACGTCGAGGCCGGCCTGGATGGCCTTGGCATCCATCAGCCGCAGCTTGGCGTTCGGCGCGTAGTGCGCCTCGAGCGTGCCGGAGGCGCGCGGATCGGGCGTCTCGAGCACCTCGCGGTTGCTCAGGCGCTCGCCCGCGGCGGCCTCGATCTGCGCGCGCGTGATCAGGCCCGGGCGCAGCAGCACGGGTGCACCGCGGCTGCAGTCGACGATGGTCGACTCGATACCCACCTCGCAGGCGCCGCCGTCGATCACCGTCAGCGCGTCGCCGAACTCGTCATGCACATGCTGTGCGGTGGTGGGGCTCACGCGGCCGAAGCGGTTGGCGCTCGGGCCCGCGAGCCCCGGCACGCCCTGCTCGGCGCAGGCCTCGAGCAGGGCCTGCGCGACCGGATGCGAAGGGCAGCGCAGGCCGATGGTGTCCTGCCCGCCGGCGGCGGCGGCCGCCACGCCGGGCTGGCGCGTGACGATCAGCGTCAGCGGGCCGGGCCAGAAGGCCTGCACCAGCTTCTGCGCAAAGGGCGGCAGCGGCTGCGCAAAGCGCGACAGCGCCTCGGTGCCCTTGATGCCGGCCGCCACGTGGACGATCAGCGGATGGTCGGCCGGCCGGCCCTTGGCCTTGAAGATGCCGGCCACCGCCATGTCGCTGGTGGCGTCGGCGCCCAGGCCGTAGACGGTCTCGGTCGGGAACGCGACCAGCCCGCCGGCGCGCAGCACGCGCACGGCCTCGGCAATGGCTTCCGGGGATTGGCCGTCGAGGATCATGCGAAGTCGGCCGCCGACAGCGCCGGCAGGCCGAGCACGGTGGCGGCCTGGGAGGCCGCGGCGCGCACGCTTTCGAGGGTGGCACCGGTGAGCGTGAGGTGGCCCATCTTGCGGCCGCGGCGCGGTTCGATCTTGCCGTAGAGGTGCAGGTGCACGCCGGGCAGCGCGAGCACTTCGCTCCAGCGCGGCGCCACCGGCTTGTCGCCGCCCGCGTTGAACCACAGGTCGCCCAGCAGGTTCAGCATGACCGCCGGGCTGTGCTGGCGCGGCGCGGCCAGCGGCAGGCCCGCGAGGGTGCGCACCTGCAGCTCGAACTGCGACACGTCGCAGGCTTCCATGGTGTAGTGGCCGCTGTTGTGCGGCCGGGGCGCCATTTCGTTCACCACCAGCGAGCCGTCGGCCAGCGCGAAGAACTCCACGCACAGCACGCCCACGTAGTCCAGCCCGGTGGCAATGCTCTTGGCCGAGTTGATGGCCGCCTGCGCCACGGTCTTGGGCATGTTCTGCGCATGCACCTCGGTCACGGCCAGGATGCCGTCGCGGTGCAGGTTGCGCTGCGGCGGAAAGTGCACCAGCTGCCCGTCGCGGCCGCGCGCGACGATCACAGAGCATTCGAATTCGAGCGGCAGCAGCTTTTCGAGCACGCAGGGCACGCAGCCCGCGGCCTGCCAGGCGTCGACCAGTTCGGCGCGCGTGGACACGCGCTGCTGGCCCTTGCCGTCGTAGCCCAGGCGCGCGGTCTTGAGGATGCCGGGCAGCAGCATGTCTTCGACGGCGGCGAGCTGGGCCGCGGTCTCGATGACCGCATAGGGCGCGCAGGCCACGCCGCAGCGCGTGAAATGGGCCTTTTCGGCGATGCGGTCCTGCGCGATGGCGATGGCGCCCGCGTCGGGGGCCACGGGCCGAGCCACCGACAGCTTCTCCAGCGAGGGCGCCGGCACGTTCTCGAACTCGGTCGTGACCGCATCGGCCAGGCCCGCGAGCCGCGCCAGGCCGTCGACGTCGGCGTAGTCGGTGTGGATGTGGTGGTGGCTCACGCGGCCGGCCGGGCTGTCGGCGTCGGGGTCGAGCACGGCCGTGAAGTAGCCCATGCGCTGGGCGGCGTGGGCGAACATGCGGCCCAGCTGGCCGCCGCCGAGCACGCCGAGCGTGGCGCCCGGAAGAATGGGCAGATCGTTGTTGCTCACAGCGCACCCCCGCCCTGCGGCGAAAAGGGCGACACGGCGGCGCCGTCCACCGGCGGCGGCAGGACCATCGCCTCGGCCGCGGCGGTTTGCGCGGCGCGGAAGGCATCGAGCCGGCTGCGCAGCGCCGGATCGTTCACCGCCAGCATCGCCACCGCGAACAGCGCCGCATTGGCTGCCCCCGCATTGCCGATGGCAAAGGTGGCCACCGGCACGCCCTTGGGCATCTGCACGATGCTGTAGAGCGAATCGACGCCCTGCAGGTGGCGGCTGGCCACCGGCACGCCGAGCACCGGGACCGTGGTCTTGGCAGCCAGCATGCCCGGCAGGTGGGCGGCGCCGCCCGCGCCCGCGATGATCGCCGCCAGCCCGCGCCCGGCGGCGCTTTCGGCATAGGCGAAGAGCGCATCGGGCATGCGGTGGGCCGAGACCACCTTCGCTTCGTGCTGGATCCCGAATTGCTGGAGAATCTCGACCGCGTGGCGCATCGTCTCCCAATCGGAGTTCGAGCCCATCACAACACCGACCTGAATGGTTTCGTTCATGGTTCCAATTTTACGTTTCACCCCCAGTTGTTCCCGATGATCGACATCACTCTCGAAAATTTTCAGGCTGAACTGATCGAAGGCTCGGTCGCCACGCCGGTGCTGCTCGACATCTGGGCCGAATGGTGCGGACCGTGCAAGCAGCTCGGCCCGGTGCTCGAAAAGCTCGAAACCGAGTACGCCGGCCGCTTCACGCTGGCCAAGCTGGACGCCGACAAGGTGCCGCAGATCTCGTCGCAGCTGTCCGAAATGTTCGGCGTGCGCAGCATCCCGTTCTGCGTGATGTTCAAGGACGGCCAACCGGTCGACGGCTTCGTCGGCGCCATTCCGGCCGACAAGATCCGCGAATTCCTCGACAAGCACGTGCCCGCCGCCGAGCAGCTCGAAGCCGCCTCCCAGGAGGCCGCGGCCCAGGAAGCGCTGGCCGAGGGCGACACCGAGGGCGCGCTCGAGCGGCTGCAGCATGCGGTGGCCACCGACCCGGCCAACGATGACGCGCGCTTCGACTACATCAAGCTGCTGCTGCAGATGGGCCGCATCGACGATGCCAAGGTGGCGTTCGCGCCGGTGATCGCCCGGACCACGCTGGTGCGCCGCTTCGATTCGCTGCAGCGCTGGATGGACGCCCTCGATTTTGCGGCGCCGGTGTCGGGCGCCGCGCCCGCCATCGCCGAGTTCGACGCGAAGATCGCCGCCGCCAAGCGCGACTTCGACGCCCGCTTCGGCCGCGCCCGCCTGCTGATGGCCGAGCAGCGCTGGACCGATGCGATGGACGAGCTGCTCGAGATCCTGATGCGCGACAAGGCCTGGAACGAGGAGCTCGCGCGCAAGACCTACATCGCGATCCTCGACCTGATCGAGCCGCCCAAGGTGAAAGTGGCGGACGGGCAGATTCCGCCGGACGATCCGGTGGTGGCCACCTACCGCCGCCGGCTCAGCAGCGTGGTGCTGAGCTGAACTGAGCCGCCTGGCGGCAAATTGCGGGGGAGCGGACGCATCTTGGCGAGCCGGGGCGGCGTCGCATACGATGGCAACGATTCAACTTGTTGCAATTGAAAAGGAAATCCCGGCCATGCGTCTCCCCGCCCGCCACCGCGCCCGCATCGCGCTCCCCGTTTTCGCGACCGCACTGCTGGCCGCCGCCCTGGCCGGTTGCGGCAGCGGCATCAGCCTCGACGAGCCGATCGAGGGACCGGTCTGGCGCCTGGTGCAGTTGGGCGACGAACCCGTGGCGCCCGGCGGCGAGGCGCAGATCCAGTTCGACCGCAGCAGCGGGCGCGTCAGCGGAACGGGCGGCTGCAACCGCGTGTCGGGGTCGTTCACACGCAGCGGCGTCACGCTGCGCATTGGACAGCTGGCCTCGACCCGCATGGCCTGCGCGGACCCGGTGCGCGGCGCCAACGAAGCGCAATTCATCTCGGCGCTGCAGACCACCACTACTTATCGCCTGGCCGGCCCGGGACGGCTCGCGCTGCTCGACGCAAGCGGGCGGACCGTGGCGACGCTGAACTCGGCGAGCCGCTGAGGGGGCGAGCCCGCTTCTTCTTCAGCCGGTCAGGCGCTCCAGCGCTTCGCGGTACTTGGCCGCGGTCTTTTCGATCACCTCGGCCGGCAGGCGCGGCGCCGGCGGGGTCTTGTCCCAGGGCTTGCCGTTGATTTTGGTGGCCTCGAGCCAGTCGCGCACGAACTGCTTGTCGTAGCTCGGCGGATTGGCGCCCGCGGCCAGCGCGGCCTGGTAGCCCTCGACCGGCCAGTAGCGCGAGCTGTCGGGCGTGAGCACCTCATCCATCAGCACCAGCGTGCCGGCCTCGTCGAGGCCGAACTCGAACTTGGTGTCGGCAATGATCATTCCCTTGGCCAACGCGATCTGCGCGGCGGTCTCGTAGATCTCCAGGCTGGTCTCGCGGATCTGCTGCGCCAGCTTGGGGCCGACGATCTCGACCACGCGGTCGTAGCTGATGTTCTCGTCGTGCTCGCCGGCCGCGGCCTTGGCCGCGGGCGTGAAGATCGGGCGCGGCAGCTTGCTCGCGTTGGTGAGCCCTTCGGGCAGCGGCACGCCGCAGACCGAGCGGCTTTCCTGGTATTCCTTCCAGCCGCTGCCGGCCAGGTAGCCGCGCACCACGGCCTCGACCGGGATCGGCGTCAGGCGCTTGACCAGCATCGAGCGGCCCGTGACCTGCGGCACCTCTTCAGGCCTGACCACGCTCTCGGGCGCCTCGCCCGTCAGGTGGTTGGGGCACAGCTGGCCGAGCCGGTCGAACCACCACAGCGCCATCTGCGTGAGGATCTCGCCCTTGCCCGGGATCGGCTCGCCCATGATGACGTCGAAGGCGCTGAGCCGGTCGCTCGCGACCATCAGGATGCGGTCTTCGCCGACGGCGTAGTTGTCTCGCACCTTGCCGCGCGCAAGCAGGGGCAGGCTCTGGATGGAAGAGGTGTGGACGGTGGTCATGGGACGGTGCTGCTGTGCGGAAACGGGTGACGGGGGAAAACGGATTGTGCGCGCAGAAAAAAGCCACCGCGAACGGTGGCCTGCGATTCGCGGAAAAAGTTTGTCTTCAGACCACTTCTTGCGCGAGCTCGCCCTTGGCGTACTTGGCGGCGACGACCTGCAGCGTCTCGCCCTTGACCTTGGGGCCCTGGCCTTCGCAGCCAAACTCGATATAGCGCTGCTTGCAGATCTGCTTGGCGGCCTCGCGCGCGGGCTTGAGCCACTCGCGGGCGTCGAACTTCTCGGGGTTCTCGGCCAGGAACTTGCGCACCGCGCCGGTCATGGCCAGGCGGATGTCGGTGTCGATGTTGATCTTGCGCACGCCGTACTTGATGGCTTCCTGGATTTCCTCGACCGGCACGCCGTAGGTTTCCTTCATGTTGCCGCCGTACTTGCGGATGATCTCGAGCAGGTCTTGCGGCACCGACGACGAGCCGTGCATCACCAGGTGGGTGTTGGGCAGGCGGGCGTGGATTTCCTTCACGCGCGAGATCGACAGGATGTCGCCCGTGGGCTTGCGGGTGAACTTGTAGGCGCCGTGGCTGGTGCCGATGGCGATGGCCAGCGCATCGAGCTGCGTGGCCTTGACGAACTGGGCGGCTTCCTCGGGATCGGTCAGCAGCGCGGAGTGGTCGAGCACCCCTTCGGCGCCGATGCCGTCTTCTTCACCGGCCATGCCGGTTTCGAGCGAACCCAGGCAGCCCAGTTCGCCTTCGACCGTGACGCCGACCTTGTGCGCCAGCTGGACCACCTTGCGGGTCACGTCGACGTTGTAGTCGAACGAAGCCGGCGTCTTGCCGTCTTCCTTGAGCGAGCCGTCCATCATCACGGACGAGAAGCCGAGGTCGATGGCGCCCTGGCAGATGGCCGGGCTCTGGCCGTGGTCCTGGTGCATGACCAGCGGGATGTTCGGGTACTGCTCGATCGCAGCCTGGATCAGGTGCTTGATGAAGGCTTCGCCGGCGTATTTGCGGGCACCCGCGC
>Ga0055540_1000769_pt1 | contig 21796 bp, 20 predicted proteins | sample AraplaCvi_mMS_r2_2_FD_55040 | JGI IMG/M metagenome (GOLD analysis project Ga0055540, IMG submission 55040) | Arabidopsis root microbial communities from North Carolina, USA - plate scrape MF_Cvi_mMS_r2 | ecosystem: Host-associated > Plants > Roots > Endosphere | place: USA: North Carolina
TGCGGCGGCCGTCGCGTAGGCGGCAAAGGCGTTGGCGAACAACAAAAGCACCGCACCCAGGAACGCCGGGGTCAGCAGCGGCACGGCGACCTGGCGCCAGTACTGCCACGTCGACGCGCCGAGGCTGACCGCGGCCTCGCGCCACTGTTCGCGTAGCCCCTCCAGGGCCGGCAGGAACACGATGACCATCAACGGGATCTGAAAGTACGTGTACACCAACACCAGACCGGGCAGACCGTACAGCCATCCTGATCCGGCCAGGTTCCAGCCGAAGTGCTCCTGCACCCACAGCGTCAGGACGCCGTTGAGACCGATCGTGGCCAGGAAGGCGAATGCCAATGCCACGCCGCCGAATTGGGCCAAGACGCTGCACAGCGAGATGACGCCGCGGCGGATCATCGACGTGGCGGGGCGCGAGACGATCAGCCACGCCAGCAGCGCGCCCAACACCGCACCCAGCACCGCCGTGCTGCCCGAGAGGAACACGCTGCGCCCGAGCGCGGTCAGCGCGGTGCCGGAGAACAACGCGCCGAGCCGAGCCAGGGTGAAGCGGCCGTCCTCGACCACCGCGCTCGCGACGACGGTCACCGTCGGCACGATCAGGAAGATTCCGACGACCGCGAAGAACGGCAGCAGGGGCAGGGAGTCGACCAGTCGACTCCGGATCTTGGCCAGGGTGATCAGCCGATCGCCTTGGCCCAGTTGGCCTCCAGGTACTTCTTGGCCGCGTCGGTCTGCTGTTGGGTTGGGATGACCGCGGAGCCTTCGACCGGTGGCAGCTGACCGTAGGCGGCCTTGTCGATCGTGCCCGCCTTGACCATGGCGTCGGCCCGCACCGGCCGAGCGCTGCCCTGCAGGTACAGATTCTGGCCCTCGTCACTGAAGAGGAACTCCTGCCACAACCGGGCCGCCGCCGGATGCGGCGCGTCCTTGTTGACGGCCTGGTAGTAGTAGCCCGCCAACGCGGCGTTGGGCGGGACGACCACCTTCCACGACGGCAGCTTCTTGGTCTCGGCGACGTTGAGGTAATCCCAGTCGACGACGACGGGCGTCTGCCCGGATTCGATGGTGGCCGGTGTCGGGTCGACGGGCAGGAAGTTGCCCGCCTGCTTCAACTTTCCGAAGAAGTTCACACCGGGGGCGATGTCGTCGGGTGACCCGCCCTGGCTGAGGGCGACCATCATGACACCGGAGAACGCCGCGCCGGCCTGGGTCGGGTCGCCGTTGAGGGCCACCTTGCCCTTGAACTCCGGGCGAAGCAGGTCGTCGACGGTCTTGACCTCCGGCACCTTGGCGGAGTCGTAGCCGATGGAGATGTAGCCGCCGTAGTCGTTGACCCAGGCGCCGTCGGGAGCCTTCATCTCGGGGCCGATCTCGTCGAACTTCGCGACCTTGTACGGCGCGAACATCGCGGTGTTGGCCAGGGCGACGGCCTGTCCGAGGTCGAACACGTCGGGCGCGGTCGACTTGCCCTTCTGCTGCGTCGCGGCGTTGATCTCGTCCTGGCTGGCCGCGTCGGGCTGGGCGGAGTTGACCTTGATGCCGTACTTGTCGCCGAACGCCTTGATGATGGCGCCGTAGTTCGCCCAATCCGGCGGCAGCGCGATGACGTTGAGCTCGCCCTCCTTCTTGGCGGCGTCGACGAGTCCCGACATGTCGGTCCCGCCGAAGTCGGCCGCCGAGGTCGCCTCACTGGCGTTGACCCCGGTGGAGGTCTTCTCCCCCTTGTCCTTTGACTCCGGTGGTGCGCACGCGGCGATTCCGCCCGCGAGGACGAGGACCAAGGCGCTGGCGGCGAGCCGCATCTTCTTCATTGGCGAACCTTCTCATGGAGCCGGATGCGCAACGGTGGCGTCGAGGTGACGGCGCCTGGTCGCGACGGTGAACGAATCGGGTCTGCACTATCAGTCTGGGGGGACCTTACCGTCGTGTCTTCGGGTCGGCAGGGGTTCTCGGACTGTCGGTTTCCTCGAACGAATCTTCGACACGAGAGGGAAATTTGCCATCCCGGCATCCATACGCGCTGGTCGCCACCTAACATCGTGGGGTGGCGGACGGCGAGGCCTCGGGGGAGGCCAGGTTGGACGATCCGGTCGACGAGGCCGTCGACACGGATCGGTTGGCCCTCGCGCGGTCCGAGGACCCCGAGCCCGGTGTCGAATGGATCGAGCCCCCACCACCTACTGCGGCCGAAGAGCACACGTTCGACGCCTTCGACTCCCGCACCTGGAACTTCAAACCCGCTCCGACGCCGTGGTACCGCACGGGCGGCATGCCAGTCGTCGTGGTGGCCGTCTCGGTCGCGGCCGTGGCCCTCGTCGTCTCGGTGGTCCTGCTGGCGTTCCGGGGGATCCTCCACCGAGCAGACCACCCCCGCCGACCAGACGTCCAGCGCGCCAACCACGTCGGAGGCCCCGACGACGACCAGTGACGTTCCGGAGCCGCCGCCCCCTCCCCCGCCGCCTCCTCCACCGCCGCCCCCGCCGGCCACGGAGGTCCAGCGGGCACCGGTCGTGCGGCCGCCGTCGCGGCCGACGAAGAAGCCGGAGATCAACGTGACCCGCTCTCCGATGAGCGTGAGCCCCCAAAAGCCCTCTCGGTGAACGACTTCGAGGCGGCCACCCACTTCGCGAACGCGCCGGTGGCCGTGCTCTCCACGGTCGGTGAGGATGGTGCACCCCACGTGGTGCCCATCGTGTTCAGCGTGCGGACCGTCGGCGGCGAGACGACTCTGTACACGGCGGTCGACGCGAAGCGAAAGTCGACCTGGCGGTTGCGCAGGCTGGCCAACATCGCTGCCAACCCGCGCGTGAGTCTGTTGGTCGACCACTACGAGGACGACTGGACCCGCCTGTGGTGGGTCCGGGCCGACGGGCTGGCGACGGTGCACGAGAGCGGTGAGCAGATGGCCGTCGGCTACGCGGCGCTGCGCGAGAAGTATCGGCAGTATGAACGATTGGCCCTCGACGGTCCCGTGGTCACCGTCGCGGTGACACGATGGTCGTCGTGGCACGCGTGAGCGATTCTCTCCTGGGCTGGAATCCTGCGTTGACGGGCGTGGCGCTCGAACCGGCCTATCAGCGGATCGTGTCGCTCGAGGACGGCGCGACGGTGGGCTTCGAGGCGCTCGCCCGGTGGCCCTCCCTCGGCGGTGCCGACCCGCTGTCGGTGTTCGCCAGCGCGGCGGCCATCGGCGAGGTCGACGCGCTCGACCGGTCGTGCATCGACGCCGCCATCACCGGAGCACTCGACGGTGGCATCGCGCCCGGCACCATGTTGGCGGTCAACTGCGAGCCCACCACGCGGCACGTCACGGTGGCGGACAGTCCCGTGCTGGCGCGCGGGCATGCCGAACTGGACCTGGTCTTCGAGCTGACCGAGCGGGGCCTGCTCGCCCACCCGAGGACCTTGCTGGCCAAGGTCGCGGCGCTGAGATCCGACGGATTCGCCATCGCGCTGGACGACGTGGGCAGCCACCCCGACTCGCTCGCGCTGCTCGACATCGTCGACCCCGACGTCATCAAGCTCGACCTGCGCCTGGTGCAATCCCAGCCCGATCGCGACCAGGCCCGCATCCTCGCCGCGGTGCTCGCCCACCACGAGCGCACCGGCGCGGTCATCCTCGCCGAGGGCATCGAGACTGCCGAACACCTCGAACAGGCCCTGGCACTCGGCGCGACGCTGGGGCAGGGCTACCGGTTTGGCCATCCCGGCCCGCTCGAGGAACGCGCGCCCGCCCGGTGGCGTCGCCGTCCGCGGGCGCCCCTCACCACGTCCGGCACCGAGTCACCCTTCGGAGAGCTGGCCGCGGCGGGACGGCTCCGCACCGCGCGCAAGGACACCCTGACGGCGTTCTCCCGCCACATCGAAAGCCAGGCAACGCATTCGGCCGACCCTCCGATGGTCTTGAGCGCACTGCAGAGTGTGGACCACCTCACCCCGGGCACGCTACGCCGCTACCGCGAACTGGCACGCATCTCGCCGCTGGTCGCGCTCTTCGGTGAGGGCATGTCGCCGGATCTCGACGGAGGAATTCGCGGCGTGCACCTCGAGGCCGGCGACCCCATGTGCGCCGACTGGATCGTGCTTGCCCTTGGCGCCCACACCGCCGCCGCGCTCATCGCGCGGGAACGCGAGGGCGAGTCCGGGTCGGTGATGGCGGAGGCCGACCGGCGCTTCGACTTCACCATCACCTATGACCGATCCGTGGTCACGGCGACGGCGCACTACTTGCTCGACCGGATGCTGTAGCCCGAACAGAGGACAGTTCGAAGCTGACGTGTCACTGTGATGTGATGGCACTTCGCATCATCGCCTGGGGAACGGGCGCGGTCGGCAGGGAAGCGCTGGCGGCCATCCTGGATTCCCGCGCCGGCCTCGAATTGGTGGGCGTCAAGGTTCATTCCGAGGACAAGGACGGCGTCGACGCAGGCACCCTGCTCGGCCGCGCCCCCGTCGGGGTCCTCGCCTCGGTCGACTCCGCGGTAGTGCTGGCGGTCGAGGCGGACTGCGTGGTGTACACCCCGAGGCTGACGTCGGTCGACGAGGTGTGCGCCATCCTGGCCAGCGGGAAGAACGTCGTCACCACGGCTTTCTTGTTCCACCCCAACAGGATTCGGCTTCGCGACCGCGATCGAGTGCTGGCGGCGTGCCTCCGTGGCGGCACCAGCGTCCACGGCAGCGGCCTGAACCCCGGAACCTCTCGGGCGTGCTGCCGCTGGCGTTGTCGGGCATGAGCCGCACCGTCGACGAGGTGAAGTTGCAGGAGCGGGCGGACTGGTCGGCCTACGACAGCACCGCGATCACCTTCGAGAACATGCGCTTTGGCCGGCCGGTCGACGAGATCTCCCCGACGGCAAGCGACTTCCTGGCGTTCAACAGTTCGATCTTCACCGAGCAGGTGTGGCTGCTGGCCGATGCGTTGCACGCGGGCGTCGACGAGGTCACCGCCACCGTGGACGCCGTCGCCGCCAAGCGCGACCACGAGATCTTCGACCACGTGTTGCGGGCCGGCACGACCGCGGGACAGCGCTGGAACTGGGTGGGCCGGCGCGGTGGCCGTCCGCTGGTCGAGATCGAGACGCTGTGGACCGTCGGCAACGAATACCCCGGGCACTGGCCGAAACCGCAGCACGGGTGGACGTTGACCATCGAGGGTGATCCGTCGATGCGGGCCCACTTCCTGTCGCTGGCCAGCTTCAAGCGGGATGCGTCGATGGTGGAGCACGTCAACGCGGCGAACGTCGCCACCGCGATGCAGGTCGTCAACGCGATACCGGCCGTCTGCGCGGCCGCACCCGGGTTCGCGACCGGCGCGACCCTGCCCCTCGTACGCAGCCTGATCGGCTTCGGCAACGCCTGACCACGCGCCGATGAGTGTGTCCCAGACCATGTTTGGTCACGGGAGGTGATCAGCACCGCACTTTCCCGGTGATGCTTGCGTCCCCACCAACCGGTTGGGACACTTCTGCCGTCGTTCCAGTCCGGTGGCCGACGGTCCGAAGGGAGCGGGAGCATGCGCTCTCCGGTGACCGCGTTGGAGCCCCGCTTCCGGCATTGGCGCCACGACCCTCCGGTCAAGACCTCCGCGGCCGTGCTGTTCCTGGTCGTCGGCGTCGTCGTGGTGTTGGTGTGGTGCCAATTCCGCGGCGTCTTCGCCGACACCACCGTGCTCACCCTGCTGTCCCCGCGGTCCGGGCTGTCGATGGACCAGGGCTCCAAGGTGACCTACAACGGCGTCGAGATCGGCAGCGTCGCCGCCGTCGCCGCCGTNACCGTCGACGGCGCCCCGATGGCCAGGNTCTCACTGGCCGTCGACCCCGACGACGTGGCGCTGCTGCCGGCGAACGTCGACGCGCAGATCAAGGCGTCCACGGTGTTCGGCAACAAGTACGTCGCACTGTCCTCACCCGCNACGCCCGTACCGCAGCGCGTCAGCGCGGCCACGCCGATCCGATCGGCCACCACCAGCACCGAGTTCAACACCNTGTTCGAGACCGTCGTCGAGGTGACTCAGCACGTCGACCCGGTGAAGCTCAACCAGACGCTCACCGCCACCGCACAGGCCTTGAGCGGCTTGGGCACCCGGTTCGGCAAGTCCGTCGAGGACGGCAACGCAATCCTGGCCGACGTCACGCCGCTGCTGCCCCGGTTCCGCGAAGACGTGCGGGGCGTGGCCGATCTCGCCGACGTCTATTCCGCCAGTGCGCCAGACCTGTTCGACGGCTTGGCCGGTGCGGTGACCACCGCCCGCACGCTCGACGAGCGCAGCGACGACCTCGACGCCGCGCTGATGGCGTCGGTCGGGTTCGGCGACACCGCGGGCGACGTCGTCGAACGGGGCGGTCCGTATCTGGTGCGCAGCGCGGCCGATCTGGTGCCCACCAGCGCCCTACTCGACGAGTACAGCCCCGAACTGTTCTGCACCATCCGCAACTATCACGACGTGGAGCCCGCGTTCTCGAGATTTGGTGGCGGCAACGGCTATTCGCTGAACCTCCGCGACGAGCTGGTCGGCGCGGCCAATCCGTACGTCTACCCGGACAACCTGCCGCGGGTGAACGCCCGCGGCGGTCCCGAGGGGCGGCCGGGCTGTTGGCAGTCGCTGAGCCGTGACCTGTGGCCGATGCCGTATCTGGTGATGGACACCGGCGCGTCGATCGCGCCATACAACCACCTGGAGTTGGGGCAGCCCTTGGCCGTCGACCACGTGTGGGGTCGCCAGATCGGTGAGAACACGATCAACCCCTAGCTTCCCCCACACACGACATCGGGTGTGCTGCGAGATCGCGATTCGACGATGAATCGCGATCCCACAGCACACCCGATGCGTGGGGGGCCGGGGGGATGAGACCCGGCGCCGCCAGGATTACAGCAGACCCAGCAGTCTTAGGTCGGTGACGTACTTGACGATCACCGGCGCGGTGATGTGCGGGATGTCCTTGTCAGGCCCGATCTTCGCCTCCTGCACCGCAGCCCTGAACCGGTCGGTCGGGGCGATCGACCCGTTCACCGGGTGCTCCGGGGACTGATAGTTGTGCAGCAGCGGCAGCAGCGAGGCGTTGCGCTGCTTCTCCGGCAGGCTCCGCAGCGTCGTGGAGAAGCGCTGCAACCAGTCGCCGTAGTCCTCGATGCGGCGGATCGGGTAGCCCGCGTCGACCAGCCAGTCGACGAACTCGTCCATGCCGATGCCGTCGTCGTACGGGTTCATCACGTGGTAGGTCTCGAAGCCGTCCTGAACCTGAACACCGAGGGTGGAGATCGCCTCGGCGATGAACTCCACCGGCAGGCCGTCGTAGTGCGCGCGCTGGCGCTCACCGTTGGCGCCCAGCTGGTAGAACGATTGCGGCGCAACGCCGGTCGCCACCAGGCTCAGCATCATGCGGGTGAACATGTCGGGCAGGTTGAGCTGACCGGCATAGGTGGTGTCGGCCAGGATCATGTCGCAGCGGAACACCGATGCGGGCAGCCCGTAGTGCTCGTTGGCCTCGCGCAGCAGTACCTCGCCGCCCCACTTGCTGTTGCCGTAGCCGTTGGCGTAGCCGTCGTCGACCGTGCGGGTCGCGCTGACCACGCGGACGTCGGCGTCCTCGGTGTTCTGGGCCGGGTCGATGCCGGCCCCGACCGCGATCGTGGACACGTAGACGAACGGCTTGATCTTCGTGGTGAGCGCGATGCGGATGAGCTCCGCGGTGCCGAGCACGTTCGGGGCGAACAGCTGGCTGTAGGGCAGGACGTGGTTGACCAGAGCCGCCGGGTCGACGATCAGGTCGACGGTGTCGGCCAGCCGCTGCCAGGTGGCGTCGTCGAGACCCAGGTTGGCCTCGCCCTTGTCACCGGCGAAGACCTCGAGGTGGTCGGCGGCGAGCTGACGGTAGTGCTCGAGCAGCTTCGGGTCGCCACTGTCGAAGGTGGCGTCCAACCGGCGGCGGGCGTCGTCGTCGGACTTGGCCCGCACGATGCAGATCACCTTGCCGTCGACCAGGTCCATCCGCTCCAGCCAGTCCAGGGCCAGGTAGCGACCCAGGAATCCCGTTGCGCCCGTGAGCAATACGGTGCGCACCTCGGAACTGGCGTGGGGCAGCGAAGCGGCTGCCGCCAGGGTGTCCGCGTCGACGAACTTCTCCAGCGTCAGATCGGCGGCCCGCACCACGGTCGCGTCGCGTCCGTGGATCGCGTCGTAGGTCGGGCGCTTGCTGCCGCCGGCGCGCTGCGCCTCGACGTAGGCGGCAATCGACGCCAGGTCGCTGGCGGGGCTGACGATCACGCCGACGGGGACGTCCACGGCGAAGATGTCGTGCAGCAGATTGGCGAAGGTCAACGCCGACAACGAGTCTCCGCCGAGGTCGGTGAACCGCGCGTCGGGTTGGACGTCGGAGGCAGCGGCGCCGAGCAGCGCCGTGGCCGCCCGCCCGACGGTCTCCAGGACCGGCCGGTCGGCACCACTGCGACGCAGCGCCCGCAGCTCGCCCTCCTGACCGTCGGCCAGGTCGGCGTAGAGCTGCTCGAGTTCGGCGCCGTAACGCTCCTTGAGCCGGGGCCAGGCCAGCTTGCGGATGCCGGTCAGCAGGCCGTTCTCCATCGTGAAGGGTGTGGTCTCCACCAGAAAGTCGCGAGGAACTTCGTAGGACTGCAGGCCGGCGGTCCGCGCAGCCTCCTTGAGCGACGCACTGACGGCCGGCTTCAATTCGTCTGCGCCGTACTGCGATTGGGCCTCGTCGGTCGGGACCACCACGGCCAGCAGGTAGGGGCGCGCGCTGTTGCCGTAGATGTAGATCTGACGCACCAGCGGGCTGTTGGTGTAGGCGGCCTCGAGCTTTGACACCGTCACGAACTCGCCCTGGGCGAGCTTGATGACGTTGTTGCGCCGGTCCAGGTACTGCACCTGGTCGGGGCCGAGCTCGGCGACGATGTCACCGGTGCGGTAGTAGCCGTCGGCGTCGAACACCTCTGCGGTGACCTCGGGCCGCTTGTAGTACCCCGGGAACAACTGGTCGGACTTGACCAGCAGCTCGCCGCGGGGGTGCGGGACGTCGGTGGCGTAGTAGCCCAGTTCGGGCACGTCGACCAGCTTGTAGTCCACCACCGGTGGGCGCCGGATCACACCGTCGACGAACACCGCGCCCGCCTCGGTCGAGCCGTACCCCTCCACGAGGTGCATGTCGAGGAATTCCTCGACCCAGGAGCGCAGTTCGGGCGAGATGGGGGCCGACCCGGTGATGGCACTGACGTAGCGCCCGCCGAGGATGCTCTGTCGCAGCTCCTCCATGGTGGCGTCGCGGTCGCTCTGGCTGACGTACTCCTGGTGCAGCATGTCCCAGATGCGCGGGACGAAGTTGAGCTGGGTGGGCCGGACGAGCGCGAGATCCTCGAGGAACGTCGACAGGTCGCTGCGGGCGGCGAAGTAGACGGTGCCGCCGCTGGCGATGCTGCCGTAGAGGATGCCGCGCCCCATGACGTGGCTCATGGGCAGGAACGCCAGCGTGATCGCCGGCAGGACGCCCTGGTTCTCGTCCCAGTGCGAATTGGCGGCCGCGCGCCACATGGAGGCGACCTTGCTCTCCGGGTACATCGCGCCCTTGGGGGCGCCGGTGCTGCCGGAGGTGTAGACCAGCAGCGCCAGGGGGTCCTCACCCTCTCCGACGACCGCCCCGGGCGCCTGCAGCGCCTCGCCGCGGCTCAGGACGTCGGCCATCGTCTCGACGACGACCGAGGTGCCCTCCAGGCGAGCCCTTGCCCGGTCCAGCGCGTCACGATGGTCGTCGACCTGCGGCTGGAAGTCGAACACGACCAGGCGTGCGGGGGCCGTCGGAGCGCTCAGGACGAGTTCCACGGCGTCGTCGACGTAGTCGACGCTCGACGCGACGAGGACGGGTTCGGTCTCGGCGACGATCGGCTGAAGCTGGGCGGCGGGCGCGCTGGTCTGAAGCGGCACCGAGACGGCACCGAGCTGTCCGGCGCCGGTGTCGACGACGGTGTAGTCCACGCTGGTAAAGCCCAAGACCGCGATGCGGTCGCCGGGCCGAACGGGATCGTTCTGCAGCGCGGCCGCGAACGCCTGGATGCGTTGCCAGAGCTGGCCGTAGCTGATCGTCTCGAAGCGCGGTAGCAGCTTCGCGGTGGTGCGTCCGGCGTCGGTGACGTACTCGACGGCGCGCTGACCGAGCGCGGGCCGGTCGGCGTAGCCCTCCATCACGGTGCGGACGACGTCGGGCAGGCGTAGGTCGGGTTGGCCCGCGGCCTCGCTGACGGCGCTATCGGGCGCTGCGGCGGCGAACTGCTCGTCGTCGGCGTACAGGTCGGCGATGCGGCGCTCGAGGCGCGCGTCGCGGCTGTTGTTCGACATTGGAAGACCCCTTGGAATGACTGCGTTGATCAGTGGGAAGTATTGGTGGAGCAGGCCACGCTGCCTGGCTCGTACGGTACAACGTTAGCAAAACTAAAGATTATGCCCNAAACTGCTGACCTGGCAGTTTCCTGTGAGCAAGACCATGTCCGNCTTTGATCGTTATGCTGACTAAGTAACCAATGGAGAGGTAGAGATGACTCGCACCGAAGACGACACCTGGGATCTGGCCACCAGCGTGGGCACCACCGCGACGATGGTGGCGGCCGCCAGGGCGATCGCCACCCGCGAGGGGGCGATCGACGATCCCTTCGCCGAACCGTTGGTCCGCGCGGTGGGCGTCGACTTCCTCACCCGGTGGGCCACCGGCGACCTGACGAGCGCCGACGTCGACGCCGGCGAGGCCGGCTGGGGCCTGGCGCAGATGCCCGCCGCGATGGCCGCCAGGACGCGGTACTTCGACCAGTTCTTCGCCGACGCGGCCGCCGCCGGCATCCGACAGGCCGTGATCCTGGCCTCCGGCCTGGACGCCCGCGCCTACCGGCTCGACTGGCCGTCGGGCATGACGGTCTACGAGATCGACCAGCCCGCCGTCATCGAGTTCAAGACCACGACGCTGGCCGGTCTGGGCGCCGCCCCCACCGCCGAGCGCCGCCCGGTGGCCGTCGACCTGCGCGACGACTGGCCCGCCGCGCTGAAGGCCGCCGGCTTCGACGCCGGCCAACCGTCGGCGTGGATCGCCGAGGGCCTCTACGGGTACCTGCCGCCTGAGGCGCAGGACCGGCTGCTCGACGCCGTCACCGAGCTCAGTTCACCGGGCAGCCGGCTGGGCAGCGAGGCCGTTCCCAACACCGCCGCGTTCGACTCCGAGGAGATGCGCGAACGGATGCAGCAGTCGACGGCCAAGTGGCGCGAGCACGGGTTCGACCTCGACTTCACCGACCTCACCTTCGTGGGCGAGCGCAACGACGTCGCCGAGTACCTCGACGCCAGGGGCTGGTCGTCGGTGGGGACGCCGATGGACGAGCTGCTGCAGACGCACGGCTTCGACGCGATCCCCAAGACCGACGACGACGCACCGACCATGAGCGGGGTCACCTACATCACGTCGACCCGGAACTGACGGACACCGAACTGGGGATCAGGCCGCCGCCCGGGCGGCCTCGATCTCCAGTTCGGCGGCGTAGGCACCCTCGCCGCGCCCCAGCGAGAAGGTCGCCGCGGTCATCGCGCCGACGGCCAGCACCAGGGCGAGCAGTTCGATCCCGTCGACGTCGAGTTCCTCCCCGAGCAGCAGCGCACCGAGGCCCACCGCGACGATGGGTTCCAGCACCAGCATGGCCGGCACCGAGGTCTGGAGCGCACCGGCATGAAAGGCGGACTGCTGCAGGAGCGTGGCGATGATGCCGAGTGCGACCAGTGCGTACGGCGCCGGCGTGGCCAGCAGCCCCATCGGTCCCCGTTCGTTGAGCAGGTGCATCACGTACTTGGTGAGCACGGCAACAGCTCCGAAGAGCACGCCGACGCCGACGGCGAACAGCACCGCCCGGCGCGCGCCCTCAAGCCGTCGGGCGATGAGGATGCACGCCACGATCAGCACGACGCAGCCCAGCGACACCACGGCCGAGGTCATCAAAGACGCGGGCCGGTCCGGCGGCCCGGGGCGGGCCAGCAGCACGAAGAACGCCAGCGACACCGTCAGCAGCGCTGCCCACAGCCACTCCCGACGGGTCACGCGCCGGCCTGCGAGCCGCGCGCTCAGCGGCAGGGCGAACAGCAACGCTGACACCAGAAGTGGTTGGACGACGATCAGCGAACCCTTGACCAGCGCGAGCGCCTGAAACACGTATCCGGCGACGGCCACACCGGTGCCCGCCCACCACAGCGGTCGCCGCAGCAGCGTCGCGAACATGTGGGTGCTGACGCTCTGGTCGGCCGGCACGTCCATGGTGGCCCGCTGCCGCACGACGATGCCGACGGCCATGCACACCGCCGAGCACAGCGCGAAGAGGACGACCAGCCCATGGCCCAACAACGTCCTCGGCACCCTTCTTCGTCGATGTGATCCACCCCGTCACTACACCGTAGAGGTGTCCCCAACCGGCTTCGACCCGAGACGTCGCGTCGACGCTCTGAGCAGCGATGACGTCGGTCCGTTGGCGGCAACGGTCAGCCGTGGCGCACCCTGTGTCGAACGCGATCGACGGGAGACGACGGTGTACGACCTCGAGGAGACCATTCGCGCGCGGCACTCGACGCGACTGTTCCTACGCGACGTGCCGGTGCCACACGATCTCGTGGTCGAGGCCTTGGAACTCGCCGTGCGAGCCCCGTCGAACTCCAACATCCAGCCGTGGCGCGTGGTGTTCACCTCCGGTCCGGCGCGCGACCGACTGGTCGAGGCACTCCTGTCCGAGGCGGCCAAGGGTGAGCCGAACGTGCCCCCGCTGCCGGANGAGTTCACCCATTTCCGCCGCGACCTCGGCGCCATCCTGTACGGCGCCATGGGTGTGCCGCGGCATGATGCGGTCGCGAGAAGAGTTGCCGTACTGCGTAACTGGGAATTCTTCCGGGCGCCACTTGGCGCGGTGGTGTGCATGCACCGCGATCTCGGCGACGTCGACGCGATGGGCGTCGGGATGTTCCTGCAGAACTTCATGCTGGCCCTGACCGCCCGCGGCATCGGCAGCTGCGTGCAGGTGTCGATCGCCGGTTACCCGGAGGTGATCCGCGACCAACTGGGCATCGCCGAGGACNTGCGGATCCTGTGCGGGCTGTCGATCGGTTACGCCGACCCCGACTTCCCGGCCAACGACCTCGACGTGCCGCGCAGCCCGCTCGAGCACAACGTCACGTTCCTGGCGGACTGAAGCCNTTACTGCAGGGCGGCCAGATTCTCCACNGAGCGCTTGACGTCACCCTTGATCACGCGTGCGACGAGCGCACCCACCGGACCGTTGAGCACCGCGCCNCTGAGGTCCGCGACGAGGTGGAACGTCGTGCCGGGCTGATCGTCGCTGATGTCGGTGCGCAGGGAGATCTGGACGCCGCCGAAGCCCTTGCCGCACATCTCGATGCGGTGGGGCTCGTCGTAGTTGGTGACCTCCCAGTGGATGGTGTTGCGGAAGCCCTTCACCTTGATCAGCGAGGACACCTTGGTGCCCTTCTCGATGACCTCGGGCACCGGGCTTCGCCACCCACCGAAGATGGTCAACCACTCGTCGAACCGCCCGAGGTCGGACGCCAACTTCCACGCGCTCTCGGGCGTGAGCTTGGACTCAACCGATACGTCGACGCTGGCCATGGGTCACTCCTTACCCGTCCTGCGCACGTTCTACCCCGCCGGTGGTGCGGGCGGCGGGGGCGGCGGCGCNACCCCGACGCCGAGCACCCGGAGCAGNTCGGGCTTCATCGCCTGCANCTGNGCGCCCCAGTAACCCCAGCTGTGGGTGCCGTCGTTGGGGAAGTTGAACACCGCGTTGCGACCGCCGAGGGCCAGGTACTGCTTCTGGAATTCCTTGTTGGTGTCGATGGTGATGGTCTCCAGGAGCTGCGCGCTGTACTGCACGCCGAAGTCGCCCGCGGCATCCAGGTCGGAGGTTCGGCCGTTGCCGCAGTAGATCCAGATGGCGGTGTTGTTGGCGACCAGCGTCGGCAGGTTGACCATGGGGTCGTTGCGCCGCCACGCCGGGTCGCTGGTCACCCCCCACATGTCGGTGGCGTTGTAGCCGCCGGCGTCCTTCATGGCGAAGCCGATCATGGTCGGCCACAGGCCGGCCGACGGGTTCAGGAAGCCCGACAGCGAGGCGGCGAAGATGAACTGCGACGGGTAGAACGCGGCCAGGTTCAGGGCGGCGCCACCGGACATGGACAGCCCGACCACCGCGTTGCCCGTTGGCGAGATGCCCTTGTTGGCCGCGAGGTAGGCCGGCAGCTCCTGGGTCAGGAACGTCTCCCACTTGTACGTGGAGGTGCCGTTGCTGCCCTTGGCCGGCTGGTACCAGTCGCTGTAGAAGCTGGACTGCCCGCCGACGGGCATGACCACCGACAGCCCGGATTGGTAGAACCACTCGAAGGCCGGGGTGTTGATGTCCCAGCCGCTGAAGTCGTCTTGGGCCCGCAGACCGTCGAGCAGGTACACCGCGTGCGGNCCCCCGCCCTGGAACTGGACCAGGATGTTGCGGCCCATGGCCGCCGAGGGCACCTGCAGCCCCTCGACGGGCAGGCCCTCCCGGGAGAACGCCGACGCCGTCGGCAGCAGGCCGACCGGGCCCACCACACCCGGCATCATCGCGACGAGGAATGCGGAGACGGCGAGCCGCCGCGCCCACCGGCGTCGGAACCCACCAATGATCGTCGCCAACACGGCTGAATCCCATCTGTTCGAGTAATCCGTTCAGCGCAAGCTAGCAGCGGCGAAACGCCTCGCCCCGCCGCCCACGCGGGGCGTGATCGGCTCGTTATCAAGGTGTTTGGCGCAGCGACGACACGCCCGCCGACGAGGATCACCCGTGTACGGGCGACGAGGGATGAATTAATAACCTGTGAATTGACTCGTAGAACATGCAATGTGGCGTACGCCACGGCACACTCAGTGCGCGCACACACGAAGGAGCATGACCATGGCCGTTACCGGTTCCCCCGCCCCGATGTCCTCGGGACGCCTTGCACGCCGCCTCACCGGTGGAGCGCTGCTCGCCGGCGGGCTGATCGGCACCACGCTGTTCGGGGCGCTGCCCTCGGCGTTCGCCAACGAGGATCCCGCCNTGAACCCGCCCAACTGCACCGCGGCCGACCTCGAGGGTGTGCGGTCCGGCGTCGACGCGGCGACCTCGGCGTACCTGTTCACCCACCCCGACTACAACTGGTTCGTCACCAGTCTGGAGGGGCTGCCCAAGGACAAGGTGCACGAGCAGATGCAGGACTACCTCAACGCGCACCCGGACACCAAGAACGACATCACCGGCATCCGCCAGCCGCTGCTGGACATCAAGAACCGCTGCGGCGGCACGCCCTAGTCAGCCGACGCCCGCCAGCAGGCTCGTCGCCCGCCAATACACCAGGGCGACGAACGCCAGCAGCAGGATCACCGACACCGCGGCCTCGATCGCGAGGCGGTTGGTCCGCGGGCCGTAGGCGTACACCGCGCCCAGCGCGGCACCGGTCAGCAGGCCACCGATGTGGCCCTGCCAGCTGATGGACGGGACGACGAACGTNATGACCAGGTTGACCACGATCAACCCGGCGATCCACCGCATGTCGAAGTTCAGCTTCCGCGACAGTGCCAGCGTGGCGCCGAACAGCCCGAAGATCGCGCCCGAGGCGCCGAGGGTCGGCACGTTGACCGGCGTCAGCAGGAACACCAGCACCGAGCCGCCCAGCGCGCTCAGGACGTAGAGGACGACGAACCGGGTGCGGCCCAGCCACCGTTCCAAGGCGGGGCCGATGACCCACAGGGCCCACATGTTGAACAGGATGTGGGTGGGTCCGTCGTGCAGGAACGCCGAGGTGAGCAGGCGGTAGTACTGGTCGTAGGCGACGACGCCCGCGGGCCACAGGAACAGCTCCTGCTGCAGGCCGGGGACGGCCATCTGCAGGATGAACATCACCACGTTGGCGGCGATCAGCGCGTAGGTGACCACGGGTGTGGCGCCGAGGTTGCGCTTGGGCTTGCGCACCGACTTGGCGCCCTCGGAGACGCAGTTGGGGCACTGGTGCCCGACCGACGCCGACAGCATGCAGTCCGGGCAGATCGGGCGGTGGCACCGCGTGCAGCTGACGTAGGTCGCCCGGTCGGGGTGCCGGTAGCAGGTCGGTGGTGCCGACGGCGCGCTAGGAGGCCCTGGAGTGCTCACGCCTCACAGTCTTCCAGTAGTACTCGTCTAGAAACGCCACAGCGCCTCCTGCGTGGTGCTGGCGACCAGCGACCCGGCTCCGTCGTACATCGCGCCGACCACCAGGCCGCGGGAGTCGCTGTTGTTGAGTGAGCGGACCTCGTAGCGGTGCCACTCGTGGGGCAGGAACGGGCGGTGGAACCACACCGCGTGGTCGAGGCTGGCGGCGTACCCGTTACCGGCGTTCAACGGGGTGCCGGGCGGCCGCGCCACCGGCACCGGCCCGAAGTCCGACATGAACGTCAGCGCGCACGCCTGCACCAGCGGGGAATCGTCGATGCGGGCCTTGGTGCGAATCCAGAACGGCGGCACCGCGAACGGGGAGTCGTCGTCGGGGGTGACCCGCATCTCGAATCGGCCCGCGAAACCCAGGTCCGGCGTCTTGGGCACCGCGGCCTCGAACTCGATGCCGGCCGGCGGGGTCGGATGCCAGTCCGCGCCCTCCTCGGGCCGGTGGAACGACGCGATCATCTCCAGGATGGTCTTGCCGTGCTGCACGGCGGTGACCTGCCGGGTGTCGAAGGACCGGCCGTCGCGGGTGCGGACCACGTTCAGCTCGACGTCCACGCCGTACTCGCCGCCACGCACGAAGTACAGGTGCAACGACTGCGGATGCTTGTCCGGCGCGACGGTGGCCCCGGCGGCGGCCAGGGACTGGGCGGCGATCAGCCCGCCGAACAACCGGGTGCCCGGACCTGCGGGCGGCTGCGGCGCCCGGAACACGTCGCCGTCGCGCTCGAAGTCCAGAAGTCGGGCCATCCAGCTGGGTCGGTCGGGCTTGACACCTGTCATGGGTTGGTCAGCGTAGCGGGCGGTCCCGGCCGTGGTCCCCGACGTACCGATCCAGCACGAGCACGTAGGCCGCGACGACGGCGAGCGGCGCCACCAGAGGCACCCACGGCAGCGCCAGCGGAACGGTCGCGCCGAGCACCGCCACGACGGACAGGCCGAGAGCGCCCAGCACCGTGGGCACGGTCAGCCCGGCCGCGGTGTCGCCTCCGTCGGCATGCCGCACCACCAGGTAGCCGGCCGCCGCCAGACCCGCGATCGCGGCGACCACGGGATTCGGTTCGGAGAGTGCCAGCGCCCCGGCGACGGCGACCACCGCGATCGTCGCCGCCACCGGAATCAGCAACCCGACCACCACCGCCGCACCGGCCACGGCCGACAGCGTCAGCGCGGGCCCGGCGCCGGCCAGCGTGCCCGCGGCCACCATCAGCAGACCGAAGGCCAGGGCCAGGGAACGCGTCACGTCACCTCCTCGCCGATGCGCGTCGGCGCCGCCTCGGGACCAGCCCCATCACCTGGTCGAGCGTGCCGTCGGTGGACCACCCGATGACGTCGACGCCGATCGTGCGCATGTCGCGGTACATGAATGCCCGTTGCATGGACCACATTCGGGCGATCAGGGGGTCGTCGAGATCCTCGAACGGCGCGCCGTCGAGGACGTCGACGGCCACCACCACGTGCCCCCGGCGGCAGAGCTCGATCAGCGCCAGCGCGAAGTCGGTGTCGAGCAGGGTCGAGAACGCGACGACGACGGCGCCCGGCGGCATCGCCGCGCGCGGGGCCAGCGTGCCCGGGGTGGTCTCGTGGCCGTCACCCGCCCCGAGGATCGCGTCCAGCACCCGGTAGAACTGGCGCCGGCCGATGTCGGCGCCGAGCCAGCGGGTGCGGCCGCCGAGCGCGACGACGCCCGCCCGGTCGCCGTTGCGCAGGGCGCTCTGCACCACCTGGACCGCACCGCGCATCATGCGCTCGGTGGCCTCGGTGGCGGGTCCCGGCGGCTGGTCGTGACCGTCGACGAGCACCACGACGTCGGTGGCGCGCTCGCTGAGCCGCTCGGTCACGTGCAAGCTGCCGCGGCGGGCGCTGACCGGCCAGTTGACGCTGCGCAACTGGTCACCGGGCACGTACGCCCGGATGCCGCCGTACTCGACGCCGCGGCCGACGTGCCGGGTGAGGTGGGTGCCGAGGCGGTCGAGCAGTTCGGTTCGCGGCAGTCCCGTCGACTGCGCCGGGGCCAGCGGGAAGACGAAGACCTCCGCGACCGTCACCGACGTGTTCGCCGCGGTGCCGGTCAGCAGACCGCCCTTGCCCGCCACCCGCACTCGCACCGTCATCGGATATCGGCCCCACCGCGACGCCGACGTCGTGATCCGCACCCGACCGGACGGCGCGCGGTCGACGTCCAGCTCCGCGCCAGGGGGCGTCTCGACCACGAGGTGGACGGTCGATCCGTCCTCGGCGTCGGCCCACACCTCGAGCCGGACCTCCTCACCCTCGAAGCACCGGGTCAGGCCGGGCTCGGCGTGCACCCGGACCGCGGGCACCGGCCGCTGCCACCGCAGCGACACCAGCACCCCGATCAGCGGGGCGGCGAACACGACCAGCTGCCACCGCGCACCGATCAGCGCCGCGGCCAACGCCACCGCCGCGCATGACGCCAACGACGAGGCGAGAGACGATGCCCGCCTACGCATCTCGACGTCGACCGAGCGGGTGTCGATCACGTCGCCCCGCGGGTCCTCGGCACCGGCAGCCTGCGCAGCAGCTCCTCGACCACGTCGGAGGTGCGCACCTGGCGCACCCACATCTCCGGGCGCAGACTGATCCGATGCGCCATGGCGGGCACGGCCAACGCCTTGACGTCCTCCGGGATCACGTAGTCGCGACCCTGCAGCAGCGCCCGGGCCCGGGCCAGTTGGACGAGGTCCAGTTCCGCGCGCGGACTCGCCCCGACCGCCACCTGGGGGTGCTGGCGACTGGCCGTCGCCAGGGACACCACGTACTGCAGGACGTCGTCGTGCATCGTGACCTGTTCGACCGACTCCCGCATGGCGAGCAGGTCGGCGGCGTCCACGACCTGACCGACGGCGGCCTCTCGTGACCCGCGATCCAGCCGGCGCCGCAGCATCGCCGCCTCGTCGCGCTCGGTCAGGTACCGCAGCTCCAACCGGACGGTGAATCTGTCGAGCTGCGCCTCCGGCAACGGGTAGGTGCCCTCGTACTCGATCGGGTTGTCGGTGGCCAGCACGATGAAGGGATCGGGCAGGTGGTGGGTGATCCCGTCGACGCTGACCTGCCGCTCGGCCATCGCCTCCAGCAGTGCGGCCTGGGTCTTGGGTGGCGTCCGGTTGATCTCGTCGGCCAGCAGCAGATTGCTGAAGATCGGCCCCGGACGGAATTCGAAACGCCCCGACTGCATGTCGTAGATCGTCGAACCGAGCAGGTCGGCGGGCAGCAGGTCCGGCGTGAACTGCACCCGGGTGAACTCCAGTCCCAGCGCCGCGGCGAAGCACCGCGCGATGAGCGTCTTGCCAAGGCCGGGAAGGTCTTCGATGAGGACGTGCCCGCGCGCCAGCAGTGCCGTCTGGATCAGGGTCAACGCGGGCCGTCGGCCGACGACGACGCGCTGGATCTCGTCGAGGACCGCCTCACAACGCGCGGCGGTGGTGGTCACCGGCAGGCTCATATTCCCTCCAGTCGCCGCAGGACGTCGTCGAGGACCGCCCGGCCGGGTCCGGGTTCCTCGACGCCGGTGCGGGAGACGTTGTCCGGATCCACCCACGGCCAGAGCTGCTCACCGAACAACGCGATGGCCGTGGCGCGAAACACCCTCGGGTCCTTGCCCTTACGCGCCCCGGTGGCGAGTTCGAACTGCCGCGCCAGCATGGGACGCAGATACTTGTCCCAGTCCGAACGGGTGGAATCGGCCCGCGCGATCATGATCTCGGTCTTGGACCGCCAGCGACGCAGCGTCTCGGCCGGATCGCGGGCGCGGGAGTCGTCGACGGTCGCGCCGGCCTCGCGCACCACCAGCCAGCGCAACGTCAGCAGCGCCACGGTCGCCGCCGCGGCACCCATCCACAGCGCGACGTGCCGGTCGGGATGCGCCAGCGCGAGCAACTGGACCCCGAGCACCACCACGACGGCGGCCGCGCCGATCCTCGTCACACCCGGCTCCGCAGCTCGTCGAGCACGTCGGTGAGCACCGCGACCGCCGCGTCGCGGTGGCCTTCGTCCATGACGTGCGGGCTGAAGCGCGCCTCCTCGAAGAGCGCCACCAAGCCGGTGGCGCTGTCCGGGGCGAGGGCGTGCTGGTCGACGGCGCGGGCCAGCACCTCCGAGGCCGTGTCGAAGTCGCGCGGGGCGGCGTCGGGCAGCAACGACAGCTGCCGTTCCATCGCGGCGTAGCAGGCGATGATCGCCTTGCGCGGCTCCCGGCTGAGATCCTCGACCTCGGCAAGGCCGACTTCGGCTGCCANAGCGAGGGATTCGGCACCGGCGTCACCCCCGTCGCCGGAGGGACCGAGGTTCGGAACATCCGGGGGACGTGGCGGACGCCGTCGGGCCGCGACCATCGTGCCGACGGTCAGCACGACCAGGAAGGCGCCCGTCGCGGCGTAGAAGTAGGTCAGCAGGNTCGTCCCGGGCTCGGGGTCCGNCGGCGACGTCGCGGTGGCGTCGCCCGCGTCGGCCGCGCGCGGGCCTGCCTCCGTCACCGCCGGTCCCGACGTGGTCCCGTCGGCGTCGTCCCCCAGCCCCGCGCTCCACCGGCTGACGACCGCGAACGCCACCATCACGCCGATCACCACTGCCGCGCCGATCAGGATGATCCGCCAGGTCGGCCGGCCGCGGTTCTCCCGCAGCCAGTCCGGCCTGGCGGCCACCCGGGGCGGGCCGAGGGTGCGGTTGCGCAGGCGGGTCAGTACCGCCGCCGCCACGACGGCCACCGAGGCCAGCAGCAGTCCGACGACGACGGCTGAGGCCACCGGACTGTCTCGGGACGGCTGGCGTGGGCCCGCCTCGGCCCCCGGGACGTAACCGCGCAGGGCTGCCGCGGCCACGAAGAGCAGCGTGACCAGGACGGTCACGGAAGCGATGCTGCGTGTCCTCCGCCGAGGCTCCACGTGGTCGACGCTACAAGAGCCAGCNCCACGGGCGCGGCGTTGCGGCGAGAACGTCAGGAATGCGACTCCNCGGCGAATCGTCGGTGCAGGGCGGGTAGGAAGCCGGCCAGATGGTTCATCTCCTGGGCGCAGTGCACCATCAGGTCNCGGGGGTCGGGCAGCNGACGCGCGGCGAACGGTCGCAGCACTCGGTCGGCCGCCGAGGGCCTGGCCCGCCATTGGACGTGGCGCCCACCCAGCCAGAAGCGCGAGCGCATCTCGCTGCCGGCTGCCGTCGGGCGCACGTGGTGGATCAGCCAGCCGACGTCGACCGGCAGATCCGGCGAGCCGATCCTGGCGCAGATGGCCACGGCGCCGTTCATCCGCGACGCGTCGAGGCCGACGTCGGCGGGTGGGACGAATCGGATTGCCAAGCGGGTGAATTCGGAGCCGACGTACTCCCGCACCAGTGACGTCCTGCCGAGATAGCCCTCGTGGTCGCCACCGTCCCGCCAGCGCGCCGACACGTGCGCGCGCGGGTGCCACAGCTTGTAGCGGCGGGAGTCGCACCCGTGCCAGCCGAACCACCACGACCACATGTGGGGAGCCACGCCCGGCATGTCGGCGAGCACCGCCACCGCGGACTCGCCGTGCCGGAGGTGGCC
>Ga0055540_1000774_pt1 | contig 21703 bp, 21 predicted proteins | sample AraplaCvi_mMS_r2_2_FD_55040 | JGI IMG/M metagenome (GOLD analysis project Ga0055540, IMG submission 55040) | Arabidopsis root microbial communities from North Carolina, USA - plate scrape MF_Cvi_mMS_r2 | ecosystem: Host-associated > Plants > Roots > Endosphere | place: USA: North Carolina
CCTCGGTTGCAACACCGGTTCGGCACCGTGCGCGTGCTCGTCCTCAACCTCGTGGCGTTCTCGGTGCTGCTGGCCGTGATGGCCGTCGTCACCGACGTCAAGCCGGCCTTGGCCGCGTGCGTGGTGATCGCCGGTCTGTTCATCGGCGTCAACAACACGTTGATCACCGAGACGGTGATGAAGGCGGCACCGGCGGGCAGGAGCGCAGCGACCGGGGAATCGACCGGGGTCGAGCGTGGCGTGGCCTCGGCGGCCTACAGCTTCCTGCGATTCGGCGGTGCGGCGGTCGCACCGTGGCTGGCCGGGGTGCTCGGCGAGACGTTCGACGCCCATGTGCCGTTCTGGGTGGGGGCGGCCGCCGTGCTGTTGGGTGCCGGAGTGCTGATACTGACCCGGCCGCATCTGACCCACCTCGACGACGACGAGGAGCTGGTCGACGAGGCCACCGCGATCACCGTCGGCAGCGACAGCTGACCCGCCCGGGGGGCGTAATCGCGCCACGGATGGCGTCGGCCGGGGAGACTGTGCCCCATGACGTGGTTGACCGCCCTCGCAACCGTTCTCGTCCCCGTCGTCTCGGTGGTGTCGACGGCCACCGTGGCGATCTGGACCAAGCGCATCGACGTGCGGAGCAAGCGCGACGACCGCGAGCACGCACTGCGCATGGACTTCGAGCAGCGGGCGGGTGAGGAGAAGAAGGTCGCCCTCAAGACTCTGCTCGCGGCGACCATGCGCGTCAGGCGGGGCGCCGAGCCGCTTGCCGGCGCGCAGCAGACCGTCGAGCAGCGGCGGGCCGAGGCGATCGAGGAGCTCTACGAATTCCGCGGCCGGCTGGGGCTCGACGACGGCGTGGCGGAGGTGCTGATCTACGCCGCCGAGCCCGTGCGCAAGCTCACCGAGCAGCTGCTCGACGAATGGGACCGGCAGTTCCGCGATCACGGGTACTCGCTGGCCCAGTTGGACACGTGCAAACAGCAGTTGGCCGGGACGTGCGACGACCAGGCGACGTGGACGGCCCTCAAGCAGGAGGAGGCGTCGTGGCTACGACGCCTCGGCGAGGAATCCGACCTCGACGTCGACGCGCTGTTGGCACTGTGCGACCGCACCGTCGAGGCCGCCCGCAAGGATCTCCGGGGCGGCTACGGCGTGGAGATGGACTGAGCGGGCCCTACCCGACCGCCGTGCCGACGAGGTGGCCGACCAGGTAGGTTGCCGCGATGGCGATCCCGCCAAAGGCCAACTGCCGCAACGATCCCAGCCATGGCGCCTTCTTGGTGACGCGAGCCGCCACACCACCGACGATCAGCAGGCCGACCCCGCCGCAGGCCAACCCGAGCCACAGCGACGAGTAGCCCAGCAGGTACGGGATCAACGGGATGATCGCCCCGACGGCGAACATGACGAAGGACGACGCCGCGGCCACCCACGGCGACGGCTTCTCGTCGGGGTTGACGCCCAACTCCTGGACGAGGTGGAAGTTCAACGCCCGCGTCTCGTCGCGGTGAATCTCGTCGGAGGCCTTGGTGGCGGTGTCGATGCTCATGCCCATCTCCGTCAGCATCCCCACCAATTCGGCCCGCTCGAGCTCGGGGTACTTGCGAAAGCTGCGGCGCTCCACCCGAACCTCGGACTCGACCTGCTCGTTGGCGGTGGTGACCGAGGTGAACTCCCCGAGGGCCATGGAGAACGACCCCGCCAGCAGACCGGCCACCCCGGCGAGCACTACGGCGTGCGTGCTGGCGCTGGCGGCGACGCCCGCGATCAGCGCCGTGTTGCTGACGAGCCCGTCCATCGCGCCAAACGTGGCGGCGCGCAACCATCCCCCCGTCACGTCGGCATGCCGGTGGTCGAAGTCGTGCGGTGTTTCAGGCGCTGGCGGCACGGCGTCCGGATCGGTCATGTCGACGATTCAACGCCACCCGGCCGAGCCGGTTTCGATGAGGATGGCCTGGGTTTGCCACATCACAGTTTCGGAGGCGGTTTCGAGGGATAACGTGGCCATCATGACCACCACTGCGGATCACCTTCGTAATTCACTCGACGGTCGTTGGCGCGACATGAAGAACCGGATGCGTCGAGAACTGGCCTCGGAGGTCTTCAAACCGCACTACACCCCCAACACGGTGATCGCCCGCACCAAGGTCACCGAGCAGATGCGCATCATGGCCGCCAACGGCGCCGCGGAGGACGGCTTCAAGAAGGAGCACGGCGGCAACGGCGACGTCGGCGCCGCGGTGACGCAGATCGAGATGCTGGCGATGTCGGACCTGTCGCTGATGGTCAAGGCCGGCGTGCAGTGGGGCCTCTTCGGCGGTGCAATCGAGAACCTCGGCACCAAGCGCCATCACGACGCCTACGTGCGCAAGCTCATCGACCTGGAACTGCTGGGTTGTTTCGCGATGACCGAGACCGGCCATGGCAGTGACGTCCAGGCCCTGGAGACCACGGGAACCTACGATCCCGAGACCCAGGAATTCGTCATCGACTCGCCCACTCCCTCGGCGCGCAAGGACTACATCGGCGGCGCGGCCAACACGGCGCGGGTGGCTGCGGTGTTCGCGCAGTTGATCACCAAGGGCGAGGGCCACGGCGTGCACTGCTTCGTCGTGCCGATCCGCGACGACGAGGGCAACGACCTGCCGGGCGTGACGACCTCGGACTGCCAGTACAAGGGTGGCCTGCCCGGCGTCGACAACGGCCGCATCCAGTTCGACCAGGTGCGCATCCCTCGGGAGAACTTGCTCAACAAGTACGCCGACGTCGCCGAGGACGGCACCTACACGTCGCCGATCGAGAACCCGGGCCGACGCTTCTTCACCATGCTCGGCACCCTGATCCGCGGTCGCGTGACCGTCGGCGGCAGCGCCGGCGCGGCGGCCCGGGTGGCTCTCGACATCGCGACGCGATATGCGTTGCAGCGCAGGCAGTTCGAGGCGCCCGGCGCTGAGGACGAGGTGCTGATCATGGACTACCTGGTGCATCAGCGCCGGCTGTTTCCGCTGATCGCGAAGTCCTACGCACTGCAGTTCGCGCAGAACGAGCTGGTGGCCAAGTGCCACGAGCTGCAGACCGCCGACGACCCCGACGCCGAGGAGCAGCGCGAGCTGGAGTCCCGTGCCGCCGGGCTGAAGGCCGCCAACACCTGGCACGCCACCCGCGCCATCCAGGAGGCCCGCGAAGCATGCGGCGGCGCAGGGTATCTGGCCGAGAATCGGTTGATCGCCCTCAAGGCCGACACCGACGTGTTCACCACCTTCGAGGGTGACAACCACGTGTTGACCCAGCTGGTCGCCAAGGAACTGCTGACCGCCTATGCCGACGACGTCAAGGGCATGAGCCCCGCACAGTGGGTGCGCTTCGCGGCGAACTTCGCCGGCGAGCGGGTGCTCAAGCGCACCGCGGCGCAGACGATCATGCAGACGATCGTCGATACCCGCCAGGACAATGAGGAAGAGGGCTCGCTGTTCAACCGGGGCACGCAGGTCAAGATGTTCGAGGACCGCGAGGAGTACATGATCGCGTCCGTGGCCCGACGGCTTCAGGGCAAGTCCAAGGAGATGTCGCCGTTCGACGCCTTCAACTCGGTCCAAGATCACGTGCTGCACGCCGCCACGGCGCACATCGACCGGATCATCCTGGAGGCGTTCGTCGCCGGCATCGACGCGTGCGAGAACGAGGAGGCCCGCGAGATCCTCGCGATGGTGTGCGACCTCTACGCGCTCTCGGTGATCGAGGAGGACAAGTCCTGGTTCATCGAACACCGCTTCCTGTCGACGGAGCGCTCCAAGGCCGTCACCCGCGGCATCAACGACCGGTGCCGCAAGCTGCGCCCGCACGCCGAGCTGCTGGTCGACGGATTCGGGATTCCCGAGCAGCTGCGGTACGCCGAGATGCTGCACCCCGAGCACATCCCGGACGCCGACGACCACCAGGAGCAGAACGCGGAGTGACGCGGGTTTGAAGCTCCCCCGCGTGGACTCGAACCACGAACCTGCCGATTAACAGTCGGCTGCTCTGCCAATTGAGCTACAGGGGAATAGCACTCGGCCCGCGGGACGCGCCCGATGACCGAGCGTTGACTCTAGCGCATGGATGCCGGAAGTCCGATATCGGGCAGGTGAGCGGGGGCGGACGGCCTCGTTCTGCGACCATCGGCCCGCACGAGGCAGGATGGACGCAATGCACCGCCGCGAGAGAGGTACCCCGTGATCCGCGTCGCCGCCGTCATGGCCGTTGGATATGTTCTGGGCGCAAAGGCGGGCCGCCGCCGCTACGAACAGATCGCGACGACGTTCCGTGCGGTCACCGGGAGTCCGGCCACGAAGGCCGTGCTGGATGCGGGTCGACGCAAGATCGCCGACAGGGTCTCACCCGACGGGACGCTGACGCCCATCGACGCCGACACCGCCGTCTGGCAGCCGGAGAAGAAGGCTAGGAGAGCGGCTGACGCCAGGTCTGGCCCGGGGCCAGGTTGCCGGTGGACACGCCCAAGCCGTTGTTCGGGCCGAAGGTGCCGAAGTTCGGCGTACCGATGTTGGTCGGGTTGCCGTTGGAGTAGCCCACGCACACCGGATCCGAGCCGTTGGTGGTCACCGTGGCAAGGCACGGCGCGGCAACGGCCTGACCTGCACCGCTGGTGAACGCGATCGCGAGCGGAGCGGCGACGGCGGAGACCGCCAGGGCTCCCGCGGTGGCGATTCGACGTGCGCTGACGGTCATGACGTGCCCTTCGTTGGAGATGACGGCGAACTCACCATAGCGTGGTGAGCACGTTCACGCAGTAAGGTCGTCGCCGCTGGCCCGCTCCAGCAGACTGCGACGGTAGGTCTCCATGGCCACCAGATCGCCGAACAAGGCGTTGTACTCCTCGTCGTTGTCCACCGGGGACATGCGCTGCAGCTTGGACTTCATCTCCGCGATCTGCCGGCCGACCCACACTTCCTGCAGGCGCGCCAGGACCCCGCCGATGTAGCGGGCCAGGCGGTCGTCGTCCTCGACCCGGAACGCCTCGACCCCGAGCTCGTTGATCAGACTCGCCACCTGAGGGGAGGCCGCCTGCTCGCGGACCGCGTCGATCCACTGCCCACCCGTGCCGCCGGCCGACATGCCCCCGGCCGCCGAGATCGCCGTGCGCACCGCCGCGTAGGCGGGATGGGTGAAGCTCTCCACGGTCAGCGTGTCGAAGACCGGTCCCGCGATGGCCGGGTACTGCAGCGCCGCCTTGAGCGAATCGCGTTGCGGCCACAGCGTCGGATCCTTGGGATCGGGCCGGGGCACGGTGGCGGCGGCGTCCGCCGGTGCGGCGGCCGCGGTGCGACGGGTGTCGCGCCGTTGCGGGCCGCCACCCGCCTTCGCGGTCTCGCGCACCCGGCCGATGACCTGGGCGACGTCGTCCCATCCCACCCAGCCCGCGAGCTGGCGGGCGTATTCGTCGCGCAGGGTGGGGTCCTTGATCCTGGCCGCCATCGGCACGCATCGGCGCAGCGCCGACACCCGACCCTCGGCACTGTCGAGGTCGTGGTCGGCCAGCGCGGTGCGAATCACGAACTCGAACAACGGGGTTCGACGGGCCACCAGGTCACGCAGCGCGGCGTCCCCGGCCTTCAACCGGAGATCGCACGGGTCCATGCCCTCGTCGGCGACCGCCACGAACGACTGACCCGAGAGGTTCTGCTCACCCTCGAACGCCTTGACCGCGGCCGCGCGACCCGCTGCGTCACCGTCGAAGACGTAGATCAGCTCGCCACGAAAGAAGTTGTCGTCCATCATGAGTCGGCGCAGCATCGACAGGTGCTCCTCACCGAAGGCCGTGCCGCACGAGGCCACCGCCGTCGTCACCCCGGCCATGTGCATGGCCATCACGTCGGTGTAGCCCTCCACCACCACGGCCTGATGCCCCTTGGCGATGTCACGCTTGGCCAGATCCAGCCCGAAGAGGACGTTGGACTTCTTGTAGAGCACCGTCTCCGGGGTGTTCAGGTACTTGGCGGTCATGGTGTCGTCGTCGAAGATGCGGCGCGCACCGAAGCCGATGACCTCGTTGCTGCTGGCCCGGATCGGCCACAGGAGGCGCCGGTGGAACCGGTCGCGCGGGCCGCGGCGACCTTCCATCGACAGCCCGGCCGCTTCCAGCTCCTTGAACTCGAAACCCTTGCGCAACAAGTGCTTCGTCAGCGAGTCCCAGCCCGACGGCGCGAACCCGCAGCCGAAGTGCGCCGCCGCCGCGGCGTCGAAGTTGCGCTCGATCAGATACTGCCTCGCCGGTGCGGCCTCGTCGGACTGCAGCGCCTCGGCGTAGAACGCCTGGGCGGCGGCGTTGGCGGCGATGAGCCTGCTGCGGCTGCCCTTGTCGCGCTGCACGTTGGTGGTCGACCCGCCGGTGTAGGTGACGGTGTAGTTGATGCGGTCGGCCAGCATCTCCACGGCCTCGACGAAGCTGACGTGCTCGATCTTTTGGAGAAAGGCGTAGACGTCGCCGCCCTCGCCGCAGCCGAAGCAGTGGAAGTGGCCGTGGTTGGGCCGAACGTGGAACGACGGTGACTTCTCGTCGTGGAAGGGGCAAAGCCCCTTGAGGGAGTCCGCCCCGGCGCGGCGCAACTGCACGTAGTCGCCGACGACGTCCTCGATGCGGGTGCCCTCGCGGATGGCGGCGATGTCGCGGTCGGGAATTCGCCCGCCTCGCGTCCCGTCGCTCCTGCCCACCGCCACGCGCTCAGTCTAAGGGCCGCGGCGAGCGCGCCCGGTGCACGCGTTCCAGCCGGCCCTCGGTGTAGGAGGCGATCTGGTCGACCACCACCCGCAGCCGGGCTCCGTCGTCGACCGCTGCGGCGAACTCGGGGGCGAACTGCGGGTCCAGGCTGCTCGGAGCCTGCGCCCACAGCGCCAAGGCGACCTCCTGGATGAGGGTGCGTTGATCGGTCTGAATCTGCAGGTGCTGATGGTCGGACATGATGAACTGAAGGGCCAGCATCTTGAGCACCGCGACTTCGGCGCGCACCAGGGCGGGTACTGCGAGATCGGTGTCGAACCGCGTCAGCCGGCCGTGGCCCGCGACCTCCCGGGTCGCCGCTATCGCCGCGGTGGCGAACCGGCCGACCAGCTCGCTGGTCAACCGCTTGAGCGCCACCGACGCCGCGACGGAGCCGTCGTACTTGCCGACCGCCGCGACCACCGGAATCTGGGACAGGCGCTGCGCGGCGGCGAGGAGATCCTCTGAACGGACCGCGTCGAAGGACTCGGCACCCAGGCGGGCCAGCGACGTCGCCGCGTCGGTGTCGGCCAGCACGCGCAGGTCGATGCGCCCAGAGATCACCCCGTCCTCGACGTCGTGGACGGAGTAGGCGACGTCGTCGGCCCAGTCCATCACCTGCGCCTCAAGACACGGCCGACGCTCCGGCGCATCCTGGCGCAGCCAGGATGCCCACGGCATGTCGTCGTCGTAGAACCCGAACTTCCTGCGGTCCCCGCGCGGCCATGGGTACTTCGTCACCGCGTCCAGCGACGCCCTTGTCAGGTTCAGCCCCACCGACCGACCTTCGGCGTCAAGCACTTTGGGCTCCAGCCGCGTGAGGATCCGGAAGTTCTGCGCGTTGCCCTCGAAACCGCCGAACGGCTTGGCGATCTCGTCGAGGGCGCGTTCCCCGTTGTGGCCGTACGGCGGATGCCCGATGTCATGGGCCAGCCCGGCCAGGTCCACCAGGTCGGGGTCGCACCCAAGACCGACGGCCATCCCGCGGCCGATCTGCGCCACCTCCAGCGAATGGGTCAACCGGGTCCGCGGAGTGTCGCCTTCCCTGGGTCCGACCACCTGGGTCTTGTCGGCCAGCCGCCGAAAGGCCGCGCTGTGCAGCACCCTGGCCCGGTCGCGGGCGAAGTCGGTGCGGCGCTCGCCGTCTGTCCCGGGGAGGGCAGCACCCTTCGGCGCCTCGACCACCGGGCGTTCCCGGTCGAAGGCGTCATAGTCGTCACGAGAGTGCGTCACCGACGGACAGTCTGCCAGGGCGGTGTGGCGGTCTGGGCCGCCCGTCGGCCGTGGCGCACTAAGTTGGCGGTCATGAGCAGGAATCCAAGGGCAGCCCGCGTTCTCGGCATGCTCCTCGCCGTGCTGACCGTGGGCGCCCTGCTGTCGCCCACCCTCCCCACGGCCGACGCGGCACCGCCGCTGCGGCTGACCAACTACGTCACCGATCAGGCCGGCGTGCTCGACTCCGCGGCCCTGAGCACCGTGACGACCGCAGTCGACGATCTGTACAACGCTCGCCGCGTGCGTCTCTGGGTGGTGTACGTCCCCACCTTCTCCGGCCAGAGCGGGGTGGCGTGGGCGCAAAGGACCATGGAGATCAACGACTTCCAGCCCGAGCAGGACGCCCTCCTGGCCGTGGCCACGCAGGACCGCGACTACGCGCTGCTGGCCGGTAAGGGCATCATGGGCAACTCCGAGCAGGCCGATCTCCGGCGCAACGCGGTGGAACCGGCCCTGCGCCAGGGTGACTGGGCTGGCGCCGCCACCGCGGCGGCCACCGGACTGCAGGGCGCGGGCACGGGGTCGTCGAGCGTGTCGTGGGTGGCCATCGCCGCGGTCTTGGCGGTGATCCTGGTGGCGGTCGTCGGGTTGCTGGTGTGGCAGCGCGGCCGCCGGCGTCGGCGCCGCGAGGCCGAGCTCGACGCCGCCAAGCGGGTCGACCCAGCCGATCCCCGGGCGCTGTCCTCGCTGTCGCTCGACGGCCCTCGACGACCTGTCCAAGTCGATCGTGGTGGAGGTCGACAACGCGGTACGCACCAGCGGCAACGAATTGAGCTTGGCGGTCGAGGAGTTCGGCGAGCGGGACACCGCTCCGTTCACCACGGCGGTCGAGGGTGCCAAAACCGCACTGACACAGGCGTTCAACGCTCGGCAGATCCTCGACGACACAATCCCCGAAACGCCGCAGCAGCGCCGCGACCTGCTCACCCGCGTCATCGTCGCCGCCGCCCGAGCCGACGACGAGCTCGAGGCGCAACGTGAGGCCTTCGGCAAGCTGCGCGACCTGGTCATCAACGCGCCGGACCGCCTCGACACCCTCACCCAGCAGATGGTCGACCTGACCGCACGGATCGAACCCGCCGAGCGGACGCTGGCCGCGTTGAGATCCCAGTTCTCCGAGACCGCGCTGGCGTCGGTCGCCGACAACGTCGAGCACGCCCGTCAGCGGTTGGCCTTCGCCGACCAGAACATCAGCCAGGCCCGGGCACTCGTCGCCAAACCCGCGGGCAGCCAGAGTGGGCTGGTCGACGCCATCCGAGCGGCGGAGTCCGGACTTGGCCAGGCCCGCACGCTCCTCGACGCGGTCGACAGCGCGTCCACCGACATCAACCGCGCGGTCGCCGCGCTGCCCGCCTCGATCGCCGACATCGGCAACGGCATCACCGCCGCGAGCGCCCAGCTGGCCAAGGGCGACGTCCCGCGCGCGGAGGAACTCGGCGCGGCCCGTGACGCGGCCGTCGCGGCCGTCGCCCACGCCCAGAGCGCCGGAACCTCCGACCCGCTGGGCGCCTTCACCCAGTTGACGCAGGCCGACGCGACGCTGGATCAGCTGCTCGCGGCCATCAGCGACGAGGTCGAGGCTGCCGCCCGGTTGACCCGCGCGTGCGACCAGGCCGTGCTCACCGCGCAGGCGCAGGTGCGGTCGGTGTCGGACTTCGTCGACACCCGGCGCGGAAGCGTGGGCCCGGAAGCGCGCACTCGATTGGCCGAAGCCGTGCGGCAATTGGAGGCCGCCAACGCGGTGCGGGCGACCAACCCGGCTGAGGGCATCCAGCGTGCCAACGGCGCGGCGATGCTGGCGGTGCAGGCCCAGTCGATGGCCCATGCCGACGTCAGCGCGGCGCAGCGCCAGTACACCGGCCGTTACGGCGGCGGTGGGTTCGGCGGCGGTGGCGGCGGCAACATGGGCGCCGTCCTCGGGGGCATCCTCATCGGCAACATCCTCTCCGGCGCCATGCGCGGCGGCATGGGCGGAGGCGGCGGTGGGGATTGGAGCCCAGGATCGTTCGGCGGTTCCGGCGGCGACTGGGGTGGCGGCGGCGGGCGGTTCTAGGTGCCAGAGGTCTCAGGCGCCGAGGGTCTCAGGCGCCCTTGAGTCGCACCGCGAGGTAGTCCGACACCGCGTCGATCGCCACGCGTTCCTGCGTCATCGCGTCGCGCTCGCGGATCGTCACGGCGTGGTCCTCCAGCGAGTCGAAGTCCAGCGTCACGCAGAACGGCGTGCCGATNTCGTCCTGGCGCCGGTANCGGCGACCGATGGCACCGGCGTCGTCGAATTCGATGTTCCACGACTGGCGGAGTTCGGCGGCGAGGTCCTTGGCCTTCGGTGAGAGGTCGGCGTTGCGCGACAACGGAAGGACGGCGGCCTTCACCGGCGCGAGGCGGGGATCGAGCTTCAGCACCGTGCGCTTGTCGATGCCGCCCTTGGCATTCGGCGCCTCGTCCTCGTGGTAGGCGTCGACCAAGAAGGCCATCAGCGAGCGGGTGAGCCCGGCCGCCGGCTCGATGACGTAGGGCGTGTAGCGCGTCTCGGTGGCCTGGTCGTAGAACGACAGGTCCGTGCCGGAATGCTTGGTGTGCGTGGACAAGTCGTAGTCGGTTCGGTTGGCGATGCCCTCGAGCTCACCCCACGGGTTGCCGGCGAAGCCGAACTTGTACTCGATGTCGGTGGTGCCGGCGCTGTAGTGCGACAGCTTCTCCTTGGGGTGCTCGTAGAGCCGCAGGTTGTCGGGGTCGATGCCCAGGTCGACGTACCACTGCAGGCGCGTCTTGATCCAGTACTCGTGCCATTCGGGCGCCGTGGACGGCTCGACGAAGAACTCCATCTCCATCTGCTCGAACTCGCGGGTGCGGAAGATGAAGTTGCCAGGGGTGATCTCGTTGCGGAAGCTCTTGCCGATCTGCCCGATGCCAAACGGCGGCTTGCGGCGAGACGTGGTGACCACGTTGGCGAAGTTGACGAAGATGCCCTGCGCGGTCTCGGGGCGCAGGTAGTGCAGACCCTCCTCGGATTCGATCGGTCCGAGGTAGGTCTTCAGCATCATGTTGAAGTCGCGCGGTTCGGTCCACTGGCCCTTGGTGCCGCAGTCCGGGCAGACGATCTCGCTCATCGGGACCGCATCGGGATCGCCGCCCTTCTTCAGGGCGTAGGCCTCCTGCAGGTGATCCTGCCGATGACGCTTGTGGCAGTTCAGGCATTCGATCAGCGGGTCGTTGAACGTCGCGACGTGGCCGGAGGCCACCCACACGTCACGCGGCAGGATGATCGAGCTGTCCAGCCCGACGACGTCCTCGCGGCCGGTGACCACCGACCGCCACCACTGCCGCTTGATGTTCTCCTTGAGCTCGACGCCCAGGGGTCCGTAGTCCCAGGCCGACTTGGTGCCGCCGTAGATCTCGCCCGCTTGGTAGACGAGGCCACGGCGCTTCGCGAGATTGGCAACGGTGTCGATGATGGAGGCCACGGATGAACAGCGTAGCGGGCGACGCGGAGTCGATTGACATGCGCGTCGACGCATGTATTCTGGCCTTGATGAAAACGGTTTCCAAGTCCATCGCGCCGCCGGCCCCAGACCACGCCGACCACCCGCATGACGCCGCACCGGCCCTCGACGTTCCGCCGCGCGCGGTCTTGGACCACTCCGGGGACCTGCTGCGCGCCCTGGCCGCTCCCGTCCGGATCGCCATCGTTCTGCAACTGCGGGAGTCTTCCCGGTGCGTGCACGAACTCGTCGACGTGCTCGCCGTGGCCCAGCCGCTGGTCAGCCAGCACCTGCGCATCCTGAAGTCCGCCGGGGTGGTCGCCGGGGAGCGCTCCGGGCGCGAGGTGCGCTACCGCCTCGTCGACCACCACCTCAGCGACATCGTGCTGGCAGCGGTGGCCCACGCCGGTGAATACGCCCATCACCACGAGGCTGGGGAGGCCCGATGAGCACCGCCGTGCGCGCCACGCGCCAACGCGCCGCCATCTCGGCGCTGCTGGAGAACGTCGAGGAATTCCGCTCCGCCCAGGACCTGCACGACGAACTGCGCCGCCAAGGCGAGGGCATCGGCCTGACCACCGTGTACCGCACGCTGCAGTCGATGGCCTCGGCCGGACTGCTCGACACGTTGCGCACCGATTCGGGCGAGTCGGTCTACCGACGGTGCTCGGAGCACCACCACCATCACCTGGTGTGCCGCACCTGCGGGTCCACCGTCGAGGTGGAAGGCGCCGCCGCCGAGGCTTGGGCCGCGGAAGTGGCTGCCCGACATGGCTTCTCCGACGTCAGCCACACCATCGAGATCTTCGGGGTGTGCGCCGACTGCGCCGCCGGGGTCAGCTGAGCCCGTCGCGNACCAGCCTCAGCACCGTCTGCGCCGTCAGCGGGGCCAGGGGCACGCCGTCGGTTGACCCTGGGTCGACCCACCGCATCTCGTCGATCTCGGCGGCCGCCCGCGGCACGCCCAGGAGGTCGACGGCGAACAGATCCGCGTCGACGACGTGTCCGGGCTCGTTGGCCGCGGCCGCGGTGAACCGGCCCAGCGGTCGCGCCGACGCCTCGTCGACCCCGGTGCCCAACTCCTCCCACACCTCGCGGACGAGCGCCTCCANCGGCCGCTCCCCCGGTTCGATCTTGCCGCCGGGCTGCATGAACGCCGAGGTGCCCCGCTTGCGGACCACCAGCACGTGCCCGCGGTCGTCGAGGACGACACCGGCGACGATTCGGATGACCCTCACCGGGTCAGGGTGCGCCGGACCTCGGCGCCGGTGGTGAGCACCAGCAGGATCAGCGTGCGCAGCGACTCCTCGGACAGCCCCGCGGCCGGAAAGTTGTAGCGGAGCATCACGTCGGCGACGCCGTCGTCGGCCGCCTTGCCCACCAGCGTCACCGTCCCCAGCATCACCTGGCCGGCTTGCTCGGCCACCAGATCGCGAATCTCCGCCGACAGCGGCAGATCCCACGCCAACGGCTGGGTCAACGACACCATCTCCAGCCCCTCGGCGATCACCACCACCCGCAGCGAGGCCACCATGCCGTCCACCGTGACGGTCAGCGCGCCGTCGGACTCCGCGACCACCGTGGTCGCCTCACCCAGCGCGGAGGTCAACCGTTCCAGCAGGCTCATTCGGCGCGCCCGAACCTTCTGTTGCGGTTGACGTACTCCATGCACGCCTCCCACAGGTCCCGCCGGTCGTAGTCGGGCCACAGCTTGTCCTGGAANACGAACTCCGCGTAGGCGGCCTGCCACAGCAGGAAGTTGCTGGCCCGCTGCTCCCCCGACGTGCGGATGAACAGGTCGACGTCGGGAATGTCGTCACGATGCAGGTGCTTGGCGAACGACGCCTCGTTGATGCGGTTCGGCTTGATCTTGCCGTCGGCCGCCAGCTGCGCCAATTCCTGTGCAGCCTCGACGATTTCGGTACGACCGCCGTAGTTGACGCAGTAGTTGATGGTGATGACGTCGTTGCCGACGGTCATCTTCTCGGCGATGTCGAATTCCTTGATGACGCTGCTCCACATGCGTGGCCGCGACCCGACCCACCGCATCCGCACGCCCATCGCGTTGAGGTTCTCGCGGCGGCGACGCACCACGTCGCGGTTGAAGCCCATGAGGAACCGCACCTCCTCGGTGCTGCGCTTCCAGTTCTCCGTGGAGAAGGCGTAGACCGTGAGGTGCTTGACGCCGAGCTCGATCGCGCCGCAGGTGATGTCGATGAGCACCGCCTCGCCCATCTTGTGCCCCTCGGTACGCCCGAGCCCGCGCTGGGTGGCCCACCGGCCATTGCCGTCCATCACCACCGCGACGTGCTGGGGCACCTGGCCGGCGGGAATCTGCGGCGCCGATGCCTTCGACGGGTGCTGCGGCGGCCGGGAGAACCTGCCGTTGGTGTGCGGGGGGAGTTCGGGGAAGACCACCGGCCACGAGGACGTGTCCGGAAAGACCGGATAGTCCTCAGGCGCCGGAGGCAACTGCGGGAACGTCTCCTTCTTGCCCCTGCCCCGTGTCGTAGCCATGTGCATCATCCTGCCCGAACTGGGCCACACGTCGGTCGGCGACCGTCCGGTCGACCCGATAGGCACGCTCGACCAGCGGCAAGGTTCGCAGCTGGCGCTCGAGGTGCCACTGCAGATGCGCGGCCACCAGCCCGCTGGCCTGGCTTCGGTAGGACGCCGTCGACGCCTCCGCGGCGGCCCAGTCCCCGTCGTGCAGGGCCGACATCAGGTCGATCACGCCTTGGGGCGGGGTCACCGAACCCGACGGCCGACAATGCATGCACACGCTGCCGCCCGCGGCGACGTGAAAGGCCCGGTGCGGCCCGGGGGCCGCGCAGCGCGCGCATTCGGTGAGCGACGGAGCCCAGCCTGCAATGCCCATGGCCCGCAACAGATATGCGTCCAGGACGAGTTCCCGGGGCCGGGTGCCGTCGGCGACTGCCCGCAACGCCGCCACGGTGAGCCGGTGCAGGGCGGGCGACGGAGCACGCTCCTCACCGGCCAGCCGCTCGGCGGTCTCGAGCACCGCGCACCCGCTGGTGTACCGCCCGTATTCGCTGACGATGTCGCCGGCAAACGCGTCGATGGCCTGCACCTGGGTGACCACGTCCAGGTTGCGGCCCGGGTAGAGCTGGACGTGGATGTGCGCGAACGGCTCGAGTCGGGCGCCGAACTTGCTCCTCGTCCGTCGCACGCCCTTGGCCACGGCACGGACCAATCCGTGCTCGAGGGTGAGCAGTGTCACGATCCGGTCGGCCTCGCCGAGCTTGTGCTGGCGCAGCACGACCGCTCGATCCCGGTACAACCGCATGCACACAGTGTTCCACCTTGGTACGACCACCCGCACCGACCACGCCGCGGCGAGTGGTCCGGATATTCTCGATGCAAATGTCCGCCATCTCCTCCCCCGCTGCGACCACGCGGCCCCGCCGCGCGCACCTCCCCACCCTGACCCAGCTGCAATATCGACTGGCCAGCGGCCGGACCACCTCGGTCGACCTCACCACCCGATCGCTGAGGGCGATCGAGGCCAGCCAGGCCACGCTCAACGCCTTCCGGGTGGTCATGACCGAGCAGGCGCTCGCCGACGCCGCCGCCGCGGACCGCAAACGCGCTGCGGGGCAAGACCTTCCCCTGCTGGGCATCCCCATCGCGGTGAAGGACGACGTCGACGTCGCCGGGGTGCCCACCCGCTTCGGCACCTCGGGCGAGGTGCCGCCCGCCGCGGCCGACGCCGAGGTGGTCCGGCGGCTGCGCGCGGCGGGTGCGGTCATCGTCGGCAAGACCAACACCTGCGAGCTCGGACAGTGGCCGTTCACCAGCGGGCCGGCCTTCGGGCACACCCGCAACCCCTGGTCGGCCGAGCACACGCCCGGCGGGTCCTCGGGTGGCAGCGCCGCGGCGGTGGCCGCCGGACTGGTCACCGCCGCCATCGGATCCGACGGTGCCGGCAGCGTCCGGATCCCGGCGGCGTGGACCCACCTGGTGGGCATCAAGCCGCAACGGGGCCGGATCTCGACCTGGCCGCTACCCGAGGCGTTCAACGGGATCACCGTCAACGGTGTGTTGGCCCGCACGGTCGCCGACGCCGCGCTGGTGCTCGACGCCGCCTCGGGCAACGCCCCGGGCGACCGCCATCAGCCCCCCGCGGTGACCGCCGCCGAGTACGTCAGCCAGCCCCCGGGGCCGTTGACGGTGGCAATGTCGACGAAGTTTCCCTTCACCGGCTTTCGCGCCACCCTGCATCCCGAGATTCGGGCCGCGCTGGAGAGGATGGCCGAACATCTCGAGCAGCTCGGTCACACCGTTCGCACCGCCGACCCCGACTACGGGCTGCGGACGTCGTGGAACTTCCTGTCCAGGTCGACCTCGGGACTGCTGGAGTGGGCGGAACGGCTCGGGCCCGGCGTGGCGTTCGACGAACGCACCGTCGCCAACCTGCGGATGGGGCGGCTGCTGTCGGAGAAGATCCTGCGCGACGCGCGTGCGCGCGAGGCCGAGTCCCAGCGTCGCATCGGGTGGATCTTCAACCTCGCCGACGTCGTCCTCGCTCCGACGACGGCCCTGCCACCGCCGAGGGTCCACGACTTCGACCGACGCGGCGGATTGTCCACCGACCGCGCGATGATCCGCGCCTGCCCCGTGACATGGCCGTGGAACCTGCTGGGCTGGCCGTCGGTCAACGTGCCGGCCGGCTTCACCTCCGACGGACTGCCGATCGGCGTCCAGCTGATGGGTCCGGCCGGCAGCGAACCGCTGCTGGTGGCGTTGGCGGCGGCACTCGAGGCCAGCGGCGCGTGGCGGACCGACGAGCCCGACGTGTGGTGGGGTACTCCAGACGACTAGCTCAGAAGCCAAGCCGGCCAAGCTGTTTGGGGTCGCGCTGCCAGTTCTTGGCGATCTTGACCCGCAGATCCAGGTAGACCTTGGTGCCGAGCAGCGTCTCGATCTGCTGCCGGGCAGCCGTCCCGACCTCACGCAGTCGCGCCCCGCCCTTGCCGATGACGATGCCCTTCTGGGAATCCCGCTCGACGTAGAGGATGGCGTGGACGTCTATCAGGTCCTCGCGCCCCTCGCGCTGCTCCACCTCGTCGATCACGACGGCCAGCGAGTGCGGCAGCTCGTCGCGGACACCCTCCAGTGCGGCCTCGCGGATGAGCTCGGCCATGAGGACTTCCTCGGGCTCGTCGGTCAACTCCCCGTCGGGGTAGAACGCCGGGCCGGGCGGCAGCTGCGCGGCGAGCACGTCGGTGAGGACGTCGACCTGTTCCCCCGAGACCGCCGACACCGGCACGATCTCTGCGGCGCCACCGGTGAGCTCGCCCACGGCCAGCAGCTGCGCGGCCACCTTCTCCTTGGACACCTTGTCGGTCTTCGTCACCACGACGGTCAACGCGGTGCGCGGGGCGACCGCTCGAATCTGCTCGTAGATCCAGCGATCTCCCGGACCGATGGTCTCGTCGGCCGGNATGCAGAGGGCGATGACGTCGACCTCCGAGTACGTCGCCTTGACCAGCTCGTTGAGCCGTTCCCCNAGCAGGGTCCGCGGCCGGTGCAGGCCCGGGGTGTCGACGAGGATGATCTGGAACTCCGGGCGGTGCACGATGCCGCGGATCGTGTGGCGCGTGGTCTGCGGGCGGTTCGACGTGATCGCGACCTTGGCACCCACCAGCGCGTTGGTCAGCGTCGACTTGCCGGTGTTGGGCCTGCCGACGAAACAGACGAATCCGGAGCGGAATTCGCTCATTGATCGTCGTCCTCCCGCTCGGTGGGTTTGACCAGGACGGTACCGATGCGCACCCGGCCGCGGTGGTCTCGGCCGCCCTCGGCGCGCAGGCGCAACGCGTCCCAGGTCACCTCCACGCCGGGCAGCGGCACCCGACCCAATTCGTGGGCCAGCAATCCGCCGACGGTGTCCACGTCGAGGTCGTCGTCGAGCTCGAGCTCGTAGAGCTCGGCGAGATCCTCCAGCGGCAGCCGGGCGCTGACCCGAAAGTTTTTGTCACCCAGGTCTTCGACCGGCGCGACCTCGTCGGTGTCGTACTCGTCGGCGATCTCCCCGACGATCTCCTCGAGCACGTCCTCGATGGTCACCAGCCCGGCGATGGCACCGTATTCGTCGACCAGCAGCGCCATGTGGTTGCGGTCCTTCTGCATCTCGCGCAACAGGGCGTCCAGCGGCTTGGAATCGGGGACGAACACCGGCGGGCGCATCACCTCGCCGACGCGGGTGTCGACGCCCCCGTTGCTGTAGTAGGTCTGCTCGACGAGGTCCTTGAGGAAGACGACGCCGACGACGTCGTCGACGTTCTCGCCGATCACCGGCAACCGGGAGTGGCCGCTGCGCACCGCCAACGACGTGGCCTGTCCTGCGGTCTTGTCGCTCTCGATCCACACCATCTCGGTGCGGGGCACCATCACCTCACGGGCCAGGGTGTCNCCGAGTTCGAAGACCGACTGGATCATCCGGCGCTCGTCGTCGGCGACGACACCGCGCTGCTGGGCCAGGTCGACGACCTCGCGCAGCTCGATCTCCGAGGCGAACGGGCCGTTGCGGAAACCCACACCCGGCGTCAGCGCGTTGCCGATCAACACCAGCAGGCGGCTGATGGGGGTCAGCAACACCGAGATCGCTTGCAGCGGAAGGGCCGAGCCCAACGCGATCGTGTAGGCGTGCTGACGCCCGAGGGTGCGCGGCCCCACGCCGATGGCGACGAAGCTGACCACCACCATGATGGCGCCGGCCGCGAACAGTCCCCAGGTCAGCCCGAGGTCGTCGTAGAGGACGGCGACGAGCAGGACCGTCGCCGCGGTCTCGCAGGTGATCCGCAGCAGCACGATGAGATTGACGAAGCGCGGCCGGTCGTCGATGAGGCGGGCCAGCCGGGCGGCNCCGGGGCGTTCCTCACGGACCATCTCCTCGACCCGGGCGATGGACACCGTACTGATGGCGGCGTCCACGGCGGCGAACACACCGCCGAGCGCGATGAGCACGAGAGCGCTCAGGACGGGGGTTAGGCCGGTCACGGTTGGTCGAAGAACTGGGACTTGTCCAACAGCCTGCGATCCTTCTCGCTTTGGCGGTCCTGGTGATAGGCGGCGACTTGGTCGGCCACCCACTCCTCGAGCAGTTCGCGCTGCAGGGCGAACATCTCCTTCTCCTCGTCCGGTTCGGCGTGGTCGTACCCCAGGAGGTGCAGCACGCCGTGCACGGTGAGCAGGGCCAGTTCTTGCCCGAGCGAATGTCCGGCCTTCTCCGCCTGTGTGGCCGCGAACTCGGGACACAGCACGATGTCNCCCAGCATCGACGGCCCCGGCTCCGGGGCGTCGGGACGNCCGCCGGGTTCCAACTCGTCCATGGGGAAGCTCATGACGTCCGTGGGCCCCGGCAGGTCCATCCACCGCATGTGCAGGTCGGCCATGGCGGGGGTGTCGAGAAGCACCATCGACAGCTCGGCACCGGGGTTGACGTCCATCTTGGAGATGACGAACCGTGCGACGCTGACCAATTCGTTCTCGGCGACGTCGACGCCCGATTCGTTGGACACCTCGATGCTCATCGGCGCGACCTCCCCGTGCCGGACCGGCGCTCGGCCCGGTTCAGCACGGGCGCTTCGGATCTGGCNTANGCGTCGACGATCTCGGAGACCAACCGGTGACGCACCACGTCGGCGCTGGTGAGCTCNGAGAAGTGAATGTCGTCGATNTGGTCGAGGATCTCCATCGCGGCGCTCAGACCGGACTTGGCGCCGTGCAGGTCGACCTGGGTCGAGTCGCCGGTGACGACGATCTTCGAGCCGAAGCCCAGGCGGGTGAGGAACATCTTCATCTGCTCGGGCGTGGTGTTCTGCGCCTCGTCGAGGATGATGAACGCGTCGTTGAGCGAGCGCCCGCGCATGTAGGCCAGCGGCGCCACCTCGATGACGCCGGCGCTCATCAGCTTCGGGATCAGCTCGGCGTCCATCATGTCGTGCAAGGCGTCGTACAGCGGCCGCAGGTACGGGTCGATCTTCTCGCTCAGCGTGCCGGGCAGGAAGCCGAGGCGCTCACCGGCCTCCACCGCGGGCCTGGTCAGGATGATGCGCGAAACCTGTTTGGTTTGAAGCGCGTTGACGGCCTTGGCCATCGCCAGGTACGTCTTGCCCGTGCCCGCGGGGCCGATGCCGAACACGATGGTGTGGGCGTCGATCGCGTCGACGTAGCGCTTCTGGTTGAGCGTCTTGGGTCTGATCGTCTTGCCGCGCCGCGACAGGATGTCCAGCGTCAGGACGTCGGCGGGCGACTCGTTGCCGGTACCGGTGACCATTCCGACGCTGGTGCGCACGGCGTCGGGGGTCAGCGTCTGTCCGCGCGACACCACGGCGATCAACTCGGTCATCACCCGTTCGGCGACCGCCACGTCGGCGGACTCGCCGGACAGCGTCACGGCGTTGCCCCGCACGTGGACGTCAGCGGTCAGCAGGGCTTCCAGGGCGCGCAGGTTCTCGTCGGCCGAACCGAGCAGACCCACCATCAGATCGGGCGGAACACTTATGTTGCTACGCACGGTGCTGTCGGAGGCGGTGCTATGGGGAGCGGCGGTCGTCTCGCGGGGCGTCACGTGGTGTTCAGTGCCTGCTTTCCGTGCTCAGATATGTGCTGCGTACGGCTGCCAGCTTACCGCTGGTCACCGCGCCACCTCAAAGGATGAGTCCACCCACGAAGAAGGGGCACCCGAGATGGATGCCCCTTCGTCACGTGGTGCCGTGTCAGCGGCTCTGCTGAACGGTGTTGTCGGCATGGGCGATGTTGACGGCCGGAAGCACCGACTTGACCTTGCGGTCGTGGTCGACGCCGGCGGAATAGCCCGGCATCTCCAGCACCGGCAGCGTTTCGGCGGATGCGGTCGCTTGCATCGGAGCTGCGACCCCAAGAATGCCGGCAGCAAAGCCGCTGGCAACGAGGGTGGCAAGTCCGATCTTCTTCGTCTTCTTCATTTCTTCTTTCGTGCCCTCTGTGGTTGCGTCGACCGGCGGTGGAGCCTTCGCACCGGTCTGCTTGCACGAACGCACTGATCAGACGATTAATTCCGGCGGGTTACAACGGTGGGCGATCGGCCGAGATCGTGATCACACTTCCCAGCGCGGGGTCAGAACTCCGAGTGCGCCAAGCGCCACCGCGGCCGCGGATGTGGTCCGCAGCACACTCGGCCCGAGCCGGACGGCGGTCGCGCCGGCGTCGGTCAACGCCCGCAGCTCGTCGTCTCCGATGCCGCCCTCGGGGCCGATCAGCAACATCAGCGAACGGCTCTGGCGAAGGACCGCTGCCGCCAGCGGCACGGTCGCGGACTCGTGCAACACCAGAACCGACGTCTCGTCGGCGACCGACCGCACGTGCGCGGTCAGCTCCCTGGTCGACATCAGCGCGGTGACCGGCGGAACGTGCGGGCGGCGCGACTGCCGGGCCGCGGACCGGGCCACCGCCTGCCAGCGCCGCAGCCCCTTCTCGACCTTGGCCGCCCCGTCCCACCGCGCCACGCAGCGATCCGACTGCCACGCGACGAACGCGTCGGCACCCGCCTCGGTGGCCAGCTCGACCGCCAGCTCCGAGCGGTCCGACTTCGGCAGGGCCTGCACGACGGTGACGTCCGGGGCGGACGGCGCGACCACGCGCCTGCTCAGCACGCGGGCGGTCAGAGAGCCCTTCGCGACGCCGTCGACGACGACGTGGGCGACCGTGCCGGCACCGTCGCCGACGTCGAGCTCCTCACCGACGCGGATGCGTCGCACCGAGGCGGCGTGGAATCCCTCGTCGCCGTCCACGGTGACGAGGGCGCCTGCCTCGGGTACCGCGTCGACGTAGAACAGTGCGCGNCTCACGGTGACCCGACCTGGTCAGCGGCCGGTGAACGTCTCGCGCAACCGGCTGAACAGACCGCCGCCGGCGGGTGCGGCCTGGGTCGACTTGACCTCGGCCACGTCACGGACGCGGTGCTCCTTGAGCTTGCCAAGCAGCTCGGTGTCCTGGTGGTCGAGCCGGGTGGGCACGACGACCTCGATGTGGGCGTGCAGGTTGCCCCGCACACCGGAGCGCACGTTGGGCATTCCGTGGCCACGCAGGGTGGTGACGGATCCTGGCTGCGTTCCCGGGGCGACGACGATGTCGGTGTCACCGTCGAGGATCGCGTCGACCGAGACCGTAGTGCCCAGCGCCGCGTCCACCA
>Ga0055540_1000777_pt1 | contig 21670 bp, 17 predicted proteins | sample AraplaCvi_mMS_r2_2_FD_55040 | JGI IMG/M metagenome (GOLD analysis project Ga0055540, IMG submission 55040) | Arabidopsis root microbial communities from North Carolina, USA - plate scrape MF_Cvi_mMS_r2 | ecosystem: Host-associated > Plants > Roots > Endosphere | place: USA: North Carolina
TCGCCCAAGACGCTCAACGACGAAGCCGCCGTGCGGGACTGGATCGACATGTTCACCATGTGGCCGACGAAGTCGACGCCGGGTCTGCGCAGCCAGCTCAGNATCCGGCCGGAGACCAACCGGTTGCCTGCTTACCGGAACATTACGGCGCCCGCNCTGGTGCTCGGCTTCGCCGACGACGTGGTGCTGCCGCCGCATCTCGGCCGGGAAGTCGCCGANGCCCTGCCCAACGGTCGCTACCTGCAGATACCCGATACCGGGCACCTGGGATTCATCGAACGTCCCGACGCCGTCAACGCCGCCATGCTCGAATTCTTCGGCGCGGGGGTATGACAGGCTGTCAGAGTGAACCCGTCGACGACACAAGCGCGCATCGTCGTCGATGAATTGATCCGNGGCGGCGTCCGTGACGTNGTGCTGTGTCCCGGCTCACGCAACGCCCCGNTGGCGTTCGCCNTGCATGACGCCGACCGCGCCGGCCGGGTCCGGCTGCACGTGCGCATCGACGAGCGCACCGCGGGGTTCCTCGCGATCGGCTTGGCCGCCTCCGGATCACCGGTGTGCGTGGCCATGACCTCCGGCACCGCCGTGGCCAACCTCGGGCCCGCGGTGGTGGAGGCCAACTACGCCCGGGTGCCGCTGGTGGTGCTCAGCGCCAACCGGCCCTACGAGTTGCTGGGCACCGGCGCCAACCAGACGATGGAACAGCTCGGCTACTTCGGCACCCAGGTGCGCTCCACCATCAGCCTCGGGCTGGCCGAGGGCGCCACCGAGACCATGGCGGCGCTCAACGCCCAGTGGCGTTCGGCGACCTGTCGAGTTCTGGTAGCGGCCAAGGGTTCTCGCAGTGCCAATGCCGGACCCGTGCAGTTCGACATTCCGCTGCGCGAGCCGCTGGTGCCCGGGCTCGACGAGTCCGGCGAGTACGCCCCCGAGGGCCGTCCCGACGGCAAGCCGTGGACCTACACCCCGCCGGTGACCTTCGACCAGCCACTCGAGGTCGACGTGACGCCGGACACCGTGGTGATCGCCGGGCACGGGGCGGGCGCCCACCCGAATCTGGCCGGGCTGCCGACGGTGGCCGAACCCACCGCCCCGCCTGCCGAGAACCCCCTTCACCCGTTGGCGTTGCCNGCGCTGAAGCCCAGGCAGGTCATCATGGCGGGCAGGCCGACGNTGCACCGCGGGGTGTCGGCCCTGCTGGCCGACTCCTCGGTGCCCGTCTTCGCGCTCACCACCGGCCCGCGGTGGCCGGACGTGTCGGGCAATTCGCAGGCGACCGGAACCCGCGCGGTGACCACGGGCAGACCCGCCGAGGCCTGGCTGCGGCGCTGTGCCGACGCCAACGCCCACGCCCTCTCCACGGTGCGCACCCAGCTGACGTCGCACCCCCTCACGACGGGCCTGCACGTCGCGGCCGCCGTCGTCGACGGGTTGCGGCCGGGGGACCAGCTGGTGCTCGGCGCGTCCAACCCGGTGCGGGACGCGGCGCTGGTCGGGCTGGACGCCCACGGCGTCACGGTCCGGTCCAACCGAGGCGTGGCGGGCATCGACGGGACGGTCTCGACCGCGATCGGCGCCGCCCTGGCCCACGAGCGGACCGGTGACGGCACCCGGGTGCCGCGGACCGTCGCCCTGATCGGCGACATGACCTTCGTGCACGACAGTTCCGGGCTGCTCATCGGCCCCACCGAACCGATCCCCAAGAGCCTGACCATCGTGGTGTCCAACGACAACGGCGGCGGTATCTTCGAATTGCTCGAGCAGGGCGATCCGCGGTTCTCCGACGTCTCCTCACGGGTGTTCGGCACACCGCACGACGTCGACGTGGGTGCGCTGTGCCGCGCCTATCACGTCGAATGCCGGCAGGTCGAATTAGACGGTCTCGCAGAGGATCTCGCCAGCGGCGCCGACGGCTTGCGCGTCCTGGAGGTGAAGGCCGACCGCTCGTCGCTGCGGGCGCTGCACGCATCGATCCGAGAAGCCCTGTGAGGTCGACCGCCGAACGGCTCGTCGGGTGGCTGAAATCGTCACGGCAGAGCTTGATTCCGCACCTGTACGGCGATCCCAGCGAGACGCGGGCCGAGCGGATCATCCGCCGCGTGCGGATCGGTGTGGTCATCGCCGCCTGCCTGGTGACGCTGCAGTCGGTGCTGCTGGTGCTCGGCGCATGGCGCGACGACCGACAGATCGAAGGCGACATGGGAGTCGCCGCAGCGGAGGTGCTCGACGCGGGTCCGCGCCGGTCGACCATCGAGTTCGTCACCCCCGACCGCGTCACCTACCGCCCCGAGCTGGGGGTGCTGTACCCCTCCGAGCTGGACACCGGCATGCGGATCTACGTCGAATACGACAAGGCCAACCCCGATCTCGTACGGGTGCAGGATCGAAACTCGTCGCTGGCCATCATCCCGGCGGCGTCGATCGCGGTGATGGGCTGGCTGATCGCAGGTGCCGCGCTGAGCGGGTTGGCGTTCCTGCAGCGACGGCTGAACCGTCAGGAATCGACGAGCGCGGCAAGCCAGTCGTCGTCGTAGACCTCGACCTTCCTTCCCGCGCGTAGGTCGAACACCGTTGGCGTGCCGGTGGTCACCGGGTCCACCTCGTAGAGGTAGCCGAAGTTGGTCGACTCCATGGCGGCCAGGTCGTCGGCATTCTTCGCCGTCGCACCGCCGAGCAGCTGCCGTACCCGGTCGTCCGGAAGGCCTGCCGCGCGGGCGAACTCGGCGATCGTCGCGTCGTCGGGTCCCGCGCCGCCGGGATCCTGATGGGCCCACAGCTGCTCGACGAAGCGCTGGAACTGCCTGCCGGTGGCCGAGGGCCCGGCGTCGCCCCCCTGGGCCGCGCCCGCCGCCACGAACATGGCGTTGGCCACGCGTGCGGAGTGCCCGCTGGTGCCCGGGCCGTCGAGGAACGTCATCGGCCGATAGGTGATGGCCACCTTGCCGGTGCCGATGTAGTACGCGAACTGGTCGCCGAAGTCGTGCTGCAGATCCGCGCAATGGGTGCACTGCGGTTCGGTGTAGATCTCCAGCTGCACGGGGGCGTCCTCGGACCCGGCGCGGATGCCGAACGAGTCGTCGGTCACCGCCACCCGCGGCGGGTTCGCATCGCCCAGCGGTGTACCCACGACGGCTCGCGTACATCCGCTCACCACCAGCGCNAGGCTCAGCGCCACCGCGAGGACCACCTGCCGAGAGCGCATCCCCGCATTATGAGCCTCGNCATCAGTCTTCGCGTGTCGTATCCCCGCACGCAACCTNCAGTACAACCGCGACTGTCAGCCTTCTGGGGTGCGCGTTGCGATCGTCGCGGAGTCGTTCCTCCCGAATGTCAACGGAGTCACCAACTCGGTACTTCGGGTGATGGAGCATCTCCGCAGGACGGGGCACGAAGTGCTCGTCATCGCCCCGGACAGTCCCCACGGTCAGCCACCCGCCGACCGGGTTCACGACGGNGTCCGCATTCATCGGGTGCCGTCGAAGATGTTCCCCAAGGTCACCTCCCTGCCGCTGGGGGTGCCACGGCCNCGAATGGTCGGGGTGNTGCGGGGTTTCGANCCGGACGTGGTCCACCTCGCCTCCCCGGCACTGCTCGGCTACGGCGGGCTGTTGGCCGCACGGCATCTCGGCGTGCCGACGGTGGCCGTGTTCCAAACCGACGTCGCGGGTTTCGCCGAGAGCTACGGCGCGGGCGTCATGACTCGGGCGGCGTGGGCGTGGACACGTCATCTGCACGCCAAGGCCGATCGCACGTTGGCACCGTCGACGTCGGCGATCGAGAATCTCACCGCGCATCGCGTTCCGCGCGTTCATCATTGGGGCCGCGGCGTCGACGTCAGCGGCTTCGTTCCCTCCGCCCGCGACGACGCGCTGCGGGCCACGTGGTCACCCGCCGGCAAGCCGATCGTCGGATTCGTCGGCCGGCTGGCCCCCGAGAAGCACGTCGAGCGGCTCGCCGTCCTGGTCCGCCGCGACGATCTGCAGCTGGTAGTCGTCGGTGACGGCGTCGACCGCGCGAGCCTCGAATCGCTGATGCCCGACGCCGTCTTCACCGGCGCGCTCTACGGCCGCGATCTGGCCGCGGCATACGCCAGCATGGACGTCTTCGTGCACGCCGGCGAGCACGAGACGTTCTGCCAGGCCGTGCAGGAGGCGATGGCCTCCGGCGTTCCCGTCGTCGCACCGGATGCCGGCGGACCGCGAGATCTGGTGACCCCCATGCACACCGGTCTGCTTCTGGGGGTCGAGGAATTCGAGGCACGGCTGCCCGCGGCCGTCGACCATCTCCTGGCTCAGCGGCAGCGGTATTCGGTGGCGGCCCGGCGCAGCGTGCTGACCCGCACCTGGCCCGCGGTCTGTGAACAGCTCCTCGGGCACTACGACGCGGTGCTCGGCCGCCGCGGCGCGAGGGCCGCCTGAGCGAACGCCGCTGCGCGTGGCATCCACTGAGACGGCGCGACATGCTGGACACTCGTCGGCGTGCGGGAAACGGTGCGCGTCTGCCTCGTCGCGATCGTGGCCGGCGCAATCATCGGATTCGTCGGCGGGGCCTTCCGGTGGTGCCTGGAGCAAGCCGACACCCTGCGCGTCGACCTGGCCGACTGGGCGCATCGGCTGGCCGGTCCAGGGTGGCTGATACCGATGGCCGCGACGGCCGTCGGGGCGACCCTCGCGGCATTGGTCGTGCGGTGGATGCCCCTGGCCGCGGGTAGCGGCATCCAGCACGTCGAGGCGGTGTACCGCGAGGACGCCTCCCCACCCGAGTTGAGGCTGCTGCCTGCGAAGTTCGTCGGCGGGGTCTTGGGCATCGGCTCCGGCCTGGTGCTGGGACGGGAGGGCCCGACAGTGCACATGGGCGCCGCGATCGGTGCCGCCGCCGCGCGGTGTGCCCGCCTCGGTGACGCGACGATCCGCATGCTGCAGACCGCCGTCGGCGGCGCGGGCCTCGCGGTGGCGTTCAACGCCCCGATCGGCGGCCTGCTGTTCACCCTCGAAGAGGTCACCAAGTCCTTCCGGATGCAGACCGTCCTCGCGACGGCGTTCGCCGCCGCCACCGGGGTGGGGTGTGCCCGGCTCGTCGTCGGCGACCACCCCGACTTCGCCGTGCCGGAGCTGAATTCACCTGGGCTGCAATGGTTGCCGCTCTTCGCCGTCTTCGGCCTCGCGACGGGATGCCTCGGGGTGTTCTACAACCGCCTCGTGTTGGCCTTCGTCGACCACGTCAAGCTGCTGCCCCGCATACCCACCCTGGCCAAGGCCGCCGTCATCGGCGCGATCATCGGGCTCGTCATGTTCGTGCACCCGTTGGCCACGGGCGGCGGCGACACGCTGACCCAGTCGATCCTCGGCGGCCGGAGCCTGGAACTGTCGGTCGTCGTCGGGTTCCTCGTCCTTCGGTTCCTGGCCGGTCCGCTGTCCTATGCCGCGGCCGTGCCCGGCGGACTGTTCGCGCCCCTGCTGGCGCTCGGCACCCTGTGGGGTGTGTTGTTCGTCGGCTGCGTCGACCCCCTGCTGCCCGGTGACCAGGAATCCTTGGCCGTCCCGATGGCGATCGTCGGTATGGCGGCGTTCTTCGGGGCCACGGTTCGGGCCCCGGTGACGGGCGTCGTGCTGGTCGTCGAGATGACCGCCACGACCGCGGTCCTGGTGCCGATGCTCGCCGCGACCGCGGCCGCGGTGCTGGCGTCCGAACTCCTCGGCTCACCACCGATCTACGACAGCTTGCGCGAGCGGATGCCGCCGGAGCCCGACCGGGCCTAGCTGCTCAGCCCTGGGCCAGTTCGGCGATCGGCTGCCATTCCTCCCAGGTCTTGATGCGGCTCTCGTAGTCGGCCTTGGCCAGCTGAATGGGCAAGCTGCCGAAGAACACTCGCAACGGGGGCTTCTCCGCGTCGACGACCTTGAGGATCGCCGCCGCCGACGCCTTCGGGTCACCCGAGGCCGACGTCCGCTGTTCGCGGGCCTTCTGCGCTGCGGCGTGCACCTCGGCGTAGTCGGCCAACTCCTCGGACCGCTTGGCCGACGAACCGCCCCAGTCGGTCGAGAACCCGCCCGGCTCGACGAGCGTCACGTGGATGCCGAACGCCTCGACCTCCTGGGCCAGGGCCTGGCTGAACCCTTCCAGCGCCCACTTCGACGCGTGGTACATGCCCACGTTCTGGAACGCGGTGATGCCGCCGATCGAGGACACCTGGATGACGTGGCCGCTGCGCTGGGCCCGCAGGAACGGCAGTGCGGCCTGCGTGATCCACAGCGCGCCGAAGACGTTGGTCTCCATCTGGTCGCGGGCTTCCTGCTCGGTGAGCTCCTCGATGAAGCCGAACTGCCCGTAGCCCGCGTTGTTGACCACGACGTCGAGNCGCCCGAAATGGTCGTGGGCCTGCTTGACCGCGGCGAAGTCGGCCTCGCGGTCGGTCACGTCGAGCGCGATCGGCAGCAGTGCGTCGCCGTACTTCTCGGCCAGGTCGTCGAGCGTCGCGGTGTCGCGTGCGGTCGCGGCCACCTTGTCACCCCGCTCCAGGGCGGCAGCCGTCCATTCGCGGCCGAAGCCTCGCGACGTCCCCGTGATGAACCACACCTTCTCGGCCATGCCGTCTCCTCACTAGTCGGGAAGTTCCGACACCTACCAACGCCTCACCCGGTCACCCATTCCCGGGACGTGCGCATTCACAGGTAGCGTCGGTGCGGTGAGCCGTGCGACGTTGGAGAAGAACCCCCGCGAAGTGGCGTCGATGTTCGACGGTGTCGCCCGCCGGTACGACATCACCAACACGGTGTTGTCGCTGGGCCAGGACCGGTACTGGCGCCGGGCGACCAGGGCGGCGCTGCAGATCGGTCCCGGTGACGCGGTCCTCGACCTGGCGGCGGGCACGGCGGTGTCGACGGTGGAGCTGGCCGAGTCCGGGGCCTGGTGCGTGGCGGCGGACTTCTCGGTCGGCATGCTGGCCGCCGGAGCGGCGCGGCCGGTGCCCAAGGTGGCCGGCGACGCGACCAAGTTGCCCTTCGCCGACGAGTCCTTCGACGCGGTGACCATCAGCTTCGGCATCCGAAACGTCGTCGACCACGTCGCCGGGCTGCGCGAGATGGCGCGGGTGACCCGGCCCGGGGGCAGGCTGGTGGTGTGCGAGTTCTCCACGCCGACGAACCCGCTGTTCGGCACGATCTACAAGGAGTACCTGATGCGGGCGTTGCCGTCGGCGGCCCGCGCGGTGTCGAGCAACCCCGACGCCTACGTCTATCTGGCCGAGTCGATCCGCGCGTGGCCCGACCAGGCGGCCTTCGCCCGCAGGATCGCCGACGCCGGCTGGTCGGCCGTGCGGTGGCGCAACCTCACCGGTGGCATCGTCGCGCTGCACGCCGCCGTGAAGCCGTAGCCCCCTAGAGCTCCCCGGCGGCCAGCTTGGCAGCGAGCTGGGCGCGTGACCTGATGCCCAGCTTGCGGTAGGTCTGCGTCAAGTTGGCCTCCACGGTCTTGAGGCTGACGAACAGTGTCGCGGCGATGTCTCGGTTCGTCATCCCCGACGTGGCGAGCTCGGCGATCCTGCGTTCGGTGGGGGTGAGGGCGTCCTTCGCGGCGACCGCGGCCTGGGTGCGATCCACTTCACGGCGGGCGGTCTCGGCCCAGAGCGTCGCGCCGATTCGCTCGAATTCCCTGGCCGCCTCGACGAAGGCGTCGGCGGCGGCCTGTCGGGACCGTTGACGTCGTCGGAGCTGTCCCAGCATCAGCAGCGTGCGAGCCCGATCGAAGGGCATCGGCAGACGGTCGTGCTGGACCATGGCCTCCTCGGCGGCGCGGATCGCCTCGTCGAGCTCGCCGCGGGCAGCTCGCCACAGCGCTCGTCCCCGTGCGCCGGTGGCCAGCATCCACGGCCGGTCCAGTCGGCGGCCGTCGTCTTCGAGCTTGGCGATCATCGGTTCGGCCACGTCGGCCCGGCCGGTGGCGATCAACGCCTCGATCGCGTTGGGCAGGTAGTCGAGATTGCGCATCTCGTTGCCCGGCAACACGTCGAACGCGTCGACGAGCGACTGCATCGCCGCCACTGCCTCGGCGGGGCGGCCCAGTGACAGTTCGAGGAAGCCCAGTGTGCCCAGCGCGCGGATCGCGAGCTGGGGGGTGTCGTGTTCGCGGGAGATGGCCAACGCGGCGTTCGCGTCGGCACGGGCCTCGGCCGCGCGTCCCACGTGAGCGTGCACGGTGGCCCGGATCGCGAGGGCCACCCCGCGAAGGTTCTGGGTGTCGATGTGCTCGGCGCGCTCGATGGCGTCCTCGGCGAGGGCCTCGGCCGCGGCGAAGTCACCCCGCCACACGTCGGCCAGCGCGGTGTGGGCGTCGAACATCATGACGTCGCTCTCCGCGCCGCGGGCCAGACACAGTTGCCGCACGGTGCGCGCCTCCTCGCGGGCGGCGTCGAGTGCGCCGGTCCAGGCGTGGGTGATCGCTCGGACCGCGCAGGCCCGGAACTGCATCGGCACGTCGGCCTCGAGGTCTTCGAGTTCCAGTGCGCGCTGCAGACTCTCCTCGTCGACCCCGTCGCCGCGCGTACACCGCGTCAGCACCGACATGGCGAGCACCTGACTGGTCAGGTCGGGCATCGACAGTGTGCGCGCCAGTTCCAGTGCCTCCTCGGAGCGCTCGACCGCGGCGTCCAACAGGCCCGAGTACATCGACGCGAACGACAGCGACAGCAGGATGCGCACCGTCAGCACGCGGTCTTCCTCGGCGTCCAGGCGCGCGCGGTCCAGCAGCTCGACGGCCTCGGCCAGGCTGTCGCTGTAGATCCGAATGGAGGCAAGGAGATTCAGTGCGAACGCGCGCAGCGACCCGGGCGGCAGGTGGTCGACCGTCGGCACCAGCAGTTCGCCGGCCCGCTGCGCCTCACCGGCGCGGAAGTGGTGGTCGGCGCAGTGGATTCGGCGTGCGGGGGTGTCGCCACCGAGGTCGAGCGCGAGGTCGAGCAGTTCGGCGGCGGCGGCGGGGGCTCCGCGCAGGCGGGCGGCGTCGGCGGCCGTGTCGAGCGCGAGCAGGGTCGTGGGGTCGGCACTCGACGCAGCCAGCGCAAGGTGTCGGGCCCGCATCTCGGGCTGTCGCACGACCGTGGCGAGTGAACGGTGCATGCGTCGGCGTCGGGCCGGGCCCACCACGCTGTAGACACCGCGGGCGAGCAGCGGATGGGAGAACCGCACCCGGTTCCCGGCGATCTGCACGATGCCCTCCGTCTCGGGCNCCTCGAGCAGTTCGACGACGCGTTCGGGGGCGTGCTGGGTGACCTCGGCGAGCAGGTCCACCGTCGGGGTGCCGACGCTGGCCGCGGCCAGCAGAACCGTCTGGGTGTCCCCGCCGAACTGGTCGAGCCGGGTGCGGATCAGGTCGGCCAGTGATCCGGGCAGGGCGGCGTCGGCGAGACTGGCTTGCGCGTCGATCGCCCTGGCCAATTCGAGGGCGTAGAAGGGGTTGCCGCCGGAGAGTTCGCCGATGCGCATGATCGTCGGCCGGGAGAACGAGCGACCCAGCTTGCTGGCGATCACCCGCCGTAGGTCACCGTGGCCCAACGGCCCCAACGAGATTCGTTCGACCCCGTCGATCCGGCTGAGTTTGAGCCACTCCGTGCCGTGGCGGCGGTCTGCTTCGGTGCGTTCGGTGACCAGGACGCCGATGCGACCCCGCAGCCGCCGGGTGGCGAAGGCCACGACGGCCTGGCTGGAGGAGTCCAGCCATTGCACGTCGTCGAGCGCCACGATCACGGGCGCGTCGTCGGCCAGCCGGTCCAGCAGCGTCAGGAACGCCGAGGCCACCACGCGCTCGTCCGTGGAGGGGCCGGTGCCGTCGTCGGCCAGCAACACACGGTCGACGGCGACGCGCTGGAGGTGGGGGAGCGAGTCGAGCACGTCGCGGCCGACCGATTCGAGGAGATCGGCGAGCACCGCATAGGTCAGACCGGCTTCGGCTTGGCCACCGCGTGCGGACAGCACGTGGAAACCGCTGTCGCGGGCGTGCTCGACGGCGCTGAGCCACAGCGTGGTCTTGCCGATACCCGCCTCACCGCCGATGACGAGGACCGACGGACGCGCGGCGGCGCTCTCCAGGAACGTGGTGATCGCGCGCCACTCGGTCCGGCCCTGCCGTGAACGCACCAATGACAACCCCCCAGCCGTCGACCGTCGTCACCCTGAACGCCTGTATCCAGAACAAGCAAACGGCAAACCGATTTCGCTGACGCAATCGTCGATTTTCCCGTTGCCACCGTTCCACCCCCGCGGCGACAGATCTGGCAAACATAGCGCAGTCTGCTCAGCTGAACGGCTTTCGGTCGTCGACCCGCCGCGACCCGGCACCGGCGGTGCGCCACGCCCTGGCGATCCAGTCGTCGTCCTCGTCGGTGACCAGGTTGCCCATCACCCGGACGGCGACCTCCATGAGGTAGGTCGAGCGCATCGCCAACGGCCCGACGGTCGGCAGGAACCGGGGAATGGTCAGCAACAGCGCGAGCCGTCGCGCCACCGAGAATCCGCGCGCGTAGTGCCGGGCCAGCTCCTCGGGCCAGGCGTGGCTCAGGTCGCCGGTGCCCAGGAGTTCGGCGGCCAGTCGGCCGGTCTCGAGCCCGTAGTCGATGCCTTCGCCGTTGAGCGGGTTGACGCAGGCGGCGGCGTCACCGATCAGCATCCAGTTCGGTCCAGCCACCCCGGACACCGCGCCGCCCATGGGCAGCAGCGCCGACAGCGCGGCCCGTGGTTCGCCGGTGAAGCCCCATTCCTCACGGCGCAGATCGGTGTAGTGCGACAGNAGTGGGCGCAGGGCGGCGTCGGCGGGCCGCTTCGCCGACGCGAGNGCGCCGACGCCGATGTTCACCTCCCCGTTTCCGAGGGGGAAGATCCAGCCGTACCCGGGCAGCACCTCACCGGCGGGGGAACGCAATTCGAGGTGGGAGGTGATCCACGGTTCGTTGGTTCGCGGGCTGGCGACNTAACCCCGGATGGCGACGCCGTAGACGGTCTCCTTGTGCCACTGCCGGCCCAGGACGCGACCGAGCGTCGAGCGTGCACCGTCGGCGACGATCAGCTCCCGGCAACCGACGGAGGTGCCGTCGTCCAACGTCACCGACGTCACCCGGCCGGTCGCGTCACGTTCGACGTCGACGGCCTTGACGCCGAGCAGCATCCGCGCCCCTGCATCGACGGCGACCTGGCGGATCCGTTCGTCGAGTTCGGTCCGGGGGACGGCGCTCCCGGTGGACGGGAACGAGGGCCCCGGCCACTCGATCTCCACGTCGGCGCCGAAACCCGACATCCGCAGCCCGCGGTGGCGCACCCTGCCGTCCAGCCACGCGCCGAGGCCCAACGACTCCAGTTCGGCGATCGCGCGAGGGGTGAGGCCGTCACCGCAGGCCTTGTCTCGAGGGAACCGTTGGCCGTCGACCACCAGCACGTCTCGGCCGTTGCGCACCGCCCACGCCGCGGCCGCGGAACCGGCAGGTCCGGCGCCGATCACCACGACGTCGGCTTTGTGACGATCCCGGGTCGCTACGCTCCTGCCCTCCGTCACATGGTCCACACCTCCCAGTATGTTGTAGCAATGAAGACACCAGCGACCGTGGTCGCCGGCGTGGAGTTCGGGGACGCCATCTTCGCCGCGAGTGTTCGCGACGGTGTGGCACGCATCGAGGAACTCATGGCCACCGAGCTGGGCAAGGCCGACGAGTTGATGGCCGAGGCCGTCCAGCACCTCTTCGAGGCGGGCGGCAAGCGCTTCCGGCCCCTGTTCACGGTGCTCTCGGCGCAGCTGGGGCCCAATCCGGATGCGTGGGAAGTCACCGTCGCCGGCGCCGTCATCGAGGCCGTGCACCTGGCGACGCTCTACCACGACGACGTGATGGACGAGGCCCAGGTGCGCCGCGGCGCCGACAGCGCCAACGCCCGGTGGGGCAACAACATCGCCATCCTGGCCGGCGACTACCTCTTCGCGACGGCCTCACGGCTCGTCGCCCGGCTGGGGCCGGACGCCGTCCTGCTGATCGCCGACACCTTCGCCCAGCTGGTCACCGGTCAGATGCGGGAGACCCGCGGCGTCGTCGAGGGCGCGGACTCGGTGGAGCATTACCTCAAGGTCGTCTACGAGAAGACGGCGTGTCTGATCGCGGCGTCGGGCACCTTCGGGGCGACGTTCTCCGGTGCCGACGACGAGCAGATCGCCCGGCTCGGCAGGCTCGGCGGAATCGTCGGAACGGCCTTCCAGATCTCCGACGACATCATCGACATCGACAGCGATCCGGACGAGTCCGGCAAGGTCCCCGGCACCGATCTCCGCGAGGGCGTGCACACCCTGCCCGTGCTCTACGCGCTGCGGGAGACCGGTCCGGATGCCGACCGGCTGCGCGAGCTGTTGACGGGACCGGTCGAAGACGACGCCGACGTCGCCGAGGCGCTCGCACTGTTGCGTTCGTCACGCGGCATCGTGCGGGCCAAGGAGACCGTCGCGGACTACGCCGCCCAAGCCCGCGCGGAGCTGGCCGAACTGCCGGACGTGCCCGGCCGGCTGGCCCTGGCCAACCTGGTGGACTACACCGTCAACCGACACGGCTGAGTGGAACCAGACGGCACCCCTCGTGCGTTGATTCGGCGAAGCGACTTCCAAGGTGTGAGTCGGTGGTGTGAGGAGGAGGGCCGATGACCTGGCATCCCCACGCGAATCGGGCCAAGACGTTCCTGCTGCTGGTCGTCTTCTCTGGCCTGATCGTGTTCGTGGGCGCGTTGTTCGGCAGGTCGATCATGTTCCTGGCCGTGCTGTTCGCGGTCGGCATGAACGTCTACGTCTACTTCAACAGCGACAAGCTGGCGTTGCGCGCGATGCACGCCCAGCCNGTCAACGAAGTTCAGGCGCCGGCGATGTATCGCATCGTCCGGGAGTTGGCGACCACCGCCCACCAGCCGATGCCACGGCTCTACATCAGCGACACCGCGGCCCCCAACGCATTCGCCACGGGCCGCAATCCGCGCAACGCCGCGGTCTGCTGCACCACCGGCATCTTGGACATCCTCGACGAACGCGAGCTGCGGGCCGTGCTCGGGCACGAACTGTCCCACGTCTACAACCGCGACATCCTCATCTCCTGCGTCGCGGGTGCCATGGCGTCGGTCATCACCGCGCTGGCCAACCTGGCGTTCTTCGCGAGCATGTTCGGCGGCAACCGCGAGGGNGGCACCAATCCCTTTGCGATCCTGCTGGTTTCGCTNCTCGGACCCATCGCCGCCACCGTNATCAAGCTGGCGGTCTCGCGGTCGCGGGAGTTCCAGGCCGACCAGTCGGGTGCGGAGCTGACCGGCGACCCGCTGGCCTTGGCCAGCGCGCTGCGCAAGATCAGCCGCGGTGTCGAGTTGGCGCCGCTGCCTCCGGAGACCCAGCTGGCCGACCAGGCGCACCTGATGATCGCCAACCCGTTCCGGGCCGGGGAGAAGATCGGCAAGCTGTTCTCCACCCACCCGCCGATGGCCGAGCGCATCGCGCGGCTGGAGCAGATGGCCGGCCGCGGGCCCGGACAGTACTGACGCCCGGGTTAACGTTTCGTCGGCCTCGACCGATGACCCCGGTGTGACGACGACGCCTCCCGTAGACCCCACGCCCGAGGACCGCCTGCTCTACGCTGGGCGCGTGCGACGCAGAATGCTGATCGGCCTGGTGGCCGCGGGTGCGGTCGTGTTCGGCGCGCCCGGTGTGGCCGCCGCCGACCCCGAGCCGACGCCGCCCCCGTCACCGCCCGCCCCGAACGTGATGGGCTTCGCGTCGGTCAAGCCCTCGGAATTCCTCATGGGCGACGGGTCGCTGTACGGGTTCGCGGTGCCTGGCGACATCGCCTGCATCATCAACCGCAACTCCGGCAACTACGGCTGCAACGGCCCCATCCCGGGTGCCCCCAACGGCGCCAACCTGGTGACCGCCCAGCAGGTCGGCCCGGCGGGGTTCAGTAGCTCCGACCGTCCGCTCTACGTCTTCGACAAACTGCCGCAGCGGCTGCCCGCGGGCTCGAAGATCAGCTTCCGCAACGTCACGTGCGGCACCGACGGCACGACGACGACGTGCACCAACAACTACGACGGTGGCGGCTTCGTCATCAGCCCGGCAGGCAGTTTCGCCGTCGACCCGAACAACCCCCTCATCGACCGGCCTCAGCCGGCGAACCCGTACTTCAACTAACTCGTTCGACGGCTACGCCCTACCCTCGCGTCATGACGTCGGTGGCGGTGCTGGGGGGCGGTGTCGGCGGACTGAGCGCGGCGCACGAACTGGCGACCCGCGGGTTCGACGTCGTCGTCTACGAGGCNCGCGACGTCTTCGGTGGCAAGGCGCGGTCGATCCCGGTGCGCGGCACGGAGGTTGGCGGCCGCGAGCCGTTGCCCGGTGAACACGGGTTCCGGTTCTTCCCCGGCTTCTACCGCCACGTCAACCGCACGATGGCGGCCATTCCCCGTCNCGGGTCGACGGTCGTGCGGAGTNTGGTGCCCGCGACGGANATGCTGCTCGCCCAGGACGGCCGTCGCAACGCGATCGTCGCGCCCACCACGTTCCCCTCGACGCTCGGCGATCTCGGCCGGCTGGCGCGGTTCGTGCACACCATCGCCGTGCGGATGAACATCCCGCTGCGCGAGTACGTGATGTTCTTCGAATTGTTGCTGGGGTACCTGACCGCCTGCGACGAGCGCCGCCTGCACGACTACGAGCCGCTCGACTGGTGGACCTTCGTCAAGGCCGAGCAGTGCTCGCCGGCCTACCAGGAGTTCCTCGCCAAGGGCATGACCCGCGCGCTCGTCGCGGCGCGGGCGGAGGAGATGTCGGCCCGCACGGGGTGCGCCATCCTCTGCCAACTGCTGCAGGACATGGCTCGGCCGGACGGCCAGATCGACAGGGTGCTCGACGGCCCGACCTCCGAGGTGTGGATCCAACCGTGGGTCGACTGGCTGCGCGACGAGCACGGGGTGCGCTTCGCCCCGGGGCACCGGGTCGTCGACGTCCGCTGTGACGGCACCCGCGTCACCGGGGTGACGGTGCAGAGCGTCGGCGGTTCCCGGGACGTCGTGGCCGACTACTACGTCGCGGCACTACCGTGCGAGAAACTGGCACCGCTGACCACGGGGGGCCTGGCCAGGGTCGACGACTCGCTCGCGCATCTCGACCATCTGGTGACCCGGTGGATGACCGGAGCGATGTACTACCTCGACGTGGACCTGCCGCTGGTGCACGGGCACGTCATCTTCCTCAACTCGCCATGGGCGCTGACGGCGATCTCGCAGCAGCAGTTCTGGGATCTGGATCTCGAGACCCGTGGCGACGGGCGCGTCGAGGGCATCCTGTCGGTCGACGTATCCGATTGGGACACCAAGGGTCTCAACGGCAAGTCCGCCACGCAGTGCACCAAGGAGGAGATCCTCGACGAGGTGTGGCGCCAGATGGTCGCCCACATCGACGACGGCACTCTCTCGAAGGCGAACGTCCTGCACCGGTTCCTCGATCCAGGGATTCACTTCGACCCCGCCACCGGGACGCCGACGCGCAACGACGACCCGTTGCTGATCAACACCAAGGGTTCATGGCGCATCCGGCCCGAGGCGTCGACCAAGGTCCGCAACCTCGTCATCGCCTCGGACTTCGTCCGCACCAACACCGATCTCGCGACGATGGAGGCCGCCAACGAGGCGGCCCGGCGCGCCGTCAACGTCATCCTCGACGCGGAGTCCTCGCCGCACCCTCGGTGTGAGATCTTCGACCTCGCCGAACCCGCCCTGCTGGCGCCGTTCCGCAAGCTCGACGCGCTGTTGTGGAAGTTGGGCCGCCGCCGCCGATCCCGGCTCAAGATGCTCGGCGTCAACGAGGCCGGGAAACTCGTCGTGGCACCGCAACTCAGGCGAGGAACGCCAGGTTGACCGGCCGGGGGACGTGCGCGTCGGCGTTGAGTCGCAGGATGATCGCGGCGACGTCGCGACTCTCCTTCTCGGCGATCCACCGGGCGCAGGCGCCGAGAGGGCCGGGCGGGTAGAGATATTCGGTGGCCAGGACCGCGGCCCAGGCGTCTTGATGGTCGACCAATTCTTGGAATCGTTCCGGTGGCTCGTCGGCCAGTACGACCGCGAACTTCCACGCCAGGTCTCGAAAGGCTTGTAGCAGAACGTTGATTCCCTTGACCTCCTCGGCGTCGGGAATGACGGCGCGAATCTTCTTCAGGTTGGGGGAGACGTCGCCGAGCGCGTCGAGCACCGCCTGAACCTGGCTGGCGAGAATGGTGTTCACCATGTTGAAGTCGTCGTGCAGATCGGGCATCCGTCCGCGCCCGACCCGGGACGCGGCGATGCCCAGGTCTAGGTTCACGTGACCGTCGACTGCGGTCAGCAGATGCTGGAAGACGATGGGTTGGCCGTATCCCAGGCCGACGAAGTGCCATCGCCACACGGTGGTGGGCTGCTCGTGCGGGTGCGGCGCGAGGAAGGCGTTGACGGCGTCGAAGTAGCGTTGGGCGAAGATCACTGCGAACGTGGCCATCACCTCGGGATGCTTAAACGTCTTGCCGTCCCGGATCGCCGCGTCGATGGCGATGGTCGCGCGGCGGTACACGGTCGCGAAGTACCCGATGCCACTGGGCTCTTCGACGGCCCACACGATGAGGGCGTCGAAGTTCGCGAGCACCTCCGCGAGGTTCGTCGCGGTGGGCAGTCGTGTGAAACTCGACGCAGACGGCGGCATGGGTCGAGTATCGGCCAACCGTCAGTCCGTGTCGGGCGATTGGGAGAGTCGTCTGCCCAATTCGACGCGGGAGCGAATGCCGAGCTTGGCGTAGGTGCGGCTGAGGTTCGTCTCCACCGTCTTCGGGTGGATGAAGAGGGCGGCGGCGATGTCGCGGTTGGTCATGCCCGACGCCGCCAANTCGGCGACCCGGCGTTCGGCGGGCGTCAGCTGCGTCGCGTCGCCGGAGCGCACCTTGGTCCTGGCGATCTCCTCGCGGGCNTGCTCGGCCCACACNGGTGTGCCCAGTCGTTCGAATTCCGTCAGCGCGGCGGCGAGGGTCTCGTAGGCGGCCCCCTTCTGNCTGCGNCGGCGCTGGAGCTTGCCCAGCAGGAGAAGGGTTCTCGCGCGCTCGAATTGCATGGGAGTGCGGTCATGTTCGCGCAGCGCCTGCTGCGCCGTCTCGACCGCCGACCCGACGTCGCCGCCCGCGGCCAGCAGCATCGCCCGGCAGCGGCCACCCGCGGCCGTCATCCACGGGCGGTCCAGGGTGGCGCCGTTGCGTTCGAGGATCGCGACGTACGGCTCGGCCTCGTCGAGCCGGTCGAGGGTGATCAGAGCCTCGGCCACGTTGGGCAGGTACCAGCCCGACATGATCTCGGTGCCGGGGACGACGCCGAAGTGACTCGTCAGCGGCTCGAGTATGGCCAGTGCCTCGGCGGGCCTGCCNAGCGACAGTGCCATGAATCCCTTTGCCATCAGCGGCCATTCCGCCATGCGCGGGGCGTCACAGGCGCGAGCNCCGGCGAGGGCGGCGTCGGCGTCGGCGGTCGCTTCGGTGTTCCGGCCGCGGTGGGCGAGGATCGACGCCCGGATCGACAGGGCGATCACGCCGACGTCGCCGCTGCCGAGTTGTTCGGCCCGGTCGACGGCTTCGTCGGCGAAGGCCGTCGCGGCCTCGAAGCGCCCGCTCCACATCTCGATCAGGGCGAGGTAGGACGAGACGGCCATGACGTTGTGGTCCGAGCCCCGGTCGCGGTAGTGCTCGCCCACCGCGAGCATCTTCGTCCTGGCCTCGTCGAGCCGCCCGACGCACGCGTCGATCAGTGCGTCGCAGGCGCTGGCCTTGAAGGGTACCGGTACGTCGGTGTCGTGTGACTCGAGTTCCATTGCCAGGAGCAGGCTTTCGCGGTCGACACCGTGGCCGTGCATGAACTGGGCCATGGCCCAGTGGGTCAGTGCCTGGCTCCGGAGTCCGGGGATGCCGGACTGGTCGGCGACCTCGACCGCGGCCCGAGCGTTGTCCATGACGGCGTCGAACATGCCCTCGGCGGGGGTTCCGTCGGCGAACGAACCGTGACCCTGGGCGAAGGACAGGTGCATCAGCGTCTGCACCAGGATGGGCGGCACGTCCGTGGCGTCCTCGACCGCGCGGGTGAGCAGGTCGGCGGCCGTGACGAAGTTGTTGTCGTAGATGCGAATGGCGGCAAGGAGATTCAGGGCGATCCCGCGGAGCATGCCCGGCTGCAGTTCNTCGACGAGCGGCACCAGGATGTTCTCGGCGTGATCGGTGCTGCCNGCCTGAAAGTGGTCACCGGCAGCCCGTAGCCGTCGCCATGGCTTGTCGCCGCCGAGCCCGATGGCGAGGTCGAGGAATTCGGCGGCCGCACCCGGGGCGCCGCGCGCGCGAGCGGAGTCCGCGGCGGCGTCCAACGCGGCGATCGTGCCCTCGTCCTCGGTGGCCGCGGCCAGGGCCAGATGGCGTGCCCGCAGTTCGGGTTCGGTGACGACGGCGGCGAGCGCCCGGTGGGTGGCGCGGCGGTTGGCCGGTGCGGCGTCGGTGTAGACGCCGCGCGCGAGTAAGGGATGGGTGAACCTGATGAGGTTGCCGATCACGGTGACGATGCCGTCGTCCTCGACCTCGGAGAGCCGTTCGACGAGTTGGTGGGTCGTCATGCCGCGCAGGCGGGCGATGAGGTCGGTGGTGGGTGCGGCCACGCAGGCGACGGCGAGCAGGATCGCCCGCACGTCGTCGTCGAGCCGGCCGATGCGCAGGCGCACCAAGTCCGACAGCGTGTCCGGGAGGACGGGTTCCGACGGTAACGGTCCGTCGGCCGACGACCGCGCCAATTCGACAGCGTAGAAGGGGTTTCCGCCGGAGATCTCGGCGATCTTCGTCATCACCGATCGCGGGATCGGGCGTCGCACGCGGTCCGAGACGATCGTGTGCAGCGATTCGGTGTCCAAGGGGCCCAACCGGATTCGCTCGAACGGTCCGATGTGCTCGACGCGGAGCCACGACGCCGTGGTGCCCCGGCCCTCCTCGCAGCGCTCGGTGACCAGCAGGCCGACCGCCCCGCGAAGACGACGGCCCGCGAAGGCCAGGATCATCCGGCTCGACGGGTCCAGCCACTGGACGTCGTCGACGGTCACCAGCACCGGGGTGTGCTCGGCGCGGGTGTTGACCACCGATGCGAATGCCGCGGCCACCACGCGCTGGTCGGTGACGTCGGCGTCGCTGCCGGCCCGCAGGAGCACGCGGTCGACGGCGAGCCGCTGCAGTCCGGGCAGGTGGTCGAAGGCCTCGGGCTCGAGGTCGCCGAGCAGGTCGGCCACTCCGGAGTAGGCCATCGCGGTCTCGGCCTCGGTCGCCTGGGCGGCCAGCACCCGGAACCCCCGCTCCCGGGCCTCGTCNAGGGTGGCGAGCCACACCGTCGTCTTGCCGATGCCCGCCTCGCCNTCGATCACCAGGCTCGACGGCGCGAACCGTGCGGTGTCGAGGAGATCTGCGGTGGCCCGCCGTTCGGTGGAGCGGCTGAGCAGCTGACTGCTCATCGCGGTGTCGTCAGAATCCTGAACCGTGGACCTCGTGGCCCGGCTTCTCGGCCGCCAGTCCACGGTAGGCGTCCTCGACGGTCGACCCGTGGTTGATCACGCGGTCCACTTCGCGGGCAATGGGCATGTTGAGCCCGTGCTTGTCGGCGAACTCCATGATGACGCTGGCAGCCTTGACGCCCTCGGCGACCTGGTTCATCGAGGCGATGATCTCCTCGATCGTCTTGCCCGACCCGAGCTGCTCGCCGACGTGGCGGTTGCGACTGCGCTGGCTGGTGCAGGTGACGATCAGGTCGCCCATGCCGGCCAGGCCGGCGAACGTGTCGCGGTGACCACCCATGGCCTCACCCAGCTTGGACATCTCGCGGACCGCCCGCGCCATCACCATGGCGCGGGTGTTCTCGCCGATGCCCAGCGAGTAGCCCATGCCGACGGCGATCGCGTAGACGTTCTTCAGCGCCCCGGCCATCTCGACGCCCACGACGTCGTCGGTGGTGTAGGTCCGGAATCGCTGGGTGCGGAACAGGTTGCCGAGATTCGCGGCCAGGTGCTGGTCGGGCATGGCGAGCACCGCGGCGGCGGCGTATCCCTCGGCGACCTCGCGGGCGATGTTGGGGCCGGCGAGGATGCCGGCCGGGTGCCCGGGCAGCACCTCGTCGACGATCTCGCTCATCCGCATGTTGGTGCCCTGCTCGAGGCCCTTGACCAAGGAGACGACCGGCACCCACGGCCGCAGTTCCTTGGCCAGCTCCTCCAGCACGCCGCGGAAGCCGTGCGAGGGCACGCCCATCACCAGGACGTCGGCGCAGTTGGCTGCCTCGGCGAAGTCGGTCGTGGCGCGCAACCCCTCCGCCAGTGCGACCTCGTCGCCGAGGTANCGGGAGTTGCGGTGGTTGTCGTTGATGTCGTCGGCGGTTTGCTGAGAGCGAACCCACTGCAGGGTCGGGCCACGGCGCGCGCAAATGGAGGCCACCGTGGTGCCCCAGGAGCCTCCTCCAAGAACGACGACATTCGGTTTGCGCTGCGCAGGTGCCATGGCGATCAGGGTAGGACCGCGAGCCTCGACGGGTGAATGCTTTGGTGAGGCAAGGGTTTTCTTTCACGGTCAAGATCGATGACGCGAGCGCCAATTCTGGTTGCCAGAATTGCCTCGCGCGGAGTTGATTCTTGGCACGCTACGAACGCTCTCAGGGCGCTATGCTATGGCCACTGCAACAGCGCTTGCCGCTCATACCTAGGGGAAAACGTGATCACTAAGTTCTTCGCGGCGGTCGCCATCGCCGCTGCCGGCCTCTTCGCCGGTTTGTTCGCCGGTGTGGCGGCTCCCGCCTCGGCGGACTGTGCCCCCGGGCTGACGTCGATTCCGTGCACCATCGCCGACAACGTGTCCCAGGCGCCTGGTCAGTTCGTCGGCGCCATCAGGGATACGCCGGGCCAGATCACGGGTCAGAACTGCGCACAGCCGACCGGCGGTAACCCGTCCGGCAACAAGAGCACCTGTGGCCTGCTGAGCATCACGAACCTGAACGGCACGGGGTGCCCCCCGGATGGCAAAGCCTCGACGGAGCCGTGTGGTCTGACGGCGGCACCGGGACAGTTCGGTGAGGCACTCGCGGGTCTGCCGGGCCAGTTCGCGCAGGGTGCCGTCCAGATCGGTACCGCGCCTGCCCAGGTTGCCGGCGGTCTCGCAGCCGCGCCGGGGCAGTTCATTCGCGCCATTCAGAACGGTGGAACGGACCCCGAGTCCCAGTAGTCCCACCGTTCGACCCGAACCACTACCGAGCCCGGAGACGCCCAGCGTCTCCGGGCTCGGTGCATTCGTGGCTCGGCCTAGCGGTAGTTGACGAACTGCAGCGCGACCTCGAGGTCGGCGTTGCGCAGCAAGGACTGCACGGCCTGCAGGTCGTCGCGCTTCTTGGAGCTGACGCGGATCTCGTCACCCTGGATCTGCGCCTTGACGCCCTTGGGGCCTTCGTCGCGGATGAGTTTGGTGATCTTCTTGGCGTTCTCGCTGTCGATGCCCTGCTTGATGCTGCCGATGATCTTGTAGGTCTTCCCCGACGGCTGCGCCTCGCCGGCGTCGAACGCCTTCATCGAGATGTCGCGCCGGATGAGCTTCTCCTTGAACACG
>Ga0055540_1000778_pt1 | contig 21632 bp, 19 predicted proteins | sample AraplaCvi_mMS_r2_2_FD_55040 | JGI IMG/M metagenome (GOLD analysis project Ga0055540, IMG submission 55040) | Arabidopsis root microbial communities from North Carolina, USA - plate scrape MF_Cvi_mMS_r2 | ecosystem: Host-associated > Plants > Roots > Endosphere | place: USA: North Carolina
CACCAGACTCGTGAGGGCTTGGGGGATTGGGTGATTCGGGGGCATGCGGGGCAGCAGGTGCAGGCGCATCGCCGGAAGTGGGTGTGTGGCTCGGAGTGGACCGTGCCGTCGGCTCCGAAACGCGTGGCGGCTCACCAGCGCCCGAGGTCGACTGCGGTGCAGGTCCGTCGGCGCGGCCGGGGCCAGAATCGGGCGGACCAACGGGCCGCCCGCCTGGAGGATCGGGAGGTCCGCCGCCTCCGGGAGGTCCCCCTCCGGGTGGCCCACCCGACCCGCCAAGCTCCTGCGGCGTGCGTGGCGCGTCGGGCACGTGCGGAGCAGACGGAGGGTTGACCAGGGAGTCGGGAACTCGCGGCGGAGTGAACTCGGGCGTCCCCGGGTGACCGGGTCCGGCCCCTGGCAGATTGTCACCCGAGGGAAGGGGTCTGCCGCCGCCCACGCCGGGGATGTCCGAGAAGCGGGGGAGGCGTCCCTCGTCGAGCAGCTTGCTGCCGTATCTAAGGCCCCTGGCTATCGAGCCGCTCTTGGTCGCCGCTCCGCCGGGGAGGAAGAGCATTCCGATGTTGCCCGCTGCCTCGCCGACACCCCTACCCGGGTGGTCACCGGTCAACTGGTCGTAGGCGATGAACTGCTTGCCCATGTTCTCCAGCACGCCGGGCAGCTTCGTCGGGTCCTCGGCCACCGACACGGCCATCTCGGCCATGCCCTTCAAGACGTCGACGTCGGCCAGCGACACCAAGCCCGACACGGTGCCGATCACGCTGTTGACCAAACCGAGCTGGACGTCGGTGTAGAAGGTGACCGTCTCGGCGAGCGCGCCTCCCACCTCATCGCCAAACGTGGCTATGAGGGCGGGTTTCACCCACTTGTGGAATGCGTCCAGGGCGTCACCGAGGGCTTTGGAGAGGTCGGAGAGTAGTCCGACGATTCCCTTGACTTCCTGCTGGAAGTTCTCCAAGACCGCGCCGACGTCGTCGGCGACCTGCCGCAGGATGTCGAGACCGTCGCCGCTGAAGATGCCCTTCACGGCGTCCCACACGCCTTCGGGGGAGATCCGGTCCAGCAGGCGGCGAATGGCGTCCTGAGCCTTCTGCACGCCGTTGGCGAAGTCCTCGACGTTCTTCCCTATGGCCTCGGCGAGTTTCGCCAAGTACGGCAAGTACTCACCGAGTTGTCCGAGGCACTCCTGGATCTTCGGCAGCTCGGGGATGTGCTGTTGTCCCACCGCGGTTTTCAGTGCCGGCACGTCGTCGTTGAAGGCGGCCAAACCGGTGGCGAAGTTCGCCCATTGGGCTGCGGTGAGGCGCATCAAGGAGGGATTGCCCGTGGGCCACGTCATGGCCGCACCCGCGAACGGCCCAATCCCCGGAATCACGTTGAGCAATCCCTCGATCAGCCACCAGTTGGGCGGCGGGGGGACGATCGCCCCACTCGGCCCCGTGGGCGCGTCCACGGCCTTCGTCTCACTCGGCGCGTCGCCGACAGAGCCCATCGGCCCGCCTCCACCGATGGTCGACCCGGCGTCGGCATTCTCGTAGTTGTAGCCCGAGGCCGCCATGCGCTGGCCGGAGTACTTGAAGGCGTTCGCTGCTTGCGCCAACGTCGTGGCGAACTTCTGCGCGTCGTCCCCGTAGGTCAAGGCGAAGTGCAGCCCGGCCGGGTCCCAACCCGAGGCGACGCCGCTACCCAACGCCGCGTTGAGTGAGGTCGACAACGCGTCCAACTGCGTGCCGATCCACCCCATCCTCTGGCCGGCCCGAATCAGAACCTCAGGATCGACCTCGATTCGGCCACCCGCGGCTACTGCGCCCACATCTCCTCGTTCTTCTCGACCGCGTCCGAGTAGTTCTTCTCCGCTGCCTGGGCGATCTTCTTCAGCTGCTCGAGTGACGCGCTCATCTGTTCCGCGCCGGTGTCCCACTGCTGCTGCGCTTGGGCCTGTTGGTCCGACGCGTCGCCGTGCCACGTCGCGCGCAATGCGGACATGGCCTGGTCGACGTCGGAGAGGACTTCCTTGACCTCCGCCTCGAACCGGGACATGTGATCGATGGCCGCGAGCATCCGCGCGAAGTCGACGACCAGATCGCTCGCCCCGCCCACCCCGCTCATGACGTCCTCTCGATCACCTGGGGACCAGGTGCCGATGTCACGTCACCACGATCGACCGGCGCGGCTCCCGTCGACTGATCGCCGGAAGGTGCGGCGGCCCCGTCCCTTTCGCGGTCACGCTGCTCGTCCTTCTCCTCGTCGTCCTCGGCGTCTCGCGCAGCAGGGGCGTCGAGGGGTGCATCGGGCTCGTCGGTCCGAGCGTCCCCGGTGTGAGCCTGTCCGGCCTGCTGTGCCAGCCCCATCGCCAGCTGAGCGGCTTGTTGGGCAAGTCCGGCCACCGCCTGGCCGGACTGTTGGGCCATCCCGGCGGCGGCCTGACCGAGCTGCGACAGCGACGACATCGCCTGCCCGGTGTCGGCGGACTGGCCGCCTGCGCTCGCGCCGCCGGTGCCGGCGCCAGTCGGCCCGCCAAGGCCGAGGTCGGGGAGGCTCCGGGGACTGGGGGCGCCGCCGCCCGTCGCCCCGCCCGAAGTCTGGACCGTCGAGCCGATCGCCTCGGCGCCCTGTTGGTCGGCCTTGGCGTACTCCTTGCCGGCGACGGACAACAACTCCGACATCCGTTGCAGGGCCGTGATGACCTGTTCTGCTCCCTCGTGCCAACCGTCCCACGCCGGGCCGTACGCCGAAGCGGCCCCGCCCTTCCACCCCGAACCGAGTAGAGCCTTGGTTTCGTCGTCGACGCCGGCCAACCCGTCCTTCAGCCGCTGCGCGGCGCTCTCCAAACGTGCCGACGCGGAGTTCAACTCCGATTCGACGACTTCGACCGACTGACTCACCCGACAGACCTCCCAGCCACTAGACGGTCGACTGACAAGCCTATCGGCGGACTGAGGGGGCCGACGGCACCAGTTAGGCTCGCGGCGTGCTCATCGCGATCGAGGGCGTCGACGGCGCGGGCAAACGCACCCTGACCGACGGACTGCAGGCGTCCTTCGAGGCGTCGGGCATGACGGTCGCACGCCTCGCCTTCCCGCGCTATCACCAATCCGTGCACGCCGACCTCGCCGCCGAGGCGCTGCACGGCCACCACGGCGACCTCTCGTCATCGGTGTACGCGATGGCGACGCTGTTCGCCCTCGACCGGGCCGACGCAAAGCCGACGATCGAAGGCCTGTGCGCCGAGCACGACGTCGTCATCCTGGATCGCTACGTGGCGTCCAACGCCGCCTACAGCGCGGCGCGACTGCACGAAGAGGTCGACGGANCCGTCGTNGCCTGGGTCGCCGAACTGGAGTACGACCGGTTCGTCCTGCCGCGGCCCGACTGGCAGGTGCTGCTGGCGGTGCCNACCGAGCTGGCCGCCGAACGGGCGTTGCGTCGCGAGGCCGCCGACGCCGACCGCACGCGCGACGCCTACGAGCGCGACGACGGTCTGCAGCGTCGCACGGGGGCGGCCTACGCCGCGTTGGCCGCCGGGAATTGGCGGGGCCCCTGGGTCGTCGCCGGACCCGACGTGGTGCCGCAGGAACTGGCGCGGACGCTCACCGGTTGACACCAACGCAAAACGCCCGGTGTGGTAACCCGGGTTTATCGCGTTTCGGTGACACCATGGGCACCATGAGGCAAAGGATTCTGGTCGTCGACGACGATCCGTCGCTCGCCGAGATGCTGACGATCGTGCTGAGGGGCGAGGGCTTCGACACCGCGGTCATCGGCGACGGCAGCCAAGCGCTGACGGCAGTTCGCGAACTGCGACCGGACCTGGTGCTGCTGGACCTCATGCTGCCCGGCATGAACGGCATCGACGTCTGCCGCGTGCTGCGCGCCGACTCCGGTGTGCCCATCGTCATGCTGACGGCCAAGACGGACACCGTCGACGTGGTGCTCGGCCTGGAATCCGGGGCCGACGACTACGTCATGAAGCCGTTCAAGCAGAAGGAACTCGTCGCCCGCGTGCGCGCCCGGTTGCGCCGCAACGACGACGGACCAGCCGAGATGCTGTCGATCGCCGACGTCGAGATCGACGTGCCCGCCCACAAGGTGACCCGCGGCGGCGAGCAGATCTCGTTGACCCCGCTGGAGTTCGACCTCTTGGTGGCGCTGGCACGCAAACCACGGCAGGTGTTTACTCGGGATGTGCTGCTCGAACAGGTCTGGGGCTATCGGCATCCCGCCGACACCCGGCTGGTGAACGTGCACGTCCAGCGGTTGCGCGCCAAGGTCGAGACTGATCCGGAGAACCCGCAGGTGGTGCTCACCGTCCGAGGAGTGGGGTACAAGGCCGGACCCCCGTGATCTGGGGCTCCCGCCGACGCATCCGGAGCCGCTCGGCTCCGATGTTGCGGGGCCTGGGCACGCTCGGCCGAGCGCTCGGCTACGCGTGGCGACGTTCANTGCAACTTCGGGTGGTGACGCTGACCATCGGGTTGTCACTGGCCGTCATCATGGTGCTCGGCTTCGTGCTGACCAGCCAGATCACCGACCGCATCCTGGAGATCAAGGTGCGAGCGGCGACCGAGGAGATCGAACGCGCCAGCACGACCGTCAGTGGAATCGTCGGCGGCGAGGAGACGCGTTCGCTCGACAGCAGTCTTCAGCTGGCACGCAACACGCTCGTCGACCGCAAGGTCGACTCGGGCGCAGGCCTCGCCGGAGCCTTCGACGCGGTGCTGGTGGTACCGGGCGACGGTCCACGGGCGGCGACCGCGGCCGGGCCGGTGCAACAGATCCCGTCCGCCCTGCGTGATTTCGTCAAGGCCGGACAGGTCAGCTACCAGTACTCGGTGGTGAACACCGACGGATTCTCCGGGCCGGCACTCATCGTCGGCAGCCCTACGACGTCGTCGGTCACCAATCTCGAGCTGTACCTGATCTTTCCGCTGAACAACGAGGAAAGCACCATCGCGTTGGTGCGCGGAACGATGGCCACCGGTGGCATCGTGCTCCTCGGACTGCTCGCCGCCATCGCGCTGCTGGTGGCGCGTCAGATCGTTCTGCCGGTGCGGTCGGCGTCGCGCATCGCCGAGCGGTTCGCCGAAGGCCACCTGACCGAGCGCATGCCGGTNCGCGGTGAAGACGACATGGCCCGCCTCGCGGTGTCGTTCAACGACATGGCCGAAAGTCTGTCGCGGCANATCACCCAGCTCGAGGAGTTCGGAAACCTGCAGCGCCGCTTCACCTCCGACGTCAGNCACGAGCTGCGCACCCCGCTGACCACCGTGCGCATGGCCGCCGACCTGATCTACGACCACAGCGACGACCTCGAACCCGCGCTGCGGCGCGCCACGGAGTTGATGGTCAGCGAACTCGACCGCTTCGAGACGCTGCTGAGCGATCTGCTCGAGATCTCGCGCCACGACGCGGGTGTCGCGGAGTTGTCGGTGGAGTCCGAGGATTTGCGGCTGACGGTCGGCAGCGCCTTGGAGAACGTCGGGCATCTCGCCAAGGACGCGTCGGTGGAGCTGGTGGTGGACATGCCGTCCGAGGCGGTCATCGCCGAAGTCGACGCGCGGCGGGTGGAACGCATCCTGCGCAACCTGATCGCCAACGCGATCGACCACGCCGAACGGAAGCCGGTGCGCATTCGGATGGCCGCCGACGAGGACACCGTCGCGGTCACGGTGCGCGACTACGGCGTCGGGCTGCGACCNGGTGAGGAGAAGTTGGTGTTCAGCCGGTTCTGGCGGTCAGACCCCTCCCGGGTGCGCCGCTCCGGTGGCACCGGGCTGGGNTTGGCCATCTCCATCGAGGACGCGCGGCTGCATCAGGGTCGGCTCGAAGCGTGGGGAGAGCCCGGCAAGGGCGCCTGCTTCCGGTTGACGTTGCCGTTGGTGCGAGGTCACAAGGTGACGGCGAGTCCGTTGCCGCTCAAACCGATTGGGCCCGACAAGCCGACGTCGACGCCGGTCCGCGACCGCGAGACCGCAGGGGAGCGCGCGTGAGACGGGCGCTGGTCGCCCTCGTCCTGCTGATGACTCTGGCGTTGGCGATGACCGGGTGTGCTGGAGTGCCCAGCTCCTCGGCGCCGCAAGCGCTCGGCACCATGGACCGTCCGGCGCCGCCGAGCCTGCCAACTCCGACCCCGAACATGGACCCCGACGTCCTGCTGCGTGAATTCCTCAAGGCGACCGCCGATCCGGCCAACCGACACCTGGCCGCNCGTCAGTTCCTCACCGAGTCCGCGTCCAGCGGTTGGGACGACGCCGGCAGCGCCCTGCTGATCGACCGGGTGGTGTTCGTCGAAACTCGCCAGCCCGAACGTGTTTCGGTGACCATGAAGGCCGACATCCTCGGCTCCCTGTCCGACATGGGAGTCTTCGAGACCGGCGACGGTGCGCTGCCCGACCCGGGACCGATCGAGCTGGTGAAGACTCCGGGCGGATGGCGGATCGACAAGCTGCCCAACGGAGTGTTCTTGGACTGGCAGCAGTTCTTGGCGACCTACAAGCGCAGCACCCTGTACTTCGTCGACCCCACCGGCAAGACCGTCGTCCCCGATCCTCGGTACGTCGCCGTCTCCGACCCCGACCAGCTCCCCACGGAACTGGTGAGCAAGCTGGTGGCCGGCCCGCGGCCCGAGATGGTCAACACCGTGCGCAATCTGCTGGGCGCACCCCTTCGGCTGCGCGGGCCGGTGACCCGTGCCGACGGCGGCAAGACCGGTGTCGGGCGGGGGTACGGCGGGGCGCGCGTCGACCTGGAGAANCTGTCGACCACCGATCCNCATTCCCGGCAACTNCTTGCCGCGCAGATCATCTGGACCCTCAACCGGGCCGGTGTCAACGGGCCGTACGTGATCAACGCCGACGGTGCCGCCCTCGACGACCGCTTCGCCGCGGGATGGAACTCCTCCGACGTCGCGGCCACCGATCCCGGTGCCGACCCCGGGGCCGCCGCGGGACTGCATGCCTTGATCAACGGGTCGCTGGTCTCGCTGGACGGCCAGAAGGCGCCGCGGGTGGCGGGGTCGTTCGGAAACCTTCCTGGGCAGACGGCGGCGACTCTGTCGCGCAGCGGGCAAGAGGTGGCCTCGGTGGTGACGCTGCGACCGGGTGCACCCGACATGGCGTCCTCGCTGTGGATCGGGCAGCTCGGCGGGGATTCCTCCCAGGCGATCGACGGCCGCACGCTGACCCGCCCGAGTTGGTCNCTGGACGACGCGATCTGGGTGGTGGTCGACGGCAACAACGTCGTGCGCGTCATTCAGGAGGCGGCCTCGGGGCAGCCCGCGCGCATCCCCGTCGACGCGACCGCGGTGTTCACCCGGTTCCCCGGTCCGGTCACCGAGTTGCAGCTCTCGCGTGACGGCACCCGCGCGGCCATGGTGATCGACGGCCAGGTCATCTTGGCCGGCGTCGAGCAGACGCAGGGCGGGCTCTACGCGTTGACCTATCCGCGACGACTGGGCTTCGGGCTGGGGGACACCGCGGTGTCGTTGTCCTGGCGCACCGGTGACGACATCGTCGTCAGCCGCACCGATCCGCAACATCCGGTGTCCTACGTCAACCTCGACGGCGTGAACTCAGACGGGCCGAGCCAGAACCTGCTGGCACCGGTGTCGACGGTGGCGGCCAACCCGTCGACGCTGTATGTCGCGGATCAGCGAGGGGTGCTGCAGCTTTCGGGCTCTGCTGCGGAGAACGACCTGATGTGGGCCGAGGTTCGGCCCNTGATGGTCGCNGGGGCGATNCCCGTGCTTCCTGGCTGAACGTCGCCGTACGNCTTACTGTGAATNTGCTGTCNAAAGTGTTCTGATTCAGTGCATTTGACCCTCTGATCGTCGCGTTACCCTGGTGTGGTCGTCGACTGAACCGGGGGTGATCTACATGTCGGATCTNNACGTGACCTCGTCGGTGCTCACGTCGGTGGCCGTCGAATTGGAGTCGGTGGCCCAAGGTGTGCGCACCGGCCTGGGCTCGCTCGACGGGGAAGTGTCCGGGATGCTCGGCCCGGGGTGGTCGGGTGAAGCGGCCTCGGCGTACGACGCGGTGTGGCGGGAATGGCACGCGGGCGCCCAGCAGGTGGTCGAGGGCCTGACGGCCATGTCGGGCCTGCTGCAGGAGGCCGCGCACGGCTACGAGGCGGCCGATGCGGCGGGCGCCTCTCGGGTGGCCGGGAGCGGTCTGTGAGCGCGTTCCAGGTCGACCCTGCGGCGCTCTTGACCGTCGTCGACCGGATGACCGAGTTCGACAGTCACCTCGAGGCGCAGCTTGCCCACGCGGCGTCGTCGGTCGCACAGCTGGGCACCGCGTGGCAGGGCGACGCGGGCCAGGCGGAGCGCTCTGCTCAACAGCGGTGGGACGAGGGCGCGCGCGAGATGCGTGAGGCGCTGGCCCGGCTCCGTCAGATCGCCGAGGGAGCGCACGAAAACTATTCCGGAGCGGCGCAGACCAACGTGCGCAACTGGGGCTAAGCGGTGACGGCGCCCATCTCGGTGGACCCGTCTGCCCTCGCGTCGATCGGGATCACGGTCGGCGACGACGGCGACGCAACGGCCGCCGCGGTGGGCGTGCTGAGCTCCGGATTGTCCGGCGCCGGTGCGATGTTCGGGCACGACGCGGCCGGATTGGTGTTCGCGCAGGGATACACCGCGTCGGGCAAGGCGATCCTCGACGCCGCCGCATCGGTGGTCAACGCCGGCCGTCGGGTGGGATTCGGCATCCAGACCTCGGCGGCGAACTACGGCCACGCCAACGCGTCGTCGACCGTCGGCGGTGGCAGTGCACCCGTGTCCGCACCCTCGGCCCCGGCGAAGTTCACCGCGCCGACCATGCCGCCACCGTTGGGAGACGGCATCGCCGCACCGCTGGGGTGGTCGCTCGTCGAGTCCTTCGTCGGCGACGTGTGGCCCGACGGCAACCCCGGTGACATGAGGGCTGCGGCCCGCGAGTGGCAGTCCTTTGCCGGCAAGCTCACCGGGCTAGCCGCTCAGTTCGAGGCAGCCGGACCCGGTTTGGGAGCTCAACGGATTCCCGAGTCCGGCTAGATGACCGACGCACTGGGCAAGATCAGCAGTGGCCTCACGGCCATCGCCGCTGAGGCGCAGAAGCTGGCCGCTTCCGTCGACGGGTTCGCCGCCACCGTGGAGGCCACCCAGAATGCGGTCCGCAACCTGCTGCACCAGCTCAGTCCGTCCGGGGTGCTGGAGACCATCGGCGGCATCTTCACCGGTCACAACCCTCTCGACGAGATCCGCAAGATCGCCCACGAGATCAAGACCGTCCTGGACAACATGAAGCGCGAGGCGGACGCCACGACCCAGATGTTCAGCCAAGGCATCAACATTCTGGATTCCGCCACCGATTCGCTGGAGAAGTGGGCGAACAAGGAGTTCACCAGCGTGTTCGGCAAGGAGGTCGGAGGCGCACTGTCCTTCGAGTTCACTGCGATGGTCGACGGGTCTGAAGGTGCGCTCAAGTTCGTCGCCGAGACCGCGCAGGGCATCAGTCAGCTGGACCCCACACGTTTTCTCTACGACCCCTCCGGGGCGGCGAAGACGTGGGAGGGGCTTGGCGAGGCGGCGGCAGTGGTGACCAATCCGGCGCTGCTGGCGGAGAAGGTCGCCACCGATCCGCAGGGCAGCCTCGACACGGTCAAGGGCATCGTCGACTGGAAGGACGTCGAAGCTGGACATCCGTTCCGAGCCTTGGGGTACGACGTCGCCCAGGTGGGGTCCTTCTTCATCCCCGGGGCGGGTGAGGTCGACGCGGCCGCCGACGGCGCCGGCATCGCCGGGCGGACCGCGTCGGTCGAGGAGCGGGTGGCCGCCGGAGCGGCGCGCGAGGTCGTCGCCGGAGCGGCATCGGAGAGCGTCGCCACTCAGGCCGGCCGCGTCGCCAAGGATCTCGACGGCATCAAGGTGCCGGAAGGCTCGACACCCGTGGCGGCGCCGGGGGAGGGGGCCCCGGTTGGGCGACCGCCCGTGGACGTGCCGGCGCCCTCGGCCGATGCGCCCGGGCGTGCGCCGGTCGAGAGCCCCGCGTCGCACCCGTCGTCCCCGGAACCGTCTGCAACAGAGCCTGTTTCATCGACGGCGGCCGAACCCGCGCCACCGCACTCGACGGAGCCTGCCCCGCATGCGGAGTCCCCGACGTCACCCGCCTCGGTTCTTGGAGGCGAATCTCACACGCCGATGCCTTCATCTGTCGACCATGCCCCGCCACGCGCGGCGCCAGAGTCGCCATCACCGTCTCTTCCTGGCGGAGAGACGCATTCATCGACGCCCTCGGCCGTGGACCCACCCCCGAGTTTCGCTGAGGGCGCACCCCATCCTGGGGTCGGGCAGCACGAGCCCGTTTCCGAGGGTCGTCCGGTGTGGTCGAACCATGAGGACGGCCTTGCCGCCGACGGGTCGCACGATCCAGATGCGGTTCACGATCCTTCACCGCCCTCGGATGACCACCCCTCTAACCCCTTGGAAGACGGTGTCGGACCGGATGGCCGGGTCAAGTTCAGTGGCCACGGGTCCTACAGTTCCGTGGACGGCGTAACGGTGATCCCAGAAGGATCGTCCGTGACCGTGTACGCCGAGCACGGTTCCACGATTACCGATGGACTGGGGAATCTGATCGAGACCGGCGGCGACACGTCGAGAGTCTTTTCGCATACGTATCACGCCGGCGAGAGCATTCCGAATTTCACCCTTCATCCTCCCGAAGGTCTAAATATCGAAGGAAACCCCTGGACAGTTGATTCCTCCACCCGACTCAGCGAGATGCTCAAGGCGAACATGGGTGAAATCGATTTTGCCGCATGTCTTTACGACCCTGCTGCTCCGACGAACCTTCTCTACGATGCGCAAGGAATTTGGGACGAGGCTAGTGGCCAACTCACTCACGTCTACGAATCCCCCGAGACGCCCGGCTCATGGGACGACGTGATCGACGAGGGTGAGAACGAGACCCAAGGCGGGGAGCTCCAGCCGTACTATGANGCAAATCAGGAAATCTTCGGACAGACCCCCCAATGGGACTTGAGCGATATTGATCTTGACGAATTCTAGGGGTTGACATGACCGCTGCAGACGAGCTCGACGCACTCATAGCGACCGCTGCGAGCACTCAGGACAAAGGCGCATTCGCAGCCGCCCTGCGGATTCTCGACACGCAAGAGGTGTTCTATCGGGCTGTCGTCACCCCGACGGACGATGGTCAACGGGTGTCGACTCCGTTGGCGCGCCTCAGCGACGGAAGCCACGCGTTCGTCGTCTACACGTCGAAGGATCATCCCGACCTGCCGAAGAAATTTGGGGGCGCGCCGTGGCGGCATGTGCTGAACATGGCCGCGGGGTTGCCAGGGGCTGATTGGTTGATCGTCTCGACCGTCAGCGGTGCTTGGCTGCCCATACGGAAGGACCAAATTAGCGTCATCAGCGAGAGTCTCGAAAAGGCAGCGTCGCACGGCGCAGGCACGATCCAGGCACCGAAGTCCGAAGGCAAGGAAGTCGACGCTCTAATAGCAGATGCTCAGAGCGGATCGTCCGACGACTGGTCCGCGCAGTTGTCGGCTGCGCTTCGCGATCAAGAGCTTTTCGTACGACTTTCTTCCGACCGGCTCGAGAATGGCCGGCCTGTGCTGGTCACCTCGGTTGTCGGTGACGTCAGCGGGCTGGTNCAGGTGCACACGAGCAGGAATAGGCCGGGAATCACGTACGGCGGTATGAGCTGGGACGCGATCGTGGGACTTGTTCGCGAATCGCCGGAACTGGCTGGTGTCCACATCGTCAACGACGATGACGACTGGGTTGTGTTGGGCCGATCAGAGCTCTAGTCCTCTGGTGAGGACGTCGCCAGCCACGTCGCTGCAGAAGGCTGTCTCGAGCATGGAGTTGTCGTCGCGTATTCGCCCAGGAGTCGACGAAAGGTCCACGTTCGGCGAGCGGCGCGCCAAGCTTCTCGGACCCATCCACCACACTCACCCCATGCTGCTCGACCTCGCCCTTCCGCTGGGGTGCGACGGATGCGGTGCATCGGGGACGCGGTGGTGCGCGACCTGCGCCCACGCCCTCCCCGTCCACGTCGACGAGCCCGTAGTGGTCACTGCTCGCCTCGGCCCCGGCGTTCCCGCGTTGGAAGTGTTGTGCTGTAACGACAGAACTCCTTCTCGGCTATGGAGATCGAGTAATTCACCGCGCATGCGGCCGAATGTGGTTACCGCGACGGAATTCCTGGGTGAAGGATGAGTGACTATGGCTGACGACTTTCCCGAAGTGGTCGAAGCCATCGTCGGCCCCGTTCTAGCGGAATCTGGGTTCGTCCTCGACGTGGTCGACGACCACGTCGACGAAGGAGGCCGTTTCGGCTCTGTCGTGTATTACTGCGCCGCCGATTGCAGGGTCCAAATCTACTGGTCGAGCCGAGCGGGCGAGATCAATTGCATGGTGGCGCCTTTGGACGCCCAGAACGACCACGGTCTCTACGACCGAGCAGGCAAGTGGCACTACCTGAGGGAATTCGCGGAGAAGCCCTCGCTTGCGCTGGAGGAGCTCGTGAAGCGGCTCAAGGCCGAGAAGGCGAACTTCGAGACGCTCGAGAAGTGGTTGACCTGGCTTCGTGGGCAGATCGAGGAACATCTTCCGGCCGCGCGCGTGGGCATCGCGCAGCGAGAGTGAACTCGATCGCGACATTTCTCTGCGACAGGACGCAGATGTTCACACTCGGCGCGAAGAAACACTCACTGTCGGACCCACCAACCACACTCACCCCATGCTGCTCGACCTCGTCCTCCCGCTGGAGTGCGGCGGCTGCGGCGCGCCGGGGATACGGTGGTGCCCGACCTGCGCCCAGTCACTTGCGGTCCACACCGACGAGCCCGTCGTCGTCACCCCTCGTCTCGACCCAGGCGTACCCGTCTTCTCGCTCGGCCGGTATGCCGGCTCCCGCCGGGCGGCGATCATCGCGATGAAGGAGCACGGCCGCACCGATCTGATNGGTCCGCTGGCNGCGGCCGTCGGCGAGGGGGTGTCCCGCCTGCTCGCCTGGGGCGTCGTCGAGGCCCCGCTGACGCTGGTGCCGGCACCCACCCGCCGCTCGGCCGCGCGCCGTCGAGGCGGTGACCCCGTCACGGCCATTGCGCGNACCTCGGCCGTCCCCGGCGCCGCCGTCGTCGCCGCACTCCGGATGCGGGCCTTCACCCGCGACTCGGTCGGGCTGTCGGCCGGGCAGCGGCAGCTGAACATCGAGGGTCGGGTGCGCATCTGCGCGGGGGTGAGCGGCGAGGCGCTCGTCCTCGACGACGTCGTGACGACGGGTGCCACGGCNTGTGAATCGGTCCGCGTCCTGCAAACCGCGGGAGTGCTGGTCGCGGGCGTCCTCGCCGTCGCCCACGCCTGACCCGAGTGTGCGCCGTTACCGCCAGGTCATTCCAAGGTGAAGATCGGAAAACACGAGGGCCGAATATGTGGCACAGGAGGGTGAACACGGACTACCGTCGGGGCCAACCACCCGTGAACGATTCACGGCGGCGTCTAGAACCAACGGCGCCACATCGCCCCAAAAGCGAGGAGGTGAGTACTCGACACCTTGCGCCGCGGGCGGACTTCGTTCGGGTACTTCCCTCGGCGCGCTCTCGTTGTATGCCGGCACGCTTCGACGCGTGCGAAGCCGAAGAGGAAGCGAGTTGCCAAGTATGTCAATACAATCCGTGGACACCAACCAGTCAACGATGGTGGGCGTCGAGGAGGAGTCACACGACGGCCCCCGCGCCGAGGTCGTCGTCAAGGGCCGCAACGTCGAGGTTCCCGACCACTTTCGCTTGTACGTCTCCGAGAAGCTGGCGCGCCTGGAGCGCTTCGACCGCAGCATCTACCTGTTCGACGTCGAGCTCGACCACGAGAAGAACCGGCGCCAGCGCAAGAACTGCCAACACGTCGAGATCACGGCCAGGGGCCGAGGCCCCGTTGCGCGCGGCGAAGCCTGCGCCGACAGCTTCTACGCGGCGTTGGAGTCGGCGGTAAGCAAACTCGAGAACCGTCTGCGCCGCAGCAAGGACCGCCGCAAGATTCACTACGGGGACAAGACGCCCCTGTCGCTCGCCGAGGCGACCGCCCTCAACCACCTCGTGGAGCAGCAGCCGGTGTCCGCGCCCGCCGAGGAAGAGATCCCCGCGCTCGATGACCACGAACCCGGCCGGATCGTGCGCACGAAGGAACACACCGCGACCCCGATGACCGTCGACGACGCGCTCTACGAGATGGAGCTCGTCGGCCACGACTTCTTCCTGTTCCACGACAAGGAAAGCGACAAGCCGACGGTGGTCTATCGCCGCCACGCCTACGACTACGGGCTCATCCGCCTGTCGTAGACGCAGCGCGGCCCGCAGCCGGCGCGCCCGCCAAGCGCGGCGCGTTCGGCTCGCGGCCGCCGCTGTCACCTACGATGGACCTCGTTTGCAGCGTTTAGAGGCCCATCGAGGCCCCCATCAGGCTTAGGGGAAATTAGCGTGCTGTCGAAGTTGCTCCGTCTCGGTGAAGGCCGCATGGTCAAGCGCCTCAAGAGGGTGTCTGACTATGTCAACTCCCTGTCCGACGACGTGGAGAAGCTCTCCGACGACGAATTGCGCGCCAAGACCGACGAGTTCAAGAAGCGCGTCGCCGGTGGTGAGACGCTCGACGACATCATGCCGGAGGCGTTCGCCGTCGCCCGCGAGGCCGCCTGGCGGGTGCTGAACCAGCGGCCGTTCGACGTCCAGATCATGGGCGGCGCCGCACTGCACTTCGGCAACGTGGCGGAGATGAAGACCGGTGAGGGCAAGACCCTGACCTGCGTTCTGCCCGCGTACCTGAACGCGCTCTCGGGCAACGGCGTGCACGTGGTCACGGTCAACGACTACCTGGCCAAGCGCGACAGCGAGTGGATGGGTCGCGTGCACCGCTTCCTTGGCCTCGAGGTCGGCGTGATCCTCGGCCAGATGACGCCCGACGAGCGCCGCGTCGCCTACGCCGCCGACATCACCTACGGCACCAACAACGAATTCGGCTTCGACTACCTGCGCGACAACATGGCGCACACCGTCGAGGACATGGTGCAGCGTGGCCACAACTTCGCCGTCGTCGACGAGGTCGACTCGATCTTGATCGACGAGGCCCGGACGCCGTTGATCATCTCCGGCCCCGCGGATGGCGCGTCGAACTGGTACGTCGAGTTCGCCCGCCTGGCTCCGCTCATGGAGAAGGACGTCCACTACGAGGTCGACATCCGCAAGCGGACCGTCGGCGTGCACGAGATCGGCGTCGAGTTCGTCGAGGATCAGCTCGGTATCGAGAACCTCTACGAGGCCGCCAACTCGCCGCTGGTCAGCTACCTGAACAACTGCCTCAAGGCCAAGGAGCTGTTCCAGCGCGACAAGGACTACATCGTGCGCGACGGTGAGGTCATCATCGTCGACGAGTTCACCGGCCGCGTCCTGGTCGGACGCCGCTACAACGAGGGCATGCACCAGGCCATCGAGGCCAAGGAGCACGTCGAGATCAAGGCCGAGAACCAGACGCTGGCCACGATCACCCTGCAGAACTACTTCCGCCTCTACGACAAGCTCTCCGGCATGACCGGTACCGCCCAGACCGAGGCGGCCGAGTTGCACGAGATCTACGGCCTCGGCGTGGTGCCCATCCCGACCAACCGCGAGATGATCCGCACTGACCAGTCCGACCTGATCTACAAGACCGAAGAGGCCAAGTACATCGCCGTCGTCGACGACGTCTCCGAGCGCTTCGAGAAGGGGCAGCCGGTCCTCATCGGCACGACCAGCGTCGAGCGGTCGGAGTACCTGTCCAAGCAGTTCACCAAGCGCCGCATCCCGCACAACGTGTTGAACGCGAAGTTCCACGAGCAGGAGGCCAACATCATCGCCGAGGCGGGGCGGCGTAACGCCATCACCGTCGCGACCAACATGGCCGGCCGCGGTACCGACATCGTGCTCGGCGGCAACGTCGACTTCCTGGCCGACAAGCGTCTCCGTAGCCGCGGCCTCGACCCGGTGGAGACGCCCGAGGAGTACGAGGCCGCGTGGGACGAGGCACTGGCCCAGGTGAAGGCCGAAGCCGAGGCGGAGGCCAAGGAGGTTCGCGACGTCGGCGGCCTGTACGTCCTGGGCACCGAGCGTCACGAATCCCGCCGCATCGACAACCAGCTGCGTGGCCGGTCCGGCCGCCAGGGTGATCCCGGCGAGTCGCGGTTCTACCTCTCCCTCGGTGACGAACTGATGCGGCGCTTCAACGGGGCCACGCTCGAGTCGCTGCTCACTCGCCTGAACCTGCCCGAGGACGTGCCCATCGAGGCCAAGATGGTCTCGCGCGCCATCAAGAGCGCACAGACGCAGGTGGAGCAGCAGAACTTCGAGGTCCGCAAGAACGTCCTGAAGTACGACGAGGTGATGAACCAGCAGCGCAAGGTCGTCTACGCCGAGCGCCGACTGATCCTCGAGGGCGAGAGCGTGCAGGACCAGGCCAAGCAGATGGTCGAGGACGTCGTGACCGCCTACGTCAACGGTGCGACGTCGGAGGGCTACGCGGAGGACTGGGACCTCGGCGCGCTGTGGGACGCGCTCAAGCTGCTGTACCCGGTCGGAATCGACTACCACGACCTGGTCGACTCCGACGCGATCGGCGAGCCCGGCGAGCTGACGAGCGACGAGCTGCGCGAGGCTCTCCTCGAGGACGCCCGGCGGGCCTACGCCGCGCGCGAGGCCGAGTTGACGGCCATCGGCGGTGAGGGCGCCATGCGGCAGCTCGAGCGCAGCGTGCTGCTCACCACGATCGACCGGAAGTGGCGCGAGCACCTCTACGAGATGGACTACCTCAAGGAGGGCATCGGGCTGCGTGCCATGGCGCAGCGTGANCCGCTCGTCGAGTACCAGCGCGAGGGNTACGACATGTTCATGGGCATGCTCGACGGGCTCAAGGAGGAGTCGGTCGGNCTGCTGTTCAACGCGCAGGTGCAAGCCGCTCAGCCGCCCGCCGCGCAGGTGGGTGCCACTGCGGCGCCGCCGAATCTGGCGCAGTTCGCCGCCGACGCGGCCGCNGCCGCGAAGGCGCGNCAGGGCGATTCGGCGACCGACGCGGGTTCCGACGAGGTCGTGCCCGAGCCGGCCCCGCCNGCGCCNGCNCCGGCGCCGTTGCGCGTCAAGGGAATCGACGAAGAGAAGGCGCGNCCGATGACGTTCTCGGGCCCCGCCGAGGACGGGTCGACCGAGGTGCAGCGCGAGGGTGGCGGTGGCGGCAGGCACGCGGCTCCCGCCGGTGGCTCTCGCCGTGAGCGGCGCGAGGCCGCGCGGCGGCAGACGCGGGGTGGGACGCCCAAGGCTCGCCGCGGCTGAGCCGCGAATTGGGCCGGGGCGGCTGAGCCGCGAATAGTCAGCCGACCTGCAGCGCGACCATCACCCACCGGCCCCTGACCAGTTCGACCCGGCCGGCGATGGCGCGCACCCGGCGTCCCCGCGAGTAGGTGGCGAACACCTCGACGGCGGCGTCGTCCCCGTCGAGCACGTGCACCGACCGCAGCCGCACCCGTCGCAGGACGGCGGCGCCCTCGCGGGACCCGGCGGCGGTGAACGCCGCCACCGCGTCGAACAGGCACGGTGCGAGCAGTGGCCGCAGCTGAGCCACCGGGCGGCGCCGATCCGAGACCTCCAACACCCGGCGAAGGGTCGTCTCGGCGAAGGCGGCGGCCACCCGCGGTGCGGGCAGTTCTCCGGCGACGGGGGTGTTGGGCACCGACCGCAACGGTTTCGCGGACGGTCGGTGCAGGGCTGCCGACGACGGTGGCGCGCAGACGATGATTGGCGGGGGCTCGTAGTCCACCACCGGTGAGGTGAACGAGGTGCGACGTGTCGGTAGAGGGGATGCGGTCACGGCTGCTCTCCAGCGGTCGAGGCGAATGGACGACATCTGCTGGAGAGGCGCAGACGATTCATGATCCCACGGCCCGGGGACACCCGAACGCACCCGTCATGCGGGGTGTGGGTTCGGCCGGATAGCGTGACGGGGGCGAGCACGTGACGAGGGAGAGTGGGCGGCGATGGTGACGAGGTTGTCGGCCGCCGACGCGTCCTTCTACCACCTCGAGAACACCTCGACTCCCATGTACGTGGGGTCGCTGTCCATCCTGCGCAAGCCCCGCAACGGGTTGAGCTACGAGACCCTGCTCGAGACGGTCGAACGGCGCCTGCCGCAGATCCCGCGGTACCGCCAAAAGGTGCGCGAGGTGGTCTACGGGCTGGCCCGCCCGGTGTGGATCGACGACGGCGACTTCGACATCACCTACCACATCCGCCGGTCGGCGCTGCCGTCTCCGGGCAGCGACGCCCAGCTGCACGATCTGGTCGCGCGGCTGGGCTCTCGGCCGTTGGACAAGTCGCGGCCGCTGTGGGAGATGTACCTCGTCGAGGGGCTGACCAAGAACCGCCTTGCGATCTACACCAAATCGCACCAGGCGCTGGTGAACGGGATGACGGCACTGGAGATCGGCCACGTCATCGCCGACCGCACGCAGAAGGCTCCGGAATTCGGCGAGGACATCTGGATCCCGGCGCGCGAACCCAGCGACGCCCGGTTGGCGCTCGGCGCCGTCGGGGAGTTCATCGCCCGGCCCGGAACCCAGTTGGAGGCGGTGCGGTCCGCGGTGGTGGAGACCGTCACCAGCACGGGCGCCCTGGCCGAGGCGGGCCGCAGATTCGCCGTCGTCGCCCGCACGCTCGCGCGCGGCACCGCGCCCAGCAGTCCGCTGAACACCACCGTGTCGCGCAACCGTCGCTTCACGGTGGCGAGCCATCAGCTCGACGACTATCGCAAGCTGCGCGCCCGCTACGACTGCGACGTCAACGACGTCGTCCTCGCGGTGGTCGCCGGTGCGTTGCGCAACTGGCTGCTGTCACGCGGCGAGCCGGTGACCACGACGTCGACGATTCGGGCGATGGTGCCCATGTCGGTGTATCCGGAGGCGGAGCTGGACGCGGGCGGCCCGGGCCAGGCGATCCGCGAGGTGTCGCCGTTTCTGGTCGACCTGCCCACCGGTGAGGGCAACGCCGTGGTCAGGTTGTCCCAGATCGCCCACGCCACCGAGTCGCACTCGACGGCGGCGAGTCTGGTCGACGCGCGGACCATCGTCACGCTCTCGGGGTTCGCCCCACCGACGTTGCACGCCATGGGAACTCGCGTCGCCACCAGTTTCTCGGCCCGGCAGTTCAATCTGCTGATCACCAATGTGCCCGGCGCGCAGAAGCAGATGTACCTCGCGGGCACCAAGCTTCTGGAGACCTACTCCGTGCCGCCGCTGCTCAACAAGCAGGTCCTCGCCATCGGGGTGACCTCCTACAACGGGATGCTCTACTTCGGCGTCAACGCCGACCGTGACGCGATGAGCGACGTCGACATGTTGCCCACGCTGTTGCGCGAGTCCCTCGACGAACTGCTGGAGGCAGCGCAATAGACGGGCCGCTAGTCTGCCCTGGTGCGTGTCTACATTCCGGCGACCCTGGCGATGCTGCAGCGGCTCGTCGCCGATCAGTCGATGCACGCCCTGAGTGGGACGGCGTTCGCCGTCACCCCGACGCTGCGGGAGTCCTACGCCGAGGGTGACGACGAGGAGCTCGCCGAGGTGGCGTTGCGCGAGGCCGCGCTGGCGTCGCTGCGTCTGCTGGCCGCCGAGGAGGCGTCCGACGGGTTGCCGTTGCGGCGCGCGGTCCTGGTCGCCGACGTCGAGGGCGCGACGATTCGGCCGGATCTCGACGAGGCGGTCGTCCGGCTGGCGGGACCGATCGGGGTCGGCGACGTCGTCGCGGCCTACGTCGACAACGCCGCGGCCGAGCCTGCGGTGAAGGCCGCGATGGCCGTGGTCGACCTGGCGGACTTCGGTGACGAGGACGCGGAGCTGACCGTCGGTGACGCGCAGGACCACGACCTGGCCTGGTATGCCACCCAGGAGCTGCCGTTTCTGCTCGAGCTGCTCTGAGGCCTGGCTGCCACGCCGAAGGTTACGGTACCGTAGGTTGCTGGCTCGGAGCCGGTTCGCACACATTCGGGGAAAGCTGAGCAGGAGCCGTCATGGCGAAGAACGAGATCAAGATCGCCGCCAACGTGGCTGACACCATCCGCCCAAACATCAAGGGCGCCAACAAGCATCCGGGTCTGCAGGCCCTTCGGTCAGTCGTCGGGCGCATCACCACGCCGCTGCTGCCCGACGACTACCTCAAGCTGGCCAACCCGCTCTGGTCGGCGCGCGAGCTGCGCGGCCGCGTGGTCGAGGTGCGGCGTGAGACGGTCGACTCGGCGACGTTGGTCATCAAGCCGGGCTGGGGATTTCACTTCGACTATCAGCCCGGGCAATACGTCGGCATCGGGGTGCTGCTGGACGGCCGGTGGCGTTGGCGGTCCTACTCCCTGACCTCGACGCCGGTCACGCGGGATCGGCTGATCACCATCACGGTCAAGGCGATGCCCGAGGGGTTCCTGTCCACGCACCTGGTCGACGGCGTCACGCCGGGCACGATCGTGCGATTGGCCGCGCCGCAGGGCAACTTCGTCTTGCCGGATCCGGCGCCGGCGTCGGTGTTGTTCCTCACCGCCGGGTCGGGCATCACGCCGGTGATGTCGATGCTGCGCACCCTCGCTCGTCGCGATCAGATCGGTGATGTCGTGCACGTGCACTCGGCCCCCGCCGAGTCCGACGTGATGTTCGCCGCCGAACTGGCGCGCCTGCACGACGCCCACGACGGGTATCGGCTGACCGTGCGGCCGACGCGTACNCAGGGTCGGCTNGACCTGTCCCGGCTCGCCGAGGTCGTGCCGGACTGGCGCGACCGGCATACGTGGGCCTGCGGCCCCGAGGGCATGCTCGACGACGCCCATCGGCTGTGGTCCTCCGAACGCATTCAGGACCGCCTACACCTGGAGCGGTTCGCCGCCACGCGCGCCCCGGTGCGGGGCACCGGTGGCACCGTGACGTTCGAGCGCAGCGGCAAGACCGTCGAAGCCGACGCGGCCACCTCGCTGATGGACGCCGGCGAGGATGCGGGCATTCGCATGCCGTTCGGATGCCGGATGGGCATCTGTCAGTCGTGTGTCGTCGGGCTCGTCGAGGGCCACGTCAGGGATCTGCGCACGGGTGTCGAGCACGAGCCGGGGAGTCGTGTCCAGACGTGCGTGTCTGCCGCGTCGGGCGATTGCGTGCTGGACGTATGACCTTTACTGGCTAGTAACCTACGCAATCGTAGGTTACGGTAACGTAGGCCGTAGACAGGAGGCTTGACGTGGCAATCACAGACGTACCGGCATTCACTCACTTGACTGAAGCCGACATCGAGAATCTCGGCAACGAGCTCGACGCGATCCGCCAGGACATCGAAGACTCTCGCGGGGAACGCGACTCCCGCTACATCCGTCGCACCATCGCCGCCCAGCGCGCCCTCGAGGTCGCCGGCCGCCTGATGCTGGCCGCCAGCTCGCGACGCTCGGCGTGGTGGGCGGGCACCGCAACCCTCGGCGTGGCCAAGATCGTCGAGAACATGGAGATCGGCCACAACGTCATGCACGGCCAGTGGGACTGGATGAACGATCCCGAGATTCACTCCTCGACGTGGGAGTGGGACAT
>Ga0055540_1000789_pt1 | contig 21439 bp, 20 predicted proteins | sample AraplaCvi_mMS_r2_2_FD_55040 | JGI IMG/M metagenome (GOLD analysis project Ga0055540, IMG submission 55040) | Arabidopsis root microbial communities from North Carolina, USA - plate scrape MF_Cvi_mMS_r2 | ecosystem: Host-associated > Plants > Roots > Endosphere | place: USA: North Carolina
CCTTTTGACGTACAGCTGGTCGGCGGCATGATCCTGCATTCGAATGCGATCGCCGAGATGAAGACCGGCGAAGGCAAGACCCTCGTCGCCACCCTGCCGGTCTATCTGAACGCGCTGTCCGGCAAAGGCGTGCACGTCGTCACCGTCAACGATTACCTCGCCCAGCGCGATGCCGCGACGATGGGCCGCGTCTACAGTTTCCTCGGCATGACCACCGGCGTCATCGTCCACGGCCTGTCCGACGAGGAACGCCACGCGGCCTATGCCTGCGACATCACCTACGCCACCAACAACGAACTCGGCTTCGATTATCTGCGCGATAACATGAAGTACGAGAAGAACCAGATGGTCCAGCGCGGCCACAACTTCGCGATTGTCGACGAAGTGGACTCGATCCTCGTCGACGAAGCGCGCACGCCGCTGATCATCTCCGGCCCGCTCGACGACCGCTCCGAACTCTATAATACGATCGACGCCTTCATTCCGCTGCTCGTCCCCAGCGACTACGAGATCGACGAGAAGCAGCGCTCGGCCAACTTCTCCGAAGAGGGCACCGAGAAGCTGGAGGACCTGCTCCGCCAGGCCGGCCTCTTGAAGGGCAACGCGCTCTACGACATCGAGAACGTCGCGATCGTCCACCACGTCAACAACGCGCTGAAGGCCCACAAGCTCTTCCAGCGCGACAAGGACTATATCGTCCGCAACGACGAAGTCGTCATCATCGACGAATTCACCGGCCGCATGATGCCCGGCCGCCGTTATTCCGAAGGCCAGCACCAGGCGCTCGAAGCCAAGGAAAAGGTGCAGATCCAGCCGGAAAACCAGACGCTGGCCTCGATCACCTTCCAGAACTATTTCCGCATGTACGCCAAGCTCGCCGGCATGACCGGCACGGCACAGACGGAAGCGGAAGAATTCGGGAATATCTACAACCTCGACGTCATCGAGGTCCCGACCAACCTGCCGATCAAGCGTATCGACGAGGACGACGAGGTTTACCGGACCTTCGACGAGAAGTTCAAGGCGATCATCGAGGAGATTCTCGACGCCCATAAGCGCGGCCAGCCGGTGCTGGTCGGCACCACGTCGATCGAGAAATCGGAACTGCTCGCAGAGCGCCTGCGCAAACAGGGCTTCGACGACTTCCAGGTGCTGAACGCCCGCTACCACGAGCAGGAAGCCTATATCGTCGCCCAGGCCGGTGTGCCCGGCGCCATCACGATCGCCACTAATATGGCCGGCCGCGGTACCGACATCCAGCTCGGCGGCAACCTCGAGATGCGCATCGAGCGCGAACTCGGCGAAGTCGAAGCCGGTCCGGAGCGTGAAGCCCGGATCCAGGCAATCGTCGAGGAGATCAAGGAACTCAAGCAGAAGGCGCTGGAAGCCGGCGGCCTCTACGTCATCGCCACCGAACGCCATGAAAGCCGCCGCATCGACAACCAGCTGCGCGGCCGCTCCGGCCGTCAGGGCGACCCCGGCCGCTCGAAATTCTACCTCTCGCTTCAGGACGACCTGATGCGCATTTTCGGCTCCGACCGTATGGACAGCATGCTGACCAAGCTCGGCCTCAAGGAGGGCGAGGCGATCGTCCACCCTTGGATCAACAAGGCTCTGGAGCGCGCGCAGAAGAAGGTCGAAGCCCGCAACTTCGATATCCGCAAGAACCTCTTGAAGTATGACGACGTTCTCAACGATCAGCGCAAGGTGATCTTCGAGCAGCGCCTCGAACTGATGGAATCGACCAATATTTCCGAAACCGTTTCCGACATGCGCCGTGAGGTGATCGAGGATCTGGTCGACAAGCATATCCCCGAGCGCGCCTACGCCGAGCAATGGGATGCCGCCGGCCTGAAGACCGGTGCTCTGAACATTCTCAATCTCGACCTGCCGATCGAAGACTGGGTGAAGGAAGAAGGCATTGGCGAAGACGACATCCGCGAGCGCCTGACGCAAGCCACCAACGCCGCCTTCACCGAAAAGGCCGAGCGTTTCGGCGACGACATTATGCATTATGTCGAACGCTCGATCGTTATGCAGACGCTCGATCATCTCTGGCGCGAGCACATCGTCAATCTCGACCATCTGCGCTCCGTCATCGGCTTCCGCGGCTATGCCCAGCGCGATCCGCTGCAGGAATACAAGTCGGAAGCCTTCGAGCTGTTCACGAGCCTCCTTAACAATCTGCGCGAGGCCGTGACCGCCCAGCTGATGCGCGTCGAGCTGGTGCAGCAGGCCCCTGCCGAACCCGAACCGCCGCTGATGCAGGCCCATCACCTCGATCCGACCACAGGCGAGGACGATTTCGCCCCGGCGATCTACCAGGCATCGGAAGTCATCGTTTCGCCGGAGAACCGCAATCCGGACGACCCGGCTACCTGGGGCAAGGTCGGCCGCAACGAGACCTGCCCCTGCGGTTCCGGCAAGAAATACAAGCATTGCCACGGCGCCTTCGAGCAGGTCTGAGGCAAGCCCCAAAGATCGTGAAAATGCCGCCTTCGGGCGGCATTTTCTTTTCCGCGGCCGCGCAGGAAAACCGCGATTTCAGCATCGGTGACAAGCCCGATCCGGAACCGTTTCTTAACCCTGTTCTGTCAAGACTTCGGGACGATTTGCCTGACCTTCAGAGTTTTGCGTGTTCATCATGGCGGTCATAGAAACAGCGGAAAAGATGCTGCCCGCGGGTCTGCGCCCGATCGGCGGCCGTGCGCTGCGCATGCTTGCGGCCGTGCTCACCGAACGTGGTGAGAAGGCGGCCGCTCAGCGCATGGCGCTGACGGCCTTTTCGATCCGAATCCTCAGCGCAGCCCTCGCCTTCATCTCCCAGATCGTGCTTGCCCGGCTGATGGGCGAATATGAATATGGCATTTTCGTTTTCGTCTGGGTGCTGGTCGTCGTCTTCGGCGATCTCTCGTGTCTTGGGTTCCACACGGCGATCATCCGCTTTCTGCCGCAATACAGGGCGGCCGGCGCTTTCGAGGAAATCCGCGGCCTCACCGGCACGGCGCGCATCTTCGCGCTGCTTTCAGGCACCGCGGTGCTCGCCGCCGGCATGCTCGGGCTGCATTTATTCGGCCATATGATCCAAGTCTATTATCTCGTCCCGATATTCCTCGGCCTGCTTGCCATGCCGATGATCGCGCTCGGCGACATTCTGGAAGGCACGTCGCGAGCGAACCATTGGCCGGTCATGGCGCTTAGCCCGGTCTATATCGTCCGTCCGATCCTGATCATCGCCTTCATGCTCATCGCCATTGCCATCGGCGCCGAGCATACGGCCGTCACCGCGATGCAGGCGGCGCTCGTCGCGACCTTCGTCACCGCGCTCGGCCAGTATGCTGCAACGCTCTATCGCCTTCGCCGGCATTATGACGAAGGCCCGCGCAAAATCGATTTCCTCGCCTGGTTCAGCGTCGCTTTTCCGATTTTCCTGATCGAGGGCGTGAGCTTCCTGCTCACCAATTCCGATGTCGTCGTCGTCGGCATCTTCCTCGAGCCGCACGATGTCGCCATCTATTTCGCCGCCGCCAAGACGATGGCGCTGGTGCATTTCATCAATTTCTCGGTCAAGGCAGCCTCCGGCCCGCGCTTTTCCTCGATCATCGCCGAAGGCGACCACGCCCAGCTGGCGACCGCCGCCATCGACGCCGCCCGCTGGACTTTCTGGCCGGCACTCGGCGTCGGCCTTGTGGTACTTGCCGCCGGCCATCTTCTGCTGTCGCTCTTCGGCGGCGTCTTCACATCAGGTTATCTGGTCATGGCGATCCTGCTTGCCGGCATCCTCGCCAAGTCTTTGGTCGGCCCGGCCGAAACGCTGTTGATGATGGCTGGCAAGCAGAACCTCTGCGTCGCGCTCTACGCCGGCGCTCTGACCGCCAATGTCGGTCTCAACCTCGCTTTGATCCCGCATTACGGCATAGAGGGCACCGCGATCGCCACGGCTTCTGCCATGGCGGTCGAGGCAATCCTGCTGCATCTTGCCGTGCGCCGCACGCTCGGCATCGTCCTTTTCGCCTTTGCCAGCCCCTCCGCCGCAACGCCAGAAATGAGAGTTCGATAGATGGTGCGTATTCCTCCCGTTACCGAAAGCACCGATAGCATTGCCAACCGCATGGTGCATGATCTCGCCGCGCTGCATTTCGAAGCGCCGCGGGCTGAGGCCCGCGCCGAGATCGGCCGGCCGGGGCGCGAACTCTGCCTCTATCCCGGCAAGCTCGGCTATGAACTGCAGGAAGAACTCGACTTCCTCTCCAACCGGGCGATGGAGCCGAACGTCTTCTTCTCCGGCCGCTTCCTCGCGCCCGCCATGCCGCGGCTCGAAGACCGGCAGGTGAACTTCGCCCTGATCCGCGACCACAATGCCGGCCGCAGCCGCATGCGTTTTCTAATGCCGTTTTCGGTCGACAAGCCGGGGTTTGCCGTCGGCCCATCGATCATCCGCGGCTGGTCGAACAGCTTCGGCCCGCTCGGCACGCCGCTGGTCGACAGCGAGGATGCTGCCGAGACTCTCGACAATCTCTTCGAGGGACTGACCGCGCGCGACCTCAATCTGCCCGGAATCGTGGTCCTGCCCGATCTCAGGCTGAACGGTATCTTCGTGCGGATGATCAAGGCCGTGGCGCTTAGCCGCAATCTTCCCGTCACCGTCACCAATCCCTATTTGCGCCCGATGCTGCAGAGCGACGAAGAAGCGCCGACCTATCTCGGCCGCACCATCTCTTCCTCGCACATGCGCGAGATGCGCCGCCAGTGGCGTCTGCTGGAGGAACAGGGAACGACGGTTTATGCCGTCGCCCGCCAGCCCCGCGAAATTCATATCCGCTTCGAGGAATTCCTGGCGATGGAAGCCGGCGGCTGGAAAGGCAAGCGGCGAAGCGCGCTGGTCACCGATCGCTATCATACCGCCTTCGCCCGCGAGGCGGTGTCGAACCTTGCCGCCGTCGATGCCGTGCGTATTCACACGATCGATCTCAACGGCAAGGCGATCGCCGCCATCGTCGTGCTGATGATGGGTGGCGAGGCCTATACCTGGAAGACCGCCTATGACGAGAACTATGCGCGCTTTTCGCCGGGCAAGCTGCTGATGAGCGAACTCACCGAATGGCATCTCGACGACGCCAATATCGTCCGCTCCGATTCCTGCGCCGTCTCGGACCATCCGATCATGAGCCGCTTCTGGCAGGAGCGCGAGGAAATGGGAACGCTGGTGATCGGCCTGACGCAGAACAGCGACCGCGACATGCGTCAGGTCTCAGCCCAGCTCCACATGTACCGCAGCACCCGCAACATGGCGAAAATGCTGCGCGAGAAGATCATGTCGCTCGCCGGCCGGGGCTAGCACGGCTGACCTTCGGCCGCCGCCCTCTCGCGCAGCAGCCGGCGGATCACCTTGCCGGTGGTCGTCAGCGGCAAGGCATCGATGAATTCCACCTCACGCGGATATTCATGCATTGAAAGCCGCGTCTTCACCCATTCCCTGATATCGGCGGCCAGCGCCTCGCTTGGCTGATGGCCCAGCGACAGAACGATATAGGCCTTGACGATCTCGGTGCGCACCGCATCGGGTTTGCCGACGGCGGCGGCAAGCTGCACGGCGGGATGGCCGATCAGGCAATCCTCGATTTCGGCCGGGCCGATGCGATATCCCGACGAGGTGATGACATCGTCGTCGCGGCCCTCGAAGGCGACGTAGCCATCGGCATCCTGCCGGCCGATATCGCCGGTGAGCAGCCAGCCTTTGGCGAATTTTCGCGCCGTCGCCGCCGCATCGTCCCAATAGCCGAGGAACATCACGGGATCGGGACTGGCGATGGCGATCTGGCCCGGTTCGCCCGTCGGCAATTCGTCACCGGCTTCGCTGACGATTGCGACGCGGTGTCCGGGTACCGCGCGGCCAATGGCGCCGGCCCTGGTCACGCCATGGGCAGCGCTCGACGAGAGCACGAAATTGCACTCCGTCTGGCCGTAGAATTCGTTGACGGTGATGCCGAGCGTTCTTTGCGCCCATTCATAGGTCTCACGGCCGAGTGCCTCTCCGGCCGAGCCGATGGTGCGCAGCACCAGATCGTATTTCGAACGCGGATCGGCAACGGATCTCATTAACCTCAGCGCCGTCGGCGGAATGAAGGCGTTGCGCACCCCCATCTCGGCCATGATGCGATAGGCCATGTCGGGGTCGAATTTCTGCGCCGGCGACGAGACGACGGGAACGCCGAGCAGAAGGCTCGGCAGCAGCGCGTTGAGCAGCCCGCCCGCCCAGGCCCAGTCGGACGGCGTCCAGACCTTGTCGCCCGCTTTCGGAAAACCCTCATGAGCAAACTGCATGCCGGGAATATGGCCGGGTAGGACGCGGTGGCCATGCAGCGCGCCCTTCGGCGGCCCTGTCGTTCCCGAGGTGAAAATCATCAACGCCGGATCGTCCGGACCGGTCTTGACGACATCAAAGACGGGAGAATGGCCATCCACCAGTTCGCCGAAGTCGGCCGCATCGGCACTCGCCCCGTCGATGCTGACGATATGTTTCAGCATCGGCAGGCGTTCCCGGATCTGCCGGATGCGCTCGAGACCGAAGCCATTGGTGACGACGGCCGCCACCCCTGCCGCCTTCAGCCGGTATTCCAGCGCCTCGACGCCGAAGAGCAGCGCCAACGGCAAGGCGATCGCGCCAGTCTTGTAGATCGACACATGCGCGATCACCGTCTCGAAGGATTGCGGCAGGAGCAGCGCGACGCGATCGCCGCGTTTTATGCCAAGTGAAACCAGCGCATTTGCAAAGGCCGAGGAACGGTCGGCGAGCGCGCGATAGGTCAAACTGCGGTGATGCCCGTCCGGGCTGAAATGTTCGAGGCAGACGCGCTCCGGCGCCCTCGCCGCCCAGTCGTCGCTGACGGCGCGGCCGATATTGAAATCTTCGAGAATCCGCCACGAAAAATCGCGATAGAGATCGTCGTAGCGATTGTGGGACGGCAGTAGCATAGGCGAAATCCAGTGAATGCTGCACCAGCTAACACCTTGTGCTGCAATTGCGCAAGCGACCGGTCCGGACGGCGATAACCGCCCCCCTGCTTCAAAGCCCATCACGCATTGTTGTGCGCATCGCCGGACGGATTCTTCGCCGGGCGCCCTGCGACTTTGCCGGTTTCCGCACTAGATCATACAAGGCGGTCCAACGACATCGGATTTGGGGCATCGGATTTGGATCAGCAAATTCATCACGGAGTCGTTTCATGGAATATGCAAAATTTGGGAAAACCGGCCTGGAAGTCTCGAAAATCTGCCTGGGCTGCATGACCTTCGGCGATCCCGGCCGCGGCAATCATGCCTGGAGCCTGCGGGAGGAAGAAAGCCGGGCGATGATCCGGCAGGCGATTGACCTCGGCATCAACTTCCTCGACACCGCCAACACCTATTCCAACGGCTCCTCCGAGGAGATCGTCGGCCGCGCCATAAAGGATTTCGCCAAGCGCGAGGACATCGTGCTGGCGACCAAGGTGTTCAACCGCATGCGGCCGGGCCCGAACGGCGCCGGCCTGTCGCGCAAGGCGATCTTCGACGAGATCGACAACAGCCTGCGCCGCCTCGGCACAGACTATGTCGACCTCTACCAGATCCACCGCTTCGACTATACGACGCCGATCGAGGAAACGCTGGAGGCGCTGCACGACGTCGTCAAGGCAGGCAAGGCGCGGTATATCGGCGCCTCCTCCATGTATGCCTGGCAATTTGCCAAGGCGCTCTACGTCTCGAGGCTGAACGGCTGGACCGAATTCGTCAGCATGCAGGACCACCTGAACCTGCTCTACCGTGAGGAAGAGCGCGAAATGCTGCCGCTCTGCGAGGATCAGAAGATCGCCGTCATCCCCTGGAGCCCGCTTGCCCGCGGCCGCCTGACCCGCGACTGGGACGAGGCGACAGCGCGCAGCGAAACCGACGAATTCGGCAAGACGCTTTACACGCAGTCCATCGATGCCGATCGCAAGATCGTCGAGGCGGTGGCCGAGATCGCCAAGGCTCGCGGCGTCTCCCGCGCCCAGGTCGCAACCGCCTGGATCCTGCAGAAGAGTGCGGTGACCGCCCCGATCATCGGCGCTTCCAAACCGAACCACCTGACCGACGCCGTTGCCTCGCTCTCGGTCAAGCTCACCACTGAGGAAATCGCCGCATTGGAAGCACCCTATATCCCACACGCCGTCGCCGGCTTCAAATAGCCGCTGGCCGCCTGAGGCATCGGTAAGACAGATCACTCTCCCTCTATGGGCAGAAGAGGGAGAGCGAAACATTGTCTTTCCAGATTAAAAACTACTGCTGGGATCGAGCTGCCGGCGCATCGTCACCAGAAACTGCTCTGCAAGCGCCCGGTCTTCCACCGCGCGGGCAAGAATGACGGCGCCCATCATCGAGGAGAGCGTGGTAGCGGCATTGGCGCGGCGTTCCTCTTCGCTCTTTCCGGGAACGATATCGGCGAGCGTGTCGACCAGCACGGAGAGCCCGTCGCTGAAGACGGCGCGCACCGCACCGCGGCTGCGGCTGACCTCCTGGATCAGAGTCGCGAAGACGCAGCTGCCGCCCGGATCGTCGACCGTTCGCCAGTGGATATAGTGGTCGAGAAGCGATTCCAGCGGCCGGTCCGGAGAATCGGCGATATGCTCCTTCCAGCGCGTTTCGACCTTGTCGATCAGCTTGCGGCTGACCTCCAGCGCCAGGTCGTCCTTCGACGCGAAGTGACCGTAGAAACCGCCATGCGTCAGCCCGGCCGCCTTCATGATGTCGGCGACGCCGACGCCGTCGAAACCGTTCTCGCGAAAGAGCACGCCGGCAACGCTCAGGATTTTCTCTCGGTTTTCGGCAAATTTCTCGCGGCTGACCCGCATTTTTAAACTCCAGAAATAGTCGCTTGACAAAATATATGACGTCCATCATCAATAGGCAAGAAATATGATGGCCATCATGTAAAGCATTCCCGTATCTTCCCGAAGCTGAATCCGAACGGAATCTCGCCTATGGTTTCCACAGCCCTTGCCTCCACCCTTGCCCGGCGCAACATCCACTACGGCTGGGTCGTCGTCGCCGCCACCTTCCTCACCATGTTGGTCACGGCCGGCGCCATGGGCGCACCCGGCGTTCTCATCAAGCCGCTGCAGGACGAGTTCGGCTGGGAGACCTCGCAGATTTCCTCGGCCCTTGCGATCCGCCTGATCCTTTTCGGCTTCATGGGACCGTTCGCCGCCGCCTTCATGAATTATTTCGGCGTGCGCAAGGTCATCGTTTTCGCCCTGGCCCTGATCGGCGCCGGTTTCATCGGTTCGCTGTTCATGACCAAGCTCTGGCATCTGTTGGCGCTTTGGGGCGTCGTCGTCGGCTTCGGCACGGGTCTGACGGCTATGGTGCTCGCGGCCACCGTCTCAACCCGCTGGTTCACCAAGCATCGCGGCCTCGTCGTCGGCATGCTTTCGGCGAGCTCGGCTACCGGCCAGCTCGTCTTTCTGCCGCTAATGGCGGAGCTGACGGAACGCTACGGCTGGCGATCGACGGTGTTTTTCGTCTGCGCCATGATCATGGTCGCAGCTCTGGCCGTGCTGGCTTTCATGCGAGACCGGCCGGCCGACCTGAACCTGCCGTCCGTCGGCGAAACGCAGGTGACACCGCCGCCGGCGGGAACCTCTCTCGGCGTTGCGCTGATGACGCCGATCACCGTGCTCAGGGAAATCTCCAAGACCTCGACCTTCTGGATCCTGTTTGCCACCTTCTTCATCTGCGGGCTCAGCACCAATGGCCTGATCCAGACCCATTTCGTCACTCTCTGCGGCGATTTCGGCATCGTGCCGGTGGCTGCTGCCAGTGTGCTCGCCGTCATGGGAATCTTCGATTTCTTCGGCACCATCGGCTCGGGCTGGCTGTCCGACCGCTTCGACAATCGCTGGCTGCTGTTCTTCTACTACGGCTTTCGCGGCCTCTCGCTGCTCTATCTGCCCTTTAGCGATTTCAGCTTCTACGGCCTCTCCATCTTTGCCATCTTCTACGGCCTCGACTGGATCGCCACCGTGCCGCCGACCGTCAAGATCGCCGCCGACCGCTTCGGCCGCGAAAAGGCCGGCCTGGTCTTCGGCTGGGTCTTTGCCGGCCATCAGTTGGGTGCCGCTACCGCCGCCTATGGCGCCGGCCTGTCGCGCACGGAGCTGTCGAGCTACCTGCCCGCCTTCTTCGTCGCCGGCGCTTTCTGCCTGCTGGCCTCGATCCTGGCGATCACGCTGAAGAAGTCCGGCCTGACCAGCCCGGCGCCCGCCGCCGCCCATTAATGCATGTCGCCCGGAAGTGTGCCAGCGGTTCGGGGATAACGACATGCATAAAAATAGAGAGCTTTGATATCGCAAGCATCCAGCCTCGAAACGAGGCCGGATGTCTCTACCGGATCAGTCCGATAACTTCGCTTGCCCGTCTTGCGCGTGCGGGCGCTCGCATGTTAGACAGCCGCCCGTTCACTCCGTTGCCCCATTGGCGGAATTGGTAGACGCGCTCGACTCAAAATCGAGTTTCGAAAGAAGTGCTGGTTCGACCCCGGCATGGGGCACCAGCCTTCGCTCTATGAGCTTCGGCTCGGCAAGCCGAAGCTCATAGAGCGAAGGCTGTCGCGCCGCAGTTCCTTTAGGAACGAAGGCGGCCGGTTTAGACAGTGCTCCGGCCACTAAAACCGTCATCCCGAATACGTTCGTCCGCGCCTCCGCATCGACAAGCTGACGCGGAAGCACGGACCGAATTCACATCCGAAACTACTTGTTCTTCAGCAGCCACATCTTGCCGGCCATGGTAATGCCGTAGACGTCTTTCGTGACATCGTCATCCAGATGTCGTCTCTCCAGAAAACCCGGCTCCTTCAACTCGCCCAGCGTCTTGGCAGTGACCGATTTTATTTTCTGCGGCCGCTCTTTCCAGCGGTCGTTTTTCGCGTAGGTCACCGTTGCGTTCTGATGCGTCCATTTATTGGCCGGCTGAGGGTAAAGGTCTCCATCCCTGGCGAGTTTCAGCGCGGCGATCTGGGACGGCGTAAGTTCAATCATACTCGAAATCCTGTGCAGGCGGTGTTTGCGCTGGGAATGCGCTTCTACCAAAGGCGTGCTCATAACACCGACGGACGAGTTTCACCACTGGATTGCGATATCAGCGCCACGAAAGGCGAAAACCCGGCTCTTCGAACCGGGCTTCGTCATTGTCGCGTAGTTCCAGTTAATTGCAACGCCGGACCGTTTTGGTCACTTCGCCGTCGTCGGTCTGACGGGTGACACTTCTGGTTTCGCAGCCGTTGTCGCGATAGCGGCGGTGGTCACGTTCGCGCACCGCACCGAAAGTAACGCCACGCTCGCTGATGGTGATGCCGGGTCTCACCCGTTCATGACGATAACCGTCATCATAGGTACGTTCCCTCACATAGACGCTGTCGGCGAGAACAGGCACTGCAAACGAGCAGGCGGCAAGGGCCGCTACAGTACAATTCAGGATGATCTTCCGCATGTCGTTTCTCCTTTCTGGATGAAAGGGCAACGAGACAAGACGCAACTGGTTCCAAGATCGCCGCCCGCCCGGGCTTGGTGCAGACGACAGCAGACCAGTTCTACGCCTGATCGCAAGGATTGCGAACAAGGGCCGCTACCCGCCAAATCAACTGTTTAATTTTGCTTGCACTTCGTACAGAGTGGCCGCCGCCATCACAGGAAGGGTCGGACGTGCATCAGGAAGTAGGGCTTATCGCAACGGTCGCCGTCAGTTTCGTTTTCGCGGCGATCCTGGGTTATGGCGCCGACCGGCTGCGGCTGCCGCCGCTCGTCGGCTATCTCCTCGCCGGCATTCTGATGGGGCCGTTTACGCCGGGTTTCGTCGCCGATACCGCCCTTGCCGGGCAGCTCGCCGAAATGGGCGTCATCCTTCTGATGTTCGGCGTCGGCCTGCATTTTTCCGCCTCGGACCTGCTCGCCGTCCGAGGGATCGCCGTGCCGGGCGCGATCGGGCGCATCATCCTCGCCACCCTGTTGGGCATCGGCCTTTGCAAACTCTGGGGCTGGAGCTTGGGCGCCGGCATCGTCTTGGGCCTCAGCCTGTCTGTGGCCAGCACTGTCGTTCTGCTGAAGGCGCTGGAGGAGCGCAATCTCGTCAACGCGCCAAGCGGGCGCGTCGCCGTCGGCTGGCTGATCGTCGAGGATCTGGTGATGGTGCTGGCGCTGGTGCTGCTGCCGGCGCTCGCAGAGCTTCTTGGCGGCAACGCCGCCGCGACCACCAACCACGGCCTCGGCGAGCTTTCCCTGGCGCTGACGATCGGCCTGACGCTGGCGAAGGTGGCCGGCTTCGCCGCCATGGCGATCTTCCTCGGCCCGCGCATCGTGCCCTGGCTGCTGACGATGATCGCCCGCACCGGTTCGCGTGAACTCTTCACGCTGACGGTCCTGGCGATCGCGCTGGGCATCGCCTTCGGCTCGGCGGCGATCTTCGGCGTCTCCTTTGCGCTCGGCGCCTTTTTTGCCGGCGTCGTCATGAGCGAATCCCAGCTCAGCCACAGGGCGGCCGCCGACTCGCTGCCGCTGCAGAACGCCTTCTCCGTGCTGTTTTTCGTCTCCGTCGGCATGCTCTTCGATCCATCGATCCTGGTCAGCCAGCCGCTGGCGGTGATCGGCGCGCTGGCGCTTGTCATCCTCGGCAAGGCCATCATCACCTTCCTCATCGTCTTACTGCTGCGATATCCGATCGGCCTGGGGCTGACATTGGCCGGCGGCCTTGCCCAGATCGGCGAATTCTCCTTCATCCTCGCCGGCCTCGGCGTCTCGCTCGGGCTGCTGCCGCACGAGGGCCAGGATCTGATCCTTGCCGCTGCAATCCTGTCGATCACGCTCAACCCGATCGTGATCCTGGCGACCGACGGGTTGAAGAAATTTGCCCATTCGAGATGGCCCTCCCTTTGGGAAAGCTACGGCAGGGCGAGGCAGAAGGCGCTCAGCAAGGAACTGGAAAAGATCAGGGCGCTCGGCGAGGAGCGCGAACGCGAGCATCAGCTGAAAATGCAGCAGCTGATCGAGACTTTTCCTTTGTTCTCCGAGGTTAACGAAGACGCGCAGGAGGAACTGCTGCTGCTCTTCAAGGCAAAATCCGCTCCACCCGGCGAACGCGTCATCCGCCGCGGCGACCGCGGCGACGGCATGTATTTCATTTCTTCGGGGGCGGTGGAAGTCCGGCTCGCAAGCGGCGCGATCCGCCTTGAGCCTGGCGCCTTCTTCGGCGAAATGGCGCTTCTGACCGGCGGACGGCGCACCGCCGATGTCATCGCCGTCGATTTCTGCCAGTTCGAAGTGCTCGAACGGCGCGACTTCAACATGTTCATGTCGCGTCATCCCAATCTGCGCGCCGCCGTCAGCGAAATGGCGCAGAAACGCACGGAGATGAACGACCTGCGTCAGCAATGGGAAAAGTCGATGGACCTCTCCTGAGGCAATACCGACGCATGTCTGCGAATGCGATATGCGATTGCCTCAGCCAGCCGGCCAATAGCCGTCGGCGCGGAAATCCTCCGGGATCGGGTCGAGCCGCGACAATGTCTCGGCTGCGAAATCGATCTGCAGCGACAAATATTTAAGCGACGCCAGCATTGGCACGCCGGTCGCAAATTCCCGGATGCGCGACGGATGATAGCCGCTTTCGCTCAGCCGTCGCGCCGCTTCCCGGCGCACATCGTCCCGGCTCGGTCTGCCGCCCTCTTCGGGCCGGTCGGCCATATGCACGGCCTGCCCGCGGCCGCCTTCGATCACTTTGAACATTCTGATGCCACCCTGCACGTCGCCCAATTCAGCTCGAGCTTGATGCCGTCCCAAAACCGCCGACACTTTTCGGCATCACGCTTTGAGACAGCTTGCCGCAGAATGGCCGATTCGCCATCACGTGAAATCTTGGGAGGGGCGGCGGGGCCTGTATCACGAAATTTTTAGGCGGCGGGTGGCACGAAGGACACGGGCGAGCATTTACAGCGTCGCGCACGGCCCCTAAAGCTTTTTTGCACCGCAACAGGAAGGGTACGGAATGCTCCGCAGACTTTACGACTGGACCATGTCTCTGGCCGCGCGCAAATCGGCCGAAGTCTGGCTCGCCGTCATCGCCTTCGTCGAAAGCTCCGTCTTTCTCGTCCCCGCCGATGTGCTGTTCCTGCCGATGGCGCTTTCCAAGCCGGAACGCTCCTATCGCTACGCGGTGATCGCGACCATTGCTTCCGTGCTCGGGGGTATCGCCGGCTGGGCGCTCGGCTATTTCGCCTATGAGACGGTGGCGCGGCCGGTTCTCGAATTCTACGGCAAGCTCGACGCCTTCGAGCAGATGAAGGCCTATGTCACCTACGAGACGATCCTGTTGCTGCTCGTCACTTCGGGACTTGCGCATCTGCCGCCAATCAAGATCGTCACGATCCTCTCCGGCGTCATCCACGTCAATCTGGGGCTTTTTATTGTTTCGGCGATCATCGCCCGCGGCGCGCGTTTCCTCTTCCTCGCTTGGTTGCTGCGCCGCTACGGTGAGCCGATCCGTGACTTCATCGAGAAGCGCCTCGGCCAGATCGTCGGCATCGGTGCAACTGCGGTGATCGTGCTATATGTCGGCTACCGCTCTTTCGCTCACTAAATCTCGCGGAGTTCCGCCATGACTGCCACTTCCTCGCCGCTCGCCCGTCCCGGCTTCGTCTATTCCATATTGCTCGCCATCGGCATGGCGGCCGCGGTCGGCACGGCGCTTGGTTTCCAATATATCGGCGGCTATATTCCCTGCGCGCTCTGCCTGCTGCAGCGGCAGCCCTACTATTACGCCATCCCGATCGCCGTCCTCGCCGCGGTTTCGGAACTCGTCGGCCTGCCGAACTGGATCACCCGCGCGCTCATTCTCGCCGCCGGCATGCTGATGCTGGTCACGGCCGGCATGGGCGTCTATCACGCCGGAGTCGAATGGCATTTCTGGCCGGGCCCGGCCACTTGCTCGACGACGGCAAGCAGCATGACCACCAATGCCGGCGATCTGCTCGGTGAGCTCAACACGATCAAGGGCCCGTCCTGCACCGATGCGGCGCTCCGGGTGCTCGGCCTGTCTTTTGCGGGCTGGAACGTGATTGCCGGAATCCTGCTGGCCGCCTTCGCTTTCGTTGGCGTTCGCAAGACGGCCTGATCAGGGCTGCAGTTCGGTATCCCAGTAGAGATAGTCGAGCCAGCTGTCGTGCAGATAGTTCGGCGGGAACAGCCGGCCGTTATTGTGCAGATCCTGCACCGTCGGCTGATAGGGTTTCTGCGCCGGGAACATGCTCGCCTGCTTGGGAAGCTTGCTGCCCTTGCGCAGATTGCAAGGCGAACAGGCGGCCACGACATTCTCCCAGGTCGTCTCGCCGCCATGGGCGCGCGGGATGACGTGATCGAAAGTCAGATCGTCATGGGCGCCGCAATACTGGCACTCGAACCGGTCGCGCAGGAAGACGTTGAACCGGGTGAAGGCGGGATTGCGGGACGGCTGGACGTAGGTCTTGAGGCACACGACACTCGGAAGCCGCATCGAAAAACTCGGCGAGGAAACCGAATGTTCATATTCTGCGATGATGTTCACACGGTCGAGAAATACCGCCTTGATCGCGTCCTGCCAGGACCACAGCGACAAGGGGTAATAACTCAGTGGCCGGTAGTCAGCGTTCAGGACGAGCGCTGGCAGGGCCTGGGGGGAGACTGCAATCGTCAAGGGACTCTCCTGATCGATTCGGCATCTGCACCTGTATATTAGGCCGGTTGTTACAGGATTGTGAAGTCCAATAAATTCAGAGGATAAAGGCAATTTGAAGAGTGTTGCCGATCAGCCGGTCGGCACCATGTCACGCCGTGTTTTCGTAGCGTAATAGGCCCAGAAAAGCCGTGCCGCCACCGAGCGCCACGGCGACCAGGCTTCCGCCAGCGCCGTTAGCGCCTTTGCCTGAGGCCGTGCCGCGAGACCGAATGCCGCACCGACGGCGTTCTGCAGCGCGACATCGCCGGCCGGAAACACATCGGCATGGCCGCCGCAGAACATCAGATAGACTTCTGCCGTCCACGGACCGACGCCCTTCAGCGCGGTGAGTTCTCCAAGCGCTTCACCAGGCGGCATCAGGCAGAGCCCGGAAAGATCGAGGCGGCCGGAGGCAACGGCTTCGGCGATCCGCGACAAGGTCTCGGCCTTGGCGCGCGACAGGCCGAAGTCGCGCCAGGCCTCGGCGTGAAGCAGCGTATAGCCTTCCGCGGTCAGGAGACCGTCCGCCGGCTGCATGCGCCGCCAGATCGCTTCGGCGCTGGCGCGCGACACCATCTGCGAGACGATGATATGGGCAAGGCCGGCAAAACCCGGTTCACGCAGCCGCAGCGGCACAGGCCCGGCATCCGCCGCGATCGGCACAAGGCGCGGATCGAGGCGAAGCAGCGCTTCGAGCCCTTGCCTGACGTCGTCTTCGTTGCGGATGATCTGCACATCGCCTCGCAGTGGTTCGAAACCTAAATCCATGGCAGAAGAAAGCATGACCACGAGCGAGCGTCAAAAACCTGTCTTTCGTTTTGCGCCGAGCCCCAACGGTGAGCTGCATCTCGGTCATGCCCTCTCGGCCCTCTTGAATCACGACATGGCGGAGGCCGAACATGGCCGCCTGCTGCTGCGCATCGAGGATATCGACCAGACGCGCTGCACGCCCGAGTTCGAGGCCGGCATCCTCAGGGAGCTCGACTGGCTTGGGGTCGGCTGGGAAAGCCCGGTGCGGCGGCAGTCGGAACATTTCCCCGAATATCGGGCGGCACTGCACGCACTGATCGAACGCGGCCTGGTCTATCCGGCCTTCCTGACGCGCGGCGAGGTGAAGACGCGCGTCACCGCCTATGAGGCCGCTGGCAAGTCCTGGCCGCGCGATCCCGACGGCACGCCACTTTACCCCGCAACCGATCGCGAGCGTCCGGAAGACGAACGGCAGGAGATGCTGACCTCGGGGAAGAAACATGCCTGGCGGCTCGATATGCGCAAGGCACTCGACCTGATCGGCGAGCTGCTGTTCTGGACGGAAACCGGCGACGGCAGATCGGGCGAGATCGCCGCCGAGCCGGAAGTCTGGGGCGATGTCATCCTGTCGCGCTCGGACGCTCCGTCGAGCTATCATCTTTCGGTGGTGGTCGACGATGCGCTCCAGGGTGTCACCCATGTGGTGCGCGGGCTCGACCTCTTCCCGGCCACCTCGGTGCACCGGCTGCTGCAGGTGCTGCTCGGCCTGCCGCAGCCGGTTTATCACCATCATCGTCTCATTCTCGACAATGCCGGCCGCAAGCTTTCGAAAAGCCAGGGCGACAGCGGGATTGGCGAGTTGCGCGCCAGCGGCATGTCAGGGGCCGACATTCGCCGCCTTGTCGGGCTCTGATGGCCTTTCGACACGCTCCCTGCCGACAATCGAAAGGGTGTGGGAGAACATCCGGAAGACGCGGAATTTGATCAGCGCCGCATTGATCTCGGCGCCGATGATGAAAATGACGCCGACCATATAGAGGAAGATCAGCACGATCATGACCGAGGCGAGACCGGCATAGGTTGCGGTGTAGTTGGCGAAGGTCGCGAGGTAATAGGCAAAGATCAGCGCTCCGGCAAGCCAGAGCAGCAGCGTCAGCAGCACGCCCGGAATGACGTCGAAGACCCGCCGTTTGCCGGCCGGCAGCCAGAGATGCATGACCAGCAGCCCGACGGTCAGCACGACAAGCGTGCCGTAAATGCGCCAGCTGAAGACGATGTCGAGCGTATCGGCAAACAGCGGAAACCAATTCCTGGCATAGTCGAGCGCCAGCGGTACGGCGACCAGCAGGATACTGATCGCCGCAAAGATGATCACCGCGATCAGCACATAGCCGAGGCTGGCGAGGCGGGTGAAATACCACGGCCGCGTTTCCTGCACCCGGTAGGCGCGGTTGAGCGAGATGCGCAGCGCCTCGACGCCGTTCGAAGCAAAATAGGCAGCCGCCAGCACCGAGATCGTCAGCAGCCCGCCGCGCGGAATGGTCAGTACTTGCAGCACCTGGTCGGCGAGCGGCTTGGCGATCGCCTCGGGCCAGGTGTCGAAGATCAGATGGATGGCGGTCGAGGAAAACTGATCGGCGCCGAGGAAGCTTGCGAGCGCCGTGCCAAAGATCAGGAAGGGGAAAACCGCAAGCAGGCTCGACAGCGCCACATGGCTTGCCATGGCGAAGCCGTCATCCTCGACCATGTGACAGATCGCGTCGTAGACCACGTCGTAGATCGTGCGCAGCGCCTTCGGCATTCCGTCTCCGGCTTTCCAGATTGTATCCTCTGGCCGAATATGGGAAACGAGTCCCATTTTGTACAGGAATCATTCCATGGCGGCAGAGCGCAGCATCGTCGTGACCGGATGCTCGTCCGGTATCGGCGCCCATTGCGCGCGGGCGCTGAAAGCCGATGGCTGGCGCGTCTTCGCGACGGTGCGCAAACCGGAAGATCTGCCGGGCTTGGAAACCGACGGCATCGAAGCCTTCCTGATGGATTATGCCAGGCCCGAGACGATTTCCGAGCTGGTCGACACCGTCTTGCAACGTAGCGGCGGCCGCATCGACGCGCTCTTCAACAATGGCGCCTATGGCCAGCCGGGCGCCGTCGAGGACCTTTCGACGGCAGCGCTGCGCGCCCAGTTCGAGGCGAATTTCTTCGGCTGGCACGAATTGACGCGGCAGGTGATCCCGGCGATGCGCAAATGCGGTCAGGGTCGGATCGTGCAATGCTCGTCCATTCTCGGTGTCGTGCCCTATCGCTATCGCGGCGCCTATACCGCCTCCAAATTTGCGCTCGAAGGCCTCAGCATCACCCTGCGCATGGAACTGCAGGGCAGCGGCATCCATGTAAGTCTGATCGAGCCCGGCCCGATTGCCACCCGTTTCACCACCAACGCGCTCGCCAAGATCCGCGAACATATCGACGTCGAGAACTCGCCGCACGCAGCCGACTATGTCAGGCAACTGGCAAGACTCGACGGATCCGGCCCGGTCAACCGCCACAAGCTTGGCCCGGAGGCGGTCTATTCCGTGTTGAAACACGCATTGAACTCGAAAAATCCGAGGCCACATTATCCTGTAACGACACCGGCCAAGCAGGGCATGTTCCTGAAGCGGCTGCTTCCGGCAGACCTCTTCTACCGCCTGATGCGCTGGACGGACTGAGAAAGCTGAATGCCATGTCCACCGTCACCTATATCCTCGCGATCATCGTCATGGGCTGCGTCGCCCTCGTCTTGATCCGCGGCCTCTTCAACATGATGAAGGGCGGCGACGCCAATCGCTCCAACAAGCTGATGCAGCTGCGCGTCCTCTTGCAGGCCATCGCCGTCTTTCTGATCATGCTAACACTCTGGTTCACCGGCGGCGGCCGGCCGACGTGAGAAGACCGTGGGGGCATTTTTGATGATGAACGCCGAAACATCCTCCCTCATTCCTGTGCTCGTAACAGGAATGAGGGAGGTGAGGTAAGCGGCTTGAGGAAACACCCCAACGCGGTGTGTGTCAGTATGACTGCGCGAGTTTGGCAACAATGCCAACCCCACTCTCCGTCATCCTCGGGCTTGACCCGAGGATCCATCCCCCTAGCCGCTGCTGGATGCGGTCTGGATGCCCGGGTCGAGCCCGAGCATGACGGAGGGTGGGTGGTTCAACCCTCCCCCTATCAGGCGGTGCAACATGGTGAAACTCAACAAGATCTACACCAAAACCGGCGACGACGGCACGACCGGGCTGGTGTCCGGCCCGCGCCGGGCAAAGGACGATCTGCGCGTCGAGGCCTATGGCACGATCGACGAGGCCAATTCCGCGATCGGGCTGGCGCGGCTGCACACATCAGGCCTGCCCGAACTCGACGCTATGTTGATGTCGATCCAGAACGATCTCTTCGATCTCGGCGCCGATCTCGCCACCCCCGATACCGGCGAGCCACCGGCCTATGAGCCGCTGCGGATCGTCGAGGCGCAGGTCGCCCGCGTGGAGCGCGACATCGACCAGTTGAACGCCGGCCTGGAGCCCCTGACGTCCTTCGTCCTGCCGGGCGGCAGCCCGGCCGCCGCGCAGTTGCATCTGGCCCGCACGATCGCGCGCCGCGCCGAGCGTTTGATGGTGGCGCTTGCCCGCACCGACGGCGAGATCGTCAGCGAGCCGGCGAGGAAATATGTCAACCGGCTCTCCGATTTCCTCTTCGTCGCCGCACGTCATGCAAATGACCGCGGCCATGCGGATGTGCTTTGGGTTCCGGGAAAAAACAGATAGGCTTGCCGCGATCACGATTGCCGGGGGGCTTGATGTTCATACCTTTTCATGACGCCAACACGCTGAAATATATCAAGGTCCAGTGGGTGACGCTCTTACTGATCGCATTGAATGTCGCCGTCTGGCTTTTCACCAGCCTGGAGAGCGAGCAGGCAGCGCAGGCAACGACCGTCGGGCTCGGCTATATCCCGGCGATCGCCTTTGGCGACGCGGTGCTGGCCCAGGGGCTGGAAATCGTGCCGGAGCCGCTGACTTACCTCACCTATGCCTTCGTCCATTCCGGCTTCTGGCATCTGGCCTCCAACATGATCTTCCTCTGGGTCTTCGGCGACAATGTCGAGGATGCCATGGGACATCTGCGTTTCCTGATTTTCTATCTGCTGTGCGCGGCCGCCGGCGCGCTCTGCCACGGTCTGCTGAGCATGACGTCGCAAGCGCCGCTGGTCGGCGCCTCGGGGGCGATTTCCGGTGTGATTGCCGCCTATGTCTTGCTGCATCCGCGCGTCAAGGTCTGGGTTCTGGTCTTCTTCCGCGTGCCGCTGCCGCTGCCGGCCTTCGTGCCGCTGCTTTTGTGGATCGGCCAGCAATTCTTCATGCTGGCGGTCGCACCCGACGGCGACGTTTCCTGGGGCGCGCATGTCGGCGGCATTCTTGCCGGTGCCCTTTCGATCCTGGTGTTGCGCCGGCCGGGTGTGCCGCTCTTCGACCGAGAGATCGTCACGCCCCGGGCTGTGAGAAGCGATCCCGGCACCGGTCCGGCCATCACTGTCGACGCGGCCGGGCGCAAGGTTCAACGCCTTCCATGGGGTCGACGCCGACAAGAATATTGACGTGAACGTAAACGTCCATATATTGCCCGGCAAATCGGCCGCCGCTAGCATGGAAGCGTTGTAATTGGAGGAAAAGCGCGTATCCATGTCGCCATTCGACAATCGAAATGGCGCGCGAGCGCGCATTTTCGCTGAAGCCAATTTCCCCTGAAGGAAGGACACCATGAAGATTCTCGTGCCCGTCAAGCGCGTCGTCGATTACAACGTGAAGATCCGAGTGAAGCCGGATGGTTCCGGTGTCGAGCTTGCCAATGTGAAGATGTCGATGAACCCGTTCGACGAGATCTCGGTGGAAGAGGC